>Ga0307373_10005341_pt1 | contig 21052 bp, 21 predicted proteins | sample OX2MG_FD_202534 | JGI IMG/M metagenome (GOLD analysis project Ga0307373, IMG submission 202534) | Soil microbial communities from Risofladan, Vaasa, Finland - OX-2 | ecosystem: Environmental > Terrestrial > Soil > Coastal area > Acid sulfate soil | place: Finland: Risofladan, Vaasa | collected...
ACGCCTCAGCTCGCGCCTGCGTCTGGCGCGACGGCGAGCGAGCCGCTTCGATAGGCCGCCTCCGGCAGAGGCGGCGGCGCGCGCCGCTCAGGGCGCCGGGATCACCGGCAGCACGATCCGCGACGGGTGCTCGGGATCGTGGAAGACGGCGTTGGTCGCGACGCGCCAGCCCCTGTTGTCGTTCAGCGGCTCGCCGGTGTTGGGGTTGACGTCGAATCTCGGGAAGCTGCTGCTGGAAATGTCGAGGCGGATGCGATGGCCTTCGGCGAACAGCAGCGCCGTCGGATAGAGCTCGATCGTCAGCTCGCAGGCGCGGCCGGGCTCGAGCATGGCAGCCGCCGCGCCGCCGCGGTGGCGCGCCCGCACGATGCCGTCGACCACGTTCAGCGCCAGCCCTTCGGGGAAGTCGGCGTTGGGCGGATAGACATCGACGAGCTTGGCGGTGAAGTCGGTGTCCGGCCCGTCGGAGCTGGCCCAGAGCGTGACGACGACAGGCCCGGTCACCTCGATGGGCTGGGCGAGGGCCCGGGTCTGGAAGACGAGCACGTCGGTGCGCTCGGCGAGCGGGGCGGCGTCCTCGCAGGGCCAAAGGCCGAGACGGCAGTGCTGGTCCTGGGCGCCGGCCTGCATCAGGTCGCCCTGGGACGAGACATTGCCGCCGAGGGAGGGAACCGGGCGGCGCGGATCGAAGCGGTAGCGCGTCGGCTCCGCCGCGCCGGGCGGCTCGCACGATAGCGCCCCGCCCGCGTGCAGGTAGAAGGGCGTGAAGCGCGTCCTCGCCAACGGCCACTCGCGCTCGTCGCGCCAATGGCCGCCGACGAACACCCGACCTTCGGGCGTGCGATGCGCATCGCCCCCGCCCATCACGAAGATACGCACCGGCGCGTCGTGCTCGGCGCCGTTGGCGAGGCCCTTCAGCCAGCGGTCGAACCAGCGCAGCTCGACCTGGCGCAGATCCACCGCGGCCTGCGGCCCGAACTCGGCGATGCCCGCATGGGTCAGCGCCTGCTGGCCATGCGTCCATGGACCGAACAGCAGCCGCTGCGGGCTCGCCTTCGCGGCCGAGAGCGCCACGAAGTTGAGGTTGGCCACCGGGCCGCTCCAGGAATCGTAGGCGCCGGTGACGTGCAGCACCGGGACGTCCTGGTAGCGCGCCGCGCCGTCCGCCACGTCGACGCCCATCTGGGTCCAGAACGCCTCGCCCGGGCCGCGACCCATGGCCTCTATCAGCCAAGCCTCGTACTGCGGGGCCCGTTTCAGGGAGGTTTCGCCGCGGCGCAAGGGCAGCGCCCGCGCGAACTCGCGGGAACGCTCGCCCAGTTCCGCCAGCTCGGCTGCGGCCGCCGCATCGCCGCCGATGCGCGCGATCACCGCCGCCCGCGCCGCCAGCCGGTCGCGCAGCTCGGCATCCTCGGCCGCCGTGGCCTGGCCGCCGGCGGGGAGGCGCCAGACGCCCCGCTCGGGGTCGATCTCGTCGGTCCGCTCGCCCTGCGGCGTCAGGGCATGGAGATTGGGATTGCCCAGCGTCAGCACCCAGTTCAGCCAGCGCAGCTCGAAGGCGCCGCCGTGGCGGATGCCGAAGGCGCCGACGTTGCTCATGGCGTCCACCGGGACCATCGCCTTCAGCGCCGCGGCGCCCTCGAGCGCCACGGCGTGCTGCGTCCCCCCCACGTAGCTCGTCCCCACCATGCCGACCCGGCCGTCCGACCAGGACTGCGCGGTGATCCAGGCCAGCAGGTCTGCGCCATCGCGGCCGTCGTCGGCGAGGGGGCGCCAACTGCCTTGCGAGGCGAAACGCCCGCGCACGTCCTGGATCACCACCGCGTAGCCATGCGCCACGAAGAAGCCGGGCAGAGCGGCGATCTTGCCGAGCCCCTTGCCGTAGGGCGTGCGCGCCACGACGGCCGCGAACCTGCCCGGCGCGACATCTGCGTCCCGGCCCGGCAGATGCAGGTCGGTCGCCAGCCGTACGCCATCGCGCATCGCCACCATGACGTCGCGGCGTTCGACAATCTCGAAGGCCGGCTGGCTCACCTTCCCTGGAACACCGGCTCGCGCTTCTCCACGAAGGCCTTGGCGGCCTCGCGGTGATCGGAGGTCTGGCCGCAGTGGACGTGGTGGGTGGCCTCCAGGTCGAGGCAATCGTCGAGTTCGCCCGCCATGGCGCGGTTGAGGTTCTCCTTCATGTAGCGGTAGGCGACGGTCGGCCCGTTCGCCAGGCGCAGGGCGATCCGGCGCGTCTCGGCCGCCAGCGCGTCGGGCGCCACCACCCAGTTGGCGAGGCCGAGCCGCAGCGCCTCGGCCGCGCTCACCCGCTCGGAGAGATAATAGAGTTCGCGCGCCTTGGCAGACCCCACCAGCTGGGTCAGGAAATAGGTCCCGCCATAGTCGCCCGAGAAGCCCACCTTGGCGAAGGCCGTGGTCAGGATGGCGCTCTCGGCCATGATGCGCAGGTCGCAGGCGAGCGCCAGCGACAGCCCCGCCCCGGCCGCCGCGCCCGGGAGGGCCGCCAGCGTCGGCTTGGGCATGGAAAAGAGCTTGCCCGCGGTGGCGCGCTGGTTGACGCGCTGGCGGTGGATGGCGCCATCGAGCGTGACCTCGCCTGGGGCGCCGTCGCCGCCGCGGGCCATGCCCTTGACGTCGCCGCCGGCGCAGAACCCCTTGCCCGCCCCGGTGAGCACCACGCATTTGACGGCTGGATCGAGCTCGGCCGCGGCCAGCTGGCTCGCCAGGGCCGCGGTCATCGCTCCCGACATGGCGTTGCGGGCCTCCGGCCGATTGAGGGTCAGCGTCAGAACGCCCTCCTCTAGATCCGCCAGGAGATCACCGGTCCCGGTGTCGATCCGCCGCTGGCTCATTGCCGCCTCCTCTCGCCTTTCCGCGGGCGCCCTGCCGGCGCCCAGCCACTCTATGTCCCGATCCGCTCGCTCGCCAAGGCGGCGGCGAAACCGTTCAGGAGATCGTCCCAGGCCCGGTCCATGCGCGGCGTCCAGTCTGGCCTGGCCAGTTCGCGAAAGCTCTCGCGGACCACGGCGAAGAAGACCATGAACACCTGCGGGTCCACGCCGAGGTTCTCGTGGTTGACCCGTTCGCTGCGCAGCAGGGCCGCGGCGTAATGGCCGGGGCCGATGAAGTCGAGGATGGCGTTCAGCACCTCGTCGAGCATATGCCCCTTGGCGGCCTCGCCCATGATGAAGAGCGCCCGCGTGTCCGGATGCTGGTCGAACAGGCGCGCATAGACGGCCGGCGGCGGATCGCCACGTTCGGCGACCCGCCTCCAGGCTGGCCATGATCGCCTCGGCGTCGATCATCGCGCCGTCGTCCGCAGGGCCGCGGCGTGCTTGAGCTCCAGCCTCGCCGCGCCCTCCGCGCGCCCCGTGGCTCGCAGCCGCTCGAGATAGGCCGGCAGGGCGCCACGCACATGGTAGGGACCGCCCTCGGCGATGACGTTGAGGAGCGGGTCGCGTCCGCGCGCGGCGCTCGGCGCGGCCGCCGCGTACCACTGGCTGAGCAGGGCGAGGCCGCGCCCCACCACCTCCGGCCGGACGCCGGCGAGGTTCTCCTGCTCGTGCGGATCGGCGGCGAGGTCGAACAGCATCAGGTCGTCGTAGAGGTGATAGCCGTCGTGCCAGGTACTGATCAGCATCCAGTCGTCGAACCTGACGCCCCGCTGGCAGGTCCAGGCCCCTTGCGAGACCACCAGATAGTCGCGTCCCTCGTCGGCGCCCTCTCGCAGGCTCTTTGCGAACGAGACGCCGTCCCAGCTGCGCGGCGGCCGCTGGCCGAGCAGCTCGACGATGCTGGCGGTGACATCGATCTGATAGTGGAAGGCTCGCCGGCGCTGGCCGGTCCCCAGTCCCGGCCACTTCAGCACCAGGGGCACGCGCGTGGTGCATTGATCGGCCGTCTGATGGTCGCCGTAGACGTTGAGTTCGCCGAGCGTCTCGCCGTGGTCCGACGAGATCATGATGGCGGTGTCGTCGGCGACGCCGAGATCGCCGAGGAGCGCCAGGAGGCGGCCCACGTAGTCGTCGGCGACCAGCACGCCGGTGTCGTAGCCGTCGAACATCGCCCGCACGGCCGCCATGTCGGGAATGTCCTGCGGCTGGCGCGGGTAGCGCGCCCGCGCCTCGTCCCTGGGCGCGAAGCCGGCGCATTCCTGGGCGCCGTGGGGTCCGACGCCGCGCCAGTGGCGCGCCCGCACTTCCTCGGTGAGCCAGCCGGGGATCGGCGCGTCGGCGAACGGCTCGCCCACTTCCGGCGCGGCGCGGTAGGGCGTGTGCGGGTCCCAGAATTGGACGTGCAGGAACCATTGGTCTTCGGCGCCGCGGCGGCGCAGCCAGTCCGCGGCGATGGCGAAGACCTCGTCGGCGGTCTCCAGCCCGTACTTGCCGACGTCATAGGCCTCTGTGAATCCGGCGTACCAGTGGAACGCGGGGGCGCCTCAAGGTTTGTTGCACGGACGGCGCTCGACCGGACAGACCATGAACAAGCGATCAGGCGACGGAGCTGAGGCGCTCGTTCAGTCGCAGGGGCAGGAAGTCGTCAGCCGCGGCGTCACGCTCGCGCCACAGGTAGTCGCCGGTGAGGCTGATGTGTGTCCAGCCGAGCGGCGCCGTGTGGGCCAGGAGGTGATCGGAAGCGGGATGGCCGGCGGCGCGCAAGTGTTCGACGGCGCGGCCAATATAGAGGGTGTTCCAGTAGACGATCGCAGCCGTCACCAGGTTCAGGCCCGACGCCCGGAACTGTTGGCTCTCGACCGTGCGGTCGGTCAGGCGTCCCTGTTTCTGGGTAAACACTGCCGCCGCCAGCGCGTGGCGTGCCTCGCCTTTATTCAACCCGGCGAGGCAGCGGCGGCGGAGCTCCTTGCTCTCCAGCCAGTCGAGCGTGAACAGCGCCCGCTCTATGCGGCCGATCTCCTGCAGGGCGAAGTCGAGACGGTTCTGACGCCTGTAGGCCGATAACTTCTTCAGCATCACCGAAGGTGGGACCGTCTTGGCCTTCAGAGAGGCCGCAAGCCGGACCACCTCGTCCCAGCACTCGTGGATGATGCCGGTGTTGATCGGGCGGCCGATCAAAGGCTCCAACTCCTTGTAGCGGCCCGCTGGCTCAAACGTGCCGAGCCGGCGATCAGCCAGGTCGCGGATGCGTGGGACGAACCGGTAGCCGAGCAGATGGCAGAGGCCGAACACATGGTCGGTCGCCCCGCCGGTGTCGGTGTAGTGCTCGTGAATATCGAGACTGCTGGCGTTGTGGAGCAGGCCGTCGAGCACGTGCGGAGCTTCCGCCGCGGTGGCCGAGATCAGTTGGCTGTGGAAGGGTGCGTACTGGTCGGAGACGTGCGTGTAGATCTTCTGCCCCGGATCGGCGCCGTACTTGGCGTTGATCGCGCCGGCGGCGCCACGGCGACCGCTGCGGAAGAACTGGCCGTCGGAACTGGAGGTGGTTCCGTCGCCCCAGACTTGGGCGAGCGGCAGCGCGGCTTGCGCATCGACGATGCACGCCAGCGCGGCGGCGTAGGTCTCGTCGGACAGATACGAGGCCTGGGTCCAGGCGAGCTGGGCATAGGTCACGCCTTGGCTGCTGTCGGCCATCCGCTCCAGGCCGAGGTTGGTCCCATCGGCCAGCACCGCAGCCAGCAAGGCCTGTGGGTTGGGGTGCGTCTTGCCCGAGCGTAGCTCGGTGAACCGGTCGGTGAAACCGGTGCGCTGCGCCACCTCCGACAGGAGTCGGGTGATGCGCACTTTGGGAAGGAGCCGATCCACGTTGGCGTCCAGCCGCGCCGCTTCAGGCGGGACGTCCGCCGACAGGGGCGTGACCCTGAGCTTGCCCGCTCGGATCTCAACGTCCTCGACCGCGCCGCGCCGGAGCGCGCCGGCGAACCGGCGTGGGCGCCAGTCGAGGAGTCGCGCCCGATCAGCCAGGTACGCACCGGCCGTCACAGGCAGACCGAGGCTCGCGGCGGCGTCCGGGACCTTGGCGCGCGGCAGGAGATAGGCGTCGAACCGGCGGTAGCTGCGTGAGCCGTCGACCCAGATGTCGCCAGAGCGGAGGCGGTCACGAAGCGTGGCGAAGGCCGCGGTTTCGTAGAGCCGCCGGTCGATGTTTTCGCCCTCGCCGACGAGCGCCTTCCAGCCGCGGGAGAACGGGAGGGGAGCGTCGGCTGGTACGTCCCGCCGCCCGGAGCGGTTCAGGTCCTGCACCAGCTTGACCGCGGCGAGTGCGCCGTCGCGCCCACCCGCGGCCCGGAAGCGGAAGGCTTCCAGGAACGCCGGGCCGAAGCGACGCAGTGTCATATACTTCGCCGCAGCGCCCACGAGCGGATCGGGGTCCGCCGAGGCGGCGAGCGCCTCCACCTGCGGCCGGGCCTCTTGCAGCCGCGCCCACCCGACCGCCCGATCGACGGCTTCGATCGCGTCGATGCCGTCCTCGCGCGCCGTGGTCAGGGCGTGGAGGGTGGCGTCGAATAGGCGCATCAAACGCCCGACGTCGCGCGCGGATGCCACGTTGTGGCGCTTCTGGGCGGCGCGGGCCTGGGCGAACAACTCGCCGACCTGCTTGTCGAACATCTGCACGGCGGCGTCCGATAGGCGCGCCTCCAGGTCGATCAGCTGGGCGGCAAGGGTCGCGCGGCGGCGACGGACCGAGTAATCCGACAGCAGAAACGCCGGTGCGACAGCGCCCTCCCGCACCAGCTGGCGAAACGGCCGCTCGTGGATGGTGTCGGCGACGGCGGGGTCGATCCCGATCCGGCGCACGTAAGCCAGACGAGACAGAAGCCCCGACAGATTATGGGATCGGTGCGGGCCCGCGCTCACTCGCCGAGCCCTGGGCCGACACCACTTCGCCGGCGGGCCGGATGATCCTCACCGTTTTCGCCGGGATCGCGGAGTTCGAGCGGTCGCTCATTCATCAGCGGACCAGCACGGGCCGCGAGGCGGCGAAGAGGCGGGGCGTCCGCTTCGGCCGCCCACCCAAGCTTACGGCCGACCAAGTCGCCCTCGGGCATCGCCTTGTAGACGAGGGGACCTCCGTTCGCGATGCGGCGGCCCTGCTGAAGTGCCACCACGCCACGCTCTACCGAGCGCTTCAACCCCAAAGCGGACCTGCCGAATGACTGCAGGGGGGGAAAGCTGCCCTTGCAGCTACATATCTGCCCGGGCCCCAGTAAGGACCGAACTGCGGCGTTCTGGATCAACGCCAGAAGCTTGCATGGCGAATTTAGTCTGGCAAAGCTAGGCGCGGTCTTAGGCCGTTGAGCGCTGCATCAATGATTGTATCGACGAAGCGCGCATCGAAGGGCGCGTGTCCAATCAGCAGCCGAAAATACAATGGCGCGTAGAGCAGATCCAAGGTCGCCTCGATATCCAGATCGCTCCGCACCTGCCCGGCGGCAACCGCCAGCTCGATAAGCGCCCGGCCCTCCTCGCGGCTTTTCATGATGAAGTGATTTCGGAATACCTTGGCCAGTTCGCTGTCGCTCTGCGCAGCCGCGATCATGAGGGCGGTGTTGCGGCCCGCTCGTGTCGAAAGCGTCTCGGCCACCGCGCGCAAGTGACGACGCAGCGCCGCGAGCACGCCCCCCTGTCGGTCGGCGGGAGCTAATCCTTTCGTCGCCTCCAGAAACGCCGCCATGGCCACGGCCGAGGCGTTTGGCCACTCGCGATAGATGGTCGGTTTGCCGACGCTCGCCCGCTTTGCGATGGCCTCCATCGTAACGGCGGCAATGCCGCCTTCATCAAGCAGCGCAGACGCGGCGGCGAGGATTCGCTCTCGCGCCTTCGCATCGCGCGGGCGGCCACTTCTTTGGACTGGCTTGGTTTCGGACGACATGCTTGACGAAGCGACTCATTCCATTACGATACGTATCGTAATTGACTCTCAGCGAAAGGCAAAGCAAATGTCCACCGTTGATCCGTCCGCTCACCCCCTGACCTTGACGCCTCATATCACGGTGAAGGGCGCGGCCGAGGCGATCGCCTTTTACATAAGGGTGTTCGGGGCCGTGGAGCGATTTCGCCTGACCGACCCGACCGGCCACGTCGGGCACGCGGAACTGCAGATCGGCGACGGCGAGATCTATCTGAATGACGAATCTCCGAGTTTTGGAGCGCTGGCCCCGCCCACCATCGGCGGCACGCCCATCCGACTGCACCTCTATGTCGCGGACGTGGACGCCGTGATGAAGACCGCGCACGCCGCCGGCGCTACCGTGCTGCGCCCAGCAGAAGACAAGTTCTACGGTGACCGCACCGGCATGATCGCCGATCCGTTCGGCCACGAATGGGCGCTGGCCACGCGCAAGGACGCGGTGACCGCGCAAGATATGCAAAAGCGCTACGACCAGGCCGTCCTGGGCTGAGCGGTTGGCGACCGCCATGGCCTTGACCAGAACCTCGCTGATGTCGCCGGCAAGACCCGCAAGCTCCCGGCGCCATAGCGGCTTGCTCGCGATCGCTGGCATCACCATCGCCGTGCTGATCATCGCAGCCGCCGTGGTTTCCACTGGCCCAGGCTTGGGAGGCTGGCGGAACGCCACCCATCTCACCGCGCGCTTTTCCGCCTTGTTATTTCTCGTGGTGTTTGTTTCGGGCGCGCTGGCGCGATTGGCGCCGGGCGACGCCACACGAACCCTGCTTCGCGAACGCCGGGGCGTCGGTCTTGGGTTCGCCGGCGCACACTTTGTCCATCTCGGCGCCGTCGTGACCTATCTGTCGATGGGAGGATCGATGCCGCCGATCTTCGTCCCCGTCCTTGGGGGCTTCGGGTATGTGCTGATCGCACTGATGGCCATGACATCGAATGATTGGTCGGTGCGCGCCCTCGGCCGAAACTGGAAACGTCTTCATATGTTCGGCGTCTCCTATCTGTGGTTGGCGTTTGCCTTCAACTATGCAGGCCCCCTTGCGCGGCCGGGTTTTCCCGATCCCATCTACTATCTGATGTCAGCACTGTTCTTAAGTGCACTCGCCTTTCGTTTGATCTGTCGCGCGCGGTCATAGCGCAACGAAGAGAGGTGCCCGCACGCACGACTTGATCCTTAGTCCTGGCGAAAGCGGCCATCTTCACCTCAGGCGCTGGTCACTGCGCAAGAAAATCCTCTCGGTGGCCAAAGCAACATCCGCTCAGGGTCGATTCCCGTCGCGCGCAGGTCGCCAGAAAGCGGACATTCAATCTGTTCATGGTCTGTCCGGTCTAGCGCCGTCCGTGCAACAAACCTTGAGGTGCCCCCAACGCCGAGTGACGCTGGGCGAACGAGCTGACGCTGGCGGTGCGCAGGCCCGCACGCCTCAGCAGCCAGGGGAAGCTCTCGGTCTGCAGGCGCGACCAGAACTGCCGGTCCGGGCCGCCGATCACCGGGTCGGCGTCGACGCCGCCGTGGTTGACGACGCCGTTGTGGATGCCGAAGCGCCCGGTCAGCAGCGCCGTCCGGCTCGGCAGGCAGGGCGTATCCGACGCGTGCACGTTCTCGAACACCAGACCCTGCCGCGCCACGGCGTCGATGTTGGGACTGGTGCGGCGATGATAGCCGTAGCAGCCCAGGTGGTCGGGCCGCGGGTGTCGATGTCGATGTAGAGAAAGCGCATGGGGCATCCCGCCGCCGCCCGGACCTTGGCGGGGGATCTTGTCGCATTGCGGCGCGCCCCGGCGCAACGGGCGACCGCCGGCCTCAGAGATCGCGTGTCTTCGCCTTCATCCGCGCCCGGCCTTCCTTGCCGGCGGCGATCCAGCGGCGGCGGTGGGCCTCGCGGGCCTGGCGATCCTCCTTCCGCTCCTGGAAGGCGAGCTCGCGCTTCAGCTTGCGAAAACTGGTCCAGCGGCCGGGGTCGAGCCGCCCCTCCTCCAGCGCCTGGCGGACGGCGCAACCGGGTTCGTCGCCGTGGCCGCAATCGGCGAAGCGGCAGGCTTGGGCCAGGGCCTCGGCGTCCTCGAAGGTCGCCGACAACCCCGCCTCGGCGTCGATCAGCCCCAGCTCGCGCATGCCCGGCGTGTCGAGGACGAGGGCGCCGGAGGCGAGCAGCACCAGTTCGCGATGGCTGGTGGTGTGGCGCCCGTGCGCGTCGTCCTCGCGGATCGCGGCCGTGGCCATCCGGGCTTCGCCGGCAAGGGCGTTGACGAGGGTCGACTTGCCGACGCCGGACGATCCGACCAGCACGGCGGTTTCGCCGGGCTTCAGCTGCGCGGCGAGCGCCTGCATCCCCTCGCCGGTGACGGCCGAGACCGCCAGCACCGGCGCGCCGAAGGCGAGGCCCTCCGCGGCGGCGACGGCGCCGGGCGCATCGGCGGCGAGGTCCGACTTGGTCAGGACGACCACAGGCCGCGCCCCGCTCTGCCAGGCCGTGGCGAGGTAGCGCTCCAGACGCCGCGCATTGAAGTCGGCGTTGAGGGAGGCGACCAGGAAGGCGACGTCGACATTGGCGGCCACCACCTGCTCCGTCGCGAGCGAATGCGCCGCCTTGCGCACGAAGGCGGTGCGGCGCGGCAGCACCGCCTGGATGGTGGCGGCCATCTCGCCGGGCCTGGCCGCCGCCGCGACCCAGTCGCCGACGGCCGGATATCCGCCGCTCGGCGCCTCGTGGGCCAGCCGTCCCGAGATCTGGGAGGTCAGCTCGCCCAGGTCGGTGACCAGGATGAAGAGGCCGCGTTGCTGGACGGCGATGCGGCCAGGGACGAGCCCGCGCACGGCGAAGGGCTCGAAAGCGCGCTGGAGTGCGTCGCTCCAGCCGAAGGAATGGATCAAGTGGAATGTCCTCGGGATCGGCGTTGGGGATCGGCGCCGCGAGGACGGCGTCAGAGCGCGCGCAGCCTCGCCAGGCGCCGCAGGAGGGCGGCGCGGATGAACACAGTCATTTGCTTACCCTCCTTTGCGTCTCTTGGATGGACGCATGGACGCTAGCCCTGGCGTCCCGGGCGGTCAATCGGTCCGTCGGTCCGTCAGAGTCCCCACGGCAGAGAGCCCGATCGGCGAGACGCTCATCATCGTCGTCATCCCGGCCAAGCGCAGCGCGAGCCGGGGCCGACGCGCCGCAGCCGAGATGGAAGTCGCCTCGGAGGCGGCGGCCCCGGCCCCCGGGTCGCCCTTTCAGGCCGTCCGGGGAGACGGCGATGGTGTTCAAACCTCCGCGAATCAGCCCTTTCGCAATCCGACCGTATCGCCCGCCAGGTCTTCGCGGCTCAGATGTCGCGCCAGTCGGCCTCGGCGAGGGCGGCGCAGAAGCGCTCCAGGTCCGCCTGCAATCGCGCGAAACCCTCGGTGGGCGAAAGGCTGGCCTCGTCGTAGTAGAGAGCCCGGTTGAGTTCGATCTGAAGCGCATGCACCTTGCGGCCCGGCCGCCCGTAGTGCTCGGTGGTGTAGCCTCCCGCGTAGGGCGCATTGCGGGCGACGCGATAGCCGAGGCCGCCGAGGTGACGTTCCACGAACCGGGTGAGGCCCGCCGAACAGGCGACGCCGAAGCGGTCGCCCAGCACCACGTCGAAAGCCTCGGAGGCGCGCGCGTAGCCGATGGCGCCCTGGCCGCTGGGCGCGGCGGCGGCGGGCATCGAGTGCCAGTCGATGAGCACGCACACTCCGAAAGCGGCCTTGGCGTCGGCGACCAGCGCGGTCAGGGCCGCATGATAGGGCTGGTGCACCCGGCGAACCCGCGCCTCGGCGTCGGCGAAGGTGAGCTTGCGGGCATAGATCTCCTGGCCCTCGCAGACGATGCGCGCGATGGCGCCCAGGCCCGCGGCGACGCGGGCGGTGCGCGAGCGGGCGAACGCCGGCAGTTCGTCCTCGAACATCGAGGCGTCGAGTTCCCAGGGTTCGCGGTTGACATCCAGATAGGCCCTGGCGATCTCGGCGGTGATCAGGGTGTGGCCGAAGCCGGGCGCGGCGGCGATCAGGCGATCCACCAGGGCATCCTCGGAACGGCGGATGGCGTCGGGACCGAGCCGGGAGGCGGCGAGCATGCTGGCGGGATAGATCCTGCCCGAGTGCGGCGAGGCGAAGATCACCGGCGTCGCAAGCGTGGTCCCGCTGGGGCGGATCACCGTCAGGGGCGCGGCGAAGGCCGCGTCCGCCGGCGCGCGCGGCGCTGCGTCGTCCATGCGGCGAGTATTCGCGGGGCGAGGCGCCGCGGTCAAACATTCATCTTCGCCCAGGGGTTCATCGCCAATTTACGGCTTGGCGACTAGGCTCGGGTCCGCTTCAGCCAGAACGGACCGCCGATCTCCGCCATGCTCCGAATCCTGCTTGCCGAAGACGACGACTCCCTGCGCGGCTTCCTCAGCCGGGCGTTGGAGCGTGCGGGCTACGAGGTGACGGCGTGCGCCGACGGCGAGGAGGCGGCGGCGGCGCTGGATGGCCACTGGGACCTGCTCCTCACCGACATCGTCATGCCCGGGATGGACGGGATCGAGGTGGCGCGGCTGGCGGCGGCGCGCCATCCGGGCCTGCGGATCATGTTCATCACCGGCTTCGCGGCCGTGGCCCTTTCCGCCGGCGAGCGCGCGCCCGCCGGGGCCAAGGTGCTCTCCAAGCCGATCCACCTGCGCGAGATCGTCGCCGAGGTGGAGCGGATGATGGCGGCCTGACCGGCGCCCCGACCGGCGCCTTGTCGGTCGGGCGCCGGCACGCTATTAGCCCGGTCCTTCCCGTCGGCGGACGCGTAGCTCAGCGGGAGAGCACCACGTTGACATCGTGGGGGTCACAGGTTCGATCCCTGTCGCGTCCACCACGCCGTCGATGCCCTGCCGATGCCGGCGCGTCCGCCCTTCAGGCTCAGGGCCTGTAGCCCTTGGGGATCGCGCTCACCTCCGCCGGCGTCAGCTTGCGCACCCCGCTGACCTGGCAGGTCTGGCGGCCGAGGCCGGTGGCGTGGGCGATCACCTCGGCGTCGAGGCCGGAGCCCGTGCAGATCCAGTCGCCGCCGCCGCGAGCCACCAGAGCGATGCCATGATCCCAGTTGATGTCCTGGCAGGGCGCGAAGAGCCGCAGCTGGTAATATTGCTGCACCCCGACGCGCAGATAGACGGTGCGCTGGTCCGGGGTGGCGCTGAAGCTGTCGACGTCGTGGCCCCAGAAGCATGAGTGGTGCTGGGGCGGGGCGGCGACGGCGCTCGCCAGCGGCGCGCGCGCCGATCCGAGACCGAGCGCCACGGCTGCGGCGGCGACGGCGGCGAGGGGGGTGCGGATGTTCATGTCGGAAAAGCTCCTGGCTACGACGCTGGGGTCCCTCGCGCGCCACCGATACTATGGCTTGCCGCGCGCCGCCAAACTGTTGCGGCGCGCGGCTCGTTCCCTGAACCGGTCGGGCGCCACCAGGCGCGCCAGATCGTTCGGCAGCGGCGAGGGCGCATCCAGGACGAGAGCGGCCACATGCTCGGCCAGCAGCGGCGCCAGGGCGTAGCCGCGCGAGCCCAGGGCGCCCAGCACGTAGAGTCCGGGCGCGATGGCGCCAGCGAGCGGCAGATGGTCGGCGGTGGCGGCGCGGACCGAGGCCCGGCCGGCGATGGCGACGCCGTCGAGACGGCGCCTCAGGGCCGGCAGCCGCGCCGAAAGGGCGTCGAGATTGCGCGCATCGTCGGCGGCGCGCCAGGCGCGGTCGGCGTCGCCGGGGTCGTAGGTGGCGCCAAAGACGAGACCGCCACGCATCTGGGTCAGATAGGCGCCCCAGGCGGCCGCGGCGGGCGCCTCCACATCCGCCGCCCAGCTGAGCTGGCCGCGCACCGGGCGCACCGGCGCCTCGCGCCAGAGGGCGCGAAGGTCGGCGCCGAGCGTCAGGCAAACGGCCTGCGCCTCCGCAGCGACGCTCCCATCCAGCGCCAACAGCCGCCAGGCGCCCTCGCCTGCCTCGATCCGGGCGATCCGGGCGACCTCGAGCGGCCGCGCCCAGGCCCGCAGGATCGCTGCCGGCTCGACCACCAGCGCGTCGCGAAGATAGAGGCCGGGCGGCGCCGGCTCGCCCAGCCGCGCTTCGGCGTCGTGCGCCGAGGCCAGGGCCAGGGCGCCCGGCGCGAAGAGGTCGCTGGCGGCGACGGCGGCGAAGCGGGCCTGGTCGCGCGGACCTGACCGGAGCTGCAGCGCCCCGCGGGCGATGACCGCGCCTGGCAGGCGCCGGTAGAGGCCGATGGCGTGCTCGAAGGCCTGGGCGTGCAGGCGAGCGGCGGCGCCCAGACCGGCGTCGAGGCGCGGCGTCACCAGCGCGGCGGGATTGCCCGACGCGCCGGCGCCCGCGCGCTCGGCCTCGATGAGGCGCGGCCGCGCCCCGAGGCCGGCGAGCGCCCGGGCGAGGCTGGCGCCGGCGATCCCCGCGCCGACGATCACCGCGCGCAAGGGCGGCGTAGACCGCGGGCGAGGCGCCTCGCGCTCGCCGGGCGCCGCCAGGCTCGCCTCCAGCCGGTGGCGCTTGGGACCGAACCCGGGGCGCCGCTGCGTCGCGAACCCCGCTTCGGCGAGGGCGCCCCGCACATCCTGGGCCACGGTGTAGGTGGCCGCGCGGGCGCCGGGTGCGGAGCGCCTCGCCACCAGCCGCATCAGCGCCGGCGACCACATGGCCGGGTTGCGCGCCGGGGCGAAGCCGTCGAGGAACCAGGCGTCGGCCCTGCCGCTCCAGGCCTCGAGCGCAGCCTCGGCCTGCATGACCGCGAGGTCGAGCGTGACGCCAAGCCGCCGCAGCCGCACCCGGTGGAATCCGGCCCCGAGGGCCGGCCACCGATCTAGGAGCAGGCGCGCCAGCGGCGCCAGCTCAGGGGCGCAGGCGAGCGCACGCGCCGCTTCGGCCCTGGTCAGCGGATGGGCGTCGACGGAAAAGACGGAGAGCTGGGCGCCGGGCGCACGGCTCGCGCGCCACAGATCGACGAGCGCCAGAACGCCGAGGCCGGTCCCGAAGCCGAGTTCGCCGACGACAAAGCGCGCCCGCCCGGCGAAGCGCTCAGGCAGGCCGCAGCCGGCGAGGAAGACCTCGCGCGCCTGGGCGAGGCCGCCCGCCCTGGAGAAATAGACGTCGCCGTAAAGGCGAGACCTCGGCGGCCCATCCTCGTCGAAGACGATCGGCCCGGCATCGCGGCGGCCGCTCATGGCGCCCGGGCGGTCTCGGATCGCAAAAAGGGCCGCCCCATCGGGGCGGCCCCTCCGCAATGGCGACAGTGCGCCCCGGACCTACTGACCGGTCGAGTTCGAGCTGGACGGCGCCATGGCCGCGGCGGAGGCGTCGTTGGAGGCCGCGTTGGAGGCCGCGGCGGCTTCGTTGCTGGCGCTCATCGCGGTGTTGGCCGCTTCCGAGGCATTGCTTTCAGCGGCGGTGCCGCTTTCCGCCGCGGAATTGGCGTTGTTCGGATTGTTGTTTCCGCAGGCCGCGACGGACATGGCCGCGAGGGCGGCGCCGACGATCAAAACATTGCGAAGCGTTCCGGAGGTCATATTCTGGTCCCCTAGGGTGAGGTTGCAGCGCCTTGCGCGACGCTGGCCGACAATATGCCGTGTTTGCGATCAAGCGCAAGAGCAGACTTCACGAGGCCGTGATCACAATTCGATATCCACGGCGCTCGCCGGCCGGCGTCCGGCCGCCCCGCCGCCGGATCGACATGTCCGCGGCGATGCGGTTGACCGTGCGGACCTCGGCTGGTACGGCGACGCTCGCATTGCTCAATACTATTCACGACGGCGAAATTCAACCTATGCGCATACTTGACACATCTGAAGTTCGGGCGAGCGAGATCGACGGGCTTGGCCACATGAACGTGCGTTTCTACATGGAGCGGGCTCTGCGCGCCAATCGCGGGCTCATGAACGGGTTCGGCCTGGGGCCGGACGCCTGCGAGCGCCGCGGCGCCCGGCTCGTGCAGCTGGACACCTACTGCCGCTATCACCGCGAGCAGTTCCAGGGCGCGACCCTGACCGTGAGCGGCGGGGTGGCGGAAGCCGGCGAAGCGCGCCTGACGCTCTTCTACGACGTCGCCAATCCCGAGAAGGCCGAAGTCGCCGCCAGCTTCATCATCGTGGTCGCTCTGATGGACCGGGCCACGGCGCAGGCGCTGCCGCTGCCGCCGGGGGTGCTGGACGCGGCGCGCGCGACGAGGGTCGACGTGCCCGAGCACGGCCGGCCGCGCACCATCGATCTTGCCCCGCCGCGCATGGACCTTCGCCTGAGCGACGTGGCGCGGCGTCTGGCCGACGATGCATCGGATCCGATGTCGCAGCGCCTGGAATGGAGGGTCGACGCCGCCAGGTGCGACGAGCACGGCTTCCTCGCCGACGGCCAGGATATGATGTTCGGCGGCTGGGGCCGGCCGCGGGCGGCGCCGTCCGACTCGCACGGTCCCATGACCTTCGTCGGCGGCGAGGGCCATCGGCTCGGCTGGGCCTCGCTGGAGACGCGGATGGTCCGCGTGGCTCAGCCGCGGGCCGGCGACGTACTGTGCTCGATCGGCGCCGAGATCGGGCTGCATCCCAAGGTGCGCCACTCGCGCCGCTGGATCTTCGACGCCGCCACCGGCGCCCTGGTATCGCTGAACGACAACGTCAGCATCGCGCTCGATCTCGACGCGCGCCGCTCCATCGCGATCCCTTCGGAAGTCCGCGCCCAGCTGGCGGGCCGGCACCTCCCCGAACTGGCGTGAACCGCAAAACACGGCGCCGCCTCGCGCCGAGGCTCGCGGCCGGAACAAGCCCGGCGCGCCGCCGTTCAGGCCGGGCATGGCAGACCGGCGCCTCGTCGTCTTCGGGCTGACCGTATCCTCGTCGTGGGGCAACGGTCATGCGACGCTCTGGCGCGGACTGATCCGGGCGCTCGCCCGGCGCGGCTGGCGCACGGTGTTCTTCGAACGCGACCTCCCCTATTACCGCCGCCATCGCGATCTCTGGGCGCTGGAAGGCGCCGAGCTGGCGCTTTACCCTGACTGGGAGAGCATCCGGCAGGCCGCCGCCGCCGCGGTGGGCGCGGCCGACGCGGCGATGGTCACCTCCTACTGTCCGGACGCGGGATGCGCCTGCGCGCTGGTGCGCGAGCGCGCCCGTCTGTCGCTCTTCTATGACCTCGACTCGCCGGTGACCCTGGCGCGGTTCGCCGCCGGCGAGACCGTGCCCTATCTTCCCGCCGGCGGCCTGGCCGGATTCGACCTGGTGCTGAGCTACGCCGGCGGCGAGGTCCTGGCCCGCCTGGCGACGGAGCTCGGCGCGACCCGCACGGCGGCGCTGTACGGCCACGTCGATCCGGCGGTGCACTGGCCGGGCGAGCGGCAGACGCGCTTCGCCTGCGACCTTTCCTACCTGGGCGCCTATGCCGCCGACCGGCAGGAGCGGCTGGAGCGCCTCTTCGCCGCGCCCGCCCGCGAGCGCCCCGAGCTCGGCTTCCTCCTCGGCGGCGCGGGCTATGGCCGAGGCTTTCCGTGGGCAAAGAACATCGGCTTCATCGAACACATCCCCCCGCCGGAGCACGCAGCGTTCTTCGCGTCGTCGCGCCTGACGCTCAACGTCAGCCGCGCCGACATGGCCACGGCCGGCCACTGCCCATCGGGCCGGATCTTCGAGGCGGCCGCCTGCGGTTGTCCGGTCATCAGCGACCCCTGGCCGGGTCTGGAGCGCTTCTTTGCGCCCGGCGAGGAGATCCTGATCGCCCGCGACGGGGCGGACGTGCTTCAGGCGCTGGCGCTGCCCGCCGGAGAACTCGCCGCCATCGGCGGGAGGGCGCGCGAGCGGGTGCTGGCCGAACACACCAGCGAACACCGCGCCGTCGAACTCGAGCGGCTGATGGAGAGCGCCGCCGCGCCACGGGAGGCTGCGCCATCTGGGGCCTGATACCCGCCGCCGGCCAGGCCGCGCGCATCCAGCCGCTGGCCTTCTCCAAGGAGCTGCTGCCCGTGGGCGTGCGGCGCGAGGGCGGCGCCGAGCGACCGCGCGCGGTGAGCGAATATCTGGTCGAGCGCCTGGCTATCGCCGGAGCGCGCAAGATCGCCTTCGTGATCTCGCCGGGAAAATACGACATCCTGCGCTATTTCGGCGCGCGCCTGGGCGAGACCGACTTCTTTTATGTGGTGCAGCCGCGTCCAGAGGGGCTCTGCGACGCGCTCTTCCGCGCCGCGCCGCTGATCGGTGCGGACGAGCCGGTCGCCATCGGCCTGCCGGACACCATCTGGTTTCCGCACGACGGCCTGGGCCGCCTGCCCGCCGACCGCCTGGCGCTGCTGCTCTTCCCGGTGGCGCGGCCTCAGGACTTCGACGCCGTGGTCACCGACCCCTCGGGCGCGGTCGAGCGCATCGAGGTCAAGGCGGCGCGGCCGGCGACGCGTTGGATCTGGGGCGCCTTGCGCATGCCCGGCCCGGTGTTCCACGCGCTGCACCGGCTTTGGCTGGCGCGCGGGCGCAAGGACGAATACCTCGGGACTCTGGTCAACGCCTACCTGGCCGCGGGCGGCGAGGCGGCCGGCGTGCGCGCCGGCGCCGCCTACGTCGACGTCGGCACCCTCGGCGGCTATCGCCAGGCCCTGGCGCTGCTGGCCGAGGAGCCGCAACCGACCCAGGCTTGACGCAGACTCACAGCCGCTCAGGCTCGATGCCGCTCAGCGACAACTGCTCGGCGAGCGCGCGCTCGAGCCGGGCGAGGCCGTCGCGGCTCGAAGCCTCGCAGCGGCCGGTGAGCTTGGGCTCGGTGCCGGAGGCGCGCAGCAGCCACCAGCCGTCCGCCGTGGTCACGCGCAGCCCGAGCGCGGCGTCGAAGACGCCGCCTTTGCCGGCGAAGCGCGCCGCGGTCTCGCAGACGATGGCGCGCTTCCTCGCCTCGGGGCAAGCGACGCGCAGCTCAGGGCTGGCGTGGGTCGCGGGCAGGGAGCGGCGGAAATCCGCCAGGCTCGCGCCGCGCCGCTTCAGCGCCCCCAGGGTGCGGATGGCGGCAAGCAGCGCGTCGTCGATTCCGCCCCAGCCGTCCTCGAAGAAGACGTGGCCGCTGAGCTCGCCGGCCAGCGCCGCGCCCTCGCGGCGCATCACCTCGCGCACCAGGGCGTAGCCCGAGGGGGCGACCACGGCGCGGCCGCCGAGGCGCTCGACCCCCTCGAACAGCACGCGGCTCGACTTGACGTCGGCGACGACGGCCGCGCCCGGGCGGCGCGCCAGCAGGTCCGCGGCCAGCAGCAGCAGCAGCTGGTCGGCCCAGAGGATATCGCCTTCCTCGTCCACCACGCCCAGGCGGTCGCCGTCGCCATCGAAGGCGAAGCCGACATCGCAGCCGCGGCGGCGCACCTCGCCGGCGAGATCCTGCAGGTTCGCCGCCACGGCCGGGTCCGGGTGGTGTCCGGGAAAATGGCCGTCGACCACGCCGTGGATGAGCGTGTGCCGGCCCGCCAGGCGCGGCAGCAAAAGGCGCAGCACCGGCGCGGCGGCGCCGGCGCCGGCGTCCCAGACCGCCGCGAACGCCGGGGCGCCCTGGTCGGCGAAGGCTTCGGTCAGGGCCGCGGCGTAGCTGCGCCGGGCTGGCGCGCGAACGATCCGGCCGCCGCCCGCCGTCCGGCCCGGTCGCGAGACCAGGGTCGAGAGCGCCTCGCCGCAGATCCGCTCGCCGCCCAGCATGAGCTTGAAGCCGTTCTCCTGCGGCGGATTGTGCGACGCGGTCACCATGACGGCGCCGTCCCACTGCCGCCGCCAGGCGGCGAAGCCCAGCATCGGCGTCGGTCCGAGGCCGATGCGCATCACTTCCAGCCCGCCTGCCGCCAGCCCCGCGGCGAGCCCGCCCTCGAGCGCCGGCGAGGTGAGCCGGCCGTCGCGGCCCACGCCGATCCGCTTCAGGCCGCGCTCGCGCGCAGCCGTGGCGTAGGAGAGGCCGAGCTCGCGTGCGCCATCCTCGTCGAAATCGCGGCCGGGCACGCCGCGGATATCATAGGCCCGGATCGCCGCGCCGCTGATGGCTGCGCCCCGTCGCGACCCCGGCGATGCGCCGAGAGCGCGCATCAGGCGTCGGCTTCGGCGCGCCGTCTGGTCCGGTCCCGCAGCACCGGTGCGCCCTCGGTCTCGAACCAGTCTATGGTGGCCCGAAGACCCTGACCCAGCGGCGTCACCGGGCGCCAGTCCAGCAGGGCCGCGGCCTTGGCGATGTCGGGCCGCCGGCGCCGCGGATCGTCCTGCGGCAGAGGCCGATGCGCCACCGCCGAGGACGAGCCGATCAGCCGCAGAACTTCGGCCATCAGCTCGTTGATCGTCATCTCGTTGGGATTGCCGATGTTGACCGGACCGGGCTGGGCGCCATCCAGGGCCAGGAGCCGCAACAGCGCGTCCACGGTGTCGTCCACGAAGCAGAACGAACGGGTCTGGCGTCCGTCGCCGTAGACCGTGAGATCATCGCCGCGCAGCGCCTGGGCGATGAAGTTGGAGACCACCCGGCCGTCGCCGGCCGGCAGCCGCGGCCCGTAGGTGTTGAAGATCCGCGCCACCCTGACCTCGACGCGGCCGACGCGGTCGTAGTCGAACGCCAGGGTCTCGGCGCAGCGCTTGCCTTCGTCGTAGCAGGCCCTGGGCCCGGTGCAGTTGACGTTGCCAAGATAGGTCTCGGGCTGCGGACTGACGTGCGGGTCGCCATAGACCTCGCTGGTGGAGGAGATCAGCAGACGCGCCCCGCAGCGCTCGGCGAGCCTCAAGAGGCGCGCGGTGCCGAGAACGCTGGTCATCAGGGTGTGTTCGGGATCGCGCTGATAGAGCGGCGGCGAGGCCACGCAGGCGAGGTTGCACACGTGCGTATAGCGGCGGCGGCTCAGCGCCCGCGGCAGCGGCTGCACGATGTCGGCCTCGACGATGCGAAAGCCGCCGCGCCCCTCGATCCGGGCGAGATTGGCGCGCGAGCCGGTGAGCATCGAATCGAGGCAGGTCACCTGCGCACCGCTGTCGACGAGCCGCTCGCAAAGGTGCGAGCCGATGAACCCCGCGCCTCCCGCCACCAGCACCCGGGCGCCTGACCATGAACCCATCATTGTTCGACCTCTCTCAGCTCTCGTGCGCCCGCCTGGAGGGGCGCCGGCGCGCGCCGCCGGCCCGCCGCGTGGCGGATATGCAGTTCCAGTTCACGCGCCCGCTGCGCGCCGCCATGCTCGC
>Ga0307373_10005344_pt1 | contig 21048 bp, 21 predicted proteins | sample OX2MG_FD_202534 | JGI IMG/M metagenome (GOLD analysis project Ga0307373, IMG submission 202534) | Soil microbial communities from Risofladan, Vaasa, Finland - OX-2 | ecosystem: Environmental > Terrestrial > Soil > Coastal area > Acid sulfate soil | place: Finland: Risofladan, Vaasa | collected...
CTAACAACAACGACTTTTAAGGCAGGGGTGGCGGTCAAGGTCAGGGGAGTTAGCGAATGAAGGTCAACGACAGGAACGCGCGGCGGATGATGGAGCGGATGGGGATCAACCAGAAGGAGGTCCCAGACGTGGAAGAGGTAATCATAAGGACGCACACGAAAGACCTCGTCATCAGCGGCGCCTCCGTCTCGGAGGTCAACTTCCAGGGGAACCGCGTCTTCCAGGTCGCAGGGGAGGTGGAGGAGGTGGCCAAGGAGGTCAAGAAGTTCTCCGACGACGACATCGTGCTCGTGCAGCAGCAGGCGAACGTCACACGAGAGAAGGCGCTGGCCGCGCTTGAGCAGTCCGACGGTGAGGTCGCGAAGGCCATCCTGCTCCTGACGTCCTGAGCCCCCGAATCTGGTCTGCTCAGTCCCCGGTATAGCCCTCGGGAGCGGCGTAACTTTGCTCGGTCTTGTGGACCTCCGACCATTCGTGCCCGCAGTGCTTGCACTTGTACGTGAATTGAAAATCCTCTATGTCCACGATGGTTGGCACGTCATTACTCAAGACAGTCGGCGCCGCCCCTGTGGGGAGGATGGGGGTCATCGCCCTGGCTATGATAGGGTTCACGGGGCGCTCTAGCTTCTCGTTTAGCTCTTCCGAATCCACTTGCTCCTTCTTCACAAGCCTGATCTCGAATCTTCTGCCGCAGGATGGGCAGTGGCGGAAGAAGGCCCTGACGCCTGACATGCTCGTGCGTGGCGCATCGCCGTCTTACTTAAGGGCCGATGCGCTCGTCACGAATACCCTCGTCGGGGCCCCGTGCTTCCACCGAGGCTTACAATTGCATAGATATCCATAAATACGGTTCACCAAAGCAACGGAAGCACAGAGTTTCAAATGGCAGTAGTCGATCCTCAGCTTGCAATCGCCGCGGCACTCGTGATGGCCGGCGGTCTGATCGGAACCGGTATCGCCCAGCAGGGCATTGGCGCCGCGGGCATGGGAATCATCGCCGAGAAACCCGAGAAGTTCGGCCAGGTCCTCTTCTTCTTCGTCATCCCAGAGACCCTGTGGATCATCGGCTTCGTTCTCGGAGTAATCCTACTCCTCAACATCCTCTAGGTGCTGTCTATTCCCATGATGGGCGTAGACACATTACTCAAAGAAGTCGAGGATAGAAGGAAAAAGGCACTCGAGACCCTCGAGGCCGAGTATAGCGCCAAGCGGGAGGAAGTCAAGAAGAGAACGGCCGAGCAAGTGGCTTACATCATGGAGTCTGCCAAGAAGGAGGCCGTCACCCTCGCCCAGAAGGAGATTACGAGGATCGAGGGAGCCGCGAAGCTCCAGTCCAAGAAGCTCATCTTCGACGCGACCGAGAAGCTCCTGGAGAACAACATCGCAGCCCTGAGGGACGCTCTGGCGGAATACGCCTCTTCGCCCGCATATGCCGAACTCCTTGCCAAGATGGCGAAGTACGCCTCCATGAGGCTCGAGGGGAAGATAGCGGTCACATGCCGCAAGCAAGACGAGGCGGCACTCAAGGCTGCAGGGGCGAAGATAGCCTCTACGAACCTCAACTCGATCGGCGGCTTCAAGGCCGACTCGGAGGACGGAAGTCTGGAGCTCGACCTCACCTTCGAGGAGATACTCCGCAGCCGCGAAGACGAAGTCCGCGCCTCAATCCTTGGAAAGGAGTGATGGCGGATGGGTTCCACGCAGTTCGCGGGACTCGGTAGGCTGCGCGCTCTCTCTCTATCGTTCCTTAGCAAGGAGAAGCTCTACGAGCTCGCCCGGGCGAAGAACACTCCTGAGATAGCCCAGCAGCTCGAGTCCACATGGTACGGGCAGGACATTGAAGCTGCGGCCGCGCAATACAAGCCGCCCGAGCTCATCGAGATAGCCCTCAACCGTCACCTCGTCGACATCAACAGGATAGCGATCCAGTCCGTCCCGCTCTCCGGCAAGGCAGCCCTCCTCTCGTACCTGTCAAAGTGGGACATCGAGAACATCGAGCTCATCCTCGCGGCGAAGAGCCTCGGGAAGGGCCTGGAAGAGACCGAAGCGTTCCTAGTCTCCTCGCGCAACCTCCCGGTGGGCCTGTCGTTCAACACCATCCCCCTCGGCGAGCTCCAGGTACTCCTGCAGCAGCCAGATGTCGAGGCGGTCATCAACTACCTCGTGAAGTACGGGTACGGGGCCATCCTCCTCCAGCAGCTCGGCGACTTTAGGAAGACGGGCGACCTCGGCGTCTTCACGGCCGCGCTCCAGAGCTACTATTACCAGAAGCTCCTGTGGGACCTCAGGTTCCTGAAGGGGGACGAGGGCGTCCTGAGAGAGTACTTCAAGTCAGAGATCTCGAAGAGGGACATCCTCAACTTCCTAAAGTCGAGGGAGTCGAAGCTAGACAAGGACACGTTCGCCAAGCACCTGGTAGACGGCGGACTAGTCCCGAGCTCGAGCCTCCTGGAGGCCTACTCTTCCTCAGACGTGAGCGAAATCGTCAAGAGGTTCGAACCCTGGTTCGACCTGTCGACCCCTCTCGAGAAGTACCTGAAGACCGGGAACCTCACCGAGTTCGAGGTCTCCATGGATCAGATGATAGTCGCAAAGTTCCTCCCGAGGTTCCGCAGCCTCGTGATCTCCCTCACCGCCGTCTTCGGCTTCGTCATCCAGGCGGAGGTCGAGAGGCAAAATATTCGGCGAATAACCTACGCGAAACAATACGGGATGACCGAAGAATACATAAAGACGGTAATTCTGGCGGCATAATAATTGAGTGCGAGAACTGCAGCTCAAGTCGGGAAGATTGCAGTGGTCGGGGAGAAGGAGCTCGTGCTCGGATATCGCTTGTTGGGGGTCGAAGACGCGGTCCCGGTTGGCAAGGCAGAGGCGCAGAAGACCATCATGGAGCTTTTCAATTCTGGCAAATACAACCTGATAATCGTGGGGAACGAGGCGCGGAAGGGCATCTCTCCAGCGACCATGGAGAAGCTGGAGTCTTCAATCGTACCCCTTGTGGTCTTCATGCCCTCGACGGAGGCGGAGGTCGCGGAGGAGTCGCTCTCGAGACTCGCGAAGCGTGTCCTCGGCGTGGACATCAAGGTGGCCAATTAAGATGAGCAACGGCGTAGTCTACAGAGTAACCGGTCCGGTCGTCGCAGCGAAGGGCCTAGAAGGGGCGAAGATGTTCGACGTCGTCCGCGTCGGCGAGCTCGGGCTCGTTGGCGAGGTCATCAGGCTGCAGGGCGACACCGCGACCCTCCAGATCTACGAGGACACGACCGGCCTCAGACCGGGAGAGAAGGTCGTCAACACCGGCCAAGCCCTCTCGGTGGAGCTAGGACCCGGACTCCTAAAGTCAATCTACGACGGGATCCAGAGGCCCCTGAACGTTCTCAGGGAACAGAGTGGCGATTTCATCAGCAGAGGTCTCGTCATCCCCGCGCTCGACGAGAAGAAGAAGTGGGACTTTAAGACGCTGAAGAAGGCCGGCGACAAGGTCGTCCCCGGAGAGATCCTCGGCACGGTCCAGGAGACTCCCCTAATCTCCCACAAGATCATGGTCCCCCCCGGAGTGAGCGGAGAACTCAAGGAGCTAAAGGCCGGAAGCTTCACCATCCGAGAGAAGGTCGGCAACATCAAGACTGCAGAGGGCGACGTTCCTGTCTTTCTCGCCACCAAGTGGAGGGTCAGGATCCCGAGGCCGCTCACAAGGAAGCTCCCACCCGACACCCCGCTGCTCACAGGGCAGAGAGTCTTCGACACCTTCTTCCCTCTGGCAAAGGGCGGGACCGCTGCAATCCCCGGGCCGTTCGGCTCTGGAAAGTGTGTCACGGGGGACACTCCAGTGCTGACGTCAGATGGCGAGCTCCTCTCCATGCAATCCCTCTACGACGAACATGCGGCGGGCAATACCGTCGACCGCGAGGCCGAGGAAGAGTTCGTAAGGCTCGAGTCCGGGATAGGACTCGTCTCGCTCAACGACCGGAAGATCTCACGCAGCAGCTCGAAGCTCCTCTACAAGGGGAAGAGCGATTCGGTCATCGAGGTACGTACGCGGACGGGCAGACGCGCCAAGATCACGCCCGTCCACAAGCTCTTCAGGGTCTGTGAGACCGGAGAGATAGCCGAGACGATGGCCAAGGACCTCCGCCCGGGGGACTTCATTGCTTCGGTGAGGAAAATCGACATTGACAATCAGGACCAACCCTTGGACGCCTATGCGATCCTCGGAGCCAGGACGCCCGACCCCGAGATAAAGCAACTGATGAGAGAGCTCGCGCTCGCTGCCTCAAAGTCCCACACAGCTACAGGGCTGCCACGCTCCACTCTTGCGATGATTTCCAGGAGGACGGGAGCAGTCAATCCGAAGATTGAATGGGTGAAGCGACTGTGCGAGGCGATGGACCGGCCAGTTCCCCGGCCAAAGCATTTCATCGGCTCCCGTCGCGGCGCGCTCCTGCGCATCCCAAAGACGATGACGCCCGCGCTCGCAGAATTCCTTGGGCTCTACGTCGCTGAAGGATACATCAGGGGCGAGGGGACCGTCGTCTTCACAAACTCCGACCCGAAGCTTCTCAATAGGTTCCTCGAGCTGTCATTGCTCCTCTTCGGAGTCGAGGGAAGAAAAGAATTCCAAACAGGCAAGACACCGAACGCCCTGCTTGGGAGCAGAGTGCTCACGAACTTCCTGTCATCCCTCGGCGTCGGCACGAACGCTCATGACAAGGCGATTCCGTCGGTGCTGCAAAAATCCAGCATGGAATCGCTCTCATCATTCTTCGACGCGTACTTCGCGGGCGACGGCAGCTTCTACAACGGGCAGGTCGAGCTGTGCACCGCCAGCCCTACACTCCAGCTCCAGCTTTCATACCTCCTGACAAGGTTCGGAATCCTCCATTCCCTCAAGGAGAAGAGGGTCGACGGGGCTGACTATCACCGGATTCTCATCACAAGCGCCAGCAATGTGAAATTGCTCCTGGGCGTCTTAAAGTCCAGCAACCCGAAGACGGCTACAATAAGGAGACGCTTGCAGGAGTCGCGGCAGGGCTCGGAGTCCATCGATGTGGTGCCCGTCTCCAGGGAGACGATCGAGAGGACGTACAGAAAGTACGGCTCATATGCCGAGCTTGCTCGTTCAGGGGTGGAGATTCACAATTACATCGGGAACTCAGAACGCATGACCTCGTCAATGTACAAGAAGTTCGTGGAAGCACTGGTGACCCGGAGCAACGGAGCCCTCCTCAAGACAGAGACGAGCATGCACGAACTTGCAGAGTCGCTCGAGTACATCTATTGCGACGAGGTGGTCTCGCTCTCCCTCCTCGACGGGCCATTCGACGTCTACGACGTATCCCTACCGGAGTTCGGGAAGAACTTCGTCGGCGGACTCGGGGGCATGCTCCTCCACAACACGGTCGCCCAGCAGCAGCTCGCAAAGTGGTCTGACGCAAGCATCATCGTCTACGTAGGTTGCGGGGAGAGAGGAAACGAGATGACGGAGGTGCTCGCGACCTTCCCCGAGCTCGAGGACCCCCGCTCAAAGAGGCCGCTGATGGAGAGGACCATCCTCGTCGCCAACACATCCAACATGCCCGTCGCTGCGAGAGAGGCCAGCATCTACACGGGAATCACGATAGCCGAATACTACAGGGACATGGGATACGACGTCGCCCTGATGGCGGACTCCACCTCCAGGTGGGCCGAGGCCCTGAGAGAGATCTCGGGCAGGCTCGAGGAGATGCCAGGCGAGGAGGGCTACCCCGCATACCTCGGCCGAAGGCTCGCAGAGTTCTACGAGCGGGCAGGACGCGCCGTCGTCCTCGGTCCCGGCGAGGAGAGGACCGGGTCGGTGTCGGTCGTCGGAGCGGTCTCGCCCCCAGGCGGAGACTTCTCGGAGCCCGTCTCGCAGAACACGCTCCGTGTCACCAGGGTCTTCTGGGCGCTCGACGCCAGCTTGGCGGCGCGCAGACACTTCCCCTCGATCAACTGGCTCAACAGCTACTCGCTATACACCGAGGACCTCCGCAACTGGTACGTCGCCAACATCGGGAAGGACTGGCCTGGCTTCCGCAGCGAGGCGCTGGAGATCCTCCAGAAGGAGGCCGAGCTCCAGGACATCGTCCAGCTCGTGGGCTACGACGCGCTCCCGGAGTCGGAGAAGGGAACGATGGACGTCGCGAAGATGATCAGGGAGGACTACCTCCAGCAGAGCGCCTACGACCCGGTGGACACCTATTCGTCCATCAGGAAGCAATACCTCATGATCAAGACGATACTCGACTTTGGGCACATGGAGGCCGAGGCTCTCAAGACGGGCGCCACGGCGACCCAGGTCGCCGCCTTCCCGGTCAAGTCCAAGATATCGAAGATCAAGTGGACCCCGGAGGAGCAGGTCGAGGCCTTCATCGCGGAGGTCGAGAGCGACATGGCTCAGCAGTTCGCCGGCCTGAGACAGGAGATCAAGGTGCAACAGTAGATGCAGCCAATTTCACACAAGACAGTAAACCAGGTAGCCGGGCCTCTGATCTTCGTCGACAAGGTCGAGAACGCGGCCTACGGCGAGATGGTCGAGATCACGAACGCCATGGGCGAGCGCGTCCGTGGGCAGGTGCTCGACTCGCGCGCGGGGCTCGCGATCGTACAGGTATTCGGTTCGACCATGGGCCTCAACGTCGGCCAGACGTCGGTCCGCTTCTTGGGGGAGACGGCTAGGATCTCAGTCTCCGACGAGATGCTCGGCCGCGTCTTCGACGGGCTCGGCAACCCCCGAGACAAGGGCCCCACAATCGTCTCAAAGCAGAAGGTCGAGATTGTCGGCTCGGCCATGAACCCCTACAGCAGGGAGGAGCCCTCAGAGTTCATCCAGACGGGCATCTCCACCATTGACGGCATGAACACCCTCGTCAGGGGGCAAAAGCTCCCCATCTTCTCCGGGAGCGGGCTCCCGCACAACGCCCTCGCCGCGCAGATTGCGAGGCAGGCGAAGGTGCTCAGCGGCTCCGAGAGCTTCTCCGTGGTCTTCGCGGCGATGGGGATCACCAGCGAGGAGGCCAACTACTTCATCCGCCAGTTCGAGGAGACCGGTGCGCTCGAGAGGACCGTCCTCTTCCTCAACCTCTCCTCCGACCCTTCGATGGAGAGGATCCTCACTCCTAGATTGGCGCTCACCACCGCTGAGTTTCTCGCCTACGAGCGGGAGACCCACGTCCTCGTCATCCTCACCGACATGACCAACTACTGCGAGGCGCTGAGAGAGATCTCCGCGGCCAGAGACGAGGTCCCCGGCAGGAGGGGCTTCCCCGGGTATACGTACACAGACCTCTCCACCTTGTATGAGAGGGCCGGCAAGATAAAGGGCCGGAAGGGCTCCATCACCCAGATCCCGATTCTCACGATGCCCGCGGACGACAAGACCCACCCCATCCCTGACCTCACCGGCTACATCACGGAGGGCCAGGTCTACGTCAGTAGGGACCTCGACAGGGCAGGCATCTACCCGCCCATCGACGTCCTCGAGAGCCTCTCCAGGCTGATGAACCAGGGCATCGGCAAGGGCAGGACCAGGGAGGACCACAGGGGCCTCGCGGACCAGCTCTACGCATGCTACGCCCAAGGCAAGGACAACCGTGCGCTCTCCGCCATCGTCGGCGAAGAGGCCCTGAGCGAGACCGACAGAAAGTTCCTAAAGGTCGCAGAGAGATTCGAGAAGATGTTCGTGAAGCAGGGCATCAACGAGGACAGGAGCATCGAGCAGACCCTCGACCTGGGCTGGGAGGTCATCGCCCCGCTCGCGGACTCCGAGATCAAGAGGATCAAGCCGGAGATGATCGAAAAGTACCGGCACCGCGCGGCAGTCACTCTCACAAGCTAGGTGGCCAAAGGACTTGCCAAGCGCTGTCAACGTTCGCCCGACACGGATGGAATACCTCCGGACGGTACGTAGGATAGCGGTCTCCCGCAAGGGGCTGAAGCTCCTCAAGCTGAAGAGGTCCGCGCTGATTTTCGAGTTCTTCGCGGTTAGCAAGACGGTCGCCAGCCTCAGGAGCGGGCTCCAGTCCAAGCTCATCAGCGGCTACGAGGGGATCCACAACACCGAGATGTTCGTGGGCACGCTCAGGCTCGAGTACGAGTCCATGCGCATCCCCAAGATGCACGAGCTTACCCTCAAGAGCAAGAACATCATGGGCGTCAAGATCCCCGAGCTCACCTCCACCGGCTCGGGAGGCGCAGGCCAGGAGTACCTGCTCGAGGTGCCCACCTCCATCAACCAGGCGATAAAGTCCTTCGAGGATGTCCACAAGCTCGTGATCGACATCGCGGAGAAGGAGACTGCGCTGAGAAAGCTGCTCCTCGAGATCGAGAAGACCAAGCGAAGGTCCAACGCCATCGAGAACGTCCTCATCCCGAGGCTCCAGGCGAACGCGAGGTTCATCAAGTTCAGGTTCGACGAGATGGAGAGGGAGAGCTTCACCAAGCTGAAGACCGTGAAGCGCAAGATCGCGCAGAGAGAGGCTGAGTAGATGTCCGAGAAGGAGGAGAAGCGGCGTCCCGGCGTCCCTAAGTACTTCTACTGGGGCAAGAGGGCCCCGAAGCCCAAGAAGGCGCAGACCGGGTTCGTCAACTTCCAGCAGAAGAAGTTCTACCTGGTCCAGCTTGCGTTCAGGACCGCCAAGGTGACAGCGCTCGTCGTGGTCTTCCTGATGTTCTTCACGAAGATTTGAGCTGACAACCATGTCGACAGACTATACCGAGACGTTGAAGAAGATCAAGGAGACCGAGGAGGCCACAAGCAGGGAGATCCTCGAGCGGAGGAAGCAGCTGGAGGAGGAGCTCCGGAAGCTTGAGGAGGAGTCCGCGGCAGAGATTGCCGAGGCGAAGAATCAGGCAGAGTTCCACGTCGCCAGCGAGGTCGAGAAGGCCCGCAAAAAAGACCAGGAGAAGGCCGACGCGCTCCTCGCGACCACCCACAAGCAGGCGAAGGAGATCTCCGCCAAGAAGCTCGACAAGACCCAGTTAAGGAAGATAATCGACAAGACTATCCTCTCAGAATTCAGGTGAGATTAGCGAATGCTGAAGCCCGCCCGAATGCAGAAGGTGGCCGTAGTGGGCACAAAGAGCGACCGGCCTAAGGTCGTCTCCACACTCTACGACATGGGCGCCATGCAGATCGAGCCCCTCTCGAAAGAGGCGGCCTCGGTCCTAAAGCCTGAGGCGGACGCGGGCGGCTCGAAGGAAATCTCCGAGGAGCTTCTTCGCATCAGGGCGCTCAGGGCGGCCCTCCCGCCGACGCCGGTCCAGGAAGCAAGGAAATTTACCTCGCTCAAGGACGTCATCGACACGTCGAGGTCGGTCAACATAGACCAGGAGGTCTCGAAGCTCAAGGACCGACACGAGAAGCTCGCGACCCAGCTCGACGAGCTCAAGAACAACATCGCGCTCGTCCAGAACCTCCAGTTTGTGAAGGAGGACCTGAACATCTTCGACCTCGAGAGCGCCGTCTCCTTCTTCGGCGTTGTCCCCGCGGCGAACCACGCAGTCCTGCTCCAGAACCTCCCCTCTGCGGAGGCATCAGTCGCCTACTCTGCGGGAACGGATCCTGTCAAGGTCATCGTCATGGTCCCGAAGGCGGGCATGGAGAAGTTCGGCTCGGTGATCCAAAAGGCCGATGTGAGGCTCCAGAGGGTCCCTCCGTTCGAGGGGACCGCGCCGGAGGTCCTCGCAAGGCTGCAGCAGCAGCAAAAATCCAAGGAAGCGGAGCTCGTTGACATCAACGCCCAACTCCTCGCCCTCTCACAGAAGCACTACGGGACCATTTCGCAGGTGGAGGAGCAGCTCTCCATCGAGGCGAGGAAGCTCGAGGTCCTGAATAACTTCGGCTTCTCCGAGAGCGCGTTCGCTGTAGAGGGATGGGTCCCCTCAAAGCGCCTTGAGGGTGTAAAGCAGACGCTCAGTCGCAACTCGCCATCCACGAAGATGTTCGAGATCGCCTCCGACGAAGAGCACGACAAGGCCCCGACCCTCCTCGAGAACCCGGCGAGGTTAAAGTTCTTCGAGTCCTTCATCAGGTTCTACACCGTCCCCCTCTCGATGGAGTTCGACCCGAGCCTGCTGTTCGCGGTCGCCTTCCCTATCTTCTTCGGGTTCATGCTGGGGGACGTGGGATACGCGGTGCTCATCCTTCTCATCTCCATCTGGATCATCCGCAGGGTGAACCACCCGGAGAGGAAGACCCTGATACCCGGTGCGCTCAGGTCGTTCGCCGCCAGGATCCTCAAGCCCGCACAGTTCCGGAAGCTCGCGAAGGCGATGATAATGGGGTCGGTCGTAGGGATACTGATGGGCTTCATCCTGAACGCCTACTTCGGGTTCGGGGTGAACCAGTACCTCTTCGACTACCTCAACACGAACTTCCACTCCGGGCTTCCGGCCGACGGCGTCTTCCTCAACCCGATATCCACGAGGGGGCTCAAGGAGCTCCTGCTCTATTCCGGATACATAGGCCTCTTCATGGTCTCCTTCGGGCTGGTGCTGGGCATGCTTAACGCCTATTGGATGCACGAGAGGAAGCACATCGTCGCCAAGATCGGCTGGCTCTCGGTGGCCTGGGGCCTCTCCCTCTTCGGGCTGACGCTGTTGCACCACGGAAACGTAAACCCTGCAGGAAATCCTGTCGCCGGGGGCTACATAGGGATGGCCGTAGTGGGTGTCGGGCTCATCATCTTCGGGGAAGGGACGCTGGCTGTAATAGAGCTGCCCTCCATCGTCAGCCACATAATCTCCTACACGAGGCTGCTGGGAATACTCCTGGCCTCGTTCGTGCTCGCATTCGTCATAGATAGCCAAGCCGTGGGCACTCCCGCCGCCCCGGGGCTGATGTATGGCGGCATAGGATTCGCAATCGCCGGCATAGCCCTCCTGGTCGTGGGGCACGTCTTCAACCTCGTCCTAGGCATGCTCGAGCCCGGCATCCAGGGAGCGAGGCTTCTCTACGTGGAGACCTTCTCCAAGTTCCTGCACGGGGGAGGGAAGCAGTTCTCGCCCTTCAAGGGCCCGAGGACCTACACGGTGAGCGAGACCGACGTGAAAGAGTAAGGCCCGGTTACTCTTTCATCGCTTTCTCTTGGATGAGGTCTATCTGCTTCTGCCTGATCTCAGTGAAGAGGTTGCACCAGTCACGCCCGGAGACGAGGAGACTGAACGCCTTGAGCTTGGGATGGATGCACAGGCCCCGCTCCATCGTGTCCGCGTTCAGCGGGTCGTTCGGTTTGAACCAGACGCACGAGAGGCAGTTCTCGTATTGCCAGGTCAGCCTCTTAAGGCTCTTCTGCGGTTCGGGCTCGTCCTTTCCGCTGCTCATGCCTCTGGGAGAGGTCGGACTGCTACTTAAGACTGAGCGATCTTCTGGCCGGGCGCGTCCTTGGCGCAGAGCCTCTCGAGGGCGTGGAGCGTCCCGCTCTTGAAGTGCCCTCCCGTCCAGCTCGAGGTCAGCCTGAAGACCCCCGTGAAGTTCACATCCCACCTCGCCTCGATGGCTTTCTCGGCGATCTTCACGATTTGGACTCCCTTGAAGGGGCCGGAGGTGTAGTTGGAGGTGAGGGTCATCGTCGCCTTATCGGCTGTTATCTCGACATCCCCCGAGCCGCCGAACGCGAACTTCGCGCGCGCCTTCACGGTCTCCCTCCCCTGTCCATTGGATTCTCTCCCGATGATTTGGAGCGACCTCGTCCCGTGCCAGAACTCCGGGATCCTCTCGATGTCCGAGAGCCTCTCCCAGATGGCCGCCGGGTCGCCGTCGAACTCCACTCTCTCCTGTATAAGCACGAATGCCCGTCGGAACGCATGCCCCTATAACAGTTATTAGAGCAAAGGAGCTCCCCAAAAGATCGAGATGGTGCTCGTCCCAGTGCGTTACTCGTTCACGCAGAAGTTCTCCGTCCCAGTGGAGGAGGCCTTCAGGTGGGCCGTCGACTACGACCCGGCCGACTTCTCCCTGATTGGGTTCGAGGGCAGAAGGAAGGTGAACAAGCTCTCGGAGGACACCTTCATCCTGGACGACGCCAGGATGACGGACGCTGGATGGGTCGAGAAGAGGCGGCTCGTGAGGATCAACCCCGAGCGGCGCTCCTTCACCAACACCCACATCGGAGGCTCGACCCTTCACTCCCAGTTCTGGTATGAGTTCTTCCACGAAGGGAAGGGAAAGTCAAGGCTCGAGTTCACGGGGCTCCTCCTCTACCCGAGCGAGAAGGAGCTCCCCTCCGGGGAGGTCGCCAAGATGGCCGCCGCGGAGAGGAAGGGAGACTCGCAGATCTGGAAGAACCTCGCCAAGGCCATGGAAGCCGACCTGAAGAAACCCAGCCGAACCCGACGCTAGGCCTTCTTCAACCTGCGCGTACACGCCTCCAGAGCCACGAGCAGTTTCCTGATGCTGTCCCTGATGGCCGGGTCGGTGAACTCTCCCGACGTATCGACGCGGGTCTTCGCGCTGGGCGACGATGACGCCCGGCGGCGCCTCGTTCAGGGAGCCCTTCCTTAGGCTCCCGGCGATGGCCAGGATGCGGATCGGACTAGACTCGGACAGATCTGGGACCTGCTGGCGAGACGGGTCCTCCCGTATTTCTGTGTCAGAGAGGGGGCCGCGAAAAATTTAAGGGCGGCGTGGCACGCCTTTTTCCGCGTTGGTCGTCGTCTCTACAAGATACGAGTTCTCCCAGCACTTCGACGTCCCGGCCGCGCAGGCCTTCACGTGGTGCACCGACTATGACCCCGAGGACCACAACCTCATGGGGAACAAGGGCTACAGGAAGGTGACGAGAGTCTCGGACGACACGGTGATCCTCGAGGACACCTCGTATCCGCATGGCAAGGCAGTGACCAAGAGGAAGCTGATCAAGATCGACAAGACCAGGATGACCTACTTTAACTTCCACCTGACCGGCTCGAACAAGAACTCGCTATACTTCTACCGGATAATCCCCGAGCCGAACGGCAAGTCGAGGCTCGAATACACGGGGTACGAGCTTACCTACCCAAAGAAGGCCCCGACGACGAAGGAGCTCGCGGCCACATCGGAGGCCGATGCAGCAACGAGGACGAAGGAGTGGGGGCGGCTCGCAAAGGCCATGGAGAGGGAGCTGCGGGGCAAGCGCAGCTAGACCCGCCTCTCTAGTCGATTCCTACTCGCACTCGCTCTTTTTCATTTTTGGCGCGCCGTTGGACTGGGCAATTATGAAACAAAGGTCACCTTCACAACAGGAGCCAAACCCTGGACAGGTTGGACAAACGAGAGGGTGATCAGGAGCGATAACGTCCATCCTCTGCTATCAATGTAACGCCACCAAGCGCGACAGGACCCGAAGGGGTGCGTTGACTACGGGCAGTCGCTTCTCGGTTTCACTCACACTTTGAGTACCCGCAGCTGGTACACTTGTAGCAACCCCCCTCAAAGATGAGGGCGTTCTCCTGGCAGTCGGGGCACGTGCCTCCGCGCATCAGCGGGACCGACGACTCCTTGTTCACCTTGCCCGAGGTGAGGACCTCGAGCGCCTTGGCGACGGCGTCAGGTATCGAGAGCAGCTGGACGCCCTCCTCCCAAGAGACGTACTTGCCGCGGATGCCCTTCAGCATCTTCACGACGCTCTGGATGTCCCCGCCGTGCTGGAGGTAGAGGCTGATGAGCCTGCCTATGGCCTCCGCGTCCGCCTTCTCGTCCCCTCCGAGCTTGCCCAGGGTCACGAAGACCTCCTTCAGTTTCCCCGCCTCGTCGGAGTTGGCCGTGACGTAGAGCCCTCCCTGAGGCAGCTTGAGCTTCAGCGTCCTCCCGGTCAGCACCTTCGGCCTCTCGAAGACCGCGGGCGCCTCCTGCTTCGGCTCGGACCTTGCGGCGCCGACCTCCTTCTTCTTGTCGACGTTCGCAGTCTCCAAGATGCCCTCCCTGCTGCCCTCCCTGTAGACCGTGATTCCCTTGCACCCGAGCTTCCAGGCGAGGAAGTAGATCCTCTCGACCTCTTCCGTGGAGGTGTCCTGGGCGAGGTTGACCGTGCTCGAGATGGCCGTGTCGATGTGCTTCTGGATCGCGGCCTGCATCCTCACCCTCATCTCCGGCTTGATCTGGTGGGCCGTCACGAAGTAAGGCGGGAGCGAGTTCTCGTCGGCGACGCGGAAGACCCGCATGTACTCCTTCACGAGGGGGTGCCAGACCTTGAACTCGCCCTCGCTCAGCGACTTGCTCCTCCGCGTGTAGTAGAGGGCGAAGACCGGCTCGACCCCGCTCGACGACCCGACGAAGATGGACCCAGACCCGACCGGAGGCACGGTCGTGATGGCGGAGTTCCGGATTCCCTGCGCCTTGATCTTCTCCCTCACCTTGGAGTCCAGCCTCTTGATGAAGGGCTGCGCGAGGTGCTTCTTCGCGTCGAAGGCGGGCGCCGGGCCCTTCTCCTTCGCGAGGTCTGTGGAGTAGTCGTAGATGATGTTGGTTATCCTCTCGAAGAGCTTGTCGACGAACTCGACGGTCTCCTCTTCGTCGTACTTCATGCCCAGCTTGATCAGCATGTCGCCGAGCCCCGTCGTCCCGACGCCGACCCTCCTCGACCAGAGCGAGGCCTTCTTCTGCTGGGGGAGCGGATGCTTGTCGGCGTTGTAGTCGAGCACGTTGTCCAGGAACCTCGTCGCGTACTGCGCCGCCTTGGCTAGGCCCGCCCAGTCGATGCTGGCGCGGTCTGTGAAAGCGTCCTTCACGAACGAGCTCAGGTTGATGGAGCCCAGGCAGCAGCAGCCGTAGTTCTCCAGGGTCTGCTCGCTGCACGGGTTGACCCCCTCGACCGCCATGCCGTTGTATTCGGTGGTGGAGTCCCTCTTGATGGTGTCCCAGAAGATCAGGCCGGGCTCGTCGCTCTGCCACGCCGCCTTCACCAGCGAGCTCCAGACGTCCCTCGCGCGGACCGTCTTCTCCGTCTTCACCTTCTCGTTCTGGAACCTTAGCGTAAAGTCGCCGTCCTTCTCGACAGCGCTCATGAACTCGTCGCTGATCTTGACGGAGATGTTCGCGTAGTTGACCTTCTTGAGGTCCTTCTTGACGTTGATGAAATCGAAGATGTCCGGATGGTCTACCCGAAGCGTGATCATCAGCGCCCCTCTCCGGCCCGCTTGGCCGATTGTCCCCGTCGTAGTCGAGAGGAGCTCCATGAACGAGACTGAGCCCGAGCTGACTATCGCGGAGTTGTTCACGGGCGTGCCGCGCGGCCTAAGCAGCGAGATGTCGGTGCCCACTCCGCCGCCGAAGCTGTATGTCCTCGCCGCCTCCTTGCACCAGTCGAAGATGCCTTCTATCGAGTCCTCTCTGATCTTGAAGAAGTAACAGTTGAGCAGCGTCGACCTCCTGGACTGACCTGCGCCGAACATGATCCTCCCTCCCGGGACGAACTTGAAATCATCAAGCAGCCAGTAGAACTTCTCGGTCCAATCCTTCCTCTTCGCCTCGCTTACCTCCACGGACGCCAGCTCGCGCGCGACCCTCTCCCAGAGCTGCTTCGGGATCTTCTCTACCTGCTTCCCGCTCTCGTCCCTAAGCGCGTACTTCTCGTAGAAGACCCGCGACCTGAGCTCGTCCCCGCCGAACGCCTCGAGCGTCTCTTTGGGAAGAATGACCTCGGTCGTCTTTTGGAGCTGCTGCTCCATCACTTCTCCTTCTTTTTTAGATTCAATCTCAGCTGTCAAATGTGAAATCGCGCATTCTGTCCAACGGATGGCCTTTATCTGGTTCTCGGTGGACTTTTCATTCACCAACCACATCCTTAAATGTTATTTGGGAGGTACTTGTCTCGATAATTCGACCGTTACCGCACGGCTTCCGTTAGCGCTTACATCTGTCAACGAATATCCTGGCATGCCTTAGTGATAAATGTTGCAGAAGCTGCAAGCAAATCCTGACCGATTTGCGGTCGCCTGAAGGATCGGGACCGCACAAAAACCTGAACCACCGTGGTCAACCAGAGTTGACAAGAAGTCAAACTGTTTTTGCTAGATTACTCTGCTGTCGAATACTGGGCGGTGGCCGTCGACCTGCACTTCGTGCACCTCTCAGTCTTCGCGGGAAGCTTCGACCCGCAGTTGCGGCAGAACGACACGAGCCTCTCGATCCCGAAGAAGTCGAGCTTGGGCGCCGCGTTCATCGTGAGGTTGTATATCCCGCGGAGGTCGAGCGACGATGCGTCGAGGTAGACGGACAGCCCTCCACCTGCGCCTTGGCTGAGCTTGCCGATGTAGTTCATGGTCTCGGCGTTGTTGAGGTCTTCCGCCGTCAGCCTGGCGGCCTGCGAATATCCGCGCCTCTCCAGGCTCTGGAGGTTCGCCCTCCCGTATCTCTCGGAGTCCAGCGAGGCCAGCCTCGCGGCCCCCTCCTCCTCGATGAGCGCTATCCCCAGCCTCTCGGTCTTCCCCGACTTCTCCGCGGCCGACTGCGAGGCGGTCGCGAGGATCTTCGCCGCGAGGTCCGCCTTCGCGGCGGGCACCGCCTCCTTGCCCAGGCCGAAGAGCGCCTCGTCGAGCCCGATCAGGTTCATCACCAGCGGCATAGAGTCGGAGTTCACGGTGTCCGAGCCGAAGCTCAGGGCGGGCAGGAGCCCCTTGTTCATCACCCTCTCGAGGAGACGCCTTCGCGTGATCAGCGCGTCGGAGGCTACCCCCATCAGCATGGAGAGCTTCGCCCTGAAATAGGTCTCGTCCTGGTTGGACTCGTATGAGAGCCTGGGGAGGTTGATGCTCAGGTTGTGCAGGACGCTGACGTTGTCGCCTTGGTGGTCGGGCGGGAGGACGTCGAGGTTGAGCCCCAGGGAGCTCCTCTTCTGCCCCGATGGGAAGAACGCGACCTTGCCCCCGTGGAAGATGATCGCCGCGGCGTCCTTCAGATACGAGGCATCCTCCGACTTGCTCGGCTTTGCGAGGAGAAGGCGTACCTCAGGCCTAGGGACCTGCTCGACGTAGTCCCTGTACGCGTCGAGCGTTGCGCCGAGCGTCTTCTCTATCAGCTCCCGCCCTGCGTCGTCCTTGACGTAGATGTCGAGCTGAAGGGTCAACGACGGCCTCTGCATCGGCTGGAGCGCCGACGAGAGCTGGTCGAAGAGCTTCACCAGCGCGTCCGCGACGTCGCGCTTGGTCCGCGACCGGGTGAACTGCGCGAGATACTGGAGGAAGTTCCTGAAGACTATCTCCTGGTTCGCCTCCTTCTTGATGAGGGGGGCGATGTTCGCGATGACATTGATGGCCTCCTCGAGGTTCCCCGGGCTGTGGAGCATCGGGACGCCCGGGAGCCTCCCCTTCGGGTTGAACCCTGACGCGCGGACGGAGAGGAGGTCGAGGAATATCGTGTCGGGGATGAGCGCCCATGTCCCCGCCTCCGAGATGTGGATGTCCCCGTTGAGGTGCGCGTCGGAGACGTCCCTCGGGAGCTGCTCGAGGAGGAGGTATTCCGAGAAGACCGATTTGCCCGTCTGGTGGAGCAGGGACTCGGCGTCGCCCCCGTCTCCTCCGGCCTTGGCGAGGAGTTGGGTGACGTCGAATACGGGCAGCCCAAGCCGCGTGAGCTTGTGCCTGTACTCCTCGAGGTTCTGCTCGACGAGGAGGGAATTGACCATCTCCCTGATCAGGGGCGCGGTCAGGTACTGGGTCTGGAACTTGTAGAGCCTGGACTCGGTCTCGCTCGTGATCTTCTGCGCCAGCTCGACGGGCATCCCCGCCTCCTTGACCAGCGACTGTAGTATCTTGTCCGCGTTGAACTCCTCCATCGCCTGGCGCGTGGTCCTGACGTAGAGCTTCCCGCTCTCGATGAGCGACTGCTCCTCAATCTGCCGGGTCAGGTTGAGGACGAGCCTCCCCAGGTTCGTGACCGTGTACTTCCTCTCCTGCCTGTTGAGCTGGATGAGCAGCTGCCTTACCAGCTTCCTCAGGTGATAGGCGAACTTGCCCGACTCCTTCTTCGACTTGAACCCGGCCAGCGACTTTAGCGCGCTGTAGGTGAGCGGTCCCTTGACGTTGAGGATCTTCAGTATCTCCAGCCTCTGGGGAGAGGCTATCACGCTGTAGATTGTCCTGACACGGCGAGGGGCGGCTTGCATCTCTTCCAGAAGCATCGAGTCTAAACTATATAATTATGACATCCCTCAGAGTCAAATAAATTCCACCGCTCCTGAGGGAAAGGCCGACCGAGTTCGCGGGTGGAACTTTGGTGTAAATTTCGCTCTTGTGGATCGATATTTGGTGGGGTCGCCCGGATTTGAACCGGGGGTCTCAAGCGTTCTTGAGCGTCCTTTGGGACGCTCCCAAGGCCTCTTCTCTTTGATTTGAAGCCTAGACCAGACTCGCCCTGTAGCCTGCGATGGCTACAGCCTAGCCGACGACCCCTTGGCAAAGGTTGCCCCGCGACTCGTATTATACTGTATCTCCGCGATGGTTTCCGGAATCCCGCAAAAACCCATCGCCGCCCGGAGATCTTAGCGGGCCTCGCGCGGGGCGCTTTTTATATTTCCCCGTCGAGTTACTCGTGGAAGAAGAAGGGGCATGGCAGCTGATTGGCCGACGCGGCTTGGCAAGAGGGGGTTCGAGGACCTGGATGACCACGAGCCCACCAATCGGTAGACCGAGGCTTGAGAGACAGGGTCGAGCCCAGGCTCGCTTCGATTGAGAACGGGCTGGTGGCGATTGAGACTCGGCTCGGCGTGGCGGACAGGCTCTCCAAACTTGAAGCAGAAGTCTCAGCGCTGAAGGTTTCGCGGCGAGCAGTTTCATCTTCGAGAGACGAACGGGTTCCCCTTCACGAAGAAGCGCCACTTTCGTCTCCGAGCCCTTGCAATCCCAATTCTAGGGGACGATGCAACCTTCAACTGTGAGCCGTCCTCACCTCTGCAAATCATCAATTCTCCGCTCTGCGTCAAGTCAATTCCATTCAGTCCACTCGTAATCCTCAACGCTTGCGTCAGTTTGCCCGGACCATTGGACACCTTTGGCAGCGAATCATACGGCAGGCTTCGGTTAGCGCACATCTCTCCAATCCCACGGAGCGGTTCGAGGGCCCGGATTAGCACGGCCCCTGGCTTACCCTCTCTCTCGCAAGTTGCATTAAGGCAAAAGCTTGACCCGTATACGAAGTAGACATAAGCGAGCCCGCCTTTTGAGAACATGACAGCGTTCCTCGGAGTCTTTCCGTGGAAGGCGTGGCTTGCTGGATCGGTGGACCCGGTGTAAGCCTCCGTCTCCACAATTCGGCCGATAAGAATCGCATCACCAATCCTCCTAACAACTAACTCGCCGGTCAACTCTCTCGCAACGGTAATGGTGTTCCTCTCGTAGAAACTTCCGGGCAGTGGGACTAATTCTTCCGGCCCGCCCCATGATTCATTCTTCGCCAGCGTAACGGAGGCCATTTTCAGTGATCGTCCAGACATAGGGTTCGCAAATTGAATTTCGTTCTCTTCGCAAGTACCCAGTCTTTTCAAGCTCCTTCAATAGTCTTCTGACTTGTCTTAAAGATCGTCCGCAATCGGACTTGATCGCGGTGGTATTTTTCGAGCTTCCCAAAGCAGTCGTAGTATCCTCTTCATGGTTTCAATTCCTTTTGCAACATTTCTCTCAACGGCATTGAGCCGAAAACGGCGATGCCCGTCTGGTGTTGTTGCCATTTCCCGGAATGTTTGGCGAGCATGAGCAAGCGACGTGTTCCATATTTTCTCACCACCTTCTGACCGTTTGAAAGGCTGTCTACGGTGTATATCTTGCCGCCCCACCTTCCTGCTTGAACTTCGGCGTTCACTGCTTTGATGAATCCGTCACCCGTAATCTTGTCCTGAAGATAGTCGAGTGTGAGCTTTGCTTGTACAGACGTTACCCGGAGGTATGGCCGCATCATTGTTAGAGTCGATTCCACACCGTCGTTCGACCTAGACCAGCGCATGGATTGAATGACACCTCTTCCTTTCTTGAACATACACACCAATTCCACTCGCGCCCTTCGAGCTCAGCAATTCTGCAATTTCTTCAAGTACGCGCTTATCCACTTGACTGAACCTCAAGGAGACGCTTATCGAATACATTCCCGGGTTAAGGTTTATCGAGCCTTCTCCATCAAAGATGGCAGAGACGTATTCCAGAGTGAGCGGCTTTCGTTCGGTAAGCATCGGAGCCTCTGCATTCAGTCCACTTCAGGCAAATAAGCGCCCATGCGAGAGTAGACGTAGACGTGCCCGGCCTCCCCGAACATGGTCGAGCTCCTCTTCGTCGGACCCCGGTACGAGTGGCTCGCCGGGTCGTCGCTCCCGCGGTATGCCTCCATCTCCACTATCCTCCCCGAGAGCGTCCTCCTTCCGACCCTTCTGACGAGCAGTCATCCAAGAAGCTCCTGCGCGACGTCGGGCGTGTATCGGGTGAAGAGGGAGCGGCTGGGGCGTCCCACGAGAGCTCGCGGGCCCGGCTTGCTTATCAGGCCTGCTCGTCCCGGAGCGGGTGGACTCGCCATACGAAGCGCATGGAGACGGCGTATGTCACCGGATAAGAGACGACCGCCCCCACGACGCTCCCAAAGACCGGCGAAAGCGAGACGGTCCCGAGAAGGGCGAGCTGGACCCCTACGATTACCACGTTTCCTAGAAGGGAAACCAACTGATACTTGCAAAGCCTCAAGAGCCAATTGGACCGCCCCTTCCGACGCTCCTCGCCCAGGCCTTTGACCGTCACGGCCTCGTTTATCGAGAACGCGAAGGTGACTCCCGTCCCGAACGCCAGGGCGTCCAGCTCCAGGATGGTGGGGGAGGAGTCGGAGAGGCCCGGGACGGTCACCGTGTGGTAGAAGGCGACGACGCCTAAGACGATGATAGCCTCCGCGATCAGGAATCCTATCCCGCTGGCCACCGCGAACCTGACGAGCCGGAAGGCCACACGTCCCGTCTCAAGCCTATCTGCTCCCCTCGACTCTCCATGACTAGCATCGGAGCGGTCCATCCGCACTGAGAGCCCGTGCAGGTGTCTTCGGTCAATGAGCTGTAAGGAGGGGGTTGAGGCCTCCGCGCTGCC
>Ga0307373_10005347_pt1 | contig 21045 bp, 25 predicted proteins | sample OX2MG_FD_202534 | JGI IMG/M metagenome (GOLD analysis project Ga0307373, IMG submission 202534) | Soil microbial communities from Risofladan, Vaasa, Finland - OX-2 | ecosystem: Environmental > Terrestrial > Soil > Coastal area > Acid sulfate soil | place: Finland: Risofladan, Vaasa | collected...
GGTTGACGCGATCGATGTCCGCATATCTAGCCTTCCCTGTAGATCCTGCGACCGACCCAGCATATCCAGACGGAGGAGACGGCGACGAAGGTGGCCGTCACGAGCGAATAGCCCGCGAGCGGAGGAAGGCCCCTCACGATGTTGAGCGCCCCCACGAAGAAGCCCAGGTAGGGGACCCCCTTTCCGTATACGCCCCTCATCATCGCCAGGGACACGAAGATGACGCCCACTCCGATGAAGGACGACGCGACGAGCGGGTTGTTCGTCGAGGCCACGGCCTCCGCCGCGATGGCCAGGGCCTGCTGGTTCACCACGTCCGTCGAGGCAGAATACACGTCGCTGAGCCTGATGAGGGCCGGCGCAGTGCTGGAGAGGAGCGTCACGGTGAAGCCGACGACCAGCGTCCCCGCGCCAAGGATGGCGTAGCTCCGGTCCCACACCCTGGTCACCACGTAGATCCCCAAGGCGCCGATTATCGACAGCGAGTTGGCGACCGTGAAGAGGACGTAGGAGATGATGAAGAACGGCCTGTATTCGGCGATGTACTGGAGCAGGCTTGCGGTCGTCAGACCGGGTGCGGGCAGGATGAATTGGGCCACGAAGGCCCAGACATAGAGGACCCCCGCCAGCATGAGCGAGGCGCCCGCTATCCTGCGGAGGTTCCTGAGAGACCTGCCCGAGGTCCAGGCAGCCAAGTCCTGCGTCTGCTGCACACGGTAACGAGAGGGCTTTCGCTATTTAAACGGCGACGAGCTGCTTCATGCGTAGCCCTTCGCCCTGAAGAACTGCCTCGCAGAGACCGCCTCCGCCCTCTGGAAGCCATCCATGTCTCCCTTGATCATGGCGTCCATGTGCTCCAGCATCAGCCTTCTTGAGACCGTCCGATAGAACTCCTTGCAGACGGCGATGCCCCTGACGACCTCCGCGTCGTTCGCGTACACGCCCCGCTCCTCGATCTGGTATCCCTCCGCCTTCAGCTCCTCGATGAAAGCCGAGAAGGCGCTCTTCCCATCCCGGATCGCCGCGACCTTGGCCTCTGAGATCGTTATCGTCTCGGGCTTCGAATCCCGGATGAACTCGACCACCCGCGACACGGACTGCAGGACCCCCGGCCCCGGGTTGATTATCCGGGTGTAACACTCCTTCTGCATCTCCTGCATGTAGTCGACGTCCACGTCCAGGAGCCACGACCTGGTCCTCCCCATGCGGCGGACGAGGCCCCGCAGCGCCCTCGGGGGGCTGGGGTAGACCTCGATCCCCATCGTCTCGGCCAGAAAGGCGACGGCCGAGGCTATTGACTCCCCCTGGTCTGAGAGCCTGAGCGACCGCGGAAGCTTCGATTCGATGTCCATTACGTGCCTCGCCAGCATCGCCTCCGGGACGACGACGACTACCTCCGGGGCATCTTCTCCCTCGGGCGGCCGCCCCCTGAGGGCGGGGAGGCCACCCGTGATGTTGCGCAGAGCCGAGTGGGCCCCCGTCCGGGCCGCGATGATCCTCAGATCTCTGGGATAGATGCTGTCGTCTCCGCCAAGGGATACGTCCAGGTGGGAGTCCATGCTCACGATGGCGTCGAACCGCTCGCCCATTCTGGAGACTGTCTCCGGGACTTGGGAGTGGATGCTGTGGATTATTGCCCGCATCTTTGGCTGCAGAGCGCGTTTCCTCCGTTCCGACTCATTAAGATTCCCAGTGAAATGGCCGGGGCCCTCGGCCCGGCTCGGCCGGTGCGTCTGCTGAGCGCTTCTGGCTGCCAGCGTCTAGATCGCTATGGACGAGATGACCTTCCCGTTGGTGTCGTCCGAGACGTTGATCTGCTGCGGGTGCTTCGCAAAGACCACGCGCCCAAGGGTCTCGATGAGGTCGGCGCCCTCCTTGCTGTCAAGCTTTACGGCGCTGCCCGAGGCGACCATGGCCCTGAACTCTCCCGTGCGCTTCGGAATCCCGACGGTCTTGATGTATCTGATCGTCGCGCTGCTTGTGTAGAACTTGAGCCGCGCGTCCTGTCCCTTCTTCTCGTCGCTCATGAAATATCCGATTTTTGGCGTGTCAGGCACTATAAAAGGTGGACAGCCGGGATCTTCTGGCTTGACGCGGCTTTGACGCAGATCCGCAACTGGACCAATGAATCCGAAGTCTTAATAGGCCCCCGGATGTCTTTACACTGAAGGTCTTATCGCGTAGTAAACAACGGATATCTCTGGAAGGCGGACGAGCACCTGAACCACATAGCAAAGATCAGGTATGCGCACGGCGACGAGCTGACTGACCTGCCCGGCGTGACCGGGATCGGGATGGGGAAGGACCACATCATCGTGTACGTATCGACCGACGAGGTCGAGGTCCCCCCGATGCTGGAAGACGTCCAAGTCATCAAGGTACGCAGACGGTGAGTCGGCGGGCTGCCGACCTTCAACCAGGAATCTTACCCGAGCAGATAGTCGGCTAGGCCGTCGGGGTCCAGGATGCCGACCTCCCTCAAGGCCTCTTCCAGGTTGTCCAGACGTATGGCGATCTCCTTTGTCATAGTTTTGCCAGAACCGTCCTTGTATGTGAGCACCGACTTGTCCCGGTCCTTCGGCGATTCTTCGATGGAGACGTACTCAAGCCCCTTGGCCTTGAACGAGTCCCTGACTCCCTTCATGAGAGACATGCGCGCATGCTCACCTACCGGGATGTGAGGACTGCCCCTTTTAACCCTCGCCCCTAAGCTTCGTGTGGGGTCTAGGCCTTCGCCCTTGTCAGCGACCCGACCGGCGGTTTGCTTGAGCCATCGAAGCCAAGGTGACCCACAAGGAGAAGGACTCTTCGCTGCCGTGGTCCTTGCCCGTCTCCTCGACGATCAGCTTCTTCAGCTCTTTGGACGCCCTGTTGCAGACCTTGCACCCGCCAAGGGCGCTCCCGTTGACCATGTGCTCCGCGATGAAGTGGTGGACCGTAGGGGTCGGGCGGGACAGAATCTTGGCGAGGGCGCTGAAGCTCATGTGCTGCATGTCGCCCGAGATGCCCTTGTGCATCATGACCGCGAAGTAGTGCTCGTCGAACGTGGTCTTCACAGACTTGTCGACGATCTCGCGGAGGACTTGTCTCGCGACGAGCGCGCCCGTGGCACTCTTCACTATTTCGGGAGGCATCATTATCTTGATTCCCAAATGCTATCAGATTTCAGGTACTCTTCCCGATAGTTCCCCTTTTGCGACGTTCTGGGAGGCCGGTGGCCGGCTCTTTCTGGAATAGGGGATGGACCGAGAATACATACTCTGAATAAATATCCAGAATACAGTATATAACTACCGCTGGAGTGGGACTCCATCAGCGGCGATATTTTTGGATGTTTCCGGCGAAATAGAAGCATTTACCGCGTGTTCGTGAGGCTGTCGAAGAAAGAAAGAAAGAACGCGGACGGCCGAGCGCCTAGGTCACAGGGGATGCGCGTATTCCTTGGTCGTCACATCGTAGGTCTTCCCGTAGGTCCTCGTCTCTCCCTTCGCGAGGATGGTGACCGTGATCCTTCCCTCCAGGAGGCTGATGAGCTCGTAGACCGCGCCGCACTTCGGGCACGGGAACTTCTTCCCAACCTCCTTCTCGAAGCTGTTGAGAGCTATCTTGGCCGTGAAGTTGCCGGAGCACTCCGCGCACACCATGTTGGCGTCCTGTCCGGACCCTGAGGCCTTCGCTAGTTTGGCTGCCTTCCCCCGGGTTTTCGCGGCCGGCTTCGGCTTCGCTTTCTTGCTAGGCAATCGTTACGCTCGGCGTGGACCCTTGCGAGACGTATTTATTTGATGCTCTGCATGATTCTGAACGATTAAGGGACATGGAAATTTCATGCGCGACGAACAAAGTATCGAAGGCTTCAAGAGGCTCCGCCGACCCAATCCGGCGAAAGGTTGAACGTCAGGACAGCACTGCTGGGACTCTTCGTGGCGCTGACGATAGTATTTGCGTCGACCACCGTCTACGAATCGGGCATCAGAACCACACTCACATCAACGAGCACATCGACCAGCACATCGACCAGCACATCGACCAGCACATCGACCAGCACATCGACCAGCACATCGACCAGCACATCGACCAGCACATCGACCAGCACATCGACCGTCACGGCAATCACCGTATCAACGAGCGTGTCAACGATAACCACGATCTCAGTTGTAGACCCCGCACAGGCCCTTGAGGGCGCTTACCTTTCCCATATCGGCGCTATCGAGTCCAGGAATGCGACTGCCCTAGCGGCTCAATATGAGACCAACGCCACGTTGCTGGGTGCCGTCCCAGGAGGCGTGCGCGATAGTTTTGATGGCATTACTAACATAACAACATTCTACGAGGAGGCGCCTGCAAACAATTCTCAAGCGCTCTCTTGTCTATTATGCCTTGCTTTCAAGGCCCCCTTTGCAGTCGCGAACGAAACTTACTCCATGGCCGTGTCGAACGACGACAAAACAGGGAACGTCATGTCCCATCTCGTTTTCTACGGGAACACCAGCATAGAAAGTGGTTGTTATTTTCCTAACATTGGCCCATGCAAGGCGTCTATCTATATTATGGGGTTCGACATTTCGTATGTCCTCCAAGGCGACCGCTGGTTGATTTCAACGGAGAGTCTCACAAACTTCAACTCGTACGGCTGCCTAACATTAACCCTATCCCCCGATGGCAGCGTTTTGAGGTGCACGGGCGTATAGTAGGTGCATCGAAGAATCTTGACCAGTTCAGACCAAAAAGACGCTCTTGAGAGAACAACAGATTTCGGAGGGTCGCGATGGACTCTGGCGCAGAAGGGTCTTCTGAGGAGTAGTTGCATCCCCCTGATGGGAGCGTTTACGCCTGCCTGATCTTCGATTGGAAGGCAAGTCCGATTCCTCAGTCCAAAATCCGTTGGCGGCCTGAATTCAACGCTCGAACGAATCTTCGGATACCTTGTCGGAAGGACCAATGCCACAATTCCAATCACCAGAATCATGGTCCGACTGCAACGGGCAAGCCTCAATGATATCATGTCCCTTAACTTATCTGCACGGGCAACCTTTAGGGCGCTTGCCCGCACTTGTTGGAAGATGTCTCTACTACGTTCTGTGCAAAGTTTCAACGTAACCAGGTCTGAAGCAGCCTCGCGCAGTAAGCGGTCCGTGCCTTGGGAGGCTATTGGATAGCTACTTAGTAGCGCTTTACTACTGCCTTTATTAGGTACGGGGTCGCTATGGATGGTATGACAAACATCTCAGGCTTGGTAACGGGCCTGCATCACATTAGTCTCGTGACATCCGACCAGGAGCTCAACAGGCGCTTCTACACCGAGGTCCTCGGCCTCAGGCGCGTCAAGCTCACGGTCAACCAGGACGACCCGTTCCACCGCCACCTCTTCTACGCGGACGAGAAGGGGACAACCGGGACGGCGATAACATTCTTCGAGTGGCCGGAGCTCCCGCGCGGCACTGTCGGGCTGGGCTCGCCCCACCACCTCTCGTACTCGGTCAAGAGCGTCGACTCCCTCCCAAAGTGGGCCGCGTGGCTCAGGGCCAACGGCGTGGGCGTCGCAGGGCCCTTCCCGCGGGACGACAAGCTCTCCCTCTACCTGAGGGACCCCGACGGCGTGCTGGTGGAGATCACCGCGAAGAACCCTGACGGCGTCACAGCGGACTACCTCAACAAGCTTGAGGGCGAGGAGGCGAAGGAGGTGACTCCGGACATGAGGCTCGTCAAGTTCGACCACGCGTCCCCCCTCTCCAGCGACTCCCACGTCACGCACAAGTTCCTGGAGAATCTGGTGGGCCTGGAGAGCTTCTCCGAGCGCGCCAACCCAGACCAGGAGGGGACGTCGCTGGCTGAGGTGGGGAGCCCGGACAACCCTGGCTTCTTGAAGTACCTAACGTCCCCCGGCGCCACGACGGGCATGGTCGGGAGAGGGAACATCCACCACATCGCGGTGGCAGTGGAAGAGGACGAGGACCAGCTGAGGATCAAGCGCAAGCTCGACGACGCTGGGATCAGGAACTCCGGGGTCATCGACCGCTTCTGGTTCAAGTCGCTCTACTTCAGGGACCCGGACTACAACCTCCTCGAGATAGCCACGAAGAAGCCGGGCTACGGGGTCGACGAACCTCCAGAGAAGCTTGGGACGTCCCTCGTGCTGCCTCAGTGGCTCGAGGGCTCCCGCGGGAAGATAGAGGCCGCGCTGAAGGAGGCGGACGGCAAGGGCTCCAGGACGTGGCCGCCGAGGTACGAGCCCGTCCCCTCGCCGCCCGAGAGCCTTCAAGTGAGGCGCAAGCAGATTGCGTGACCTGGGCTTCATCCACAAGTTCGTCCCCCCCACGGGCGGGTCGCCGCTCACCCTGCTTCTGCTCCATGGAACGGGGGGCAACGAGAGCGACCTCATCCAGCTCGGACGTGAGCTCTCGCCGGGCGCGGCCCTGCTGAGCCCGCGAGGCAAGGTCCTGGAGAACGGGATGCCCCGCTTCTTTCGGAGGCTGGGCGAGGGGATCTTCGACATCAACGACCTCACGGACCAGACGCACAACCTGGCGGTCTTCGCGGGGGAGGCCTCCAAGGCCTACGGTTTTCATTTGGGCAAGGTGATCGCGGTGGGATACTCCAACGGCGCGAACATCGCAGGTAGCACCCTCATCCTGCACCCGGAGACGCTGGCGGGTGCTGTCCTGTTCCGCCCCATGGTCCCTTTCGTGCCTGACACGATGCCCCAGCTCTCCGGCAAGCCGATCCTCATCCTGGCCGGCACGAGGGACAGCATAGTCCCGAAGGACGAGACAGAGCGGCTCGCGGCTCTTCTGAAGAGGGCTGGCGCGGACTTGACCCTGCACTGGGCAGATGCGACGCACGGGATCAGCGGAGACGAGGTTCGGGTAGCTGCCGAGTGGCTGGCTTCGAAGTTCCCTGACTGACTGACTGAGCGCGCCTCAGCTCTCCATGCCGTCGAGGAACCACCTCGCCAGTGTGACGTCGTTTGAGTTCCCCCTCTTCTGCACCTGCACGATCCCTCTTTCGGCCAGCGTCGCGACGACCCTGTGGGTCTTCAGCCGCGATAGTCCCGCCTCCTGCGTGATGAACTTCTGGACGTAGGTCCCTCCGTGGACCTTGAGGACGCCGACCACCTTCCTCTCGTCGGGCTTCAGGGTCCGCATCACCATGGCGCTCGCCCCCTTCCCCGCGGGCTCCGAGCTTGCGTAGTAGTTCTTCACTTCCGGCAGGACGAGGAAGTAGATCACGCCCACCATGCTGGCGAGCACGGTGCTGAGGAAGAGCAGGGACGAGAGGGGGATGAGGATTGACAGCCCTGGCGGGAAGTCTCCAGTGACCACGTGGTAGAGCACCGAGGTCGGCGAGCCTGCGGGTCCAAAGATCAGGGCTACGAGATAGATCGAGACGGCGAGACCCGAGGTCGCGACCAACAGAAGTATCAACAGCACCTTCAGCTTCTGCAAGTCGCTCTGGACCTCGCGCTCCCTCTAGGCCGGACGAGTCTTTACGTTGTCCGTCGCGGACCGGGTGCTAGGGTTGCCCCGTAGGCGCGTGCCAGGTGAGGGCCAGTATGCCCCCAATAATGCCTAGTATCGCGCCCACGATGAACCCGCCCGTCCCCAGGAAGCTGAGGACCGAGAACACCAGTATCAACGTCCCCCACAGGGTGCGCTGGCCTGGGCTGGTCCTTAGCATCACACCAGAGACCAGGACGATGATTCCCGACACGAGTCCGAAGACGCCCACGGAGGTCACGATGCCCCCTACGAAGCCGGGGACGCTCGAGGACAGGAAGTTCGTGTTGTTGACGTGATTGAAGAAGCTGTTGTTGAAGTTCGGGGACGTCCCGTTGAACGCCCCGGAGCGGATTCCCTGGGCGATGAAGTCGTTGATGTGGGGCATGATGTATGCCGAGACCACCAGGAGGATGACCCCTGCCGCGACCATGAGGGCGCCCGCGACGATTGCGAGGACCGAGGCCTTGCTTGGATGAGTTTCTTGCGTCATTTCTGATTCACTGGCTGCCTATGGCTGTGGTAGGGGTAAATCGGTTCGGTGAAACGATGTCGATACGGTCCGCGCCTTGGTGAAACCAAGGTGAAACAGTCTCGTTTGCTCCTCTGGAGTCTTTTTCTCAGGTCGAGCAAGCGCTGGTATTGCCAGTTGCGTCCTCTCTTCGGGTTCTTCTCGGCCTGGGGGTCGGAGGCCACAATCGCTTTGATTGCTAGCCCGCTGCACCAAAGGCGTGGGCATCGGCGTGGGCAGTCGCAGCTTCGCTCGTCCCTCAGTCTGCAACAAGCGCAAGAGAAAGTCTCACTAGCTTAAATCGGTAAGGCCTTGAACGAGCGTTCCCCCATTGAAGTTCTGTCCCAAGTGTGGCAAGCGCCTGAGGCTCCTGACCGGGAGGTCCCAAGGCCAGGCGCTCTGCCCCAACTGCGGGACCCGAGTGAGCGACACCGGGAAGGTCGAGGCGCCGGTGGAGAGCGTGAGGACCTCGCTGGTCCAGTCGTTCCCCTACGCGACGATGCGCCCCTACCAGAGGGACGTCCTCGAGAAGATCGAGTCGGCGATCACCTCCGGGAAGAAGTTCATCATCCTCGAGGCCCCCGTGGGGTTCGGCAAGTCGGCGGTCGCGGCCGCTGTGTGCCGCAACCTCAAGTCCGCCTACGTCCTGACCTCTACAAAGCAGCTGCAGGAGCAGTACTCCGCCGACTTTGGGTTCACCACCGTGATGGGCAAGTCGAACTTCACGTGCCAGGTCCCGACGAGCTCAGGGCGGCTCGTCGCGTGCAACAAGGGGAGGTGCGAGGCTGACTGGTCGCTCTCCGAATGCCCGCACTACCTCTCCTTCGACCAGTACGAGGATCACCTCAAGGGTCTGTGCGATAAGGAGTCCAAGTGTGAGCAGGCCCTGAGGACGGCCGGCAAGGGGAAGCTCTGCACATACTACAAGCAAAAGTGGGACTCGTTCAGGGAGAAGGTCACCGTTGGCAACTATGCCTTCTTCTTCAGCGAGCTGAGGTACACCGAGGACGTCAGGAAGAGGAAGCTCCTTGTCTGCGACGAGGCCCACGACCTAGAGAGGCAGCTCGTGGGCTCGGCGTCGTTCACTCTGAAGGCCTCCACGGTTCGCCAATACCCTTCGGGCGAGGGGAAGGAGTTCGCGATCGCGTATGAGGAGGGGATGGACAATCATGCCGAGGACTGGCTAAAGTCGCTGGGGGCGGCGCGGGAGTCGCTGCAGGGCTTCTTCGACGCCCACGACGGCGAGCTGACCATGCAGGACCGCCTGATCTCGTGCAGGGGGATGCTAGAGTCGCTCGAGGGATTCATCGATGCGCTGAAGGCATCACCCGAGAACTGGATCGTGAGCGGAATCCGGACGACTACCGCACTCGACGCGTACGGCGGAGGGGCGACTCTGGTCGAGGAGGTCGTGTTCCAACCGCTCGAGGTGGCAGCATTCACATCGCAGCTCTTCGACTCGGCAGAGACGGTGCTGCTCATGTCGGCGACGGTCTTCTCGGAGGAGTTGCTCTGTAGGTCCCTCGGAATATCCCTGGACGAGGCGCAGTTCGTCAAGGTCGCGGAGTCCACGTTCCCCGTCGAGAACAGGAGGATCCACGCAATGGATGTGGCCCAGCTCAACCGGGCATCGATGGATACATCGATGGAGGGCATCGCGAAGGCGGTCGACGAGATAATGGACAGACACTCCAGCGAGAGGGGCGTCATCCACACGACCAACTACTCCCAGGTGAACTACATCCTCGGGCACGTCTCGGAGCACAACCGGGCGCGGCTCGTCACCACGGAAGGGAGCACTTCCAGGACGGAACTGCTGCAGTCCCACGGGGCGACAGGAGCGTCGGTCCTGATCTCTCCGAGCCTCTACCAGGGAGTCGACCTGAAGGACGACCTTGCGAGGTTCCAGGTCATCGTGAAGGTCCCCTACTCGGACCTCTCCGACAAGAGGACGCAGGTCAAGATGCACAGGGACAGGGGGTGGTACGACTGGCAGACCGCGCTAAGGCTGGTCCAGACCTATGGGAGGAGCGTGAGGAGCGAGACGGACAGCGCTGTCACTTACGTGCTGGATTCGAACTTCACGGGCTTCGTCAACTCGCACAAGGAGCTGTTCCCCGCTTATTTCCTAGAGGCGCTCTCAGAGCCCGGGGCGTAGCCCGACACCGGGCAGCGACCCCCGTTGCGCCAGCATCATCTGATGCCCGTGTCGATCGAGACGTCGACGCTCGTGGATTGGCCGGCGACCATCATGAAACTCTTCGGGAGCGACGAGGCGCATCCCATGAACGTGCAGCTCGACAGGCTGAGGGAGTACGAGCCGGGGGCCAGGGAAGCCTGGACCGTCCCCGACACCTCGCACCCGTTGGACGTCCACGCGATCGGGAGGCTCGTCGGTTGGCCCGAAGGCGTGGGAGAGACAACGGCCTCGATGGAGGAGTACGAGCTGGGCGCAGGCCCTACGGTCGCGTTGGCGCTGCACACGGGCTGGATGGGGCCGACGGAGAGGCGGGCTTCCAGGGTTCCCACGAGGGACGTCCCCGTGCTGGTCGATGATGCGCCGGTGCCGGCTCCGACGGTGAAGTGTATGACGACAACGGAGCCCCACTCGTCTCCGGCCGCCACGGTATAGGTCCCGGGGCCCAGAGGAGAGGACGAGGACGACGGCGCCCCCACCGCATATACCGTCGTGGCCGTGACGTTCGCAGACATCGGCGTCGCGGTCGCGTTCGGGCCGCTCGGGAGCACCACCGCCAGGTCGCTCGTAGGCTGGAATTGGTACCCCGTGATGAACCGGATGAGCAGCGGGCACGGGACGATCGGATATATCTGGAGCGGCTCTGCCTTGGAGACGTTCGCGGCCGTGTACGTCCCGCTGTAGAGCGCCACGCCGAACGGGTAGACCTGGGTGCCGCAAGCTCCGAGCGAGAGGCCGTCCAGCCCCCACTGCGTCGCCTTCGAGACGTTGTTCGCGGCGGCCAGCGTGTTGTATTCGTCCACCCTGATCGAGACCGTCACGTTGCCGTGCGAGCCGCCCGTGGAGGATGCGTTTACGGAGAGGCGCAGCTGCAGGTTCTGGGAGGTGTTGGCGTAGCTCCCGCTCGTTCCTACGCTGGTCGAGGATTGGGTGGATTGGGACTCCGTGCTGCTGGTGGCGGCGCCCAACTGCATGACGACAAAGAACGTCCCGGCCAGCAGGACTATGACTACGACGGACAGCGAGAGCACGAGCCTTGAGTTCAAAGGTGATTCGGGAGACCTCTGGACCGCCGCATAGTTAATGCTAGAGACCAGAACAACCCGTCCCTCGTAGAAACGGCCACGAAGCCCTGGAATTCCCTCGGGAAGCCGACTAAAATATCGACCGGCACACCGCCAGCACGCCATGGCAGTAAGAGTGGAGAACAGAAGCTTCGAAGTCAGCAGCGAAGGAGAGGGCGACGTGCTCGACATCACCAGCCGCGTCCGGGAGGCGGTCGCTGGTTCCGGGCTGTCCGACGGGGTCGCGACGGTCTTCGTGGTGGGCTCGACCGCGGCGATCACCACGATAGAGTTTGAGCCGGGACTAGTCAAAGACTTCCCTGCGATGCTCGAGCGGGCTGCGCCGAGGAAGGGCGTCGAGTACGAGCACCAGAGAAGGTGGCACGATGGCAACGGCCATTCGCACGTGAAGGCCTCCCTCGTCGGGCCGAGCCTGTCGGTCCCGCTCGTCAAGGGAGAGCTCGTCCTCGGCGAGTGGCAACAATTGGTCCTAATCGAATTTGACGTCAGGCCGCGGACGAGGAAGATCGTCGTCCAGCTCATCGGGGAATAGGTCCGGGCGGCCAGCACTAGAGATTGCATAAAAATCGGCCGCTCTCACGAAAGTAGTTCTATAATCTTGGTCCGCGTCCTCGCAAGCATTGAGCCTGCCAAACGACGCCGACGTCTCAGACTACGCGAGCTTTTCCGAGACCTATTTTCGCCTCGGTCCGACGGCCGCCTGAGCGGGGCAGACTCAAGAGGGGGATGGAGATGCAGACAAAGCTCTTCGAGCCGTTCGAGAGGACGGGCGCCGGCGAAACGGCAGAGGATTCGGCGGGCTTGAGCAATGGCAGGTCGAATCACGCTGAAGGACCTCCAAACGAGGCCCGTTTCGACCACCGAGACGGCGGCGGGGAGGCGGTCGTCATCCATACTTTTAGCAGGGCGATCTACGGGACCCAGAACACCGAGTTCTGGATCCGGAAAGGACTCCCGGCCATAAGCTTCGCAGACCTGGTCGGGGAGTCGTCGGGGCACCTTGTCCTCCCAATCGACCCCTGCAGCAGGGAGGACATGTTTCTCCTGAAGCAACTCTCGCAGGCTCTGACCGCGTTTGTGCGGCTGACGGAGAAGTCAGGCCAGCGATTCACGGGCAACCGGATCAACGACGTCGGAAAGGGGTTCGAGTACATGATCGCCGACGAGCTCAGGAGGACGCCCCTCGGAGGCGGCGGTGCTCGGGAGGCCCGGCTACCCCGACTGCGTCGTGAGGCAGGGCGAGAGGGTGACCTACCTGGAGATCAAGACAAGCGCGAGCGTCCAGGAGTCGAACAGGTACCTCAGGACGTTCTCGTTCTCCTCTGGGAAGAAGATCAGGGCGGACGCGAGGCACCTTCTCCTGAAGGTGCAGCTGGAGGAAGAGGATAACAAGATATGGAAGGTCGTGGCATGGGAGTTGCGCGACCTGTCCACCTTGAAGACCAGGCTCAAGACGGAATTCAACGCGGGGTTCGGCGACCTTGCCGTCGTCCGGCTGCTCGGCTCCTCAGACAGCGCCGCGCATCTGTTGACGCTGGGCGGGCGATCGGTGCTCGACGACCCCGACTCTGCCCGGGGGGCCGAAGGCGACGGCGCAACGGCCGCCCTTCGCATGCCATCGGTTGATTGATGGGCCATGGACGACGAAGCCAACACCACCGAGTCGCCACGTCGGAGGCTCAACCGCGAGCTCGTCCAGATGGCGCACTGCCTCGCTGAGGTCGGCCCCAACGTCAACGAGATCGCTAGGCGGACCGGCCAGTACAAGGAGACGGTGCGCTACAGGTACCACCGGTTCTTCATTGACAAGGGCATCACGGTCCAGGCGGTCCCAAGCTACCCCAGGCTCGGATTCAAAAGACTCATCGTATTCGCGAAGCTCGCCCGCTCCTGCGAGGCCAATTCTAGATCGATCTTCACCGCCTTGTGCGAGCTCTGCTACCTCCACAGCTTCACGCGCGTGATGCTCAGCGGCGAGTACGTCATCCACGTAGCTGTGCCATCGGAGCGGGCGGAAAGGTGCGCCGCCGTCTACAGAGCCCTTCGCGAGTCGGGGCTGTTCACGGAGTTGGAAATCCTCGAGTTCGACGAGATGAGGAACCCACCCATGAAGCCCGAGCTGTTCGACTTCACCAGGGGGACCTGGTCATTCGACTGGAACCTTGCCCGCGCGAAGGGCACGAAGCTGCCGTTGAGCGTGAAGCCGAGGGTCGAGAAGTATGACAGGGTCGACCTCCTGATCCTGAAGGAGCTCGACATCGACGCGAGCAGGACCCTCGTGAAAATGGTTGAAAACGTGAAGGTAAGTCTGAACGCGCTGGAGTTCCACTATCGAGACCATGTCAAGGCTCGCGGCCTGATCAAGGGCTATCGGCTGGTCTGGCAGGGTACCAAGTACGACAAAGAGCAAAACATTGCCGTCTCGAGGAAGGAATTCTACGTCGAACTCACGCTCCTCCTAAAGGACGGCACGCGCGACGAGGTGGCCGAGCTGATGCAGCTCCTCAACGGGACGCCCTTCCTCTGGAGCGAGGCCTGCGGCGCCGCCTACTGCGCCGAGGTATTCCTGCCGCACCACATGTATGTCGGGTTTTTTGAATACATCGACGCGTTCGCTAACAGGGCGGGAGAGAAGCTGCGCATCTTCGTCATGGACCAGAGCCACGCGCTGAGGTTCGTGGTCCAATACGACCTCTTCGACGGCGGGTCCAGAAAGTGGCTTTTGGACGCACAGGCGGTCCTGAAGACGCTGGGCAGCCTGGCACCCGCGGTCGGGAGGGACGGGGACTCCGGTGGGTGAGCCGAATCGAGCTCCTTAACTCTTAAATTCCTTCGAGAGGCCGTCGCCTTCATGGACTCACCGCTCGCAGGGAAGCGAGTCGCCGTGCTCGCGGAGAACATGTACGAGGACCTGGAACTTTGGTACCCGCTCATCCGCCTGAGGGAGGCCGGTGCGGAGGTCTCGGTGGTCGCCCCCACGGCCGGCGCGGTTTACAAGAGCAAGCACGGGCTCGAGGTCAAGGCCGACCTGTCCGCGGAGGACGCCAAGGCGAAGCAGTTCGACGCGGTGGTGATCCCAGGCGGGTTCGCCCCCGACTACATGAGGAGGTCGGAGGCGATGGTCAGGTTCGTGAAGGACGCGGACGAGGAGGGGAAGGTCGTCGCGGCCATCTGCCACGCCGGGTCGATGCTCGTCTCCGCGAAGGTGCTGAAGGGGAAGACGGTCACCTGCTACAAGTCGATCAAGGACGACGTGGTGAACGCAGGGGGGAACTACGTGGACAGGGCGGTGGTGAGAGACGGCCACCTCATAACCTCGCGAGTCCCGGACGACCTCCCCGCGTTCTGCAGCGAGATAATAGCCGCCCTTTCGACGACGAAGGCGGCCAGCCGCGACCAAGCGGCCCGTCCCCTGGCCCGGACGCGGACCTGATAGTTGGGAGTGCGGCCGCCTTTCAGGGCCGACGCGTCGACCTTACTGACTGATACTTCTTGATGATCCCCTCCGCTGAGGGGGTGAGGCTCGGGCCCGGGCCGTCGTAGTAGGCGACGCGCTTGACCTCCTGTCCCGGCGCTGGTGTCCCCGTCGCGGTCACGAGGAATACCTTGTGGGCGTTCCTTAAGTTGCCTCCCCTAGGACCTTTGTGCATCCCTCCCATGAACTCGAAGAGGTGGGTCAGGTCGACCGCCTTCATGCCGGTCTCCTCCATGAGCTCTCGGATCGCGGCTTCTCGCCTGCTCTCGTCGAGGTGGGCGCCTCCCCCTGGCAGGGTGAAATTGCTACCGTCCAGGCTGACCACGAGTATGCCGTTGGGAGTGTCGACGATGGCCGTCCCCCTCCTTCTTGTATAGACCATCTGGCCGCCGATTCGAAGCTCTCTGAATATAAGCTAAGGGTCGCCCCGGCGGGTCCTTTGCGTCCGCCGGCAAGCGCCAGCAATCGCGGCGACGACGGGCTAACGGGGCGGTTCTCTGACCTGGAAGGATTCGCCCATCTCGGGCAGCGCGGGCGCATTGATCCGGGAGGCTATCGATTCGACCACCTCCCTCAGCCTCGTCCTTCTCAGCTCCAACCCCTTGTTCTCCGACTCCAAGCTCCCGATCCTCCTCTCCAGACTCGAAATCTCGCTTCGAAGCTTGAAGTCCTCGATCTCGGTCGCGAGGTCGTTCGACCTCTTCTCCATCAGCTTCACGCTGCCCGACATCTCCGAGTTCCTCTGCTTGGCCTCTTCGAGCTCCGCCATCAGGCTCGAAAGCTTCTGCGGGGGCACCAGAGTGTACTTCCTCCTTCCTCTTATCGAAGGAAAGTTGATGGCGCAGCGCTCGCAACTCATCAGGTCGACCGTGACCGTGGTGGGGGCGGCGCCTTCTACGGGCTCGGCGACCGCCTTGAAGCTGCTTCGCTCCGTGAGGCCGCCGCCATTGCAGTTAGGGCAAGGCAAGTCAGCGGCACCAAGTCCCGCCCTGGGCCCGGACCTCTATGACAGAGGCTCGGGAGGGCGCCGAAGTGGCGCGGCCATCAGCTCTCTTGGTTTGCAATCTAGTTCGACGGGGTTGGGGGGGCGGCTGCTTCGCTCGCTGCGCCTAGCCTGTCCTGGCTCAGGACCTGGAGCATGTCCCTGACGAGCCTGAGAGAGCTGGTGTTCGATTCCAGGATAGATGCGTATCTCGACATCTCGAGGATAGGTATCTGCTCCACTAGAGCCGAGATCTCGCTCTCTAGCGACGTCTTTTGTTGCTCAAGGTCGTCGATGCGCCCCTTGAGGTCTTCCATTCTGTCTTCTGTTGTTGTGACGACAGTTTCCATGAGCGCTCAATCCCGAGAACGTTATGTCTGGGGTCTCGGCCAAATGAGTTGAGCCGCCGGTGAAAATTAGTGGACGTGTCGTCGGCAGGTCTTCTCAGACAGAGTTTCACGGTGGATAGTGTTGTGACAGTTTCGGTTCCGACGCGTTCAATTCGCATGGGACGCTCTTCCCTCCATCGACTGAGCGGATTAGGGTCGCCTCCATCTGTTCCCGTTCCGCTACCATCGCTTCACCTGGCGGGCCGTCGGGGCCGAACCTCAGCCCTCCCTTTGCGAGAATATTCCTAGCCGCGTTCTCGTCTCTGTCAAACGTTGTTCGACAGTTAGGGCAGTCGAGGAGTCTACGCCCATTCGGAGATTGGCTGGTCTGCCCTCCACATATCGAGCATTTAGACGACGTTTCTCTTGCTGCCACATAATAGACTGGAATTCCTTCCCATCGCGCTTTGTATTCGATCTGCCTCTGGAACTCGTAGTAGCTCCAGGAGTTCAGTCGGTAGCGATAATTCCTTCCTTGCCAATTTCCCTTTCTGTAGAGTTTTCTTATCCCCTTCAAGTCTTCCATGACGATGCCAAATTTACCATTTCCGGCCGTGTCGACGACCACTTATCAACACCCATGCACAGAAGACGCAATGGCATCTGCGCCCCAGGAACGCCTAGAAGTGAATCTAGGCAGACTCTGTCTCTTGCGCGATGGCCTCGATGACGGGCGCGTCCTTCGCTACCGAAGGTGCTGCCTGCGCTGGGGGCTCTTCAGTCGGCGCCTCGCCGATGGCCGCGTCTTCGCCCTGCGCCTCCTGTACCTGTGAGTTTATCTCTGCTAGCTGGGACGCCACCTCCCGGATTTCTGGGGCGGGGTTGTCGGCAGCTGACGGCGTAGGAGCCGCGGGAATCTCCACCTGGGGGCTCGGCTCCGTGACCTCTGGAATCGGCTGTTCGGGGCCGATGTCGTAGGCTACCACCTCGGCCGCCACTTGTGCGACGGGTTCTGGTGCGATGGCGTCGGGTTCAGGTCCTGCGACCGTCTCCGCGACCTGTGCTAGGGCCTCTGGTGCGGCGGTGGCGTCGCCGTTGGTGGCTACCACCTCGGCCGCCACTTGTGCGAAGGGTTCTGGTGCGATGGCGTCGACGACTTCGGGTTGGGGTTCTGCGATCGTCTGTGCGAGGGGTTCTGCGATCGTCTGTGCGAGGGGTTCTGCGATCGTCTGTGCGAGGGGTTCTGCGATCGTCTGTGCGAGGGGTTCTGCTGAAGCGGCTTCAGGTTGGGGTTCTGCCCTCGTCTCCTCGGGCTGGACGGCCCCTCCTGTGACGGCCTCAGCGAGGGAGACGACCCTCGACACCAGCTCGTCGTAGATGCTCTGGGGAACGTGCTCTGCGAGCCTCGCCTCGAGCTCGCTCACCCTTGCCTCGCTAGAGGCGAACTGCTCTCGCGGCACCATCGACGACACTGCGCCCTCAAGCTCCTCGACTCTCTGCTTCAGGGCGGAGTAATCGGATGCGGGGACCGTGTTCTCCATCTGCTTCGTGACCTCGTCGAACCTCTCCTTGAGGGCAGAGTAGTCTGAAGACGGGACCGTCGTGGCCAGCTGGCGCGAAAGCTCCGCGCACCGCCCTTCAAGAGAATTGTAGTCGAACCTCCTGACCATCCCCCGCTTGTCCTCCTCGAGGTCGCGGATCTTGGAGAGGGCCTGAAGGTGGACGTTGGAGGGGACCGTGCCCTGAGACAGCTTCGTGGCCAAGGCGTCGAGGACCTTGCCCTGGGCGGTCAGCGCCTTGCCCCGCGTCGAGGCCTCCTCCTCTATGAAATCGAGCGTCTTGCCCTGGGCGTTGGCTGTCTTGGTGAGGGACGAGATCAGCCCTTCCACGCCGGCAATCTGCTTGTTGATAGCGATCGTCTTCTGGTTCTCAGCCCTAGCCCGGTCCAGATCCCTCTCCAAGGAATCGACCTGTTTTTCGAGCTTGGAGGTGATCTCGTGGTGCTCCTTCTTGGACACCGACTGTCGCAGCTGCATCTCGAGGGTCTTGCACCTCAGCGCAAGCTTCTTCGGGTCGTCAACCTGGGTCTCTACTTTGCTCATTTCCAGTAATCGTATCGTAATCGCGCGCCAGGCTCATATTGCGCGAGGTCAATACGATTTTACCCAAGCATGAACTGTTGTGCGCGCGTTTTCGGGAAGAATTCAGACTCGGTTGGAAAACGGGCCTGCTCGTCGAGTGCTTGGTCGGTGGGACTCGGGCCTATTCGGCGCTGATGAAGCCCTTCTGGCCGCTACCCTTCTGCCAGCCGTCGACTGCGAGCATTATGGCAAGTAAGAAGGGCACGATCCCTAGGCTAAAGATACCCACTATGAAGTAAATCACAAGCGCCAGGACGACGAAGATGATCGTCTGCACTCCCAGTACTTTCTTGTAGCCCAGATAGAGATAGCCCAAGCCAAAGAAGAGATTCAGAACGGCTGCAACCACCGGGCTCTTGCCCTGGACACTCCCCGAGTAGGGGACCCCCGGACTCTGCGCAGGAGGCATGGAGGATGTCGGTTGTGCTGCGTCAAGCTTGTTTCCGCAACTGTAGCAGAAGGCAGTCCCGTCCGCGTTCTGCGCTCCGCACTTCGGGCAAAACACGACCTCACGGTTCTAGTCCGGATATAAAAGCAAGACGCCTTCGCGGCTCTGTAGAAACCCTTTGAGTAAGGAGTAGGCCAGACTGGCTATCCTCGCTGCGTTGTAGGAGATTATTTTCAGCCGCATCTCGTTGTTCTGGGCCTTCACGCCTATCGACCTCACCTCGTCGCCCATCGTCCTCTTGATGACGGAGAAGATCGTCTCATCTTTGGACCTCTGATGATAGGTCTTCTTCGAGTACCCCCTCTTCATCTCCTTCCTGTACCTCCCCCTCGTCCTCCGGATGGGGACTTCCTCATGCCTCGCCGGGATTATCGATTGGGCGTGAAGTTCGTCTCGCAGGAGCTCGTGGTTCTTCTCCGAATCGTAGCCCTTGTCCCCTATCCCGACCTTGATGCGCATGATCGCATGCGCCCTCCTCACCACAGGTGGGAAGTCTCTGGTGTCGTTGGCAGGGCCTCTCCTCACCTTGATCGATGTCACGAGCTGGGTCTTGAGCTCCGCCCCTATCGTGAGCTTGACGAACCGCCTCGTCCTCGTCTTGCTCATCTCTCGCTCCTCTCCTTCAGCCTGACCTGCCTCCTCATCGAGGAGAGTATGTCCTTCTTCGTCCTGAGGACGTAGTAGTGGGATGCGTGGTGTGGGGAGAAGCCGGATGAGTCAGGAGAGAAGAGCTGCCACCTGATCCTCGTGAGGCCCAAGAACCCGCCGATGACGCTCTCGAGGAGGGCGCCCGGCACCCTCAGGAGGAACTTCTCTATCGTCGTGAAGTGAGGTATCTTGGAGAGACCCAGGACGTCCAGGAGCCTCTCCGTCGTGGTCAGGTAGTCGTTGACGTATTCACGGTATGACTTCCTGACCCTCTGCATGAGGGCGATCAGGGCGATGTGCTGCCAGAGGGTGTAGTCCTTCCTCGAATACTTGCTCGAGTAGCGCGGTACGGCCTGCCTCTGGCAGACCTTGTAGACGGCCCTGACCATTCTTATGTACCGACTCTCCTCCCTCAGTCTCTTGCCGACAACACCATCTTCCTTCCTCTTTGTTTGATCCATGAAGAGCGGGAAGGTGGTGCGTCGGCAATAAATCTCACAGCCCTTGAAGGTAAAACCTCGGTCAGACTGAATCCCTCAGAAGAGGGTTTCTACAGAGCCGGTTTTGACACCATTTTTTGTGGGTACGTCAGCCTGACATCAAGACAAACCGACCAAGGGAGTCATCCGTCCTCGGATTTCTACGTCCGTCTATTCGGGCAGCTCGTAGATTGAGCCCAGGACCTTCAAGTATTCTCCCCAGCCCTTCAAGGTCAGGGTGAACTTCTCGCTTCGTCTGCCGCCCGACGACGGCTTGGGAGACGCCTCCACCTCGTTCCTGGAGACCATCTCGCTGAGGATGTCGTGGACGTCGAGCTCGCTCGCGTCTATCCTGCTGTAGAGGGTCTCTACGTCGCACTCATGGACGCTCGCGAGAGTCCTCATGATCGGGAGCTTCTTTGCGTCGAAGGCCGAAGTCTCCTCAATCCCTCTGCTCATTACTATGTTTTCCATTCTTTTCACTTGACCTCTACGTCGGGAGTCTCGATATATTGGTTATCGATGAGATATATTGAGAACCTTACGACATATAGAGCCTCTATACCGAGGGGCGCCGTGTGCTATTTCGCGTCGGCACGCAGCGTCTCGAGGTACCCGACGACCTTCTCGGAGGGGTCCTCCATCCAATCGAGGAGCGCACGCCCCCTCCGATGATAGCTCTCCCTGTAGCGCGGGTCTAGGGACGCTCTCACGTACTTCGAGACCTGATCCACGGTCCTAGCCTTCAGGAGCAGCCTCTTCGAGAGGAGGTACCTCTCTGTGTAGAGCTCGGCGCCTTGAAACGCGGAGACTGCCGGGACGCCGAGCAGTGCGGCCTCGGTGGTCATCGTCCCGCCCATCCCCACGAACACGTCAGACCGCTCGATCAGCTCCGCCCCGTCGACCGCCCTTTCGGGGACGAAGTACGAGGAGCCGAACCTCTTCCTGACGCTGGCCAGCTGGTCCTCGTACCTGCAAAGGGCGACCAAGTTGTGGCCCTTGAAGTCGCGCGCGAGCCTCACCAGGACCCTCTCAGACCACGACTCGTCGCTGCCGGCGAGGTATGGGGCATAGGATTCCTCGAGTCTCACAAGGACCGTCGCCTCTTTCTCGCCTTTCCCTGCCTCAACGGGTGACGGTTCTCGCATAGGCCTCCGCTTGAGCCAGGCAGCGGGGTCTAGCGCCCTGTACCTGCTTATCCGATCCTTGGAGACGCCAAAGACAGACCACGCGGAGAACGGGATTACCCAAGGGGTC
>Ga0307373_10005349_pt1 | contig 21043 bp, 18 predicted proteins | sample OX2MG_FD_202534 | JGI IMG/M metagenome (GOLD analysis project Ga0307373, IMG submission 202534) | Soil microbial communities from Risofladan, Vaasa, Finland - OX-2 | ecosystem: Environmental > Terrestrial > Soil > Coastal area > Acid sulfate soil | place: Finland: Risofladan, Vaasa | collected...
ATCCACGTCGGTGCGCAACCGATAGAACTCCCCCACGCCGGCCGCCAGGTCGAGCGACAGATACCCGCTCCCCTGGAAGATGCGCAGCTTGCGCATCCGGTCGCGCGACACGCGGCTGGCCGTGATGTTGGCCACCGCCCCCGACGCGAATTCGATGCGCGCGTTGGCGATGTCCACGAATGGTGTGAGCACGGGAATGCCCACCGCCGTCAGCCCCGACACGCCGCTCCCCACGAGCGTGCGCACCAGGTCGATGTCGTGGATCATCAGGTCGAGCACCACGGCTACGTCGGATCCGCGTGGATTGAACGGCGCCAGCCGGTCACTCTCGATGAACCGGGGCGCTTCGACGTACGGCAGAGCCGCGCGGATCGCGCGATTGAACCGTTCCACGTGGCCGATCTGGATGAGCGCCCCGGTGCGCTTGGCGGTCGCCACCAGTTCGTCCGCTTCGGCCAGCGTGGCGGCGATCGGCTTCTCGATCAGCAGGTGCTTGCCACGTTCCAGCGCCGTCTTGGCCACGGCGAAATGGGCTGGCGTGGGGACGACGACCGTCGCTGCGTCCACAACGTCGAGCAGTGCGTCGATGCTCGGGAACGCCGGAACACCCAGCTCCTTGGTCACGTGGGCCGCCCGCGCCGCATTGGCTTCGTAGAATCCGGCAAACGCCACGCCCGGCATCTCGCGCATGATGCGCACGTGATGGAATCCGAGCGCCCCGGCCCCAATCACTCCCACACGGATATCGCTCACACCACCACTCCCCGGTCGCTCTCGTCGAAGAATTGCAGGAACGCCTCGACCTCCGGGAACATCTGGAGGTCGGTCCGTGCCTTGGCTCGCGCCTGCGACACGTTCAGTTCGGATTTGAAGAACATGCGGTACGCCCGCTTCAGTTCCCGCACCACCGGCTCGGAAAAATTGTTGCGCTGCAGCCCAATGCTGTTCAGTCCGAACAATTTGATCGGGTTGCCCACGGCCTTCACGTATGGCGGGACGTCCTTGGCGATCCGCGAACACCCCCCCACGAATGAATAGGCGCCGATCTTCACGAACTGGTGCGCCGCGCTCTGACCCGACACGATCGCCCGGTCGTGGACGGTCACGTGCCCCGCGAATTGCACGTTGTTGCCCAGGATCACGTTGTTCCCGATGTGGCAGTCGTGCGCCAGGTGGACGTACGACATCACGAAGCAGTCGCGCCCCACCGTCGTCTTGTAACTCTGGCTCGTGCCTCGATTGATCGTCACATACTCGCGGATCACCGTATTCTCGCCGACTTCGACGGTGGTCCGTTCGCCCTTGAACTTGAGGTCCTGAGGCGCGCCACCGAGGATCGACCCGATCCCCACCGTGACGCGGGGGGCCAGCGTGACGTGCCGCTCCAACACCGTGCGCGCGGCGAGCTTGCAGCCGTCGCCGATGACGCAGTCCTCGCCCACGATCGCCCAGGGTCCGATCTCGACGCCGCGGCCGAGCTTCACGCCGGGATCGACGATCGCTGTTGGATGGATGATCGCGCTCATTTGTCGCGCACCATGGCGCCCATCTCCGCTTCCGCCACCATTTCTCCGTCCACCCTGGCCACGCCTTTCATTTTGCACATCGCGCCGCGGATCTGAACCACGTCGAGTTCGAACCGCAACTGGTCGCCCGGACGCACGGGCCGCCTCCACTTCACGTGGTCCAGCGACGTGAAATACACGACCTTGTTCTGCGGGTCCGGGAACGTGCCCATCAAGAGCATGCCCCCCACCTGCGCCATGGCTTCGATGATCAGCACCCCCGGCATGATCGGATGGCCCGGGAAGTGTCCCTGGAAGAACGGCTCGTTGATCGTGACGTTCTTGAGTCCCACGATGCGCTTCCGCGGCTCCATCTCCAGAATGCGATCCACCAACAGGAACGGATACCGGTGCGGCAGCACCTTGATGATGTCGTCGATCTCCAGCACGGTCGTCTCCTTCTTGAGCGCCTCACGCATCGCCCGCACGAGCTTCACGGTGCCGCGGTGGCTCGGCTTCACAGCCACCACGCGCGCCCTCACCCGCGCCCCGGCGAGCGCCAGATCTCCCACACAGTCCAGCGCCTTGTGGCGCACGAATTCATCGGACCACCGCAAGACGTTATCCACCACCGCCGACTCGTCCAGCACCACCGTATTCTGGGTCGACGCCCCGCGAATCAGCCCCATCGCCCGCAGCGGCTCCACCTCACGCGTGAAGCCGAAGGTGCGCGCCGATGCCAGCTCAGAAACGAACACCGATTCGTTCACCCCCGACGCCCACCGCTGCCGCCCGATCAGCGGATGCGGAAAGTCGATCGTCACGTCCAGCTCCAGATCCGAGGCCGGGTACGCCTCGTACACCGAGTCGCCGTCGGCTACCCGCACCGCCTGGCGCAATTCCCAAAACTGGACGATTCCGGGCTGCGGCGCGATGCCTGCCCGTTTGAGTGCCTCCACGAACGGCGCCGCGCTGCCGTCCACGATCGGCGGCTCCGGTCCGTCCAGGTCGATGATCACGTCGTCGATGCCAAGCGCCCCCACCGCCGCCAGCACGTGCTCCACCGTGTGCACCGACACCGGGTCCTCGCCGATCTGGGTGCGGCGGTCGCTGAGCACCGCGGTATCGACGGTGGCTGCGATCAGCGGCTCGCCGGGCAGATCGGTACGCCGGAACGCGACGCCCTGCCCACTCGGCGCCGGCTGGAACGTCAGCCGGCAGGCAACGCCGAGGTGAAGCCCCACGCCCTCCATGCTCACTGGCCTGGCGACCGTGCGCCGCCTCACGCGTCTTCCTCGGACCGCGCCAGCAGCCGCTCGATGCGTCGTAGCAGGCCGGGCAGCTTGAACATCGCGGCCTGCGCGCGGAGCGCTTCCTTGTGCGGCCGAGCCGGGTAGCCCGACCAGGTCTCTCCGGCCGGGATGTCACCGAATACGCCGGCCTGCGCGGCCAGCGTCGCCCCCGCGCCGATCGTGAGGTGGCCCGCCACCCCTACCTGTCCGGCCAGGATGCACCCGTCTTCGATGTGCGCCGATCCGGCAACGCCCACCTGCGCCATGAGCAGGCACAACCGGCCGATCCGGACGTTGTGCCCCACCTGCACCAGATTGTCGAGCTTCGTTCCAGCGCCTATGACCGTGTCGTCGATGCTCCCGCGATCGATCGTCGAATTGGCGCCGATCTCGACGTCGTCCTCGAGAATGCATCCGCCCACGTGCGGGATCTTCTCGTGGCGGTCGCCGCGGAACACATACCCGAACCCGTCGGCGCCGATCCGGCCCCCCGACTGCACGATCACACGCCGGCCCAGTTGCGCATTGGCATACACGGTCACGCCGGCGTAGAGCTGCACGTCGTCGCCCAAACGCGCGCCCGCCCCCACAACGGTCTGCGCACCGACCGTCACGCGATCGCCGAGCATGGCCCCGGGTTCGATCACCGCGTACGGTCCGATGCTCGGCGCCTCGCCGATCCGCACGCCGGAGCCGATGATCGCCGTGGGATGGATGCCGGGCGTCCGCCCCGGCGCCCGATAGAACCGTGGGATGAGCGACAGCAACGCGTCGTGTGGCTTCGCGACCACGATACGCGCCCCCGCCGCCGACGGCAGCCCCGCCAGCTCCGGCGTCACGAGCACGACGCCGGCTGCCGACGACTCCAGGAACGGCGCGTACTTCGCCGACGCGCAGAAGCTCAACTCGTCGGCCCGCGCACGGTCGAGCGGGGCGATGGCGCGCACCACCACCGCCGCGTCGCCCTTCAATTCACCGTGGACCAACTGGGCGACGTCAGCCGCGGTGAGAACGAGTCCGTCCTCACCGCCTCCGCCACGCGCCGCCCGCTCCGCCGTCACTCGTTGGGTGGGGTGTCCAGCTTCTTGATCGCCTTGGCGGCCGAGTCCCTCTTGGCGGCCGCGGCGATTTTCAACCGGGCGATCACCTTGTCGGTGATGTCGAGGTTCTTGTCCGAACTCAGCACCGCCTGCGAATCGATGATCAGCTCGTAGCCGTTGTCGACTCGGACCTTGTCGAGCATGTCGCGCACGGCCTGCATCACGGGGCCCATCAGCTCGGTCTGCCGCGACTGGGCCTGCTGATTGATCGCGCTCTGACGGTCGGCGTACTCCTGCTGCTTGGCCTGGATGGCCTTCTGCCGCGCCTGCTTGGCCGCGTCGGTCAGCGTCGCTTCGGCCTTCTGGTAGTCGCTGATCATCGTCTGGATGCTCGCGCTGAGCGTGCTCAACTCGGTGGTCCAGGCGGCCGATTCGGCGTTGTATGTCGACTCTGCCTGGGCGCGCCCCGGCGCCACGTCGAGCAGGGCCTGCGTGTTCACGTAGACGATCTTGGGTACCGCCGGCTGCTGGGCGCGGGTCGGCATCGCGCCGAGCACGAGGCCGGCGGCCGCGATGGTCGTCGCACGAAAAATGGAATTCATGAGCGCTCCGTTTAGTAGAACTGACCGAACTTGAAGTGAACCTGCCATTTGGGCGCCTTGACCCCGTTGGCGTCCACACGATCCAACCCATACCCCAGATCGATTCCGAGCGGCCCGAGCGGCGTCACCACCGACCCGCCCACGCCTACGCCGCGAAACAGGCGCGTGGGGTTGAAATCGGCCGGCCGCGCAAAGACGTTTCCCCCGTCGTAGAACGCGTCCAGGAAGAGCTGCTGGCTCACCCGGATTCCCAACTGCGCCGTCGCGCTGAAGAACGCATTGCCGAACGAAGCGCGCTGCGCCGAGTACTGGCTGGTCGCGTCCACGTAGCCCAGTGGCGTGATCGAGAATTCGTTGTAGCCGCGGAGCGGTTCCCCATACTGCACGCCGCCCATCGAGAATGCCTGCGACACGAAGAACGGCCCCGGGTTTCCGAAGATCGCTCCCCATAATGTGGAGAGGCCCAACACCACCGGCATCCCCGAGCCCATCGCCGGCCCCGCGCCCACGGTCCCGATCGTAGCATAGGACCGCATCTCGCCGGTCGCGCGCGTGAATGTCGCCGACCCGCCCAGCGGCCCCCCGTTGTACTGAACACTGAACGACTCATGCACGCCCGAAGTCGGGAACGGCATGCCCAGTCGCGTGTCGTGATCGAGCGTGGCCCCCAGACTGGACCGGAAACAGGTCGCCGATTGCCCTGACGCGTTGGTACACGCCGAGATCGTGCCCACGAGCCCGTCGTTTCCGTACTTCACCGACTCGGCGCCGTAGTTGAGGAACAGCCGCGTGAAGCGGGAACCGCGAACCGGTAGGCCAAACTGGATCTGCGCGCCCGTCGTCGTACTCTGCCCGATGTTCTGGATCGTGAACCGCGACTGGGAATGGTACGCGGTGAGGGTGCCGGAGTAGTTGGACTCCTCGATCGCCGGATCCGTGTACGAGACGTTGAAGTCGTTGATGTACTGCCCCTTCTGCCACTGGATCGAGCCCTTCTTGCACTTGCCGAACAGATTCGGCTGGTCGAATCCGATGAACCCGCCGAGCCCGGTGCCCTGACCCACCGACGCGCCGAAGTTGACGTTCCCCGTGCGCTTCTCTTTGACGTTGAACGTGATGTTCACGTCCCCCTGGTCGTCGGCCTGGGCCACTTGCGGCTCGGGCAACGGCGAGTCGAAGAACCCAAGGTTGGAGATGTTCTGGTAGCTCTGGATGAGGCGCGACTTGTTGAACACGTCGCCGGGGACCACCATCAGTTGCCGCCGGATGCAGGTCTCGTTGGTGATGTCGTTACCGGCGATGTCCACCCGGTTGATGATCGCCGGCGATCCTTCCTGGATCTCCCACCGCAGGTTGACAGTGGGGGCGGAGTCAGCCGAGATCGACCGCTCGACAACCGGATTGATCTGGGCGTACAGGTACCCCTCGTCGGCATACGCGTCCTGCACCTTCCCTGTTGCCGCCTGCCATTCGGACCGGTCGAAGATCGTCCGGTCCTGGTTGGCGCCGCGATGCAGCATCCCCTTGAGCGTCTCCATCAGCGTCTTCGGACGCGGCGTGAACGGATATAGCGTGGCGATCTGCTGGCTGGAGAATTGCCGCGCCCCCTCCACCGAGAAATCTCCCACGTGGTACTGGGGGCCCTCCTTCACCTCGAGGCTCACCATCGCCTTGCCCGCCTTCCGATCGAGCAGCGTGGTGTCCTTGATCACCTGCATGTCGATGAACCCGTGGTCGGCGTACAGCCCCGGAACGTGCTCGGTGATGTCGGTGGCCAGCTTGGCGTTGTCCAGCTCGCCCTTGTCCCAGAAGAAGAATCCTTCGGGTTTCGTGTCCATGGCCCCGACGATCTGTTTGGCGCTGATCGCCTTGTTCCCCGTGACGCGAACGCCGGACACGGCCGTGCGGTGCCCCTCGTCGATGTGGAACATGATCCGGGCCGATGCGCTGTCCACGTACGTCGTCTCGGCACGCACCTCCGCCACGGCGTACCCGGCGGCTTCGTAGACCGAGTCGATCTTCACGATGGTCTGGGTCACCTGCGCGGGATCGATCGGCCGACCGACGAGTAGGTCCACCTGGTCGCGCACCGTGCTCGGCGAAACCTTGTTCGCTCCCTGGACGTCCACGTCGATCAGCATCGGGCGTTCCTTGAGCTGGAACACGAGCATCGACTTGCCTCCGGGGAGCGGCTCGCAGAGCGCCCGCACGTCCTGGAACTGCAGGGTACCATACAGCGCCTTCACGGCGCGCTGCAGGGCCCGGTAGTTCAGGGTCGCCCCCGTGGTGATCCCGGCGTCGCTACGCAGCAGCGCATCCCCGAGGCGGGTATTGCCTCGGAATGCGATGGAATCCGGTTGTGAACACGCCCCGACCGCGCTGGCGTCCTGCGCGGCCGCCGCGGATGCCGTCGCGAGGAGGGCGATGAAAGGTAGGACCAGTCTACGCATGGGAATCCTAAATATACACAATGCGGCCGGCCTGGCCCGGAAGGGGTCGGCCGGCCGTGGCGGTGCGGATTATGCCTTGGTCGTGCCCGTCAATACCCGAAAATCCAGTTTGGTTCCATCGGGCGCGACGTCCACTTCCAGTTCCTCTCCGCGCGAGAACTCACCAAGGAGAATCTTCTCCGACAGCGGGTCCTCGATGTACCGCTGAATGGCGCGCTTCAGGGGGCGCGCGCCGTAACTCTCGTCGTACCCGTGCTTCACCAAGAAATCGGTTCCCGCGTCGGTGAGGCTCAGCGTCAACTCCTCCTCGCTCAGCCGCTTCCGCACGTCCTTCAACATCACCTGGACGATCTGCGCGATATGCGTGCGATCCAGCGGATGGAACACGATCACGTCGTCCAGCCGGTTCAGGAATTCGGGATTGAACACGTTCTTCAACTCCTCCCGCACCCGCTCGGCAATCCGGTCGAAATTCGACTGGACGTCCCCCACGGCGAATCCCAGCGCCTTGCCTTTCGTGATGTCCCGCGCCCCGACGTTCGAGGTCATGATCACCACGGTGTTCTTGAAGTCGATCACCCGCCCGTAGTTGTCGGTAAGATGACCTTCGTCCAGCACCTGGAGCAGGATGTTGAACACATCGGGGTGCGCCTTCTCGATCTCGTCGAGGAGGATCACGCTATACGGCTTGCGACGCACGGCCTTGGTGAGCGTGCCCGAATCCTCGTACCCCACGTACCCTGGCGGCGCGCCGATCAGCCGCGACACGGAGAACTTCTCCATGTACTCGCTCATGTCCACGCGAACCAGCGCCTGCTGGTCGGCGAACAGGAACTTGGCCAGCGCTCGCGCCAACTCCGTCTTGCCCACGCCCGTGGGGCCGCTGAAGATGAACGATCCGATCGGCCGATTGGGATCCTTGAGGCCCGCCCGGCTGCGCCGGATCGAGCGCGCCAGGGCCCGGATTGCTTCGTCCTGGCCGATGACCGATTCGTGCAGTTCGTCCTCCATCCGCAGCAGACGCGTCGTCTCGGCTTCCTGGAGCCGCGTGACCGGGATGCCCGTCCACCGGCTGACGATGAACGCGATCTCTTCCTCGCCGAGCACCGGGCGGTACGACTGGCGCCGCTTCTCCCATGCTTCCTGCTTCTGTCGGATGTCGCCCTGCAGTTCGCGTTCCTGGTCGCGGAGGCCGGCCGCGCGCTCGAAATTCTGGTCGCGCACCGCAGCTTCCTTGTCGGCGCTCACCTTTTCCAGCGCCTGTTTCAGTTCCGCCACTTCCGGCGGCGGCGCCTGTGCCGCCAGCCGCGCCCGCGCCCCCGCCTCGTCAATCACGTCGATTGCCTTGTCGGGCAGGAAACGGTCGGTGATGTAGCGCTCCGACAGCTTGGCCGCCGCCGTCAGCGTCGGATCGGGGATCGTCACGTGGTGGTGATCCTCGTACTTCTGGCGCAGCCCCTTGAGGATCTCGATCGTCTCGTCCACCGTCGGCGGATCGACGATCACCGTCTGGAACCGGCGCTCGAGCGCGCCGTCCTTCTCGATGTACTTGCGGTACTCGTTCAGCGTCGAGGCGCCCACGCACTGCAACTCCCCGCGGGCCAGCGCCGGCTTGAGCATGTTGCTCGCGTCGATGGCGCCTTCGGCCGCCCCCGCCCCCACCAGCGTGTGCAGTTCGTCAATGAACAGGATCACGTTCTTGTTCTGCGCGATCTCGTTCATCACCGCCTTGAGGCGCTCCTCGAACTGGCCGCGATACTTGGTGCCGGCGATCACCGCCGCCATATCGAGCGACAGCACCCGGTTCTCCCGCAGCGACTCCGGGCACTCGCTGTTCGCGATCAGCTGCGCGAGCCCCTCGACGATCGCCGTCTTGCCCACCCCAGGCTCACCGATCAGCACCGGATTGTTCTTCTTGCGGCGCGTCAGCACTTCCATGACGCGCTGGATCTCCTTGGCGCGGCCGATCGTCGGATCGAGTTGCCCCTCCGCCGCCAGCTGCGTGAGGTCGCGGCAGAAGTGGTCGAGCGCCGGCGTCTTGGACTTCTTGTCGCCTTTGGGCGCCGCCGTCGGCGGCTGCGGGCCAGTGCCCTGCTGGGCCGTCGCTCCCGCCTGCACGTCGGTGCCCAGAATGCGGAGCGTCTCGGCGCGCGCCGCTTCGAGGCTCACCCCCGCCTCGCTCAGCACCTGGGCGGCGATCCCCTTCTCCTCGCGGAGAAGCCCGAGCAGCAGATGTTCGGTGCCCACATAACTGTGGTTCAACTCGCGCGCTTCGGCCATCGCCAACTCGAGCACCTTCTTGGCACGCGAGGTGTACGGCAGATCCGGCCCTGTGGCCTGGACGGCCTTCCCCTTGCGCACCGTGTCCTCGATCTTCTGCTGCACCTCATCGAGTTCGACGTTGAGGTTCTGCAGCACCGTGGCCGCCACGCCCTCGCCCTCGCGAATGAGACCGAGCAGGATGTGCTCGGTGCCCACGTATTCGTGATGCAGACGCGCGGCTTCCTCGCGTGCCATTGCGAGGACTTTCCTGACCCGCTCCGTGAAGTTGTAGCCGTTCATCGTCCCCTCGAGTCCGGCCGGAACCGCCTCATCCGACCGATCCGGCTTCCGTTTCGAGCGCGTGCCGTACGTACCGCGCGCGCGCCTGACACGTCTCGCTCTCGGTGAGCGGCCGTCCCTCGGCGTACGCCAGGTGTGCGGCTTGGGAGAAGATCAGGAGCTTGTTGAGCGTGTATACACCGAGGCCACGGATCAGTTTCAGCCCCACCGCCAGCCGAACCCCGCTCAGGAAGTTCATCGCTTCCTCGAACGTCAGGCTCCGCGCATAGCGCAGGGTGCCGAACGCGCGCCACAGCTTGTCCTCAATAATATAACCGGCATCCCGCAAGAGGACACGCCTCGCTTCCTCCTCCCGCTCCACCACGTGCCCCACGACGCGGAGCAGCTGGTCGAGCAGGTCCTCCTCCGACCGCCCCAACGTCGTCTGGTTGGAAATCTGGAAGAAATTCCCTACGACCTCGCTTCCCTCCCCGTACAGCCCGCGGTGGGTGAGGCCCATCTGCTGCAGCCCCGCCAGCACCTTGCCGATCTCCTTGGTCAGCACGAGGCCCGGTAGATGGATCAGCACCGACGCCCGCATCCCCGTGCCCGCGTTCGTCGGACAGGCCGTGAGGAAGCCAAATTCGGGATGATAGGCGAACGGCAACCGCGCCCCCAACTCCCGCTCCACATCGCGGATCCGTGCAAACGCCTCGGGCAGGGCAAACCCGGAACGCATCGCCTGGAGGCGCAAATGGTCCTCTTCGTTGACCATCAGGCTCACATGGTCCCCCACCACCACCGCCGCGCCGCTCCGGAGGGGGTGCTGGTCGTCCAACCCTGCCAGCTCCTTGCTCACCAAGTGGCGTTCGTGCAGCAGCAGCCGGTCGAGCACCTCCATCTCGTCCACCCGCAACGTCAGGCTCCCATCCAGCGCAGAAATCTCGCCCGCCGCCGCGTTCACCTGCGAGAGCACGCGCAGCCGCTCGCCGTCCCGTGCCCGCGCCGTGAACGCGAACCCCTCGAGATTGCGCGCCAGACGCACCCGCGTGGAGAGCACGATATCGGCAGACCGGCCCGAGGCATCGAGCCACCCAACGCCCCCGTCGGGGAGCAACGTGAGATCGATCATTCCAGCACCCGGATCCGGTCCCGCAGGTCTGCAGCCAGTTCGAACTGCTCCGCGTCGATCGCGCGACGCAGCCGCTCCCGGAGTTCGCCCAACTTGGCCACGCGCTCCACCGACTCCGACCGCGGCACCTGTGGCGCCTCTCCCACATGCTGCGAGCTGCCGTGAAGGCGGCGCAGCAACCCCCGCATGCTCGATTCGAAGGTCACGTAGCAGCGCCCGCACCCCCACCGTCCGGTTGCCCGGAAATCCGCCATCGTCGACCCGCAAAATGCGCACTGCTCCCCCCGGTCTTCGGGCGCCGCCATCTGCGCCTGCACGGAGTGCAACAATTCGCCCAACGGATGTTTGGTCTCGGCGATGGTCGTCTCCACGCCGCGCTCGGCGGCGCACCGCTCGCACAGGTGGATCTGCGTCACGCTGCTGTTCTCGATCTGCGTGAGGTGCACCACAGCGTCGCGCTCGTGGCAGTTGTCGCAGAGCATCAGGCCATCACCTCGTGCAGCGCCGTGGGGCGGAGCGCGCCGTCCTCGAGCAGCAGTACGCGGTCGGCCCGCGCGGCCAGCGACCGGTTGTGCGTCACGACCACCATCGAGATCGAAAGATCGCGGGCGAGCGATGCCAGGAGGTCGTGCAGCCGCGCGCTGTTGAAGTGGTCGAGGTTGCCCGACGGCTCGTCGGCCAGCAAGACGCTGGGGCCCATGGCCAGCGCGCGGGCCACCGCCGTGCGCTGTTGCTCGCCCCCCGACATCTCCCCCGGCCGGTGGTGCATGCGGGCGTCGAGCCCCACCCGCTGCAGCAAGTCCACCGCCCGCTCCCGTGCCTCGTCCGGCGGGCGGCCGCCCACGCGTAACGGCATCATGACGTTCTCGAGCGCGCTGAACTCGCGCAGCAGGTGGTGAAACTGGAACACGAAGCCGATGCGCTCATTGCGCAGCCGCGACAACGCGTCATCGCCCAAACCGGCCAGCGACCGCCCCTCCACCCGCACGTCACCGCGCGTGGGCGCGTCCAGCGCGCCGAGCAGGTGCAGCAGCGTGCTCTTGCCGGCCCCACTCGCGCCGACGATGGCGATCATCTCGCCGGAAGCCACGGCCAGACACACGCCGTCCAACACGGTGAGCAGCCCGCCGTCACCGCCGACATACGTCTTGGACAGGTCGATCGCTTCGAGAACCGTCATTCGTGTCGAATCGCTTCGACGGGATACAGCTTGGCCGCCTGCACCGCCGGATAGATCGTCGCCACCGCGGCAATCGCCAGACTCGCCCCCACGATCCAGACCACGTCCAATGGCCGCGTCGTCACCGGGAGGTGGTCTATGAAATATATCGACGGGTCGAGCGGGATCAGCTTGAAGTGGTCCACCACGACCCCCAGCGTCACCCCGATCGCCAGCCCCATGCCCGTGCCCACGAGCCCGATCACCACGCCCTGCATGAGGAAGATCCGGCGGATCGAACGCGCCGGCATGCCCATCGCCCGCAGGATGCCGATCTCCCGCGTCTTATCGGCCACCACCATCGTCAGCGTACTCACGATGTTGAACGCCGCCACCAGCACGATCAGCAGCAGGATCACCGCCATCCCCAGCTTCTCCAGCTTCAGCGCCTGGAACAGCGAAGAATTCTGGTCCTGCCAATCCTCGGTGCGGTACGGATAGCCCAGCGTGTCGGCGAGCGCCACCGCCACCGCGGGCGCCGTCCACAAGTCCCGCGTCTTGACCTCGATCCCCGTGACGGCGTGGCCCAGCTGCGCGATGTCCTGAGCCGTCTTGACCGAGGTGAAGACATATGTGTTATCGTATTCGTACATCCCACTGGAGAAGATCCCCGTCACCGGCAGCCGCTCCACGTGCGGTTCGATGTTCCCCGTCACCGGCGAGATCCGGCTGCCCCCGAGCGAGAACAGCGTCACGGTGTCGACCCCGGGGCGCACGTCGAGCCGCGTCGCCAGCCGTTCGCCGAGCACGATGCCCCGATCGCGTCCGTCGGCAGTCTGGAAGCTGAAGTCGCCGACGGTCGCCGTGGAGCGGATCGCCGTCACCGGCGTGGTCCGTGGACTCTGCGGCTCGATCCCCATCACCATCACCCCGTCGGTGTACTGGTGGCCGCCGGCCATGATCGCCTGCACCAATACGAACGGCGAGGCCGCCACCACGCCCGCCTGCCGGCGCACGATGGGCATGATCGTGTCCCACCGCGCCATCGTCAGATCTTCCCCGAACGTGAGGACGCGCAGGTCGGGACTGCCCAGCAGGATCTTGTTGCGCAGGTCCGTCTGCAGGCCCGTCATCACCCCGTTGATCAGGATCAGCGCACTCACGCCGATGATTACACCGCCCATCGCGATCACGCTGATCAGGGAGAGCAGTCGCGACCCGCGGCGGCTACGCAGGTAGCGCCAGGCAATCGCGAACTCGAGACGTGTCATTCCGGCCGCATCGTGGGAAAGAGGATCACGTCGCGGATGTTCGGCGTATTGGTGAGATACATGAACAGCCGGTCGATGCCGATGCCCACCCCACCGGTTGGCGGCATCCCGTACTCCATGGCGCGCAGGTAGTCCTCGTCGAGCCCCGCTGCCTCCTCGTCGCCCGCCGCCCGGAGACGCGCCTGCGCGTCGAACCGCGCCCGCTGGTCAATCGGGTCGTTGAGCTCGCTGAACGCGTTGGCCAACTCCTTCCCCCGAGCGAACAACTCGAACCGCTCGGTCAGCAGCGGATCGCCCCGCTTCGGCTTGGCCAGTGGCGACAGCTCGCGCGGATAATCGACCACGAACGTCGGTGCGTCGATCGTCGATTCGACCAGCGCCTGGAACAGTTCGTCCAGCAGTTTGGCCCGGCTCAGGTCCTCGCACCGCTCCACGCCGTGGCGCCGGGCCTCGGCGCGCAGTTCGGCATCGGACAGCCCCATCGCGTCGCGCCCCGCCAACGCCGAGGTCAGGGCTGGCACCCACTCGATGCGCGGAAAGGGCGGCGCCAGGACCGGCACCCGGCCGGCGAAGCCCTCCACCGCCGCCACTGCTCGCGCCGCCTCGACGATCAGCGCCTCCACCACCGTCATCATGTCGCCATAGTCGGCGTACGCCTGGTAGAACTCGAGCATCGTGAATTCCGGATTGTGCGTCCGGTCGATGCCCTCGTTGCGGAAGTCGTGGCCGATCTCATACACCCGTTCCAGGCCGCCCACGATAAGCCGCTTGAGGTACAGCTCGTCGGCAATGCGCAGATACAGCGGCATGTCGAGCGCGTTGTGGTGCGTGACGAACGGCTTGGCAGCCGCGCCACCGTACAGCGGCTGCAGCACCGGCGTCTCGACTTCCAGAAACTCGCGCCCGTCGAGAAACCCGCGAATGGCCCCGATCATCCGCGTGCGGGCCGTGAACAACGCGCGCATCTCGGGGTGCACGGCGAGATCGGCGTACCGCTGCCGCGAGCGCTGTTCCGCATCGGCAAACCCCGAATGCCGCACCGTCAGGCCATCCACTACCTCTTCCTTGCCGTACGGTAGCGGTTGGAGCGACTTGGCGAGCATCTCCACCGACTCCACGCGGATCGTGACCTCCCCCGTCCGTGTCCGGAACAGCGGGCCGTCCACACCGATGATGTCGCCGATGTCGAACAATTCGAGCAGCGCGAATACCTCGGCGCCAAGCACGTCCTTCTTGAAGTAGAGCTGGATGCGCCCCGACTGGTCGGCCAGATGTGCGAATGCCGACTTGCCGTGGGCCCGCCACGCCACCACGCGCCCGGCCACGCGAACGATGGGCCCCTCCTCCGTACTCTCGGGCAGCAGCGCCGCCGCGGCCTGGGCGTCATGAGTGCGCGCGAAACGGTACGCGTACGGGAGCACGCCGCGCGCCTCGAGTTCGGCGAGCTTCTCGCGCCGCGCCTGCTGCACGAAGTTCAGGTCGTTGCTCATGCTGCCGACCCGGCGCCCGTGAGATACGCCTCGATGAACGGATCGATCCCGCCGTCCATCACCTTCTGCACGTCGGGAATCTTCAGTTCGGTGCGGTGGTCGTTGACCATCGTGTACGGCTGGAAGACGTAACTGCGAATCTGGCTCCCGAACGTCACATCGGCCTTCGTCGCGTCGAGTTCGGCCTTCTTTTTCGCCTGCTTCTCCGCCTCGAGCTTGTACAGGCGGTTCTTGAGCATCTTGAGCGCCGTCTGCTTGTTCTTGTGCTGCGACCGCTCCTGCTGCGACGAAACGACGATCCCGCTGGGGATGTGCGTCAGCCGCACCGCCGAACTCGTCTTGTTCACATGCTGGCCGCCCGCGCCCGACGCCCGGAATACGTCCATCTTGAGATCCTCTTCGCGAATGTCGATGGTGATCGTATCGTCCACCACCGGGTACACGAATACCGACGCGAAGCTCGTGTGCCGCCGGGCCTGCGCGTCGAACGGCGAGATGCGCACCAGCCGGTGGACGCCCGTTTCGGCCTTCAGGAATCCGTAGGCGTAGGCCCCTTTGATTTCCAGCACCGCCCCCTTGATCCCCGCCTCTTCACCGTCGCTCAGGTCGAGGATCTCGATCGTGTAGCCGCGCCGCTCCGCCCACCGCGTGTACATGCGCATCAGCATCTGGGCCCAGTCTTGCGCTTCGGTGCCGCCGGCCCCTGCGCTGATCTCTACCTGCGCGTCGCGGAAGTCGTCGGGGCCCGAGAGCATCGACCGCAGTCGGAACGCCTCGAGTTCGTCGCTCACCCGACCGATGTCCCGATCCAGGTCGCGCTCCATCTCCGCGTCCGGCTCCGCCTCGAGCATCTCGGCCAGCTCGAGCGCGCTCGTCACCCGCGCTGTCAGTGACTGGAACGGCTCCACCCACACCTTGAGCCCTTTCACCCGTTGCACCACGCCGCGGGCCGCCTCCTGGTCATTCCAGAAGGCCGGGTCGGCCATGCGCGCCTCGAGCCCGGCTAGCGTCTCCCGCTTGCCGTTGATGTCAAAGAAACCTCCGCATCTCGGACAGGCGCTCTTCGTATCCGCGCAGCGCCCTGATCCGTTCGCTCTCCGCCATGCCACTCTCCGGTAAGACACGAGCCGTCGCGACTGGCGCGGACGGCTCGGCGCAAGGGTGCCTGCGTCAAAGATAGCCGCGGCAGCGGTTTCGCTCTACCCCGCGAACGGACTCGTGAACAGCGTCTGTCCGCCGGCGAGGATATCGTTCAACGCGTCCACGAAGTGCGTCGTGGTCCGCGCGACTTCGTGCCCCACCTGCTCCACGAATTCCTCGTAGCTCTTCTTGATCTCCTCGCGGAACACCTGCTTGAGCGTGCCGTCGCGCAGCCCCTCCTCGCGCTTCTGTGGGAAGTACACGATGAGATCGGATATCAGCGCCCGGGCCAGCCGCCGCGCCTTGGCGCTGGGATCGTTGGCCAGAAAGGGATTGATTGGCGTGCGTGCCGTCACCGCTGGCGCGGACGGCGTCGTGCTGCGCACGGGAATTGGAGCTGCCGGAGTCGATACCACGGTCGGTGGCGTTGCGGCCGGCGAGGGACTCACCCGCGGACGCGGCGCGCCGGACGGTGGCGCCGCCGGCGCCAAAACCGGGCGCGCGACCACCGGAGGCTGTCCCGGCAGCGGTCCTGGAGACGGCGCACTGCGCGGCCCTGGGAATGGCGGCGTTGCACCGCGCCGCCCCGCAAACGGCGGTGTCCCCACCGGGCGTGCTGGACCGCCGGTCGGCGTCACCGGCGGCATCTGCGACCGCGGAGGCGTCGGCACCGGCCTGACCGCCGTCGGAACCACCAGAGCCGGAGCCTCCACACGCGGCACCACCGGCGCAGTACGGGGCGTCGGCACGACGCGCGCCGCCGCGGGGGCCGGAGGAGCGGCGACGCTCGCGAACTCGTCGCGCACCACGCCCTCGGCCGCCACCGTGATCACTCCGCCGCACACCGAACAACGCGCGCGCACCGAGCCGGTGGGCAACTTGGCCGGATCCACCCGGAACACCGAGCGGCACTCGGGACATGAAACGTTCACTGCTCCTCCGTTCCGCCGGCTGCGCCGGCGCGCTCGACGTCCATCTCTTCAAGCGCCGAATCGTCCGTACGCCGGTCGATCGTGTACACCGATCCCGGCAGCGTCTTCGCGTAGCTCTTCATTTCAGTCGCCAATTCGCTCATCTGGGCGGCATGCGTGAACTTCCGCCGCTCGTTCGTGACCACACCGATCGACACCGTCATCAACGGCACACGGTGCAGTTGGCCGCGCCGATCCTTCCCGAAAAAATAACCTGCCCGGCGGTCCTGTTCAGAATACTGGTACGGAATCAGCGTGTCGAAGACGAATACTATCTCCGCGCACACCTCGGACACGGCCGGCATCGGAATCACGAAGATGAAGTCATCGCCCCCGATGTGCCCCACGAACCCGTCGTCCCGGCACAGCCCCTTGACCACGTCGTGCAACACCTTGGCGAGGATCCTGATGCATCGATCCCCGTCGTAATACGAATAGCGGTCGTTGTATTCCTTGAAGTGGTCGAGGTCGGCGTAGCACATCGCGAATGGCTCGCCGCGGTGGAGCCGCCGCGTCACCTCGGCCTCGATTTCCACCGCGCCCGGCAGCCGCGTCGACGGATGCACCACGAGGTCGCGATCGGAACGGCGAAGCATCGAATCCAGCCGGATCCGTGCCTCCTCCTCACCCAGCGACTCCCGGATCACCTCGTCCCCTCCCGCCGCGAAGGCCCGGGCAAACGACTGGTCGTCGTTCGCGGTGACCATCACCGTGGGTACCACCGCGGTATACGAGTCCGCTTTTAGCCGACGGCTGGCTTCCAACGCGGGCCCGGGGTCTTTCCGGCAGTCGAACACCGCAACACGCGGCCGCCCCCGCAACGAGAGCGACAGCATCTCGTCGGATGTCTTCACCGGGACCACGGGAAGCCCCAAGCCGAGCAGCCAGCCTTCGACCACAATGGGCAGGGACTGCTCGTTGAGCGAGAATACGAGAAGCTTTTGCTTATCCGCGGTCACATGGGATGGGTGTGAGGTGCGCCTGTATGGCCAAGATACGGGCCACGCCGAATCAAGTCAAACGCCGATGGTGCCGCAAGTTGCGGTGCCCCTGCCGCTTACATCGCGGACCGAGAGGCCGGCCGGCTATTGCCGCGACCACGGGAAGGGGACCGTGAGGCCCACGCGATAGTCGCCGTCGGCCCCACCGCTCACCTGGAGCCGGTAGGTTGCGAACGCGTCCACCGCGCTCAGGACGTGGTTGGCCAAGATGATCCCCAGGTCCGATGTGGCCCGACGCACCGCGTCGTTGGCCTTGTTGATGGTCCAGCGGTACAGGTCCTGTTCCAACTGGGCATTGCGCCACGACCACCGGTATGCCGGTTGCACGGCACGTCGCTCGTAGAACTGCACCGCCTGCTGGTACTGCGGGGAATTCACGGGCGGAGGCGCCGACGGATTGGGCCAGAAGTTCTGTCGCGCCAGGAGCCACATCGCTCCGTTATACGTCGACTCGTCCGTTTCCGGCTGCACGTTGGTCGAGGACCCGGACAGACTGTACACCCCGCTTTCGAGGAAATGCTCCATCTGCTCGTAGTAGGGCCACGTCCCCACCGGCGGATCGCTCGTGAACGGTGAGCGCGCCACCTGCGCGGCGAGGTCGCGGTACGCGCTGCGCTGCTGGCGCCAGTCCCGCTCGTCCTTGAAGTACTGCAGCCAGACGAACCCTTCGACAGCCAGATACACCAGCGCTCGTTGCTGGTGGAGCACCGCCTGGCCGACTCCCGGGACAAGACCCGACGCGATCGGCGCCGTCCAGGGAGGGATCTCGATGCCGAATGCCCCGGGCGCGGGAACCGCCGCCGGCCACACGGCCAGCCGCGGCGTCGGCAGCACCGCGGGCCGCAGCGGGGGCGTCATCCGCTGCGACGTAGCCGGCGGCGCCGCCACCGCCAACGCGAGCCCCGCCACCAGCAGCCGCCGCATCAGAAGAGCACGCGGAGCGAGAAATACGTGGGCGGCTGCCCCGTGTTGGCCACGTTGTCACTCAACATCCGCGCAATATCCAACACCAACCGCCCCGTGGACGCCCCCACGCCGATCGTGGGCCCCGACCCTCCGGGGCCTTCGTACACGTAGCCTGCCCGCACGTGGACCTTCTGCTGCCACCCCAGATCGGCTCCCAGCCGCAGTCCAGGCCCCGACGCCGGTATCGAGTTCACGACGCCGGCCCCGATCCGCAATTCGGCGTCCGGACCCAGTGAGGCGATGTGCGGCACGTACGTGACTCCGATGTCGAGTCGCGTCGGAAGGGGGTCTGCTTGGGGAGCGTCGTTGACTTGCAGCCGGGGCCCGACGTTGCGCAGGGCCACGCCAAGGTAGAGCGACGAATCGCTCAGCAGCCGGAACTGCGCCCCGAAATCGAGGGCCGTCGTCGAGGTCCCCTGCGTCGGAAGGCCGGCACAGCCCCCGCTGCAGTTGATGCCGCGCTCGTAGAACTTGTAGTTGAGCCCCACCGACGCATGCGATCCGACGTTTCCGGCGAACGTGGCGGCAAAGATGGTCGCGCGCGGGGTGAATGTGCCGTAGGTCCCCGTGGCGTCGGTCACGTCCTGCGTGCCGTAGCTGTACAGGTCGGCCGAGAGCGCCACCACCCCCACGGGCGCCACGGGAAGGACGAACGTGATGGCGTCCCCCGTGACGGCGAAGGTCTGGCTGTGGTGGATGGCAAGCTCACGCGATGGCTCGCGCGCCATGGCCGCCGGATTCCACCACACGCTCTCGCTGCCGAGATAGTCCGCCACCACCGCTTGTCCGAGTCCAACCGCACGGGCGCCCACCGGCAGGACGAGTTCGAGCCCGCCAGCGGTCGCGACCCCACCCTGCGCGCACAACGGGGCGGCGCCCAGGCTCGTGCCGAGCGCGACCGCCAACGTCCCCAGGAAGCGGGCCCGACGGTGGCTAGTAAGGAATCGCCTCATCGATCAGCATGATCGGGATGTCGTCGCGGACGGGGTACTTGAGCCGGCAGGCCGCGCACACCAGTTCCTGGTCTTCCGGCCGGTATTCCAGCGCGCTCTTGCACTTGGGGCACACCAGGATCTGCAGCAGCTGCGGCGAGAGGCTCATAGCAGCGATTCCTTGGAAAGGCGATAGCCGAAGCGGCGGAGCGCCACGGCGTTCTTGCGCCAGTTGGGGAGCACCTTCACCCACAGGTCCAGATACACCCGCTGCCCGACGAGCGATTCGATCTTAGCGCGCGCCGCCTGGCCGATCTGCCGGACGCGGGCGCCCTTGGCGCCGATCAGGATTCGCTTTTGGCTCTCCCGCTCGACATACAGGACCGCTCGAATGTACACCGGGACCTGCCCCTCACGAAACTCCTCGATGTCGCACGCCACGCTGTATGGCAGTTCCTCCTCGAGCTGTTCGAGCGCTGTTTCGCGAATCAGTTCGGCGGTGAAGAAGCGCACCGTCTGCGTGCTCAGTTCGTCCTCGGGGTAGAGGAAGGGCGATTCGGGCAGGCGCGCGCGGCACGCGGCGAGGAGGGCATCGACACCGTCGCCCGTGGCCGCGGAAATGGGGAATACCTCTGGCCACTGGACGGTGAGGGCGGCGCGTTCGTCGGGCGACAGGCGGTCGATCTTGTTGAAGGCGGTGAGCACGGGGGCGCGTGGGGGGCGGGTCAACTCCGCCGCCTCGGCGAGCGGAGTCGGTTCGCCGGCCGTGATGTCGACGAGGTAGACGATCACATCGGCATCGTCGAGGGCCTTGAGGGCGGTGGCGCGCATGGCGCGCTGCAGGAGGTAGCGCGGATTGAGGAGCCCCGGCGTATCGAGCACCACCATTTGGGTATCGTCGGTGGTGTGGATGCCCACGATGCGGTCGCGGGTGGACTGGGGTTTGGAGCTGACGATGCTGAGCTTCTGGCCCACGATCCGGTTGAGGAGCGTGGACTTCCCGGCGTTGGGTTTTCCGGCGACGGTGACGATGCCAGCGCGGGGCATGGGAGCGGGTGCGGGGGCGAAGCTGGGGAACCGAGAGAGGACGACCGGCGTGGGGTACCGGGTCACGGGCAGAACGCACGACGCCCCGGCCGTAGAATCACGACCGGGGCGAAGTGAAGGGGTGCCGGCGACGGCCTACTCTCCCGCGCCCTCTCGGGCGGAGTACCATCGGCGCTGTAGGGCTTAACGGCCGTGTTCGGAATGGGAACGGGTGTGGCCCCTACGCTCTGGTCGCCAGCAAATATGGTGACTTCGGAGGCATGGTAGATCGTGGATTGAATCCATAAAAATCGCTAGTGGCTTTGCTTGCAGTTGGCTACTTGGGAGTAGTCAAGCCGCACGGGCGATTAGGACCGCTGCGCTCGGAGCGTGTTGCCACGCTTCCACGGGCGGCCTATCGACGGGGTGGTCTACCCCGGCCCTTCAGGGGGCTCATGGCCCCGGGAGAGTTCATCTTGGGAGGTGCTTCCCACTTAGATGCATTCAGCGGTTATCACGACCGAC
>Ga0307373_10005350_pt1 | contig 21036 bp, 15 predicted proteins | sample OX2MG_FD_202534 | JGI IMG/M metagenome (GOLD analysis project Ga0307373, IMG submission 202534) | Soil microbial communities from Risofladan, Vaasa, Finland - OX-2 | ecosystem: Environmental > Terrestrial > Soil > Coastal area > Acid sulfate soil | place: Finland: Risofladan, Vaasa | collected...
GCCCGCGCGTACTGATTTTCAACTTCCGCACGGCCACCTTCCAGTTGCCTGACTGCCATTAACACGCCTTCCAGCAGGTCCACCGGCTCAAAGCCGGTAATCACAATCGGCACGCGATATCGCGCCGAGATCTCCTCGTATTCCCGGTAACCCATGATGGCGCAAACGTGTCCGGGCCCAAGAAAACCCTGTACACGGTTCCAGGGTGAATCCAGGATGGCTTCAAGGGCGGGCGGTACCAGGACGTGCGACACCAGCACGGAGACATTCTGCAATCCATCCTGCTTTGCGCGCCACACCAGCATGGCGTTTGCCGGCGCCGTGGTCTCAAACCCAATCGCGAAAAACACCACTTGCCTGTCCGGGTGCTTGCGGGCGATCTTCAGGCACTCAAGCGGCGAATAGACCACGCGGACGTCCGCCCCGCGCGACTTCACCGTCAGCAGGTCGCACTTGGAGCCCGGAACCCGCAGCATGTCTCCAAACGAGCAGAAGATGACCTCAGGCCTTGACGCAATGGCGTGCGCCTTGTCAATCAGTTCAAGCGGCGTGACGCACACCGGGCATCCCGGCCCATGCACCAGTTCGATCTCTCCGGGAAGCAGGTCGTCGATCCCGAACTTGACGATGGAGTGTGTTTGCCCGCCGCAGACTTCCATCAGCACCCAGGGGCGCTTTTGCACGCCCCGGATCTGCTCCAGCAGTTCCTGCGCAACCCGGGCATCGCGATATTCATCCAGATATTTCATCGGTGGATCATCATTGCAGACGGTACGGCGTCAAAGCGCCTTTTCGCCCGGCCGTTCTACCTGCCCGGACCCGGCTTCACGATCCGTTTCATCCAGTTCAGTTAACTGTCCCATTTCTTCAAGAAGCTGATAGGTGCGGGCGGCCTCTTCCTCGTCCACAGGGCTGATGGCGAATCCCGCGTGCACAATCACATAGTCGCCCAGGGCGACTTCGGGTACGTATTCCAGGCAAACTTCGCGGACGACGCCCCCAAACTGCACCTTGCCCATCCTCAGGCCGCTTGTGTCATCCAGTGAAACTACCTGACCCGGAATTCCCAGGCACATCTTCAGACTCCTTTCTTAAGCTTCGCGTTGGCAATCACCGCCTGGCCCAGGGCAATGCCCCCGTCGTTAGGAGGGACTCTCTCGTGCAGATAGACCTCAAAGTTATAGTCGGCAAGGGCGGTGAGTGTCCGTTCCAACAAGAACATGTTCTGAAAGGTGCCGCCGCTCAGGCAGACCTTGTTCAGCATTTCACGACGGCGCAACTCCCGGCAGACTTCCGCGATCATCACCGCCAGCGTGTTGTGGAACCGGGCGGCGATGGCCCCCACCGCTTCTCCCTCCAGCAGTTCCCTGACTATCGATTCTATCATCGGACGTACATCAACCTGCCAGGGCTCGGTGAATTCCAACTGGAATGGATAGACCCCTTCCGTACCGGCAACCGTGGCCATTTCCAGCTCAATGGCGGCCTGTCCTTCAAAGTTGATCTCGTGGCGCAATCCGAGAATGGACGCCACGCCGTCAAAGAGGCGTCCGCAGGACGAAGTCGCCACGGTGTTGATGCCCTTTTCCAGCATCTTCAGGACTAAAGCTGTTTCCCGATTTGAAACTGAATTCCACAGTGGCAAGCCGTCCGGCAAATCGCTCCCGAACGCTTCTCGAAGGCAACTGAGCGCCGAGCGCCACGGTTGCCGGACAGCGGCGTCTCCGCCGGCCAGTGGAAAGTAACGCAGGTGCGCGCGCCGCTCAAAATGCTCAAATTCGGCGACCAGAAATTCCCCGCCCCAGATCTGGCCGTCCGTCCCATAACCGGTTCCGTCAAAGGCCACGCCGATAACCTTTTCATTCAACCCATTTTCTGCCATGCAACTGGCAATGTGCGCATGGTGGTGCTGCACGCCCACCCTGTGAAGGCCTGACTGCTCGAAGGCGTATTGGGTGCTCAGGTAGCGCGGGTGGAGGTCATAAGCGATCACTTTCGGTTCAACCCGGAACAGTCTTTTGAGATTGGCCAGGGTCTCTTCAAAAAAAACCAGCGTTTCGTAGTTTTCCAGATCTCCGATGTGCTGGCTTAGGATGGCATGGCGATCGTGCGTGAGGCAAAACGTATTCTTCAGCTCGGGGCCGCAGGCGAGAATCTCAGTCAGCGGCTCTCCCAGATCGATCACAGCCGGCACGTACCCGCGCGACCGCCGCAAAACGCGCTCTTTGCCCTGAAACACGCGCACAACCGAATCGTCTTCTCGCATGTGAATACGGCGGTTGTGCAGGAGAAAAGCATCGGCAACAGAACCCAACCTGCGGAGAGCATCTTCGTTCGAAGTGACGATGGGCTCCTCGCTCATGTTGCCACTGGTCATCACAAGGGCCGTGAAAGCCGGAGGATCTTCCGTGGTGTCACCAAACAGCAGCGCATGCAGGGGTGTATACGGCAGCATCACGCCCAGCGTGTTGTTGGCGGGCGCCACAGCGGAAGAAATGCGAGTGCCCGGCCGCCTGGAGAGTATCACAATGGGACGCCGTGGGCTTAGCAAAGATTTCTGCCCCGCTTCACGAACGATACAGAATCGTGCGATTGAAGAAACGTCCGCCGACATCAAGGCAAAAGGCTTGTCACTGCGCCGCTTGAGCGCCCGCAACCTTGCAACAGCTCCGTCGTTCTCGGCATCGCATGCAAGGTGGAACCCGCCCAAGCCTTTGATGGCAATCACCTTTCCCTGGCGCAGCAGGCGGCGAACCTCGCAAATCACGTCAAGGTTGGGATTCGTCTTGCCTTCCGGCCCGGTTGCAGCGGGCAGGTTTACGCCAGCGGCATCAACCAGCGTAAGGCTGGGGCCACAGACCGGACAGGCATTCGGTTGTGCGTGGAACCGCCGGTTGCCGGGATCGTCGTATTCCGCCTGGCATTCGACGCACATCCGGAAGTCACGCATCGTCGTCTTGGCCCGGTCGTAAGGAACGTCCTCGATCAGGCTGTAGCGCGGCCCGCAGTTCGTACAGTTGGTAAAGGGATAACCGAAGCGCCGGTCCGCCGGATGGGTGAAATCCCGCCGGCAATCGTCGCAGGTTGCAACGTCCGGAGAGACAAGAACGCTCTCGAACGGCTGCTCCAGGCTCGCCAGGATCTTGAATTCCGTGTCTTGCAGTGGGTTAACCTCGCAGGTGACCACATCAACGATCTCTGCCAGCGGCGGGGAATTGTGGGTAAGGCAATGGGAGAATTCGGCCAGCGCGGAGTCTGCACCTTCTGCTTCGATCATAACCCCGCCGGGTGTGTTGCAGACAAAACCAGACAGGTGATGGCGGAGGGCCAAATGATAAACAAAGGGGCGAAAACCTACCCCCTGCACAACACCCCGAATTTCGATTCGCTTTCGTTTACAAATCGCCAAATCCTTCCCACTACCCTGGGGTCCAACCCGCAAGCATCCCACTGATGATGGCAAAATAGAGTGACGACAATTATTGGAGCTGTGGCTTAAAGAACGTTGGCTTTTCCGCGCTCATCATGCATCCCCACACAATATCAATGACACTCCATTTTGCAGCCATTATAGACCGGAACAGGCATTCGGCGCGTCGCCAGGTTCATTTCCGAATAAGACCTTGATGGCTCCAAAGGTCTCTTCTACCCTCAGGCTCGGGAAGGCGTTCGCCTGTGTCGCGCTCGGACCTTTACCGAGCCAGTCGCTTCGTCTGTGCCCCCGGGTCTGCCCGGCGGCCACCCCGGCCTTTTCCCACTGGTCGTCCATATTCAGGTCACAGCAGCATCAAGGTGACGGAGAAGTATTACTCACCTTGGGTGGCCGCACGGCAGGAGCAGCTTGAGGCCGATGTGAGGCGAACCTGGAGGACTTCATTGGCTGAGAGCGAAAGTCAATTGATGTGATCCGCTAAATCGTGTTACAAGTTCCAGCCGAGGAGGATTCGGAAAATGCGCACATTAAATTCCAAGAAAGCGGATTCACGATCCGGCGTCGAGTTTCGCTCCTGTTTCGGGAAAAGCGAGCCGAAAAACCACTACATATTGGTTAAGACCCACATTAGGCGCAAAGACCATTTCAATGTCTTTGCAGCCAGTGAGCTAAAGGGCTCATGCCTTGACATCTTAGGTATTAAAGATACGAAGAAAACCAGGGAAGAGCATAATGCAGCCGTACTGGCGGCGCGTGCTTGGAAGCAGACCTAGCATTCGGGAATCCCTTCGCTTGATGACTCGAAGGGGACGCCAGAGGTACACGAGAAAACGCAAGGCGCTAACCGCGAGCAATGGAAAGAGTAAGAATGGCGGAGAGGGTGGGATTCGAACCCACGTTACGATTTCTCGTAAACACGCTTTCCAAGCGTGCTCCTTCAGCCACTCGGACACCTCTCCGTGTCACGACAGGTAAAGCAAACTTGCTTGGGGATACCGTTCCGGCAAGTTTGTGGCTCCAATGATTTTAGGGCCTCCGGGCCAATCCCCGCAAGCGAAGAACGGCCACGGCGTTATCGGAATTGCCCTTCGCACAGGAAAATGTCAACAAAATGCTGCGCTTTGGCCGGAATTGCTGCAAGATAATGGATCGCAATTCATTCAGGCGCAGCGCCTTGCTTGCGCGCAACAACCGGCTCCACGCAACATGGACAGTTCTTACTTCAAATCGGTGCTGAGGAGCTTCAGCCACAAATCCAGAACGAAGAAGTTCAAGCTTTTCGAATCGCTCTTTCGGCCGCGTCCGGAAGAGCGCGTGTTGGATATCGGGGCGAGCAGCGAGGTCTTTCTCCGTTACACCTTCGAGGATGTTTATCCCTACCCCTCGCGCATCGTTGCCGGCGGCTACGCTCCTGTCGAGGTAAAAAGCGCCCGCCGGGCCTATCCCGATCCCACTTACATCGTTTTTGACGGCTGTTCCCTGCCCTTTCCCGACAAGTCTTTCGACATCGTGTTTTCCAACGCCGTCATCGAACACATCCTGGGACCGGGCCGGCAGCAGCAGTTCGCGCAGGAGGTGATGCGAGTTGGCAAAAGCTGGTTTGTCACCACGCCGAACTACTGGTATCCCTTTGAGAGCCACTATCACCTGCCCTTCATCCAGTTCATGCCGGAAAGCATGCAGCGGCGCTACAACAGCCTGCTCGGCACCCACATCCCCAGAGGGCAGACGCAGGAACTGGGACTGCTTTCGGCGAACGGCCTGTGCAAGCTGTTTCCCACCAGCCAGATCAAAAAAGTTCGCGTGACCTTCTGGCCGGAAACACTGGTGGCCTATTATCTGAACCCGCAACGGCCCGCCGTCAATCGAGAGAGCTGAGTTTCTGCTTTTCGTCCCGCCGGGCGGCCGGCACAACCCTTGACCGCCTCCGGCCAAGCCAGTACACTCAGTTTGTGTGCGCCTGTAGCTCAGATGGATAGAGCGGTTGCCTCCGGAGCAACAGGTCGGGGGTTCGAATCCCTCCAGGCGTACCATTCCTAATCAATCCTCCCAACCGCCCGGTTTTCGCGCAGACTTCAGCGCGGGGATGCTTCCTGAATTGTAGTGGCAGCATTCAACAGCAGAAACTGCCGGGAGCGCCCTTCCGTCTTTCTGCGATGCCCGCCACGCGGAACGCACCGGCGCCGGCAGAAGGGTCTCGATTCGTGAGTCGCCCGGCACTACAATACAAGGATCTTTGGGCCGCCCTCCGGCGCCCAACATTACGGAGTCATCATGACCATTGCGGCAAACCAGAACAACATGGCACCCCTCGAGAGCATTCGCACGCAATTCCCGTCGCTGGAGCGGCACGAAGGCGGCTATCCGGTGGCGTATTTTGACGGCCCCGGCGGGACACAGGTTCCCCGCTCCGTGGTGGAGGCTGTCAGCGACTATCTTTATCATCACAACTCCAACACCCATTGGGGATATCCCACCAGCAACGAGACCGACGCAACCATCCACAACGGCCGCGCGGCTTTGGCGGACCTGCTGAACGCAAGCCCGTCGGAAATCGTCTTTGGCCCCAATATGAGCACCTTGACTTTCCACCTTTCGCGCGCAATGGGCCGGGCTTATGGCCCCGGCGACGAGATTGTCGTAACCGAGCTGGATCACCACGCCAACGTCGATCCCTGGCGTGCCCTGGCAAAAGAACGTGGCGTAGCGGTCCGTTCGGTGAGGATGATCACGGAGACGGGCCAGCTCGACTGGCGGGACCTGGAAACAAAAGTCAGCAAGCGGACAAAAGTCCTGGCCATCGGCGTGGCCTCAAATGCCCTGGGAACCATCAACAACGTCCACCGCGCTGCTGAAATTGCCCACAACGCCGGCGCACTGCTTTTTGCGGATGGCGTGCACTCCACTCCCCACATTCCCACAAACGTAAAAGCCTGGGACTGCGATTTCCTTGCCTGCTCCGCCTACAAATTTTACGGCCCGCACATGGGCGTGTTGTACGGACGTAGCGAACTGTTGCAATCGATTGACTTCCCCAAGCTCCTGCCGGCGCCTGACAACGCCCCCGAGCGGGCCGAAACCGGCACGTTGAACCACGAAGGCATTGCCGGCTCGGCGGCCGCCGTGGACTTCCTGGCCTCGCTGACAGCGGGAGCATCGAGGCGCGAGCAGCTGCAGGCCTCGCTTGCCGCGCTCGACGCGCGAGGCCACGCGCTGGTAACGCAAATGTGGGAAGGGATCACGAACATCCCCGGCGTCAGGGTATTCGGTCCCACGCCGGCGGAGCGCCGCACGCCAACCGTCTCGTTCGTTGTCCGGGGCGTTGCTTCCGCCGAGGTTTCCGCGCATTTAGCGAAGCTGGGAGTTTTTGTCTCACACGGGAACTTTTATGCGGCCACGGTGGTGGAGCGTCTCGGATTCAAAGACGAGGGGGTCGTGCGCGCCGGTTGCGCGTGTTACACCACAAGCGCAGAGGTCGCCCGCCTCATCGACGGTGTGCGGGAAGTCGCCCGGCCGGGCAGCCGATGACAGGCCGGTAAACGAGAGGCTGGATCGGGTTGAACGGCTGTAAATCCGCCCGGAATCCGGCTTCGGTTCGTTTTCGGTTCGTTTTTTAGCCACCATTTATTTTCAACAACATCGGTAGGTTCGTTTTAGGTTCGTTTTAGCTTCGTTTTTTCCACGGGTACGTGTTTTCAACAACTTCTCAGCTTCGTTTTTAGGTTCGTTTAGGTTCGTTTTTGGGCACCGATACTTTATTTTCAACAACATCTAAGGTTCGTTTTTCAAAAAACGTGTTTTTTTGTCCCACAATTGTAATGCCAAACTTTCCAGCCGATTGTTTTCAATGGATTAAGGCAACATTAAAAGTCTACCCAGACTGCTTTATTTTGCCCTTCCTTCCGCCCTGTGCCGCCATCCAAAAGGCTATCATACTAGCCCACAGATGTCAAGCGGAATCGGCGTCCTGTCGCTGCCGGCAGCTCCCGGGCCGGGCGTAGTTATTGATTCCTGATGCCTGCCGCTACCGGGGCGGAGCGCCGGAACCATTCGGCGCCTTTCGACCTCAATGGTCAAAACAGATTGCCGGAGGGGCGCCCGGATAAGGGCCTCTCGCCTCGCCAGATCGCGGGCGATGCAAGGCGGCTATCTACGCCACCCGGCAGAAATCCAAAAAACACATTTCTCCCGTCCGGAATTTCTGCGCCGGATACCGGCGGGCAAAGCAGTTTTACGCTGCCGCCCGCAGGTTCGGGCAAGCAGGTTACTAGAAAGGTACCCCTTTAAATTAGCGGGTTGGGCAATGCGCAAGTCGTAAGGCAAGAGGGATCGTCAGCACCAGGCCTGATTCCCCGCCCGCAAGGGCGAATTTCGTGGTAACCTTGCTTTGAGCGGAGGGGTCCGGCCCTTCAAACCGCCGGCCAATGGGCGGATCGGCAAATCCACTAAACACCCGACTTTCTGAAGTTTCTGTGATGAATTGTCGACCTTTCAATATAGTATGGTTATTGTCCGGAGCGCCCCGGCTTCACAGAAACCAGATCAGCAAGTGGCATTGACTGGAGTTTTAACATCGTACTTTAGTACCATTGCAAGCACACTTCAATTGCAGTAAAACTTCAGCACTGGGGGGGAATGAAAGAACCATGAGAATTACCAGTTGAGTACTGTGCCCGTGCGGTCACACGGAATGTACAGTTGGCAGATGATCAGCGGCTGCCGGGAGAGCGGGGTATAGCTAATGTGTGAGCAAGCTATCCGGGTGTTATTTCAAAGTTCAGACGGTCCCTTCGCAGAAGTCGTCACCAGAGCCCTCGGACCTGGCTACGAAGTCCGGACCAGCGAACAGAATGATCTGGATGGAGCTCCAGCAGAGCGGGCATGGTGCGACGTGGTCCTGCTGGACCTGCACGACAGTGGAGAGGAAGAGAGCGCCGAAGCAACCCTCCATTTGATGGATGAAATCAAAAAGTTCAATTCCTCCACGCCCATGATCGCCATTGTTGGCGACTCCGACGACAGCCTCGCCCGGACCGTCATCGAGAATGGCGCTTACGACACACTCTCAAGTCCCCCCAACATGGCGGACCTGCGGTTGCTTCTGCGGCGGGCATGCCGTTTCCGCAGAATAGAAAAGGAACTGGCGGACCTGCGTTCCCGTGACCTCTCGGCAGGGCGCTTTGGAGAAATGCTGGGAACCTCTGAGCTCATGCACCAGGTATTCGAGACCTCCCGCAAGGTGGGGCCCTGTGACGTCAGCGTGCTGATCTCCGGTGAAACCGGCACGGGTAAAGAGCTTTTGGCCCGCGCCATTCATCGCGTCAGTCCTCGCGCCAACGGCCCCCTGGTGGCGTTTTCCTGCGCCAATCTGCCGGAAACCCTGGTGGATGACGAGCTCTTCGGGCATGAAAAGGGCGCCTTTACGGGCGCTATCACCACGCGACGCGGGCGGTTTGAGGCGGCCCACGGCGGGACCCTTCTCCTGGACGAAATCGGTGACCTGCCCCTGGCGCTGCAATCCAAGCTTCTGAGGGTGCTGCAGGAGCGGTCGTTCGAGCGGCTGGGAAGCAATACACCCATTGAAGCCAACGTGCGGGTCCTTTGCGCCACGCACCGGAACCTGGAAGCCATGGTGGAAGAGGGACGATTCCGACAGGACCTCTTTTACCGGCTCAACGTGGTGCAGATTCAGATCCCCGCCCTTCGCGAGCGCCGCGACGAAATTCCGATTCTGGCCCAGCACTTCCTGCAACGCTTTGCACAACAGTTTGGAAAGTCCGCAACCCGGTTTTCACCTCTGACCATCCACGCCCTGGAGGAATACCAGTGGCCCGGAAACGTCCGGGAGCTTGAAAACGCCATCCAACACGCCGTGGTGATGACGGATGGCGCCGCCATTGAAACCTGGCATTTGCCCAACAGCCTTCGGGGTAATTTCGAGCAGGCCACGGTGGGACGCTCCTACGAAGACGAGGTTCGCGAATTCAAGCGGCGTCTGATTATGCGGACTCTTCGCGAGTGCGGAGGCCGCAAGGTCGATGCGGCACGCATCCTGGGCGTGGCACGTGGATATTTGCACCGGCTGATCAATCAACTGCAGATTCAGCTTGATGACGAGGATCTGGGAATTGGGGAGGCTGAACAGGCCGCCTCGCAAGAGCGTATCATGTAGCTCCCCTGATTCCGGGTAACAGGAATGTCCGCAGGTATCGGCTTATACGCATTTTCGACTGAGGAGCGCGACATTCATACCCCGGCCCACGATTTCTTCCCCGATTTGTTGCGGGCCGCCCAAAACACGGACGGCGGATGGGGCTACCGGCCAGGGCTCCCCAGCACCACTGAGCCCACGGCATGGTCCCTTCTTGCCTTGCAGGCGCTGGAAGCCTCACCCGGCAAAATACTCGATTCCGCGGCCGACTGGCTGCGGCAAGCGCAGATGACAGGAGGCGCGTGGCCCAACGCCTCCGGCAAGGAACCAGGCTGCTGGGTGTCCGCATTGGCATGCCTTGCTCTCCTCAGCCTCAAAGGCCCGTCGCAGGATGCCATCGTCCGTGGAACAAATTGGCTGAACGAAACATGGCCGGCGGAGGGCAATTTTTTATGGCGCTTGCGGCAGCAGCAGCAGGCCCACACGGTGGTTCACCAGGATCATGGCCTTCGAGGATGGGGCTGGACGCCCAACACGGCAAGCTGGGTGGAACCCACGGCCTATGCCCTGATCCTGCTCCAGAACATCCCCACCCGGCATCGCCCTTCGCATGCCGTCAAACGTATTCAAATGGCTGAAAAGATGCTCTATGACCGTGCCTGCCCTGGCGGCGGCTGGAATGCGGGCAATCCCCTGGTTTACGGCGTTCCCGGCGTCCCCCGGATTTCACCGACCGTATGGGCCCTGCTGGCTTTGAGACATCACCAGGACCATGCCGTAAACGTGGAAGGCGTGGAATGGCTGCGGCAGCGCTATCAGAGTCTCCGCAGCCCGGCGTCACTGGCCCTGGCGCATCTTTGCCTCAAAGTTTACGGCCGGGCGGAGAATCTCCTTGAAACTCGATTGGGCGATTTCTACGGCAACAATCAATTCCTGCAAAGCATTCCGGCCATGGCCTGGGCGTCAATGGCTCTGGGCGGTGTTCCCTGCTGGATCGAGAGTTCATCACAGTCGATAGAAGCAATATGAGTTATTCCAACACACGCCTGGTACCCCCGTTTAACCGCTCTCCCTCCGCGGTGGCCATCAGGAGTGTCTCAAACTATGCGGCTGATGTAGAAGGCATCCTCTGGGAAATGTTGCAGGAGCTGCGGCCGCCTGTCCGCGACAAGTCGGTCCTGCTGAAACCAAATTTCGTGGAACCCGACACGGAAGGGATGATCAACACCCACCCGGTGGTGATCCGGGCTGCACGGGAAGCGTTTTTGCGGCTGGGCGCAAAGTCCGTGGTGGTTGCCGAAGGGCCGGGGCATGAACGTGATACGGAAGGAATTCTGGAAGAACTGCGCCTGAGAGACTACCTGGGGCCCTTGGAACAGTCTTTTATCGACTTGAACACCGACGAAGTGGCGCAGGTTGGAACCCGCACACGCGCCTCCAGGCTGAAGTCCTTATTCCTGCCGAAGGCGGTTCTGGCGGCCGACTTTGTGGTTTCGATGCCCAAGATGAAAACCCACCACTGGGTGGGAGTCACTCTGGCCCTCAAGAACATGTTTGGCATTGTTCCCGGTAGTTGTTATGGGTGGCCCAAGAACGTGCTGCACTGGGCGGGCATCAGCAAGTCAATCCTGGACATCAACAGCACGGTCCGGCCGGATTTTGCCATCGTGGACGGTATCGTGGGCATGGAGGGCAATGGTCCCATCCAGGGAACACCCAAGGCCTCCGGAGTTCTGGTAGCCGGGGACGATCCCGTGTCCGTAGACGCTACGTGCGCCAGGCTCATGGGGCTTGTTCCCGAGCGGATTGATTATCTCCAGCGGGCCGCCCTGCTGCTGGGCAACATGCCGGAAGAGAAAATTGAGCAACTGGGCGAATCCATCGCCAGCACCCGTAAACCGTTCGAAATGTTGCCGGCGTTTCAACAGATTCGGGCGTAACAACGGCCGGGTGGCGATGGCCGCTGCGTCTATCCGGCAAAGCTGATAATATTGGATGAGGCGTTTACCCTATTGACAATAGTTAAATCTCTAGGTACTAATACTAAGGTATTTTTGACCAGGGTCGGACCCTTCTGGCCCGTTAAAGGGCGTTTTTGGCAAGAGATTTGCTCTTATGTGACCAGGCGTAGGGAGGAAATTGCTATATTTAAAGGGGATATCGTATTATGCTCTACGCTGGAGGGGTAGATTGGGGGCGCATGTGTCATTTGCCGAGGACGCTGCTTAGGCGGATTAGTGTCCGAGTGGTTACAAAATGCAAGGAAGAATCAGGCGCTGAACTGGTGGAAGCGGCTGTGGTTATCCCCATACTGTTGATGTTACTGTTGGGAATCATCAGCTTCGGCCGCGCCTGGAACGTCTATCAAACCATCACCCGGGCGGCAAGAGAAGGGGCCAAACAGGTGGTTCTGACGCCTTGTGCTGACTCGACGTATTGCCCTGGAGCCGCCGTTTACACCGCCAACGACATCTGGACCAATTTCGTCGATCCTGTTCTGCTGTCGGCCCATCTGGACACGACCAAAGTCAACAACTCCTCAATCACCTATGTTCAGTTGGACCCCAACGATACGGTGCCGCACATCTGTGGGCTGCGCCTTACCTTTAATTACCCCTATACTTTTGCGCTTCCCTTCACCAGCGTCAACTTGTCTACCATCAACCTTTCAACGACGGTTCAGATGCGGCTGGAAAACCAGCCTGCAACGTGCCCGGTAGGTACCAGCTATTGAGGGGGGAGGAGTAAGGGTTCGTGTCAAAACAAAACAGCAAGATCAAAGGCTCCGGAACCCGGCGGTTATGGTGCGCCATTTCGAGTCTGGCACTGCGCCCGGGGGGTTCGTCTGCCCTGGCGGCGTTAAAGTTTGCCAGGCGCGTGAGGGAGACAGAAGCCGCCGAACTTCTTGAGTTCGCACTGGCGCTGCCCCTGATTCTGGCGATGGTGGTAGGCCTGCTGGATTTTTCGCACGCCTATAACCTCAAACAGAAACTCGCCAACGCGGTCCGCGAGGGTGCCCGGATCGGCGGATCGGAAACTATTGTTGATACCTCGCAGTCCAGCCCGGATTCGGTAAAGGCTATCAAGGATGACGTCACAACCTACCTGCTGGATGCCGGCATTAACACTTCATTTATTGGCACGACTTTGAGCTGGACCCCCACCCCGACGAGCCTCGGAACTTATTACACGACCAAGGGCGGGGTCAACTACGGCCTGAAAATCGAACGAAATGTTCTGATTACCTACACCGACCCCAACACCAGCAAGGTGGTAACAATGTACGCCACGCGCGTAACACTATATTACCCCTACGACTGGACGTTTGGCTTCAACCAGATCATCAAACTGTTGGTCCCTTCCGCAACCTTCACCAACCCCATCCGTATCGAGACCGATGCCATGATGGTAAACCCTGGTTCATAGAGGAGCACGAGGTTATGAGAGCACCCGAAGAGCTGAATGGAAAGCGCACTAATGAGCGTGGCGTCAGCATCATCCTGATCGCCGTGGGCATGGTTTTTATTCTGGGAATGGCAGGACTGGGCGTCGACCTCGCCTCACTTTACGTCGGGCGGAGCCAGGCCCAGCGTGCCGCGGATGCGGCGGCGTTGGCAGGGGCCCAGTCACTTGTCGCTGAGGGGTGTACGTCAAACGTAGGTTCGACAATCTCAAGCTCGTGCATGACGATTGCCCGGCAGAGGGCGGAAGCGGTGGGAAACCTGAACCTGATTGCCGGCATATCCCCAGGCATTACGGATGCCGACGTAACCTTCCCTTCAACAAGCATCAGCGACCCGCAAGTCCAGGTTATGGCTGCACGGGACACCAGCCACAGCAACCCCATGCCCACCTTCTTCGTCAAGATATTCGGCATTGCTACCGCAAATGTCTCCGCCACAGCCAAAGCAGAAGCCTTTAACCCTTCGGGGTCAACCACAAGCGTGGGCGCAGAGTGCCTCAAGCCCTGGCTACTGCCGAATTGCGATCAGGGCCACCCTACTTCACCTGGAAACCCGAACTGCCCCGGTTACGATTACTTCATTAATCCAACAACCGGCGACATTGAGAACCCGGGTCTAACCACCGCCGGAGTCCAGGGCGAACAAATTGTGATCAAGCCGGGCGACCCCACCGGCGGCGGTACTGCCTCCCCAGGCAAATTCTGGCCCGTGTTTCTTCCTGCGGGCTCGGTTGCCAGCGATTGCCCGGCCTGCGCCACCGGGAGCGGAGGCGGAGGCTCAGGCAGCGGGTCCCTTTATCGGCAGAACATCGAGTGCTGCAATCACAACACGATCGTTTGTGGCACCCAGGTGATCCAGCCCATCACCGGCAACATGGTAGGGCCCACTGAACAGGGAGTTGACTGCCTGATCCATCAAGGCGGGAGCAAAAATAGCCCCACCGGCATGGACACCTTTGATCCTGCCTCCTGGACGATCACGGCAGGCTCCGCCAATCCCTACGGAGTGACGGGCGCGATTGCAAGCTCGGATTCGATTGTTACAATCCCGATTTATGACGGGACAGTCCTGTGTCCAGGAAGTTCTTGTCCTTCAACCACCACGGTAACGATCACCGGATTCATCCAGTTGTTTGTTAGATATGAAGACGGTTCCAATCAGGGTAATGTCTACGCCGACGTTATGAACATTTCTTCCTGCGCTGCCGGGGCTGGTAGCGGCAGCGGCGGCAGTGGCAGCGGCGGGGGCAGTGGCGGCACCACAATTTCCACTGGAGGCGGTACGCCCATCCCCGTGCGCCTGATCCAGTAGCCGGCGATGGTAAGGAACGACCTCCAAACCCCGTTCATCGTGGGAAGCCGTCTTTGTCTGGGCCACGGGCCGACAGGACGGCTTTCTGTTTCAGATTGGCTGAGCGATACCCTGTCAAGAGGGCGTTTGTCGGGCAAATAGCCTCGGATATTACTCCCTTGCAACCTTCAGCCTGGCCCTCGCGCCTGTCTACTTCTGGTGACATTTGGGGATAGGGTCTGTCTCCGGCAGATATCATGACTTATTGATGCTTAAGATGTTAGCTGGATTTCACTGGCACAAAAGGGCCGTAACCTCTCGTGCACACGCCAATAATTAATCAGATAACCCTCTGGATTCCCCCTCTGGCTTGAAACTGCATCGATTGGCCCGCAACTTGCCTTATTATATTGCTTGGTGCCGGCTGTTGCAGCCAACCGGTGGCAACGGGCAAAAGAGTTCCGTCATCATGAGGGGTCCAAAATGAATCACCCATTCTTCGAACGCCCTCGATTGCATGGATCGCCTGCTCCCAGGTCTGCCGGCGAGGGGCGGGCAGCAATGCTGTCGGTGGTGGTGCCCTGCAAGAACGAAGAAGAGGGGCTTCGGGAAACCCATCGGCGTCTCACCACAGCTCTGGAATCGGCAGGCACGGTCCGTTATTCCTCGCCCAACCTCCGGCCGCAACCGGTCGGCGAGCCCCAAACCTCCACGCGTGACGCGACCACCTGTTTTGAAATCATTTATGTTGATGACGGCAGCACCGACGGGACCCCCGCTGTTTTGCGGGAACTGCAGGCGGCAGACAGTTGTGTGCGGGTGGTCCGGCTCTCCCGAAACTTTGGCCACCAGGTGGCCATTACGGCCGGACTGGAGCACGCCTCAGGCGATGCTGTGGCGATCATTGACGCCGACCTTCAGGATCCGCCGGAAGTGATCGGCGAATTCCTTGCCCGCTGGCGCGAAGGTTACGATGTCGTCTACGGGGTTCGAACCGGCCGGCCGGGGGAAACGGCTTTCAAGCTCTGGACGGCCAAGGCATTCTACCGCGTCATCAACCGTCTTTCGGACACGAGCATCCCGCTCGACACCGGCGATTTCCGCCTGATGGACCGTGCCGCCGTAGAGGCCCTGCTTTCCATGCCGGAACGCGACCGGTTTGTGCGGGGCATGGTGAGCTGGCTGGGCTTTTCGCAGGTGGCGGTTCCCTACACGCGCGCGGCCCGCTACGCAGGCGCCACCCAATATCCCCTTTTCAAGATGTTGCGTCTGGCAACGGATGGCATTCTTTCGTTCTCCATTACGCCTTTGAGACTTGCCACCTGGACAGGCTTTGCGGCCTCGGGCCTGGCCATTCTGGGCATCCTATACGCCCTCTATGCGCACTTCTTCGCTGCTCACCTGGTCAGAGGCTGGACCTCGTCCCTGATTGCCGTGCTATTCATTGGCGGTGTTCAACTGATCTGCCTGGGAATCATCGGCGAGTATGTGGGTCGAATCTATGGAGAATCCAAGAGAAGGCCCCTCTATTTCGTGCGCGAGCGCCTGGGCTTCAACGAACAGAACAGGCCCTCCGTCGTCAATGTAACCGAAAGAATCGCAAAATGAATCCGCCGCATCCGGAACGAGGACTTGTGGAGCCGGTGAGCTAGCGTCCATCATGCCTGACACGATCATTCCTGTTACTGAACCTGAACCACCCGTTCCTGCGGCTCCTTCCGCAGACGCTCAACTCCAGGAGTCTCTCTGGCATGAACTGCTGCGTAAAATCTCCTCATTCCAAGTGCTCCTGGGAGCCATTCTGGTCAGCGGGGTGTTTGTTGCCGAGCGTTCCATGCGCCTTGACCCGGATACGTGGTGGCACATCAGGGTCGGCAGCGATATTCTGGCCACGCGACAATTTCCTGTTGTTGACCACTACTCGTTTACGGCGCGCGGGGCGGCCTGGATTGCCTACGAGTGGCTGGGTGATGTGGTGATGTCGCTGGCCTCCCGGTCAGGGTTGAGGGGAACCGAGTTGCTTCTGGTGGCGTCCAGCAGCCTGATAACGCTGCTGATCTATTATTACGCCTGGCTGAAGTGCAAAGAGTGCAAGGCAGCGTTCCTGGCAACCGCCGCCATCGTCCCGCTGGCCATGCTGTCGATGACCGTGCGCCCCCAGCTGTTCGGTTACGTGTTCCTGCTGGTCACACTCATCTGCCTGGAGCGGTTCCGCCAGGGGCATCGACAGGCATTGTGGTTTCTGCCCCCTGTGTTCCTGCTATGGGTTAACACCCACGGTTCTTTCGTGCTGGGTTTCATGGCCATGGGACTCTATTGGGCATGCGGTCTCGTAGACTTCTCATGGGGAGGCCTCCACGCAGATCGGTGGGCCCTGCGGGACCGCATCCGCCTCGAATTGGCGGCCCTCATTTGCCTCTTGATGCTTCCCATCACTCCCTATGGAACCCGCCTGGCTACCGTACCGGTTGAGTACGCCTTTTCACTGCCCGGCAACATGGCCCATATTCAGGAGTGGCAACCCGCAGACTTCAGCCAGTGGCAGGTCAAGCTGTTTCTGGGCCTCGTCCTGCTGCTCGTGTTCGCCCTGCTGACACTCAGGTTGCGCCTCAACCTGGTGGAAACGTCGTTCTTTCTCTTTGCTACCTATGAGACCTGTGTCCACGTCCGCTTTGCAATCGTCTTTGCGATCATATTTGCACCGCTACTGGCCGCGCTGATTGCTCGCTGGGTAGATCCCTATAACCGCAATATCGACAAGTATGCGCTGAACGCGGTGCTGATTCTGGGGATGGCTGTCGCATGGGTCAGATACTTCCCTTCCCGGGCGGACCTCGAGCAAAAAGTTGCGGCAAACTATCCCGTCGAGGCCGTTCGTTACCTCCGCCAACACCCGCTTTCGGGACCCATGCTGAACAGCTATGGGTTTGGCGGGTATCTGATCTGGGCCGGGATGCCGCGCCAGGGCGTTTTCATCGACGGACGGGGAGATCTCTACGAACGCACCGGCGTGTTCGCCGATTTCCGCCGGATCGTCAACCTCGCCCCGGAAACCCGACAATTGCTCAGAGGATACGGCATCCAGTCGTGCCTGCTTCAGCGTGGCACCCCGCTTGCAACTTTCCTTGGCGCCGATCCGCATTGGAACCGGGTCTACCAGGATGACGTGGCTGGCCTGTACGTCAGGGACGTCGGCTCCGGCAAGGCCGGTCGGAGCCCCAATACCGTGCAGACTTCATCAGGGGGGCTGAACTAGGAATGGCCGCACCCGCGACGACACTGACCACAAACGGACAGGTTCAGAACTCCGAAGCCTCGCGCCCGCGCGCGCTCCTGAAGAAGTGCTTCTCCTTTCCCGCATTCCTTGGAACCATACTGGTGGCCGCCAACTATGCCATCGAGCGCGGGTTGCGGCTCGATCCGGATACCTGGTGGCACATCAAGTATGGCGACATGATTCTCAACACCGGCCACTGGCCCGCGGTTGACACCTGGTCGTTTACCGTTCATGGAATGCCCCGTGTGGCCTATGAGTGGGGCGGCGAAGTACTGACCGCGCTTGCATATCGGCTGGGCGGCCTGCGAGGAATGGACGTGCTGCTCATCACCCTGACCAGCATCCTGACCCTTCTAGTTTATTACTTCGCCTGGTTGCGCTGCCGGAACTCATACGCGGCGTTTTTTTCGACCTTCGTCCTGTTGCCCGTGGCGGCGCTTTGCTTTACCCTTCGTCCCCAGTTGCTGGGCTATATTTTTCTGCTCATCACTCTCATTTCGCTGGAGCGATACCGCCTGGGTGAACAGAAAACCCTTTGGGCGTTGCCCCTGGTTTTTCTGCTCTGGGTCAATGCTCATGGCTCTTTTGCTTTGGGGTTTATGGTGCTCGGCCTCTACTGGCTGAGCGGCCTGTTCAACTTCAATTCCGGCGGTCTCTACGCAGTCCGCTGGCGGCCGGAACAGCGACTCCACATGGAAGTGGTGGGACTGTTGAGCGTGGCGGTCCTTCCCCTCACGCCTTACGGAACACGGCTGGCCGCGGTTCCACTCAATGTTGCGACTTCCCTGCCGCTCAATTTTGCCGACATCATCGATTGGCAACCCCTTACGACAGACTTCTGGCAGGCCAAGCTGCTGCTGGTCCTGCTGTTCGGGTTTATCGTGGCCCAGGTGGCCTTTCGGCTTCGCTACCGGCTGGAAGAGTTTGCGCTGCTTCTCATTGTCGTGTACGCCGCCTTCGTGCATTTCCGCTTCGCGATCTTGTTTGCGATTGTATTTGCGCCTTTGGCGGCCTCCCTGTTTGTCCGCTGGGCGCCGGTTTACAACCCCAGGCTCGATCAGTACGCAGTAAACGCTGTGCTCATGTTTGCAGCTCTGGCAGCCATGGTGTTGTTCCTCCCTTCCCAATCCAGGCTTCAGGAAAGTATCGCAAAGAACTACCCCGTTCACGCTGTCCGATACATTCAAGAACATTCCATACCGGGCCGAATGTTCAACAACTACAATTTTGGTGGTTACCTGGTCTGGGCCCTGGCGCCCGGGCACAAGGTCTTCGTTGACGGCCGGGGAGACATCTATGAACAAGCGGGAGTTTTCGCGGACTATTCAGATATCGTTGGTCTGAAACCCGATGTATTCTCCCTGCTACAAAGCTACCGGATCAACTTCTGTCTGGTTTCACCCAACGGCGGCCTGGCCACTTTGCTGGCCGCGAGTTCCAACTGGAAGGAGGTCTACAAGGACAGACTTAGCGCCATTTTTGTCCGTCAGACAACAAGGCCGTCTCCGCGGCCCAACTTGAACGCCACGGGGAAGGGCCGGGACTGGCGTCTTGCTGAAACATAAGCTCCCCAGGGAAGAGGGACGTGGTTTCTGTCGAAATGAACGATGCTCAATCGAAACGACACATCCTGTAAGTCAGACCCAACCGTTGGGAACGCGGTTCCCGCGCGCAACGCCGGCACCACCTCATCAGTACAGGTGCGTTCTACCCTCACGGCGGTGCTCAAAAAGGTTTTCTCCTTCCATGCATTTCTGATGGGGTTGCTGCTGGGCGGCGTTTTTGCGGCAACGTTCACCAACGTCCATCAGGCGCTTTTCTCCTCATCTCAGCCGCTGCGTTGGCTGGAGAGCGATACCCTGTGGCACATCAAGGTTGGCGAACTGATTCTGAAAACACACACCTGGCCGACGCACGATATCTATTCATTCACGGCCCACGGCAGCCCGTGGATTGCGTACGAATGGCTGGGGGAAGTCATCATGGCCCTCGCCTGGAGGGCCGGCAACCTGCAGGGACTGGCTGTCCTGATGATGGCGCTGGCCAGCGTGATTACCCTGGCCCTCTTTTATCTTGCCTATCTCGGCGGCAGAAACGTCAAGTCGGCGTTCGCCGCCTGCGCCGTGCTGCTGCCGCTTGCCGCCATCTCCTGGACACTGCGCCCGCAACTGCTGGGCTACGTTTTTCTGATTGTCACCCTGATCGTGCTCAGGCGGTTCCGCCAGGGATTCAGGAAGGGCATATGGTTTCTGCCTCTGATTTTTCTGCTCTGGACCAACGCCCATGGGACCTTTGTCCTGGGGTATGGCGTTCTGGGTATTTACTGGCTGAGCGGACTGAAGGAGTTCCAAGCCGGAGGCCTCTACAGCCAGCGGTGGACGCCACGTGAACGCCGGCAGCTGGAATTGATTGCCCTCCTCTGCCTCGTCGCCTCGGTCATGACGCCGTACGGGACCCGGCTGGCCGCCTACCCGCTGGAGATGGCCGGCTCCCAGCCCATGATCATTCAGGTTATCCAGGAATGGCAGCCTCTGGCCCTGGCGTCATCCTACGGCAAATTGTTCCTGTTGATGATCCTGGCCTTCTGGATATTCGTGATCACGTGGCGGGTGCGCGTTCGCCTGGAGGATATGGCGCTCCTGCTGGTGGCTACTGCCGGAACCATCATCCATGCGCGTTTCATGCTGCTTTTTGTGCCGGTCTTCGCACCCGTGCTGGCCGAGTTCATTGCACCGTGGTTTCCTTCTTACTCGGAAGCAAAGGATCATCCTGTCTTGAATTTCGCCCTGGTCGCACTCATCATGGCGGGGATCGTTGGATTCTTCCCTTCGAATGCCAGGCTGCAAAAGCAACTTGCGGGCGAGATGCCGGGCCAGGCTGTTCAGTTCCTTCGCGCCCATCCAGCGATGAGCCCAACATTCAATTATTTCTTCTGGGGCGGCTACCTGATCATGAACCGGCGCCCCTCAGAAAAAGTTTTTATAGACGGCCGGCTGGACATTTATGAATATTCAGGGGTGCTGGACGACTACATGTCGATCATGTCCCTGAAGCCCGACCTGGAGGATTTGCTGCGGAAATATCACCTGCGGTCCTGCCTGATTCCACCCCGCAGCCCGCTTGCGGTGCTGCTCGCATCAAGTCCCGGATGGAAAGAAGTTTACAGAGACGGAATCAGCGCGGTTTTCGTGCGGGAAGGGGTGGCAGCCCAGGCAGGGAATGGCTCTGCTGGCCCCCCGGCGGAAGGCAACACTGCAAAGCGCAAAATGCCGGCCGCAGGCAGCTGAAATACGAGGCGTATTGTTTGGAGTTTACGGATGGCAACTGAAACAATGGTTCCGATTCAAGAACAACAGCAATCAGTATTCCGGAGCGCGCTGCGGAAGTGTTTCTCATTCCCCGTGCTCCTGGGAGCCTTGCT
>Ga0307373_10005351_pt1 | contig 21034 bp, 19 predicted proteins | sample OX2MG_FD_202534 | JGI IMG/M metagenome (GOLD analysis project Ga0307373, IMG submission 202534) | Soil microbial communities from Risofladan, Vaasa, Finland - OX-2 | ecosystem: Environmental > Terrestrial > Soil > Coastal area > Acid sulfate soil | place: Finland: Risofladan, Vaasa | collected...
GAGGCTCTGCACCGGATCTACCGCGAGCTCTTCATCGCGGGCCCGCTCGCGGTGCTGCTCGCGTCGCTGGCCGGATACGCGCTCGCCGCCGCTGCGCTCCGGCCCGTCGAGACGATGCGCCGGCGTGCCGCGGGCGTCACGGCCGCCTCGCCGGGGACGTTGCCCGTGCCGCGCGCGCGCGACGAGATCTCGCGGCTCGCGGTGACGCTGAACGACATGCTCTCGCGGCTGCAGGCAGCGCTCGACCACGAGCGCCGATTCGTCGCCGACGCGAGCCACGAGCTGCGCACGCCCGTCGCGTTGCTCCGGACGGAGCTCGAGCTCGCGTTGAGACGGCCGCGGTCGGCGGAGGAACTGAAGCTCGCCCTGGTTTCGGCGCTCGACGAGACCGTGCGGCTGTCGCGGCTCGCCGACGATCTGCTGCTGCTCGCCCGCGCCGAGGAACGATCGCTGCCGATCCGCGCCGAGGACACCCAACTCGCGGAGCTCTTCGACACCGTCGCGCGCCGTTTCGCCGCCCGGGCGGCCGGGGTGGGCCGCACCGTGCGAGCGGCGCCGACCACGGCGATCCTCGAGGCCGACCCGGCGCGGCTCGAACAGGCGCTCGACAACCTCGTCGACAATGCGCTGTCGTACGGCGCCGGGGAGGTCGTGCTCTTCGCACAGGCAACAGACGACGCGGTCGAGCTGCACGTCACCGACAGCGGGCGGGGCTTCGACGACGCCTTCCTCGAGCGGGCGTTCGACCGCTTCAGCCGTTCGGACGAGGCTCGCGAGCAGGGCGGCGCCGGCCTCGGCCTCTCGATCGTGCAGCTGATCGCTCACGTGCACGGCGGCACCGTCGGCGCCGGGAACCGGCCCGGCGGGGGCGCCGACGTGTGGCTCAGCCTGCCTCGCCGAGCTTCTTAGGAGACTCCTAGCCCGACCTCATTCACGTCTCATCTGCCGCTGGCACGCTTGGTGACATGTCGGGCCACCCTGAGAGCCGTCGCCACGCAGCGCTCCAACGCGATGCTGCCGTGCGGCGGCTGCGCCGCACCACGCAGGTGTCGGTTGCGCTGATGGTTGCGGTCGGCGGTGTGTTCGCCGCGCTCGCGGCGGCATCGACCCATCTGAAGAAGGCCGTCGTTGCAACCTCGACCAGCCGGGCTTCAGCAGCCGCAGTGGTCGTTCAGGCTCCCGCGCCGCCGCTCGTCGGCATGCAGAGCGCTCCACCCGGTCCATCGGCGGCACCCGCAGCACCGGCCCCTGCGCCCGCGGCGTCCTACCAGCAGCCGGTGGTCGTCTCCGGAGGCTCGTGAGCGACGGCCCGGTCACGGCGTCGTTTCCGGCGCTCGGGACCACGGCCACCGTTGCGGTCACGAGCTCGGGCTCGCTCGAAACCGCCCGAGGACTTCTCGTCGAGCAGCTCGACGCCGTCGACCTCGCCTGCAGCCGCTTCCGGCCCGACTCCGAGCTGTCCTTCGTCAACGCTCACGCCGGGAGCCCGGTGCTTCTCAGCCTGCTGCTCGCGCGGGCCGTGCGGTGCGCGCTCGACGCGGCGCGCAGGTCGGACGGGCACGTCGATCCGACGCTCGGCGCGCAGTTGCGGGCGGCAGGCTACGACCGGACCTTTGCGCTCGTCCGTGAGCGCGACTCGTGGCACGTCACGCTGCCGCCGGCGCGCGGACCGGCCTGGGCCGACGTGGAGCTCGACGACGAGCAGCGGATTCTGCTCGTCCCCGCCGGCATCGAGCTCGATCTCGGCGCGACGGCGAAGGCACTGGCCGCGGACGATGCCGCCCGCACGATCGCCGCTGCGACCGGCTCGGGCGCGCTCGTCTCCCTCGGCGGCGACATCGCGGTCTCGGGCGAGGCTCCGCCGGGCGGGTGGGCGATCCGGATCGCCGACGACCACGATGCGCCGCTCAGCACGCCCGGACCGACAGTTGCCATCTCGGGCGGCGGTCTTGCGACGTCGAGCACAACGGTTCGCCGCTGGCTGACGGACGAGGGCGAAGCACATCACATCCTCGACCCGCGCTCGGGGCGGCCCGCGGTCACTCCGTGGCGGTCCGTCAGCGTCGCGGCGGCGACGTGCGTCGATGCGAACGTCGCTGCCACCACCGCCGTCGTCCTCGGAGAGTCGGCACTCGGCTGGCTGGCCGACCGCGGGCTCCCCACGCTCGCCGTGCGTCGCGACGGCTCGACGGCAACGGTCGCAGGCTGGCCGGAGGAGGCACACGCAGCGTGATGATCGCGGCCTCCGGCAACGCAACGGTCCTCTGGTACCTCACCCGCGGGATGGGCGTCGGCGCGCTCGTCCTCCTCACCGCTTCGGTGGCGCTGGGTGTGCTGACGACTGCGCGCTGGCGTGGCGCCCGCTGGCCCCGGTTCGTGACGGCGGGCCTGCACCGAAACCTGACGCTGCTCGCGATCGCGTTCGTCGCGGTCCACGTCGTCACGACCGTCGCCGACGGGTACACGCCGATCGGTCTCAAGGACGCGGTGATTCCCTTCATCTCGCCCTACCGGCCGATCTGGCTCGGGCTCGGCGCCGTCGCCTTCGACCTCCTGATCGCGCTCGTTGTCTCGAGTCTGCTGCGACCGCGGATCGGCTACCGGGCCTGGCGCTACGTCCACTGGCTCGCCTACGTCTCGTGGCCGGTCGCGCTCGTTCACTCACTCGGCACCGGCAGCGACGCCCGGCTCGACTGGATGCGCATCGTCGGCGCAGTGTCGGTGCTGGTCGTCGTCGTGGCCGTCCTCGCCCGCGTCGCGCTCGCCGTCGAGGCGCCGGGCGGCGTGCGGGCTCTTGGCGCCCTCGGCGCGTTGCTCGTGCCGGTCGTGATCGTGACCTGGTACCAGTCGGGCCCTGCGCAGCGCGGCTGGGCGAAGCGTGCGGGCACGCCGGTTACGTTGCTCGCCGGCCGCCGCGCCGCCACAAGCGTGCAGCGGGCCGTGCTGACGAGCGTGACCCTCCCGCACTCGGCGTTCTCGGCTTCGCTCAACGGGAGCGTGCACGAGTCCAGCCGGTCGGACGGCCTGCTCGACGTCGTGATCCGCGGTGACCTGCACGGCGGCGCCGGCGGCTCGGTGCGCATCGACCTGCGCGGCCAGCCGCTCGACAGCGGGGTCTCGATGACCGCGAGCGGCGTCTCCTACGTTCCCGCCGGGACGCAAACGGTGTATCTCGGCGATGTCACTGCGCTGTCGGGCCAGCGCGTCTTCGCGACCGTCACGGCGCACTCCGGCGCGCAGCTCCAGCTCGCGTTCGATCTGAACATCAACACGCAGTCTTCCGTCGTCACCGGGACGATGAATGCGTCGCCCGGAGCGAACGGATGACCGCTTCTGCCAGACGGAGTCAGGTCGAAGCGCCGTCCGGCGTCGCGCGGCTGCTGGCAGCGGTGCGTTCCGACGGTCGTGCCGTGTCACTGCACGAACACCACGTGCGCTTTGGCCCTCTCGATCTGCCCGGGCCGGAACTCATCTCGATGCTCCAGGCGAGCGCGCTGCGCGGCCGGGGCGGCGGTTCGTTCCCGACCGGCGACAAGCTTGCCGCAGTGGCGGGGCAGCGGGGCCGCCCGGTCGTCGTCGCCAACGCGACCGAAGGCGAGCCCGCGAGCGGCAAGGACAGCGCGCTCGTGCGGCTCGTACCGCATCTCGTGCTCGACGGCGCTGCGGCGGCCGCGGCGGCTGTCGGGGCGCGCGAGATCGTCGTCGCTGTGGCGCAGCAGGCGAAAGCGGACCGGGCTGCGCTCGCCGCCGCGCTCAAAGAGCGGCGCGACTCCTTCGAGTGGAAGCTCTCCTCGATCGCGGACGGGTTCGTCTCGGGCGAGGAAACAGCGCTCGTGAATGCGCTCGACGGCCGGCCCGCCAAGCCGAGTGTGAAGCCGCCGTATCCCTTCGAGCGCGGTGTCGGCGGAGCGCCGACTCTCGTCCAGAACGCGGAGACGCTGGCGCACATCGCGCTGATCGCGCGCTTCGGGGCGCGCTGGTTTCGCTCGCTCGGCATCGAGTCGGAGCCGGGCACGGCGCTGATCTCACTTTCGGGAGCGGTCGCCCGCCCCGGCATCTACGAGATCGAGCTCGGTACGCGTGTGTCGGAGCTGATCGAGCAGGCCGGCGGAGCCACCGAGCCGCTCGCTGCGTACCTCGTCGGCGGCTACTTCGGCGGCTGGACACGCAATGCACAGCAGGCGCTGACCGCCGCAGCCGGTCTCGGCGCAGGCGTCGTCGTCGCGTTTCCGTCCACGGCGTGCGGCGTTCGCGAAAGCGCGCGCGTCACGCGCTACCTCGCCGACGAGAGCGCGGGCCAGTGCGGCCCGTGCGTCCACGGGCTCGCTGCGCTCGCGACCGGGCTCGAGGAGATTGCGAACGCGCACGGCCACGACGGCCGTGAGCTGCTCGCGCGCTGGGCCCGTCAGGTGCACGCTCGCGGCGCCTGCCGCCACCCGGACGGCGTCGCGCGGTTCGTCATGAGCACGCTCGAGATCTTCGAAGACGAGCTCCTGCTCCACCTGCGCAAGGGACGGTGCAGTGGCCGCGACCGCCGCGCAGTGCTACCGATCGCAGCTACGAGATGACGAAGCGGCTGTTCGTCAACCCGATCGAGTGTGACGGCCACGGCCTCTGCGCGGAGCTGTTCCCCGAGTGGATCGAGCTCGACGACTGGGGCTACCCGATCATCGACCCCCAGCCCGTGCCCTCCGGTCTCGAGGCGCATGCGCGGCGGGCGATCAAGGAGTGCCCGAAGCTCGCGCTGCGCCTGGTCGCCGAACGCCGGACGCCGGACGCACCCCGCCCTCGGACGCGCTCGGCGGAAGGACGCAGCCGCCGAACCTGATTCGGCGTTTCGGAGCGAGAGCAAGTCTGCGGTTTTCCACGATGCGGGCCGCAGCCGTGGCGGGCAGTGTGGAGCCCATGCAGGCCGGCGCCGCATCCCTCGACCTCGACCGGCGGCCGATCCTCGTCTTCTGGGAGACGACGCGCGCCTGCGGCCTCGCGTGCTTGCAATGCCGCGCCTCGGCGATCTCGAAGCCGCTTCCCGGCGAGCTCTCGACGGCGCAGGCGGAGCGCTTCGTCGACAGCCTGGCCGGGTTCGGGATGCCGCGGCCGGTCCTCGTGGCCACCGGCGGCGACGTGCTCATGCGCCACGATCTCGACGCGATGATCGCGCGGGCCCGGGCGCTCAAGGTGCCGGTTGCGCTCGCGCCGAGTGTGACCCCCCTCCTCACCGATGAGCGCGTCGACGGGCTCCGCGGCGCAGGCGTGAAGGTCGTCTCGATCAGCCTCGACGGTGCGACGCCCGCGACCCACGACAGGGTCCGCGGGGTCGAGGGCCACTTCGCCGAGACGGTCGCCGCCGTGCGCAGGCTGCGGGCGGCCGGGCTGACGGTGCAGGTGAACACGGTCGTGATGCGCGACACGGTCGACGAGCTGCCCGAGCTGGCGCGCATCGTGAAGGAGACGGGCGCATCGATCTGGGAGGTGTTCTTCCTCGTCCGGGTCGGGCGAGGCCGGGCGCTCGGCGAGCTCTCGCCTGCGGAGAACGAGGACGTCTGCCATTTCCTCGTCGACGCCTCCCGCTACGGCGTCATCGTCCGCACCGTCGAGGCCCCGTTCTTCCGCCGCGTTGTCACTGTCCGCAAGGACGAGCCGGCCGGGACGGACGTCCGTGCGCTCTATGGGCTCGGACCGCTCTACGACCGGCTGGCCGCCGGACTTCGCGCCGAGCTCGGCGATCCCACCTCCCCGCCGCGGGCACAGACGAAGGGCACGCGCGACGGCCGGGGCATCGTCTTCGTCGCGCACGACGGCGAGATCACGCCGTCCGGGTTCCTGCCTCTCTCGCTCGGCAACGTCGTGCAGGACGACATCGTCGAGGTCTACCGCGAGCATCCGCTACTGCGCCGCATCCGCGCCGCTGAGTTCAGCGGCCGCTGCGGCCGTTGCGCCTTTCGCCGGCTCTGCGGAGGTTCGCGTGCCCGCGCGTACGCTGCGACCGGCGACGCGCTTGCCGAAGACCCGGCGTGCGCGTTCGTCCCCGCCTACTCGATCTCGCGCAGAAGTCCGGTGTCGACGTCGTAGACGAACCCGCGGACGCCGTCGCGGTGGAGCAGAAACGGCGAATGCCGCACGCGGGCGATCGACTGCCGCACGTTGGCGTCGACGTCCGTGAACGACTCGATTGCGAACGACGGCGCCATTCCGGTCGCTTCGTGGAGCTCCGCGCGGAAACCGTCGTCCGTGATCAGCTCGAGGCCGCAGTCGGTGTGGTGGATGAGTGCGACCTCTTCGGTTCCGAGGCGTCGTTGCGAGATCGCGAGCGAGCGAATCACGTCGTCGGTGATCACGCCGCCCGCGTTGCGCAGCACGTGGGCCTGTCCGTCCTCGAGGCCGAGCGCGGCGAACACGTCGAGTCGAGAGTCCATGCACGTCACGATCGCGAGTCGAAGGGCCGGGCGAACGTCGAGGTGCTTTCGGTCGGAGCGCGCCGCGAAGGCGCGGTTGTTGGCCAGCAGGCGATCGGTGACGCGCACCCGGCGAGTTATAGAGGGTTTGAGTACACGCAGGCTGTCCTGCGTCTCGTCGGTGTCGACGATCGTCATCATGCCGCCGTTGCGAGTCGAGAGCGACTTGCGCCGGATCAGCGACTCGCTCGAATCGTCGATGTGCGTGCCCACGTTCCGGATCTCCTGTGGCGGGTGGTTCCGAGCCTCAGGCGGGCGGCTGGGTGGTGCGAACGCCGAGGTACAGCGCGCCGATGTCCGGGTGCTCCAGCACCTCGCGTCCGGTTCCTGCCAGCCGAACGGTGCCGTTCTCGAGCACGATTCCCTGCGTGCTCAACTTGAGACCGGCCCGGGCGTTCTGCTCGACGAGCAGGATGGTGCGTCCCTGCTCGTTCATGAGACGGACGGTGTGAAAGACGGCACGCCGTGTGCGCGGGTCGAGTCCCATCGACGGCTCGTCGAGAACGATCAGCGACGGATCCAGCATCAGGCTGCGCGCGAACTCGATCAGCCGCCGCTGGCCGCCTGAAAGGCTTCCAGCCTTCTCTTTGGCGCGTTCTCGAACGATCGGGAAGAGCTCCTCGATCTCCGCCAGCCTGCGTGCCGTCAAGGCCTTGTCGCGGAGGGTGAACGCGCCGATCTCGACGTTCTGGCGGACCGTCATCTCCGGAAACAGGCTGTGGTTCTGCGGCACGTGCACGATGCCGAGCGCCAGGATCTGTTTCGGACGCAGGCCCACCAGATCGCGGCCGCGGAAGCGAATCTGTCCGAGGCGGGCACGCAGCAGACCGCTGAGCGTTGCAAGGAGCGTCGACTTCCCGGCGCCGTTCGGCCCGACGACACAAGTGATGCCGCCCTCCTCGACGTCGAATGCGACGCCTTTCAGCACGTCGCCGCCGCCGTAGCCCGCGACGACCCCGTCGAACTCGAGCAGCGCACTCATGTCTCGAGCACCGCCGCACCGACCTCGTCGTCCTCCTCCTCGTCATCGCCGCCGAGGTAGGCGTCGAGGACGGCCGGGTTGCTTCGCACCTCGTCGGGCGAGCCGGTCGTCAGCACGCGCCCCTGATCGAGGACGGTGACCCGCTCACAGAGGTCCATCACAAACTGCATATCGTGCTCGACGACGATCAACGTCTTCCCGGCCCGGTTCACCTCGCGGATGCGGTCGATGATGTGGTTGATCAGTGACGGGTTGACGCCACCCGCCGGTTCGTCGAGCAAGATCACCTCTGGGTCGGCGACGAGGACGTACGCGAGCTCGAGCAGCTTCCGCTGGCCGTACGAGAGGTTGCCGGCCGGCAGGCTCGAGAGGCCTGCGATGCCGACGAACTCCAGCAGCTCGAAGGCCCGTTCGCGCTCGCTTGGGGAGCCCGCAGCCCTGAACACGCTTCGCAACCATCCCTCGTGCCGCTGCGTGGCAACCAGCATGTTTTCGAGGACGGTCATGCGCGCAAAGATCCGCGTCAACTGGAAGGTGCGGCCGATTCCCAGTGCGAACACGCGATCAGGGCCCGCGCTGGTGATCGAGCGTCCGCGGAACCGGATGTCGCCGGAATCCACCTGCGCGTAGCCGGTCATCACGTTGAACAACGTCGTCTTGCCGGAGCCGTTCGGGCCGATCAGGGCCGCAATCGATCCCTCCTCGACCGAGAACGTGGCACCGTCCAGAGCGCGCAGGCCGCCGAACGACTTCTTGACATCGTCGATCTCGAGCAGCGCCGTCATGCGACGTCCCGGGCTTGGTCGGGGGGTGGCGGCACTTCCGCGCGGCGGCGGATCTGCTCCCGGACGCGCGGCGCCAGGCTCGAGAGTGTCGGCACTACGCCGCGAGGCAGAAGCAGGATCACGACGAGGAACAGCGCCCCGTAGACGATCAGGTAGAGGCTGCCGGCCGAGAAGTTGAGCGTGAACTCCTGCTGGAGCGACTCGAGGACCAGAGCGCCGAGCAGTGGGCCCGTCAACGTGCCGAGGCCGCCGAAGAACGCCATCAGCGCGATCGAGATGTCGAACAGCGGGTCGAAGGCGAACTGGGGAAAGATCTGCCCCAGGAAGTACGCGTAGACGCCGCCCGCCATTCCGGTCGGGATCGCCGACGCGACGAACGCGAGCAGCTTCACACGCCTCGTGCGCACCCCGAGCCCGCGTGCCCGGTCCTCGTCGTCGCGGATTGCAAGCAGCTGGAGACCGAAACGCGAGTACCGGATGCCGCAAGCCATCGCTACCGTGAGAACCAGGATCGCGGCGGCGACGTAGTAGAAGCGCTGGTTGTAGCCGACGGCCGTCCAGAGCGGTGTCGGTGTCTGCAGTCCCGACGATCCGCCGGTGATCCCGAGGTTGAACGCGAGCAGCTGAAAGATGAAGAAGATCGCGATCGTGATCACCACGAACGTGTGTCTTCGCGTCCGGAGCGCGACGAGACCGAAAGGCACGGCAATCACCCCCGCCACGACGCCGGAGACCGGAACGAGCGCGAACACCGACCAGCCGCCGCTCAGGTGCAGCTTCTCGGCTCCGATCGCGAGCGCGTAGGCGCCCGAGCCGAAGAACACGGCATGGCCGAGGGCGATGTACCCCGAGAGGCCGGAGAACGCATTCCACGCCGTCGTCGCGATCATGAAGATCAGCACGAAGAACGCGATCGTCGTGGTCGTCGGGTTCGAGAAAGCGAGCGGGAATCCGACCAAGATCGCAAGCGCGACGAGCCCTCCGAGCACGCCGAGGGCCGTACGCGAGGGGATCACTGAGCCCTCGTTGCAGCCCGGCCGAACAGGCCCTCCGGACGGACCGTGAGCACGACCACCAAGACGGCGAAGAACACGAGGGTCGACCAGACAGGCGACCAGGCGACCGCGACGACGTCCTCGAGCACCAGCATGAAGAGCGCTGCGACGAGTGCGCCTCCGATCGAGCCGAGACCGCCGAGGATGACGATCGTGAGTAGTCGAGAGATCAGGTCATAGCCGCTGTTCGGGTTGAAGGAGTTCGTCGCACCGAACACCATTCCGCCGGCGGCCGTCACGGCGATGCCGATCCCGAACGTGATCGTCCGGACGCGGTCGACGTCGATGCCGATGAGCTCGGCCGCGCGCCGGTCCTGGAGCGCGGCCCGCAGCGACTGGCCGAATCGCGTCAGGTACAGCACGGCATAGAGCGCGCCCAGGAGCACGATCGCGAGGGCGAAGCCGTAGAGGTAGATGTAGGGCAGATAGAAGCCGAAGATGTGGACCGACGTGTCGACGTACGACGCGTGCAACTGGAGGTACGAGACGCCGTAGACCTGCGTGATCCCTCCCTCGATCAGGATCGCCACCGCGTAGGTGACGAGGATCGACATGGCCGTCCGATCGCGGTCGGCGAGCCGTCGCATGAAGAACCACTCGACGGCAACGCCGACCACGAACAGCGCCGGGATCGTGATGATGAGCGTGGCGAAGAGGTCCATCCCGAAGTGGACCGACAGCGAGTAACTGAGGTACGCGCCGAGGATGACCATGATCCCCTGGGCGATGTTGATGATGTCCATCACCCCGAAGATCAAGGTCAACCCGGCGGCCATGAGCGCGTAGACGCCCCCCGTCAGAATGCCGTCGACGACGGCTTTCGCGTACGCACTCCCCACGTGGTGTTACTTCCAGGCCCGCTTCGGGAATTCGGGCTTGCGCGAGTTGGGATCACCCGGCGGCAAGATCTGCACCGGCTTGCTGTTCTGCCACTGGAACGTGAACGCCTTCGCGGCGACGTTCTCTCCGAGGCTGTCGAACTTCACGGCACCTTGCACCGACTGCAGGGTGATGCCGCTGTGCAGGTAGCTGATGATCTTCTTCTGGTCGAGGCTGTGCGTTGCGTTGACCGCGGCCTGCGCGACCTGCCCGACGGCGTAGCCCTCGGCGACGTCGGCGTTGATGTCGGCCGGCCTGCCGCCGAACTGCTTCACGTACGCCTTGACCATCGCGCGGCTCTGGGCGTTCGCGTAGCCGTAGTACCAGCCGTTCGGCACCATCACTCCTTCAGCGTTGGAACCGACCGCCTTCAGGAAGTCCGCGCCCTGGTCGGGCCCTGCTGTCGCGATGAATGCCTTCGGGTTGTAGTGCTGCTGGGCGAAGGCCTGGATGAATGCGGACACGGTCGGCACGTCGACCGAGCCCAACATGACGACATCCGCGTTCGTTGTCGCAACCGCGCTGGCGATCGGCGTGTAGTCGGTCGTCTCGGCGGGGAAGACGTTCGCGTAGACGGTCTTGATGCCCGCTTTCTCCATGATCGCCCGTGCCACGGGAAGCTGCGGCTCGGTGAACGGATCGTTGCTGGTCGGATACGCGGCGGTCTTCGGGCGGAGGCTCTTCGGGAGCCCGGCGAAGAACTTCGCCGAGGTGATCAGCTGGTTCTTGATGATCAGGCTGACGTCGAAGATGTTGTGGAGCCCCGTCGCGAAGACGGCCGGCGCACCACCTGCACCTTCGATCATCGCGTAGCCAAACCGGTTCGCGATCTTCGCCGACGGCACCGTCAGCAGGCTCGAGAACGGCCCGAAGACGAGATCGACGTGGTCGGAGGAAATGAGCTTCTGGTAGTTCGTCGCCACCTGTGCGGGGCTGCTCGCGTCGGAGACGATGTCGAGCGCGACCTTGCAGCCGAGAAGGCCGCCGTGCGCGTTCACGTTGTTGACCCAGAGTTGGTAGCCGCGCTTGAACGCCTGGCCGTCGGCTGAGAAGTCGCCCGACAGCGAGAGCGAAGCACCGATCGTGATCGTCTTGCCGCTTCCCTTGATGCAGGTGGTGGCAGCCCTGGAACCGCTTGTCCAAGCCCCTGCGACGAGCGCGGCAGCGACGACCATCGCCAGCAAGAGCCCCCGCGCGCCGTTCGTTTTGGTTCGCATTCCTGTCAACTTCCCAACCCCCTTCTCGACCACGGATTTCAGGATCATCCAGACGCGATCTCGCGGCTTGATGTCCGACAATCTGAGAACGTGCGCGATCCTGACGGTAACGATCGTGCTTGTCAACTCCCCGGCCCCGGCGCTCAAGTCCAGGCAAAACGGTCGGTTGACAAAGCCCTCGGCGCGGGTCTAACGTCCCCCTCGCTTTGTCTGACAACCTGACGACAGTGCCGATTGCGCGTCGCAAGACGTACGAACTGGTCGCGGATCGCCTCTTGGAACTGATCGTCGCGCGCCGGCTCCAGCCGGGGGATCCGATGCCGGTCGAACGCGAGCTCGTCGACGCCTTCAAGGTCGGGCGATCGTCGGTGCGGGAGGCGCTGCGCATGCTCGAGTCACGCGGGCTGATCCGGGCGGGTGGCAACGGCAGCTTCGTGGTGTCCGAGTTTCAGAGCACCCTGCACGAGTCGCTCGGCCTGCTCGTACTGGCGGACGAAGCCGACGAGTTCGAGTTGTTCGAGGTCCGCCGGATCCTCGAGGGCGAGACCGCTGCGCTTGCCGCCACGCGCCGGCTGTCCGAGCACCTCACGCAGATGGCCGACGCGATCGAGGAGATGGAACGTGGCCTCGCCGACGAGAAGACGTTCGTCGACGCCGACCTCTCCTTCCACCTGACGGTCGCGAACGCATGCGGCAATCGAGTGGCGCTCCATCTCATGCACGCGATCCGCGGTCAGATTCAGCACGCGTTCGGATCGGCATTCCTCGTTCCGGGCGGCCCTGAGCGGTCAGTCGGCCAGCATCGTGAGATCCTCGACGCAATCGCGGCGCGCGAGCCGGACGAGGCGCGGCGGAGGATGCACAGCCACATTCAGCGGGTCGAGCGCGAAATCCACCGGCGCGCGGCGCCTGCGAGGTAGGCGGTTGGCAGCGGCTGCGCAACGAACGATCGACGACCCGACAGTCTGCTGACGCCGGCGGGAGGCGAAGCGACCGTGGTCGTCGATGTCCATGCGCACGTGATCCTGCCGGGATTCGGCGCCGAGGTTCGTCACGAGTACGGGAAGCAGATCGTGGCGTTCGAGGGGCGTGAGATCCGGTCGGCGATCCATGAGTTCGTGTCGATCGAGGGGATCCTCGAGGAGCAGGACCGCGCAGGCGTCGACCGCGTCGTCCTGTGCCCGTGGGTGCAGTTGCTGGACCGCGAGCCGGAGCGGCAGAACGAGGGGCTCGCACGTCTCGTCTCGGACCGCGTGGCGTGTCTCGGCACGGCGCCGCTCGACGACCCCGAAGCACTGGTGGCGTTGATGGCCGACGGTCGACTGTCGGGCGTCGAGGTCGCCGCGTCATTTGACGGCGAGTATCTGGGCGCCGACCGGTTCCGGCCGTTCTGGGCCGCCGCCGAGGAGACCGGCGCCCTCGTCTTCGTGCATCCGACGACCCGCGGATTCCAGGGGCCGGTCTTCGGCGAGCACTACCTGTGGAACACCGTCGGGAACCCGCTCGAGACGACCATCACCGCAGCGCACATGGTTCTGTGCGGCGTGCTCGACGAGCACCCGGCGCTGAACGTGATCCTCGCGCACGGTGGCGGAGCCATCACAGCGCTCCGCGGCCGGCTCGCTCATCACCAGAGCTTCGCGGAGCCGGGCCGCGACGTGCTCGCGGCGCTGCGGCGTTTCTATTACGACACTGTCGTCTTCGACCCCGGCGTCCTGCGAGCGCTCGTCGAGTTCGCCGGCCCCGGCCGTGTGCTGCTCGGGTCGGACTACCCATTCGACATGGGCGAGCGCCGCGCGGCGGCTGCCGTCCGCGCGGCCGGCTTCTCGTCGCTCGATGAGGCGTCCATCCTCGGTGGCAACGCGCTTCGATTGCTCGGTCGGGGGTCGCGACGGAAGGACATGGATGACTGACGAACGGATCGAAGCCGCGATCGCCCACTGGCGGCCGCGTTTCACCGCGCAGGGTGTCGACGCGAACGACTTCGTCCGCGTGACGACAGGACTCGAGACCTGGCCGGAGTGGTTGCCGGCCTGGTTTGCGAACGGCGATCTGCACGCCGGGCTCGCGCGGGAGGCCGAGGCTGCGGGGCGAGCCCGCTCCGCCGGAGAGGCGTGGGTCCACGCCGCACTCTCCTATCACTTCGCCAAGTTCGTCTGGATGGTCGATATGGACCGCCACCGCGAGGGCACCGCGAGGGCGAAGAACGCGATCGCAAACTTTCACCGGCTGCTCGATCCGACCGCCCGGCGGATCGAGATCCCGCTCGACGGTTTCACGATGGCGGGGAACCTCCGTCTGCCCCCGGGCGCCGCCGCCGGCCGTCCACCGCTCATCTTCCTGCTGCCGGGGCTCGACTCGACGAAAGAGGAGTTCCCGCGCTGGGAAGACGTCTTCCTCGCGCGTGGAATGGCGACCTTTGCGCTGGACGGCCCGGGGCAGGGTGAGGTGGGCGAGCATTCCTCGATCTACCCGAACTACGAGGTTGCGGTGACGGCGGCGATCGACGCGCTGTCCGGCAACGACGACGTCGATCTCGATCGCATCGGTGTTGCGGGCGTCTCGCTCGGAGGTTATTACGCGCCACGTGCCGCCGCGTACGAGAAACGCATCAAGGCGGCTGTCGGGATCAGCGGACCCTTCGCCTTCGGCGAGTGCTGGGACACGATGCCCGAGCCCACGCGCGACACCGTGCAGCACCATGCCGGGGCGGCGACCCGGGAGGAGGCCCGCGAGCGGATCTCTCGGCTGACCCTCGAAGACGCAGTGCACGAGATCGACCAACCGCTGCTGTGCATCACCGGTCGAAACGACCGCCTGATTCCGTGGCAGCAGACGAAGCGGATCGCCGACGAGGCAGCTCGCGGAGAGTTCGTCCTCTTCGACGAGGGCAACCATGTCTGCAACAACATCCCGTACAAGTACAGGCCGCTCACCGCGGACTGGCTGGCCGAGAAACTCGGTTGACCTTCAGCTCTGGAGACCGGAAAGGTACGAAATGAGCGTGCGCGCTACCGGGACGGCCAGGGCGGCTCTCGTGGGCACGCCGATGACGCGCCGTGAGGACGAGCGAATGCTCCGCGGGCAGGCACGTTTCCTCGACGACATCGAGCTGCCGCACCTTGCCCACGCCGCCTTCGTTCGCAGTCCGCACGCCCACGCGAGGATCCGCGCCATCCACAGGCCCGCGGGTTCTGCGTTGCTCATGTTGACCGCGGAGGATCTCGCCGGCGACGTCCGGGACCTGCCGGTGAACCAGGTCGAGGGGGTGGAGATCGCGGCGGCGGGCCATCCCGTCCTGGCGCGCGCCGAGGTGATGTACGTCGGCCAGCCGGTGGCGATCGTCGTCGCCGAGACACGTGCGCTCGCCGAGGACTATGCCGAGCTCGTGGCGGTCGACTACGAGCCCCTCGATCCGGTGCTCGACCCCCGGACCGCATCCGAGACGCTGACGCGGTTCGCGCGCTCCTCGGGTGACGTCGGGGGCGCGTTCGCGTCGGCCGATCTGGTCGTGCGCAGGAGCTTCCGGATCCCCCGGCTCGTCGCGGCACCCATCGAGGCGCGCGGCGCGGTCGCCGAGTACGACGCCGGCACCGATCTTCTGACCGTTCACCTGTCCGCGCAGGATCCCCACCGTCCGCGTGCCGGCCTCTCCCACGTCCTGCAGCGCCCGGACGAACGGGTGCGCGTGATCGTCCCGGACGTCGGGGGCGCGTTCGGATCGAAGGGCGTCGTCTCGCCCGAATGGGCAGCGACCGCGATCGCGGCGATGCGGCTCGGGCGGCCCGTGAAGTGGGCCGAAGACCGCCTCGAGAACTTTCTCGCCGCCTATCAGGGACGCGGTCTCGAGGCCGATGTCGAGCTCGCGCTCGCCGATGACGGGCGCTTCCTGGCCGTGCGCGCAAAGCTCTTCGCGGACCTCGGCGGCTATCTGTTCTCGACGACGCCGGTCCCGTCGCACACGACAGCGTTGCTCTTGTGCGGCTGCTACCGCATTCCCGCCGCCGAGGTGGAGGTGGTGGGCGCCCGCACGAACAAGGTGCCGACCGGGCCGTACAGGGGCGCGGGGCGACCCGAGGCTGCGCTGCTGCTCGAGGCTACGGTCGATGCGGCCGCACGCGAGCTCAACCTGGACCCGGTCGAGCTTCGCCGCCGGAATCTGATTCCCGCGGCTGCGTTTCCGTATCGGACGCCGCTCGGCTGGACGTACGACTCGGGCGACTACGAACGCTGCCTCGACACAGCTCTCGAGCTGCTGCCGCCCCCGTCCGAACGAGGCGACGGCGCCGGCTACGGCATCGCGATGTATGTCGAGCGCGGAGGTGGCCAGTGGGAAAGCGCGGACGTGACGATCGAGCCGACCGGGCACGTGATCGTGGCGAGCGGTGTCAGCCCGCACGGGCAAGGCCACTCCACGACCTTCGCGCAGATCGCCTGCGATGCGCTCGGGGTCGACCCTGAAGATGTCACGCTGCGGTTTGGCGACACTGCGTCGACGCCACGCGGCGTCGGCACGTTCGCCGCCCGTTCTGTCGCGATGGGCGGGTCCGCCGTGCTTCTCGCCTGCCGCGAGCTCGGTGCGAAGGTCGAGCGGATCGGCGCCGCGCTCGGCAGCGACGATCTGAAGGAGATCGCGCGTGCGGCGTACGACCCCAGCCGGATCCCGCCTGGAGAGGAGCTCGGCCTCAGCGCAGCTTCCCGCTTCAGCGCTCCGCTCGTGTTCTCGTCGGGCTGTTACGCGGCTTTGGTCGAGGTCGATCGCGGTACGGGCAAGGTGGCGGTCAAGTGCATCGCTGCGGTCGACGATGCGGGCGTGATCATCAATCCCCTGCTGGCGGAGGGGCAGGTGGTGGGCGGCGTCGTACAGGCGCTCGGTGAATGCCTGACAGAGGAAGCGGTCTACGACCACGACGGGCAGATGCGCAGCGCGTCGCTGCTCGACTACCGGCTCCTGACCGCTGCGGAGGTCCCAGAGATCAGGACGGCGTTCGTCGAAACCCCGTCACCGTACAACCCGCTGGGGGCGAAGGGGATCGGGGAAAGTGGTGCCATCGGGGCGCTGGCTGCAGTCGCGAACGCGGTCGCAGACGCCGTCGGCCGGTGGGTCGATCCACCGTTCACCGAGGAGAAGATCTGGCATGCGTTGCACGGGAGTGAGGGGGCTTCATGAGTGAGACAGCCGACGTTGTCGTCGCCGGTGCGGGGCACAACAGCCTGATCACCGCGGCCTACCTCGCAAAGGCTGGGTACGAGGTGGTCGTGCTCGATGCGCGCGCGGAGGCGGGCGGCGGCGCTGCCAGCGAGGAGCTTCTGTTGCCGGGCTACCTGATCGACTCGTGCTCGACGGGGCACACCCTGATCCAGCCGAACCCGGTGCTTCGCGACGACGAGCTCGGCCTGAAGGCGGACTACGGGCTCGAGTACGTCTCTCCGGACCCTGTTGCGCACGTCGTGTTCCCCGACGGCGCGTCGTTCACTCACTGGCTCGATCTCGAGCGGACCTGCGCGGAGCTGGCGCGTTTCTCCTCGCGTGACGCCGACACCTATCGCCGCCTGTTGCGCGAATTCGACGAGATCCGCCCGGCCGTTGCCGCCTACCGGTTCAACCCCGTCGGATATGCGCCGTCCTTGCGCGACGCCGTCTCGCCCAAATGGCAGCGCAGGCTGATGCTGTCGGCGCACGACGTGGTGACCTACGAGTACGAAGACCCGCATGTCCAGGCGTACATGCTCTGGCAGTCGTTTCAGACGCTCCAGCCCGTCGACGCCTACGGCACCGGGTTGAACGCCGTCTCGATTCTGGCCGGCCGGCAGTCGCAATCGTGGATCCTCCCCGTCGGCGGCTCTGGCGAGCTGCCGCGCGCACTCGTCCGCTGCATCGAGGACAACGGCGGACGGGTCATCACCCGGAAGCTCGTCAGCGGGCTCGTTGTCGAGGGTGGGCGGTGCACGGGCGTCGAGACCGTCGAGGGCGAGCGCTACCTTGCACGTCTTGCCGTGCTCTCGTCGGTGCACGTGAAGTCGCTCGTGACCATGGCGCCCGCGGAGTTGTGGGGAGACGACTTTCTGTACGGCATCGACACGTTCGACCCGGGGATCTCCGTTGCGGCGCAGTACTACGTGACGACCGAGGCCCCTCGGTTCGTGGCACACGACGGCGAACGGGAAGCGGTCTCTGCGGGACTCGTTGGGTGGCCGGATGATGTAGTGCAAGCCGCGCGGGACACGAAGGCGGGCAGGCTCCAGTTCGGAAAGTGGTTGCTGTGCGGGACGCCGACGATCGTCGATCCTTCGCGCGCGCCGAACGGGCACCACACGCTGAAGGTCCTGACGCCGCAACCGTGGGCGCCTGATGGTGACCCCGCGAACTGGACCGCGCGCAACGCGGAGCTCGAGGAGCGGAACTTCGGACTGCTCTCACAGATTGCGCCGAACATGACGCGGGACAAGGTGCTCGCTCACCTCTCGAAGACGCCGGTCGACATCGAGCGGGCAAATCCGCACATGTGGCACGGCACGATCCACGGCGGTGACCGCGGGATCGCGTTCGACGGCCCGAACCGGCCCGCGCCCGGTTGGGCGCAGCACCGGATGCCGATCCCGGGCCTGTACCAGACCGGTGCGACCACTCATCCCGGCGGATCGATCACCGGCGCGCCCGGACGCAATGCCGCGGTGATCATGCTCGAGGATCTGGGCCGCGACCCGCGCGAGGTCATGAGGCCGTTCGCCGAGGCGACGGCATGAAGTTGCGCAACGAGTTCATCGTGGCGGCACCGCTCGAGCGCACGTGGATCGCGCTGCTCGACGTTCCACGTGTCGCATCGGCGCTTCCCGGCGCGACGATCGAGCCGGGAGGGAACGGCGAACATCGCGGCCGGATGAAGGTGAAGATCGGGCCGGTCACAGCGGAATATGCGGGGACGGCGCGTCTCGAAGACGTTGACGAGGACGCGCATGTCGCATCGTTCTATGTCCAGGGCTCCGGTGAGCAGGGCGCGGCTGCGGCGACCATCACAAACCGTGTCGAGGAAGTCGAAGGAGGCACGCGTGTCGTCGTCGAGACCGACCTCCGCGTCACGGGCCGCGCGGCCGCGTTCGGCCGCGGGTTGCTGGAGGACGTGAGCGCTCGCCTGCTCGCCGAGTTCGCCCGGCGTCTCGAGGCTGAGATTCTCGAACCGTCGTCCCGGTCGATCACGTCGTCGGTCCCGGCACCCGAGGACGCGCTCGACCTCGGCGCCGCCGCGTGGGAACCGCTCATCCGTCGCTACGCCCTCCCGGCGCTCCTCGTCGTATTCGTGCTCTTGCTGCTGCGACGCCCGAAAGTGGTCGTGATCCGCAAGCCGTGAAGCCGGCTTCGTTCGACTATGTCGCGCCGCGGACGCTCGACGAGGCGCTCGAGCTGCTCGGCGAGGATGCAAAGCCACTCGCCGGCGGCCAGAGCCTGGTGCCGTTGCTGAACTTTCGGCTTGCCCGGCCGAAGCTCATCGTCGACCTCAACAACGTCGAGGGCCTCGGAGGCATTCGACGCCAGGGCGGGTCGCTCCATCTGGGCGCGCTCGTCCGGCAACGCGCGCTCGAGCGGTCACGCGTGGTCGCCGAGGGATGGCCGGTGCTGCGCGATGCGGTGAGACACGTTGCCCACCCGGCCATCCGCAATCGCGGCACCGTCGGTGGATCGGTTGTGCACGCCGACCCGGCCGCCGAGCTTCCGTGCGCGCTCGCGGCGCTCGGAGCCCGCTTCCAGCTCCGTTCGCGCCGAGGCTCGCGCACCCTCGAGCACGACGGCTTCTTCCTCGGGCCTCTCCAGAGCGCGGTCGAGCCGGACGAGCTGCTCGTGGAGGTCGAAGTACCGGCGGTGGCGGCCGGCGCACGGCAGGCATTCGCCGAGCACGCTCGGACGCACGGCGACTTCGCGCTCGCGTGCGTTGCGATCGTCGGGGACCGCATCGGGATCGGTGGTGTCGCGCCGACGCCGCTTGTCGTGGGCTCGCTCGATGAGGCGCGCATCGATGACCCATATCGGCGTGCGCTTGTCGTCGAGCTCGTCCGGAGGCTGGGCTGAGGGTCTCCGTGGAACTGAACGGCGCGCGCTACGAGCGCGACGTCGAAGCGCGCACGCTGCTCTCGGACTTCATCCGGCACGACTGCGGCCTCACGGGCACGCACGTCGGTTGTGAACAAGGAGTGTGCGGCGCGTGCACCGTTCAGCTCGACGGCGAGCCTGTCCGCTCCTGCCTGATGTTCGCGGTACAGGCGAATGGGCGCGCGGTTCGCACGGTGGAGGGGCTCGCCGAGACGGATCGCCTGCACCCGCTGCAGCAAGCCTTTCGCGAGCGGCACGCTCTGCAGTGCGGCTTCTGCACGGCGGGGATTCTGATGTCGCTCGAGCCGCTCATCCGCGACGGCGGCGAGCTGGCCGAGACCGAGATTCGCGAGGCGCTCGCCGGCAACCTCTGCCGCTGCACCGGCTACCGCGGGATCGTCGAGGCAGTCGAGGTCGCCGCGCTCGAGCTGCGTGGCAGCGCCTGAACGGCCGAACACCGGGAGCTCGCATCGGGGCCACGCCCGTCCGAAGCATGGCGTCGGCGGCTTGCGCGTACCTCCTGGGTAGCATCGAGCGCCATGGGGCCGACGTGAGAGTGGGGATCGACAAGCGTGCAATGACGGCGTTGTCGGGTGGGCATCTCGCGGTCGATTTCGCGTCCGGGAGCGTACCGGCGCTGATCCCGTTCATGACCGCCCGCTTCCACCTCGGCTACGCCCTCGCGGCGATGCTGCTCTTGACGGCAACGGTCTCGTCCTCGCTCATGCAGCCGCTCTTTGGCTTGTGGTCCGATCGCCGTGGAGCGCTCTGGTTGATTCCCGGCGGCACGATGCTCGCAGCCATCGGGATGGGCGGCGCGGCGATCTCGCCGCTTTACCCGCTCGTGTTGCTGCTCGTGCTCGTGGGTGGCCTCGGTGTTGCGGCGTTCCATCCTGAGGGCTCGAAGTTCGCCGCCTTTGCGAGCGGGCGCAAGCGGGCGAGCGGCATGGCCTACTTCAACAGCGGCGGTAACGCCGGCTACGCGCTCGGAGCCTTCGCGACCGGCCAGCTCGTTGTCTGGCTCGGTCTCGTCGGCGGGCTCGTGGCGATGGCGCCGGTGCTCCTCGTATCGCTTGCGCTCGTCCGCGTGGTGCCGAACCTCTCGCGGCTGACGCCCGAGACGGGTGGTACTGCTTTCAACCGCGGCGACGACCGGCGACGTGCGATGGTGTTGCTCGGAACCGTGATCGCATTGCGCAGCGTTGCCTGGTTCACGCTGCTCGCGTTCGTGCCTCTTTGGGTCGTGTCGGCGGGACACTCGAGAGCGGACGGAAACCGCTTGTTGTTCCTGATGCTGCTGGCAGGAGCGGCGGGAACGCTGATGCTCGGCCCGATTGCCGATCGAATCGGCCTACGCGTGACGCTTGTCATCACGCAGACGCTCATCACGCCTCTGATTCTCGTGTTCGTCTATGTCGGCGGCGTTCCCGGTGTGCTCGCGCTGATGCTGGTCGGCGTCTGCGTCGTCGGCACCTTCGGTGTGACGATGGTGCTGAGCCAGCTTTACCTGCCGCGGCACGTCGGCATGGCGTCCGGCCTCTCGGTCGGTCTGGCGATGGGCATCGGAGGCGTCGC
>Ga0307373_10005352_pt1 | contig 21032 bp, 19 predicted proteins | sample OX2MG_FD_202534 | JGI IMG/M metagenome (GOLD analysis project Ga0307373, IMG submission 202534) | Soil microbial communities from Risofladan, Vaasa, Finland - OX-2 | ecosystem: Environmental > Terrestrial > Soil > Coastal area > Acid sulfate soil | place: Finland: Risofladan, Vaasa | collected...
ACGCAGACGTGATCTCCACCGCGAAATCGCGGTCCGAGACTGCATCCATGCTGTTCGACGCGACCCGCGCAAAACCGAGTTCGTGCGCAACGCGATCCCGGTCGAGCGGCAGCGTTGACGCGGCGAGTGCGCCGCTCCCCAGGGGGAGCTCGTCGCAGCCGGCTCGCGCAGCGCCGAGACGGAGCGCATCGCGCGCGAACATCTCGACGTACGCAAGGAGATGATGCGCCAGGGACACGACCTGCGCGCGCTGCAGGTGCGTGTATCCCGGCATCGGCGCGCGACGATGCTCGGCAGCGCGCGCGAGGAGCGCCTCCTGCAGACCGGCCACGGCGAGCAGCAGGTCCGTGCAGGCGCGACGCGCCCACATTCGCAGATCGGTGGCGACCTGGTCGTTGCGGCTGCGTCCGGTGTGCAGCATTCCGGCGACCGGACCGGCGAGCTCGAAGAGCCGGCGCTCGACAGCCGTGTGAATGTCCTCGTCACCAGGCACAACCACGAACGCGCCGTCGGAAAGCTCCGCGGCGATCGCGCGCAACCCGGCGTCGAGCGCTCGGTGCTGCGCGCTGCTGAGCACGCCGATGCTGCGCAACATGCGCGCGTGTGCTTGTGAGCCGGCGACGTCGTCGGCGCCGAGGCGGCGGTCCACCGCGAGGCTCGACGTGTAGCTCTCGACGAGCGCCGACGTCGGCGCGCTCAGCCGCCCCGCCCAGACCTTGGTCGCGCGCGCCCCGCTCGGCGCGCGCCGGTCAGGCGTCGCCACGCCGCTGCGTGCGACGCTCGACGTGCAGCGGCGCGGTGTCCTCGAGCGCTCCCTGCACACGTGTCTGCGTGCGCAAGGGCAGGCCGAACAGCTCGATGAAGCCGCGTGCCGCCGCGTGGTCGAAGCTGTCGGTCGCCCGGTCGTACGTCGCCAGGTCACTGCGATACAGAGACTGCTGTGCGCGACGCCCGACGACTCGAGCAGCGCCACTCTCAAGACGCATCCGCACGGCGCCGGTCACATGCACCTGCGTCTCCTGGACGAAGGCGTCGAGCGCGGTGCGCAGCGCGGAGAACCAGAGACCGTCATAGACGAGCCGCGCCCACTCGTCGGCGACGATGCGCTGGAATCTCGCGACGTCGCGGGTGATGGTGAGACTCTCGAGCGCGTGGTGCGCTGCATGGAGCGTCACCGCTGCCGGCGCCTCGTAGATCTCGCGAGACTTGATACCGACGAGGCGGTTCTCGACATGGTCGATCCGCCCGATGCCTCGCGCGCCCGCGGTGCTGTTCAATGCACTGACGAGCTGGTCGCCGTGGAGCCGGCGACCATCGAGTGAGACCGGCACGCCGCGCTCGAACCCGATGTCCACGACGATGCTGGGCGCGTGTGCGGGCGGATGCGCCGTCCACTCGTACACCTCATCGGGTGGCTCCGTCCAGGGATCCTCGAGGATGCCGGTCTCGATGCTCCGGCCCCAGAGGTTGGCATCAACCGAGTACGGGGACTCCTTGGTTGCCGCGACCTCGATGCCGTGGCGCGCCGCATACTCGAGCTCGTCGGGACGTCCCATGTCCCAGTCCCGGACGGGTGCAACGACGCGCAGCTCGGGTGCAAGCGCGCCGACCGCGACGTCGAAGCGCACCTGGTCATTGCCCTTGCCGGTGCAGCCATGCGCGACGGCGATCGCCCCCTCCTCGCGCGCCACATCGACGAGCAGCTTGGCGATGAGCGGACGGGCGAGCGCGGTGGCGAGCGGATAGACGCCCTCGTACAGCGCGCCGGCGGCGAGGGTCGGATAGCAGAACGCGTCGATGAAGACCCGGCGTGCGTCCGCCACGTGTGCGCTCACCGCACCGGTGCGAAGCGCCCGCGCTGCGACGGCGTCGGCATCCTTGGACTCACCGAGGTCGGCGGTGAGCGTCACGACGTCGTAGCCCAGCTCTTCCTGGAGCCATCGGATTGCAACCGATGTGTCGAGGCCGCCGCTGTACGCAAGGACGCAGCGCTCGCGCGTGGTCACGAACCCTCCTCCGGGATCGATGTGAGCCGCCGCAGGAGGCGCTGCGCCGCAGGCCGCGATCGTGCGATGACGAGCACGGTGTCATCGCCGGCGATGGTACCCGCGAGCTCCTCGAATCTCGCGCCGTCGATCGCACCGCCGACCAGCGGCGCGCACCCCGGGGCCGTGTGCACGACGCCGAGGAGATCGACGAACTCGATCGTCAGCACGTGCTCCTGCAGGGCGTTGCGCAGGCGGTGCATGCTCTGGTCCGCGTCCACCTCGGCCACCGGCGCCATGTACCGGGGCCCCGCATCGTCATGCACACGGAGCAGTCCGAGCTCGCGGATGTCGCGGCTCACGGTTGCCTGCGTCACCGCGAAGCGGCGGCGGTGCAGTTCGGCGACAAGGTCTTCCTGGGTGCGGATCACGCTGCCGCGGACAAGCGTGAGGATCGCCCGGTGGCGCGCGGGCTTCGCGGCAACGCTCATCGTCCGCACCGCCGCCGCCGTCACGCGGTGTCCTCAGCCGGCTCGACGGCGGCGAACGCCCTGCCCAGCCGCAGCACGGCTTCGTCGACCTCGTCGCGGGTGATCACCAAAGGGGGGACGATGCGCAGCGTGCGCGCCCCGACAGCATTGATGATCAAACCCTCGTCGAGCGCCGCCGCGGCGACCCTGGGCGCCAGATCCCCGCTCAGCGCGAGGCCGAGCATGAGTCCGCGACCGCGCACTCCAGCGATGGGCGCGCCGTGCTCGCCGAGCGCGCTCAACGACTCCGCGAGATAGTCGCCCATCTCGGCAGCATGGTGGACCAGGTCCTCCTCCTCGATGGCGCGCATGACGGCGACGGCGGCGGCACACGCAAGGGGACCGCCGCCGAACGTGGAACCGTGGTCACCCGGCTCGAAGACGTCAGCGCGCGGGGCGGCGAGAATCGCCCCGATCGGGAACCCTCCGCCGAGTCCCTTGGCAACGGTCATGACGTCGGGCGCCGCCTCCTCGTGCTGGTGCGCCCACCACCGGCCCGTGCGTCCCATGCCGGTCTGCACCTCGTCGAGGATGAGCAGAACATCGCGCTCGTCACACAGACGGCGGATGGCCGCAAGCCGGCCGGGGTCGAGCGGGAGCACGCCGCTCTCGCCCTCGATCGGCTCGAGCATCACCGCGCATGTGGTGCTGTCGATGGCCGTTTCCAGCGCGCTCATGTCGTTGTACGGCACGTGCACGAAGCCACGTGGCAGTGGCTCGAAGGGCTCGCGATAGCGGCGATTCGCTGTTGCCGCAAGCGCACCGAGCGTGCGCCCATGGAACGCGCCCTGGGCGCAGATGATGACGTCGGCACCTTCGCGATGCACCTTGCCCCACTTTCGCGCCAGCTTGATGGCACCCTCGTTCGCCTCGGCGCCGCTGTTGCAGAAGAACACGCGCGACGGGAACGCCGACGCGATCAACAGCTCGGCGAGCTCCAGTTGCGGCTCCGTGTAATAGAGATTGCTGGTATGGATCAGCGTGGCTGCCTGCTCGGCGATCGCTGCCCGGAGCGCCGGATGGTTGTGGCCGAGGACGTTGACGGCGATGCCGCCGACGAGATCGAGCATCTCGCGGCCGTCGGTTGTCGTGACCCATGTGCCGTTCCCGTGCCGCAGCTCCACCGGCTGACGCTGGTATGTGTTCATCAGCGCGGCCTTGGCGCGCTCGGCAAGTGTCGCCTTCGCCGTCGTCGCGGGCGTGCTCACGGCTGCGCGGTCCGGGTGAGCATGGTTCCCACACCACGCTCGGTGAGCAGCTCGAGGAGCAATGCGTGCGGGACCCTCGCGTCGATGATGTGCGTTGCGCATCCACCGTCGGTCGCACGGAGCCCCGCCGCGACCTTGGGGATCATGCCGTCGCGGATGACGCCGGCGCTGAGCAGCTCGTGCGCTCGCGTCGCGTCGAGCTCACTGATGAGGTCACCCGCTGCGTCGCGAACACCGTCGACGTCGGTCATGAGAATGAGCTTGGTGGCATGCAGCGCGATCGCCAGTTCCGCCGCCACCGTGTCCGCATTGACGTTGTACGCCTGTCCGTCGTAGCCGAGTCCGATCGACGCCATCACGGGAATACGGCCCTGGTCGAGGATCGCGAGCAGCGGCTCGGCGTTCACCTGCGCAACGTCGCCGACGAAGCCGAGATCGGCGCCGCCGGCGTCTGCCCGTGGCTTGACGAGCAGTGTCGGACCGTCCTCTCCGGACAGCCCGATCGCCCCGGCCCCGAGCGTGTGGATGCGCGCGACGATGTCTGGACCGATCTTGCCGGTGAGGACCATCTTCGCGATCTCCATGGTCGGAGCATCGGTGACGCGAAGGCCGTTGACGAACTTCGTCTCGATCCCCATCCGCTCCTGCCACGCGCTGATCTCCGCTCCGCCACCGTGCACGATCACGGGCCGCATGCCGACGAAGCGCAACAGCACGATGTCCTCGAGCACGGCGTCGAGGTCAGCGGCAGCGCCCGCCGCGCCACCGACTTTGACGACGAGGATGTGCCCGGAGAAACGCTTGATGTACGGGAGTGCCTCGATGAGCACCTCGGCGCGCTGGATCCGTTCGTCGATGGTCTGTTCTGGCATGTGCTCGCTCTTCTCGATATCAGGTGGTGTAGTCGGCATTGATGTGAACGTATTCCGGGGAAAGGTCGCATCCCCAAGCATGACCGGATCCGTCGCCGGCACCGAGGTCGATCGCGATGTCGATGCGCGGACTCGAGAGCGCGACACGCACGAGGTTGTGGTCGACGGGCTCCGGAGCTCCGCGATCGAACACGACGACGCCACCGATCGCCACCCTGCACCGGTCGAGCGTGAATGCGGCGCCGCTGCGGCCGAGTGCCGCGACGACGCGGCCCCAGTTGGGATCGCCGCCGTGCACGGCCGTCTTCACGAGCGGACTCTGCGCGACGACACGCGCCGCGATGCGAGCCTGGCCGCTGTCGGCCGCGCCGTCGACGGCGACGCGAAAGTGTCGCGTCGCTCCCTCGGCATCCGCCACGAGTTGCTCGGCGAGTGAATCGCACACCTGCATCAGGGCGACTTCGAACGCCGCGGCGGCGCTCGAACCGTTCGTGATACTCGATCCCCCGGCGGCGCCGTTGGCAAGCAGGATGCATGTGTCGTTCGTCGAGGTGTCTCCGTCCACCGTCACGCAGTTGAACGTGCTGTCAGCGACACGGGAGAGGGCGGGCTGGAGGACTGTCGCATCCACGGGAGCGTCGGTTGTCAGGAACGCGAGCAGCGTCGCCATGTCAGGGTGGATCATGCCCGCACCTTTGGCCGTGCCGCCAATCGTGTACGTCACGCCGCCGGACGTGAACATGGCCACCGCCATCTTGGGAATCGTGTCGGTGGTCATGATCGCGCGCGCGACGTCATCGCCCGCGCCGGACGACATCGCGAGGCCCGCTGCCCGGATGCCGCGTGTCACACGCTCCATCGGCATCGGACGTCCGATGACACCGGTGCTGCACACGAGCACGTCGGACGGATCGAGATCGAGCGCATCGCCGGTGGTGGCGCACATGACCAGCGCGTCGCGGAATCCCTGCGCGCCGGTGCAGGCATTGGCATTCCCGGCGTTCACGACGACGGCGGAAATGGGAGCGCCGCGGCGGAGCGTCAATTGCGAGATCACCACCGGGGCGGCCTTGACGGTGTTGCGCGTGAACACGCCGGCCGCGACCGCCGGAGTGTCAGACCGGATCACGGCGACGTCGGTGCGGGTCTCGTTGCCGTCAAGACGGATGCCGGCGGCAGCGACGCCTGCGCGGAACCCGAGCGGCGCGCACACGCCGGAACGCGTCCGCTGCTCCACCTCGACCCTCACGGCCACAGCACGCGAGTCTCCAGCCCCGCCGTCTCATCGAACCCGAAGCGAACGTTCAACGCGTGCACAGCCTGGCCGGCGCCGCCCTTGCCGAGGTTGTCGATGGCGACGGTGATCACCGCGACCCCGTCCTGCCAGCCGACGTTGATCGCCGCGCGGTTGCTGCCCGTGACGCTCTTGGTTGGCGGCGGGGTCGAGACGAGGTCGAGAAATGGACTGGTTGCGCAGAAGGCCGCGTACATCTCTCGAAGCTCCGCGGCGCTGACTCCGGGAAGCGGTCGCAGGTACGCCGTCGCGAGGATGCCACGCGTCATCGGGATCAGATGCGGAACGAAGGTGAGCCGCACGTCGGCGCCCGCGGCATCGTGCAGCTGCTCGAGCATCTCGGACTTGTGGCGGTGTCCCTCGACGCCGTACGCGTGCACGGACTCGTTCACCTCCGAGAAGCTGTTGCCGAGCTTGGCCTCACGCCCCGCACCGCTGACGCCGCTCTTGGCGTCGACGACGACGTCACGCTCCACGAGACCGGCGCGAAGGGCGGGCACGCACGCGAGCAATGTCGCCGTGGGATAGCAACCGGGCACGGAGATGAGGTTCGCGCCGGTGAGCCGCTCGCGCTGGAGGTCGACCATCGCGTACACGGCCTCATCGAGCAGTTCAGGCGTGGGGTGCTCGACTCCGTACCAGGCCGTGTACGCCGCAGGATCGTGGAGCCGGAAATCGGCGGAGCAGTCGATGACGGTCGCACCGTGCGCGAGCCATCCCGGAGCCAGACCGGCCGCAACCGTATGCGGCAACGCGGCGACGATGACGTCGGCCGATCCGGGGTGGAGGCTGTCCCCGATGGTGAGCTCGACCGCGCTCCCGGGGACCACGTCGCTGTATCGCTTGCCCGCATTGCTCCGGGCGATGACGCCGGTCAGCTCGACATGCGGATGCGCCGCGAGGAGCGCCGTGCATTGCATGCCGATGTAGCCCGTGGAACCGACGACGACGGCGCGGAGTGGAGTTCCCTGGACCATGGCCGAGAGAGTATACGGCCTTTCTGCATAGTTATGCAGTCGCTGGCCGCTACGACCCCTGGCGCGCCGGGTTCGATCCGTCCGGGTCGAGGGAAGACCACGGAGCCTCCCGATGCTGCGACTCGATCGCCCACTGGAGCGTCTCGAGGACGTGGCGGAGATGCTCCGCCATTGCGGCGTCGCAGGCCTCCAGGTCGTGCGCCGCGATGGCGGCGACGATGGCCTCGTGCTCCTGGAACGACCGCGCGGTGCGACCGGGGCGAAGCATGGTTCGATATTGAAACCGGATGCTCTGGGATCTGAGGGTGATGAGCATCCGGGCAGCGGTCTGGTTGTCCGCGATCCTCCAGATGCGCTGGTGGAACTTCGCATTGAGCTCGGAGTAGCCGAGCGCGTCGTCCTCACGAATTCGTTCGGCCATCTCGGCCACCATCTGCCGGAGATCGGCCACATCCTGGTCGGTCGCCTGGGCGCCGGCGGTACGGGCGAGCAACCGCTCGAGCGCGTTGCGGACCTGCTCGATCTCAAGCGCTTCGCGGTCGGTGATGAGCCGCACCCGCGCGCCACGGTTCGGCTCACGCGTGATCAGGCCCTCGCGGTCGAGCATCGCCAGCGCGGCCCGGATGGCGGTCCGCCCGGCTCCGAACCGAACCGCCAGGTCGGCCTCGACAAGGCGTTCGTTCGGCTGAAACCGGCCGCTCACGATCGCCTCGCGGAGCCGGCGGCAGACCTCCGAGGTGGAATCGCCGGTAGAAACTGCCGGGTCAGTGGCGGCTAGATTGTTCGTCACTCCTGTCGCTATTATTGTCGACAATCTTGGTCAACCGTGTAGGGGGCAATCGGAGGGCACCACGATGCTTGGAAATCATCATCGGATCGGTCTCGGTCTCGTCCCCGTCATTGCCTTGGGGCTCGCCGCCTGCGGCAGCGGGAGCACCGCACCGACCAGCAGCTCGCCGCTCCTGATCGGCGTCATCGCCCCGTTCACCGGACCGGACGCAGCCCTGGGTCCCGCGTACTTCGCTGCCTGCCTGCCCGCGGCGAGGGCGATCAATAACGCCGGTGGCGTCTCGGGCCACAAGGTCAGCTGCCAGGAGTTCGACACTCGGGGCGAACCGGCCGACGCCGTTCCGGCCGCGCAGCAGATGGTGGCCAGCCACTCCAACCTCATGGCGGTGGTCGGTTGCACCTCCGACGAGGCGTCGAGTGTCGCGCCCATCCTCAATCAGGCCCACATCCCGATGTTCTGCATGACCGGGCAGTCAGAGTTCAACAAGACCAGCTTCACATATTTCCATCGCCTGGTCCCCCCCGATGAGTTCGACGCCTTCGCCATGGTCGGCAGCGCGCTCGACCACTTCAACTACAAGAAGGTCGCGCTGGTGTTCGGCAACGACATCGGCTCCCAGGCGTTCGTCGGGCCGGCGATGACCGCGCTCAAGAACCTCGGGGCAACGGTCACGATCAACCAGGCGATCGCGCTCGGCCAGTCCTCGTACCGGACCGAGGTGACGGCGATGCTCGCCACACACCCCGATGTCATCTTCACCGAGGCACTCGGTCCCACCGACGCGACGTACATGGCCGAGGTCAAGCAGTTGAACGGTTCCAGCCTCCCGTTCATGGGCACCTCCGCAACCATCGATCCAGTCTGGTTCGCCGCGGTCTCCGGGGCCATCGGGGTTCAGGACCTCGTCAGCAACTTCAGTGCCGTCGATCTCGGCGTGACGTTCAGCGGACCGGGATACGACGAGTTCAAGACCAACCTCGACGCCGTGGCATCGCAGTTCCCAGCAGCACCCAAATACGCGCAGCGCGGCGCCACGCTGCATCTCTACGACGGCATCATCCAGGCCGCGCTCGCGATGGATGAGACCAAGAGCGTCGACCCGACCGTCTACAACGCCGTCATCAAGGACGTCGGCAACGGCACGACCGGATCCGTGACGGTCAACACGTACGCGGCCGGCGTCGCCGCGATCAAGAACGGGCAGAAGGTTCGGTGGGTCGGCGCCGGCGGGCCGACCAACTACAACCAGTACAACAACTCACAGCAGGGCTACATCCTCGTCAAGTACGACGCGAGCGGAAACGAGGTCACGATTGGCACGCTGACCCAGGCGCAGACCGCGGCCATCATCGCTGCCGGCGGTGGCTGAGTCACGTAACGACTGGAGGCGGCAACGATGAGTTTGATCGTTGCCGCCTTCGGCTTCGGCCTCGTGACCATGTCGATCATCGCCATCGCGGCGGTGGGATTCACGATGCAGTTCGGCATCACGAACATGATCAACCTTGCGTATGGCCAGGTGATGATCGCGTCCGCATACGCGGCCTACGCCGTCAACAACGCGGGAGTGAGCATCTGGTTGTCGATGGTTGTCGGCGCTGTGTTCGGTGCGCTGTTCTCCTTCCTCCTCAACCGCACGATCTACGCGCCGTTTCAGCGCAAGGGGACCAACCTCATCGGGATGGTGATCATCTCGCTTGCCGTGTCACTGGTCATCGCCAACGTGCTGCTCCCGATCGTCGGGTACTACAGCGTCTCATACCATCTCGACACCGGCCCGACGCTCCACGCCGGGTCAATCGCGTTGACCGGCGTGCAGATCGCGATCATGGCGGTGGCGGTCGTCGCAATGGTGCTGATCTACGCGCTGCTGCACTTCACGCGGCTGGGGAAGGCCATGCGAGCCACCGCCGCCAATCCAACACTCGCTCGAAACTGCGGGATCCCGACCGCCCGAGTCATCGACTTCGCATGGCTCATCACAGGCGCGCTGTGCGGCGTGGCAGGTGTCGTGGCCGGCATGAATTCCGACGCCTTCTCCGTCGCGAACGGTTCCGAGTTCCTCATTCCGATCATCGCGGCGTCGGTGCTCGGCGGCGCGGGTCATCCGTATGGCGCGATGATCGGCGCGGTCATCATCGGCGAGATGACCGAGGTGAGCGCCGCGCTCATCACACCCGAGTACAAGCAGGTCGCGGCGTTCGCGGCTCTGGTGCTGGTCATGGTGCTCCGGCCCCAGGGCCTGCTCGCCAAGCGCGGCACGCTCGCGGCTGCGGGATGACGTACTACCTCACGACGCTACTCGTCTACGCGGGTGTCGACGTGCTCGCGTGCCTCGCGATCAGCCTGCAATTCGGCATATCCGGCATCGTCAACTTCAGCTTCATCGTCTTCCAGGCGGCCGGGGCCTACACCGCCGCGGTGCTCTCGATGCCGCCGGACACCGCCAACGGCGGCTTCCAGACGTACGTCCTGGGGTTGAATCTGCCCTTTCCATATCCCTGGATCGGCGCCACCATCGTCGGCGCGCTGCTCGCCCCGCCGATCGGGCTGGTGGTCCTCCGCCGGCTGCGCAGCGATTACCAGGCGATCGCCATGCTCGTGCTCTCGGTGATCGCGAGCCTCGTGATCACCAATACGCCACAGTTCCTCGATGGCGCGGCCGGGATTTCGCTCGTGCCCCAACCGCTGTCGAACATCTTCAACCCCTACTCCGACGGGTATCTCTGGGTGTACTCGGCGGCCACCGTCGTCCTCGCCGCAATCATCTTCGTGATCGCGCAACGCATCATCAACTCGCCGTACGGGCGATCGCTTCGTGCGATGCGCGAGAACGAGCTGGCGGCGAGTGCGCTCGGCAAGAATTCGGTGGCGCTCAAGATGAGCATGTTCGTGGTCGGCGGCGCCATCGCCGGTCTGAGCGGCGCGATCCTGGTGGGCTTCATCACGACGTGGGCACCTTCCACGTGGCTGTACCCCGAAACGCTGATCCTGTTCGCCGCGGTGATCGTCGGCGGTCGCGGCAACAACTACGGTGCGGTGCTCGGCGCACTCCTCGTCCCGGTCGGCTTCGAGGAGGCAACCCGCTACATCCCGCCGTTCGGACCCCCCGGGCTCATCCCCGCGTTTGAGTGGGTGTGCATCGGGGGGCTGATTCTCGGCTTCCTCTGGTTCCGTCCGCGCGGAGTCATTCCGGAGCGCCGGCGAGTCTTTCGCCTGGCGGCGGCGAGCCAGCCCGAGGAGGAACGCGGTGGCGGTTGACGCCGACGCCGTCGCCAGGCGCCCCGTCGCGGGGGGTGAGGCCGCGGCCGGCGCTGGGCCGCTGTTGGCGGCACGTGGCATCAGCAGGCATTTCGAGGGGATGCACGCGGTCGAGGATGTATCCATCGACGTGCAGCCCGGCCGCATCACCGGTTTGATCGGGCCCAACGGAGCGGGGAAATCCACCTTCCTCGCCCTGCTTGCGGGCACACTCCCGGCAAGCGCTGGGACGATCATCTTCGACGGCGCGGATGTGACCAGGATGCCCACGTTTCAGCGGGCGCGGCGTGGGCTCGTTCGCACCTTCCAACTCCCATCGGAGTTCGCGCAGCTCACCGTCCTCGAGAACCTCATGGCCGCCGCACCTGGCAACCGCGGCGACTCGCTGATCGGCGCGCTCCTCGGCAGGCGGTACTGGGGTGTGGACGAGGACCGGCTCGTGGTGCAGGCCCGTGTCCTGCTCGAGCGCTTCCGCATGTCCGCCAAGGAGTCGGACTATGCGAGCTCGCTGAGCGGCGGGCAGAAACGTCTGGTCGAGATCATGCGTGCGCTGATGCTTGGGCCTCGGTTGTTGCTCCTCGACGAACCGATGTCCGGCGTCCATCCGTCCGTGATCGGCGAGATCGCGGACTACTGCGAGACGCTGCGCGACGAGGGACTCACGATCCTGATCGTCGAGCACGAGCTCCATATGATCGAACGACTCTGCGACCCGGTCATCGTCATGGCCCAGGGACACGTCATCGGTCAGGGCACCATGACGTTTCTCCGCCAGCAGCGTGAAATCGTCGACGCATACCTTGTCGGGTGACGCTGTGACGACGGGCACGCAACGGCCTGAGCAACTGCTGCGCGCCGAAGGCATCACCGCGGGATATGGCGGGGTGCCCATCATCCAGAACGTCACGTTGAGCGTCGGACTCGGTGAGATCGTCGCCATCATCGGCCCGAACGGCGCGGGGAAGAGCACGCTGCTGAAATCGCTCGTCGGTATCCTGCGCGTGACTGCCGGACGCGTGATGCTTGGAACCGACGATGTCACCAACCGCCCTCCCGAGCAATTGGCGCGCCGCGGGGTCGGTTACGTCCCGCAGGTGCAGGACATTTTCGAACCGCTGACGGTTCTCGAGAATCTTGAGATGGGAGCGTATCTGCTCCCCGCGACGACGATCCGGACCCGCGTCCCCGAGGTGCTCGACGTGTTCCCGGCGTTGAAGCCGATGCTCAAGCGGCGCGCCGACAAGCTGAGCGGAGGCGAACGCAAGATGCTCGCCATCGCACGGGTGCTGATGCTGGATCCGCAGGTCCTCATCCTCGACGAGCCGACCGCCAACCTCGCGCCGCAGCTTGCGGAGAAGCTGCTGCACGAACAGGTGAAGGGCCTCGGCGCCATGGGCAAGGCCGTGCTGCTCGTCGAGCAACGCGCCCGCGCCGCTCTCGAGATAGCCGCATGGACGTGTGTCCTCGTCTCTGGCTCCACGCGCCTGGAGGGACAACCCGGCGAACTCCTCGATCGCCAGGATTTCGAGGAACTTTTTTTGGGAGCCGCGACGACGCTCACGCCGCCGCCCGGCTCGGAGGCACACACACCATGAGACTCCTGATGTTTCAGAATGGGGAGGCACGGGCACTCGGCGTCGCGCGCGATGGCGCACCGGACGAGATCATCGACGTCGCTGCGGTCGCCAACGGCTCTGCACCCCTCCCCGCCGACATCCTCGGCGTCATCGACGCGGGTGCTGACGTGCTCGAACGTCTGCGAGGGCTGGCCTCGGCCGCGCCCACCGCGGGAGCAATTCGGTCCCTCGCCGACCTGAACATCCTGGCCCCCTTCGATCCGCCGCGTGGGAATGTCCTCGCCATCGGCCGCAACTATCAGAAGCATGCCGAGGAAGGCGCGCGCGCCCTCAACACCGAGGTCGGACCACCCACCATCTTCACCAAGGCGATCACCACGATCACCGGCCCGTACGCCAATATCAGCGTCGACCCGTCGGTGAGCGTGAAGATCGACTGGGAGGTCGAGCTCGGCGTGGTCATCGGCCGGCGTGGAGCGAATATCAAACGCGCCGATGCCCTCGCTCATGTGTTCGGATACACCGTGGTCAACGACGTGACCGCCCGGGACATCCAGAACGGGTGGGGTGGTCAATGGTTCAAGGGCAAGAGCCTCGATGGGTCGTGTCCGGTGGGGCCGTGGGTGCTGACCAAAGACGAGGTCGCCGATGTTCAGGATCTGCATCTCCAGCTGCGGATCAACGGCGAGGTCAAGCAGGACGCGAGCAGCCGGGACATGATCTACCCCGTCGACGCGATCATCGAGTGGTTGTCGGTGGGCATGACGCTGCTTCCGGGGATGCTCATCGCCACCGGCACGCCCGAGGGCGTCGGCTTCGCGCGAACCCCACCGGAATTCCTGCAACCGGGTGATGTCATGGAGTCCGAGATCGACGGGGTGGGGCTGCTCCGCAACGTGGTGGTGGCGTCGCCGGCGTAGCGCAGGGCGTGGTCCATCTCGACACCGGGCGATTGTTGCTGGTCGCGGCGGCGGCGCTGCTCGCCGGCGCCGTGAACGCGGTCGCCGGCGGCGGGACGCTCCTGTCGTTCCCGGCACTGCTCCTGCTCGGGTTTCCGGCCCTGACGGCGAACGTCAGCAATACCCTCGGACTCCTCCCGGGCTTCGCCGGCGGCAGCATCGCGTACCGCGCAGAACTGTCGGTGCAACGCCGGCGAGTGCTGTTTCTGGGACCCATCAGTGTCGCCGGAGCGGTGGTGGGCGCGATTCTCCTCACGCGCACCTCGAATCATGTGTTCACCGCGATCGTCCCGTGGCTCATCCTGCTCGCCTGCGCCCTCCTGCTGCTCCAGCCCGTGGTGACGGCCCGGGTGCGCGCCCGACGACCGCAGCGCGACCAGCACCGGTCGCCGCTGCTCGCGATGGCTCAATTCTTCGGCGGTATCTACGGCGCCTTTTTCGGCGCCGGTCTTGGCGTGATGATGCTCGCCGTGCTCGGACTCTTCATCCGCGACGATCTGCAGCGGCTCAACGCGCTCAAGGGCATGATGGCCCTGATCATCAATGTCGTCGCGGCGATCTACTTCGCGTTGTTCGGCCCCGTGTCGTGGACCGCGGTCCTGGTCATGCTTCCCACGAGCGCGGTCGGCGGGTTCGCGGGCGTGGCGCTGGCGCGACGCATGCATCCAACGGTGCTACGCACCATCGTCGTCGCCTTTGGCGTCGCGTTCGCGCTGTACCAACTGCTCTAGCGCCTGCGCAGTGCCGGCACCGTCGTCGGATCGACGGCGGTGCGCAAGTTCGCTCCGCGTGACTGTTGATGTCGAGGGTTTCCGCAATCCTTTGACGCCGAGGCTGCGCTGCCGCGCACGCTCCATGTTCACGGCGGCGCCGACGAGCGCGAGGTGCGTGAATGCCTGCGGATAGTTGCCGAGCAGCCGGCCGCTGCGCACGTCCACCTCTTCGGAGAAGAGGCCGAGTGGCGACCCGAAGTTGAGCAGGCGCTCGAATCGACGTTCTGCCTCCTCGAGCTCTCCTGTGTGCGCGAGCGCATCGACAAGCCAGAACGAGGTCATGAAGAACGCGCCCTCCGCACCGCGAAGGCCGTCCTCGCTCTCATCCATCCGGTAGCGGTTGACGAGCACACCCTCGCCGAGATGCTGCGCGATCGCGCGCACCGTTGAATGAATGCGTGGATCGCGATCTGCAACGAAGCGCACCTGACTGACGCGCAGCACCGCGGCATCGAGCGCGTCACTGTCGAATTCCTGAGTGAAGGCGCGGCGGTGCTTCGAGTACCCCCGCGATGTGATGGCGCGGTGGATGACGATGCGCGCCCGACGCCACGCGACCCTGTCATACGGAAGGTTGTAGCGGTCCGCGATGCGAATCCCGCGGTCAACAGCGACCCAGCACATCAGCTTGCTGTACGTGTACTGCTTGCGCTCGCTACGCACTTCCCAGATCGATGAGTCCGGTTCCATCCATCGCCTGATCGCCAGCTCAACGATGTTGCTGAGCTCCCCCCAGAGGTTCTCGCTGATGACACCGCCGAACCGCGCGAACACGTACGCGCTGTCGAGCAGCTCGCCGTACACGTCGAGCTGCAGCTGGTTCACCGCGGCATTGCCGATGCGCACCGGCGTGGAACCTCGATATCCCTCGAGATGGTCGAGCCTGTGTTCCGTCGCGTGCGAGTGACCGTCGAGGTCGAACAGGTTGGGAATGTCGTCGACCTTGCGATCGGCCAGATGACGGTGCGTCAGCCAGTCGAAGTAGGCCGTGGCTTCGTCGGTGAGCCCGAGTTGGAAGAACGCGTAGAGGGTGAACGCGGCGTCGCGCAGCCACGTGTATCGGTAATCCCAGTTGCGCTCGCCGCCGATGTCCTCCGGCAGGCTCGTCGTCGGCGCGGCGACGATCGCGCCGGTGGGCGCATAGGTCATGAGCTTCAGTGCAAGCGCCGACCGCCAGACGTGCACCTGATACGGGCCGTGATACTCGACCTGACCAACCCAGCGCCACCAGTATCGCTGGCTCTCACGCAGCATGCTGCGGGCACGCTCGACACTCCAGGGCCGCGCCCCGCATCGCCCGGCGCGGCCGGTGTGCAACGCGAAGGCGACGGCTTCGGTGGCACGAAGCTGGAAGGTGTCGTCGGCTCCGTCAAGCTCGATCGTCGAGCTCAGGCAGAGGTGCAGGCGATCGGTGTCCGCATGCAGCTGCCCATCGTCCAGGGTCATCGAGAGCTGTGCTCGAGCGTAGTCCGGCGCCGGATTGAAGACCTGATGCATCGTCATCTCGCCTGCCAGGCACTCCACCAGGCGGACAACGCGGGCGTGGTTGTGTGGCTTGGCGTGCTGGACGACGCTGCGCGCATCGACCGGCATGAAATCCGTGACCACGACAACTCCGGAGCCGGTGGCGAACACGGTATCCAGGAGGTTGGTCCGATCGCGGTATCGCTGGTGGACCTGGTGCCGCTCATCGGGATGGAGTTGCCAGCTCCCACCCTTGTCCGCGTCGAGGATCCGGCCGAAGATGGACGGGTCGTCGAATCGCGGCAAGCAGAGCCAGTCGATGCTGCCGTCGACACCGACCAGGGCTGCCGAGCGGCAATCGCCGATCAGGCCGTAGGAGCCGATCGGCAGATACCCGTCAATGCGGTCATCGGCGGCGCTGACCCAGGGTGCCCCATGGGGCATCGCGCCGTCGGCCGATGCCGGTCTAGTAGGAGTCCTCGGGACGCGCGTCGTCGTCGTCGTCCTCCTCGGCGTCGGCTACGGGCTTGGCGTCGTCGCCCTCCGAGTCGAACGTGCTCATGCCCAGATCGCCGAGGTCGTCGTCAGCCCTCGCCGGCGCCGGACTGCCGAAGCCGTCGTCCGTGTCGTCATCGTCAAGGGGGGTCGAGTCGATCTCCCTCGACGCGAGCAGCGAATCCTTTGCGTACGGCCGGAACTCCTCGCGGCGGCCCCCCTTGGCGAGCGGGAAGGACGACTTCCTGGCGTTCTCAGCGGCCTGGTAGGTCTCGCGAAGGATGATCTCCACCCGCTCGTCCTCGAGGCGGGCGACAGCCGCCGAGTAGCGGTTCCCCGTCTCCATGAGCGGGACGAGCCGTCGCGCGATCTTGGTGTCGACCTCGCCGAGCGATACGCCCCGTGAGGTCTGGGCGCGGAGGGTGGATCCCTCGCGGTACAGCTCGACGACGTCGCCCGGGGCGATCGAGACGGTGGCCGACTTCGACGGAGCGCTCAACACCGTGATGGCGCTCTTGCCGGGCTCCTCGGTGAACAGCTCGACGTCGAAAGGGGCGGCCGATCCGGCCACCATGTTCTTGCTCTCGAGCATGACCGTGAGCTTGCGGACGTTCTTCTGCGCGATGAGATTGAGCGGATTGATGCGCAGCGAGCCCGAGTACGCGGCGAGTGCCTCCTCGCGCTGGCCGAGTTCAGTCAGCGCCTTGCCGATCCGGTTGAGGGCCTCCTCGTCTTCGCCGTGGCGCTCGACAAGTGCTTGGTTCACGGCAAGCGCGTCGGCCCACCGGCTCTCGAGCGCGAGTTGGATGGCCTCTTCGACGAACAGGCCGCGAGGCTTCACACGTTCTTCAGACACCAGGCTCCAGTCCGGATTTCCGGATCAATGACCGCTGCGAGTGCGCTTGCTCCCGCCCTGCGGCAGAGAGAGGCAATCGGGTTCGCTATGATACCTGCTCAGTGAGGCGCGTCTGTTCTCTTTGCGACATCTCGACACCGCCCCAGCAATGACGCGGGTCATTTCGGTCGCGAATCAGAAGGGTGGAGTCGGCAAGACGACGACCGCTGTCAACCTCGCAGCGGCGCTCGCCGAGGCCGGGTCCAAGGTCCTCGCGGTGGATCTTGATCCGCAGGGCCATCTCACGATCAACATGGGCTGCCGCAGGCCGGACGAGTTGGAGAAGACGATCTACGACGTCCTCACCGACCATCGGGTCAACGTGTCCGATGTGCTGCTGCGCTCGGAGGGCATGGGCCTCGATTTCATTCCGGCCAACATCGACCTCAGCGGTGCGGAGTTGCAGCTCGTGACGGAATTCGGCCGTGAGTCGATTCTTCGCGAGAAGCTCGAGCCGATCGACGGACGCTACGACTACGTCGTCATCGACTGCCCACCATCGCTCGGGCTGCTGTGCATCAACGCGCTCGTCGCGTCGACGGACGTGATCATCCCGCTGCAGTGCGAATACTTCGGCATGAAGGGGATGCAACAGCTGCAGCGCACCATCGATCGCGTGCGCGCGAAGCTCAACAGCCATCTCCGCGTCGCCGGCATCCTGCCGACCCTCTACAAGTCGCGGACGCTGCACAGTCAGGAGGTCCTCGACCTCGTCAAGAGCGCGTATCCCGATCTGGTCTTCCCCATCACCATTGACTCGTCGATCCGGTTCGCGGAGACACCGCTCGCGGGGCAGTCGATCCTCGAGTACGCACCGAACTCGCCTGGGGCACGCTCCTACCGGGCCCTCGCCAAGGCGGTCATCGCGCAGGACAGCGATGCCACCGTCGAGATTTCCGGTAGCGCGGAGCGTCCGCGCGAGCGGGTGCGCGCGGCACGGGGGTGATGCGCGGATTCCGCCGCGCGCAGCTGCGCGGCAGCGACGAACTGTTCCGAACCGAGGAACCTGAACAGCTCGACGCCCCGCTGTCGCCTGCGATGAATGATGAGCCGGTGCACCCGGTTCCGTCCGCCCCGGCTCCGCACATGCGCTCGGTCCGTCTCACCGACAACGAGCTGCGCATCCTCTCGGAGGCCGTGCAGCATCTGAAGTTTCCAAGCAAGGCGATGCAGCGACCGTCCGTCGACGATTTCGAGACGCTGGAGGTGCTCCGCCAGAAGTTGCTCGACGCCCTGTGATCGCCATGGGGCCTCGCGGCTAGCGGCAGACCGGGATGGTCATCGGCACGCTGACGGTCACCCTGCAGGTGCCGGACAGCGAATCGCTCAAGGACAAGCGTCAGGTCGTGCGCTCGCTGACATCGCGTCTGCGCAACACGTTCAACGTCGCTGTCGCCGAGGTCGGCGACCAGGACCTCTGGCAGTCCGCGGTGATCGGCGTGGCGTGCGTCAGCTCCGACACCCGTCATGCGGACGAGATGTGCCAGAAGGTGCTGCGCTTCGTCGACGACCACGGCGAGGCGCTCGTCCTCGGCTCGCATTTCGAGCTGATTCATCTCTGACGGCATGGCGTTGACGGAGTCCGGCGCCTTGACGTCGGAGCTGATCGAGGCATACGAGGCAACGCTGCCGTTCGCGCTCGATGATTTCCAGCGCGAGGCGATCATCAAGCTCGAACGCTCGCGCGGCGTCCTCGTGAGCGCGCCGACGTCCAGCGGCAAGACTGTGGTCGCGGACTACGTGATCTGGCGGCGCCTCAAGGCGCCGGCGCGGTTGCGCAGGCCGATCACCGACGCTGCCGATGTCGTCTACACCACGCCGCTGAAAGCGTTGAGCAATCAGAAGTTTCACGACCTCCGTGACCGTTTTGGTGAACGCAACATCGGGCTCGTCACCGGCGAGCACACCGTCAACGACGGCGCTCCGGTGTTGGTGATGACCACGGAGATCCTGCGCAACGTGCTCTACGACGAGCCCGCGCGCGTCGATCGCGTCGGCGATGTCGTGCTCGACGAGATCCATTACATCGACGACTACCCACGCGGCACGGTCTGGGAGGAGTTGATCATCGAGGCGCCCGCCCATATCCGGTTGATCGGCCTTTCCGCGACGATCAGCAACGTCGGCGAGGTGGCGACCTGGATGTCCGGGTTGCGCGGCACCATCGAGACGGTGACGCGTACCGAACGCCCCGTCGCGCTCGAGATGTGGCTCGCCATCGACAACGCGCTCCACCCACTCTTCGACAAAGCCGGTAATGCCGCGCGCGGGACGCTCGAGCTGGCGCAGGCGGATGCCGTGCAGCAGCCTCGATTTCGCGAGGCGCGGCGCGCGCCGGACAACGATCTGCTCCAGGTGATCGAGGTCTTGCGCAGTCGCGCGATGCTCCCCGCGATCTACTTCATCTTCTCGCGCCGGGGATGCCGCGAGGCGCTCCAACGCTGCGGTGTGCACGCGATCGACCTCACCAACGACGAGGAGAAAGAGCGCATCGATGCGGCGCTCACCGAGCAGCTTGCAGTGCTGACCGATGACGACGAACGGCGCTGCGTCCTCCTCGAGCTGGACAGACGCCTGCTCCGCCGCGGACTCGCGATGCACCACGCAGGGCTGCTCCCCTACGCGAAGGAGATCGTCGAAAAGCTGTTTCAGCAAGGCCTGATCAAGGTCGTCTTCGCCACGGAGACGCTGTCGCTGGGGCTCAACATGCCGGCCCGCTCCTGCGTCATCTCGACCTTCACGAAGTTCGACGGGGTGAGCTTCGCGGCGCTGACGAGCGGTGAGCTGACGCAGCTCATGGGCCGGGCCGGACGGCGCGGCATCGACACCGTCGGACACGGCGTCATCCTCAAGGAGAGCGATGTCGATCTCCGCGATATCTACGACGCGGCGATCTCGGGCGAGTTCGCCGTGGACTCCAAGTTCTCACCGACGTACACGATGGTCCTCAACCTGCTGCGAACACGGTCCGCGGAGGCGGCCGAGCTGCTCCTCGACAGCTCCTTCGGACAGTACCAGGCGATCGAGCGCACCGCGCGCTGGGACCATCGCCGTGCCAACCTCGAATCCGAGCTCGCCGACCTGCGCCTGCGACGCTTCCAGCACCCACGCGTCCCCTGCACGGAGCGGACGCTGACGTCGTTTCTCAGCGCGGGGACGCAGCTCGGGGAGACGCAGCTCGAGTTGCGCCGCGCGCGACGCGGGCACTGGACCGACGCGCGCCGCGGGCGCTACGGCAAGGCCGGCGCCGATCCGGGCCAGAAATACGAGGCGCTCCGGCGCACGGCGCGGTCGCTGCAGGAACGGCTCAACGATTCGCCCTGCCACCACTGCCCATATCTCGGTGATCACCGCAACCATCGCTACCGGATCGGCGACATCGAGACGACGCTCGCAGGCGCCGAGGAGGAGCTCGAACGCGCCCAGCACCGTTTCCGTCGCGAATTCCAGGCGCACCGCGCGGTCCTGCGCGCCGCGGGGTTTCTCGACGGCGACGTGCCCACCGACCTCGGGCGCCTCGCCGGTTCCCTCTACGGTGAGAGCTCGCTCCTCGTTGCCGACGCGGTCGCATCGGGCGTGCTTGCCGGCCTGAAACCCGAGGAGCTCGCGGCGACCCTGGTCAGCCTCGTCAGCGAGGACCGCGGGCGTGAGCGACCGCAGCCCTCACGCCGCCACTTCCCGACGCCGCGCATCGAGGAGCGGCACCGCCGGCTGCGCACGGCCATGCGCCGGTTCACCGAGCTGGAGCGGGAGCACGGGCTCGAGACCATGCCGCCACTCTCGCTCGAACAGATCCGTCCGGCCTACGAGTGGGCGTCGGGCGTCCCGCTCGCGGACATCGAGCCGCCGCCGGGCGCGGACACCGGCGATGTGGTCAAGGCGGTGAAGAGCCTCTACTCGCTGCTGCGCCAGATGGAGCAGGCGCTGCGGGGTCATGAGCTGCATCCGGTGG
>Ga0307373_10005353_pt1 | contig 21031 bp, 20 predicted proteins | sample OX2MG_FD_202534 | JGI IMG/M metagenome (GOLD analysis project Ga0307373, IMG submission 202534) | Soil microbial communities from Risofladan, Vaasa, Finland - OX-2 | ecosystem: Environmental > Terrestrial > Soil > Coastal area > Acid sulfate soil | place: Finland: Risofladan, Vaasa | collected...
CGGACCTGAACAGCTCGCCCGCCGGCGGGCTGCCCAGATACTCCGCGCACCACCGAGCCACGCTAGCCGGATCGACCGCAGGCACCCGAGGTGACATCTGATCATCCTAATGAACTGCTGGTGTCCCAAGCCGGAGACAACTCTCTGGCCGGTGCCGCCATCAGATCCTTCGTACGACGACATGCCCGGCCGGCGAGTCAGTCCTGGTAGGCCAAGCTCGGTCTGGAGACCGGTCGCAGCGCGCCAGCATGACATCGCCAGCGGCCCGAATGACCAGATCGGTCGCGGCACCGGCTGAAACGCAAACAGGCGCTTGCCGCCAGATCGAGCCGTCTTTGCCGGACTTGCGGCGGCGGCGGAGCCGAGTTAATTCGGGGAGACTCAACCCGCGTATTCCTGCGGCCCCTGTTCGATGCCGTAGGCCGGGGCTTGCCGGGAGGCTGCAGGCGGATGGGTGTTCAGACCTGAGCCGCCCGCGTCCCGAGGCGAGTTGCCGGCCGGCCGGCGGGGCGGGTGGGGGCCGGGTGGGTCCCGCGGGTCTGAGCCGGGGGAAGGACGGCACGTCGGCTAGGGTCGGCGTCATGCGTCTGACTGTTCTGGGCGGGTGTGGCGCGTGGCCGGAGGCCGGTCAGGCCTGCAGCGGCTTCCTGGTCGAGCATGACGGTTTCCGGCTGGTGCTGGACCTGGGTTATGCGACCCTGCCGCGGTTGCTGGCGAAGGCGGCGGCCGATCAGGTGGACGCGGTGTTCATCAGCCACGGGCATCCCGATCATTGCGCGGACCTGAATCCGCTGTTGCGGGCGCGCGCCCTGCGGGATGATCCGGCGGCGCCGCTGCCGGTGTATGCGCTGCCTGGCTCCCTCGATGCGGTCCTGGCGCTGGATCGCCCCGGAATGCTGGCCGGCGCGTGCGAGCTGCACGACATCCGGGCTGGAAGCAGGCTGGATATCGGCCCGTTCCAGGCCGAGACTCGCCTGCTGCCGCACTGGGTGCCCAACGTCGGCGTGCGGCTTGCCGCGGCCGGGGTGGTGCTTACCTACACCGGTGACAGCGGCCCGGCGCCGGAGGTCGTCGAACTAGCGGCCGGCGCCGATCTGCTGCTGGCCGAGGCCACCTATGTGAACGAGGTCCCCTCGGACGCGCGGGCTTACCTGTCCAGCGCCCGCGATGCCGGCAGGCGCGCCGCCGCCGCCGGAGCCGGGCGGCTCATGCTGACGCATCTGTGGCCTGGCACAGATGCGTCTTCCGCTCTGCAGGCGGCCGGCCAGGACTACGACGGACTGATCGGCGTCGCGACCGCCGACCTGGCCCTCAGTTTTCGGTGAATCTCCCGGCCCGCAATCCGCCAGCCGGCACGAGCGAGCACCCCGGCGGGAGCCAGGTAAGCCCTCCGTAGGCGGCCGGCGCGGCCAGATCAACCTGATCTGCGCGTCACCGCTGGCCAGGACCAAGGCAATGCGAAGCACCGAACGAGCCTTCGTGTCGTTTGGGGCGTGGACGTGGCTTGCGCGAGGTGGCTGTTGGCTATCCTGCCGGGCGCTGTCCGCCTGAGAGGGATCTACCCGAGTTGGGCCATATGAGTGCTCAAGTCCCCGCACCCGATAGACGTGCTCGCATCCGGCAGGTGGCCTAGGACATCGAAGCCGGCGAAGGCAGCTTCCTCGCCGCTGCCTTGAGAAGGTCACCAGCGTCAAGGGCGGGAAAACAGGCGCGATCACGACCGCGCCCGGCAACTACCCGGCATGACAGGAGATTTGTGCCCCGGCAAGAGGCGCGCAGGCCGGTGTCAACTGGCTTTCCACCCCGGCGGCCGGCCGAGCGCCGGTACCGCAACTGCTGATCGGGGCATAGCCAGCACCGGCCGCCTTCCCTCCGTCCAGCCGCGCTGGACGGAGGACGGAACAGGCTGAGCAGCGCGGCCTGCCGGGCGGTCACCGGCAGCAGCGTGCTCGCGGGGCCCGGGTAGATGCGCGCAGCATCCCGCTTGGTCCGGGTCACGCTGGAGGCGATCCCGACTGCGCGGGTCGTCGGCTACCCGTGATCTGGTCGCGCTATCGCGGGGTCAACACACAGAACTCATGGCCATCGGGATCGGCCATGACCACCCAGCTGACCTCGCCCTGGCCGATGTCGATGCGGGTCGCCCCGAGGGAGACGAGACGGTCGACCTCCGCTTGCTGATCACCGTGGACGGGTGGAGCGAGGTCGAAATGCAGCCGGTTCTTCCCGGTCTTCGGCATCAGTGGCGGACCGCCCCAGGTGATCTTCGGACCGCCGCGCGGCGAGCGAATCGCGGTCTCTTGGTCCTGATCCCAGACCAACGGCCAGCCCAGCGCTTCGCTCCAGAAGTACCCGACCTCCTGCGAACCGTCGCACGCAAGAGCTCCGATGAATCCGCAGTCGGCGAGGAAGTTGTTGTCCGGCTCGATGACGCAGAACTCGTTGCCTTCGGGGTCTGCGAGCACAACATGACCCTCCTCCGGGCGTTGACCAATGTCGATGTGCCGGGCGCCGCGTCCGAGCGACCTCGCCACCGTCTGCTGCTGATCCTCGAGGGACGTGCTCGTCAGATCGAAGTGCATCTGGTTCTGGCCGGCCTTCTGCTCCTGAGTTGGAAGAAATCGGATCCGGAACCCGGTGTCATCGCTCGGCAGGAGCGCAATGCCATCTTGGGGGTCGTCGGCCATCTCCCAGCCCAGGACGCTGGCCCAGAAGCGCGCGAGACGGAGCGGGTCGTTCGCATCGAAGCAGAGCGCGAGGATGTGACAAGTCATCCCGCTCCGCACCTCCGATCTGCTGACTCAAAGCCGCAGACAGGGCACGTCCTCCGCGCCCATAGAGGAGAACAACGCTAGGCGCCCGGGGCCCGCCACGCAACGAGAATTGAGTCTGATGGCGGCGCTCGCGCACGATCGTGTGCGTGACGCCGCCAACCGAGACCTGGTCGTCCTTGGAGGTTCGGACGGTCCCCTCAGTTTCCTGGACAAACCCGTCGCGCATCAGGTGGCGGAGATCTGTCGCAGGTCACCTGTCGGATCACAGGCTGGAAATGTTCCGTCCGGCACTGCTCGAGATGATGCTGACCTCACGGAGAGGCACAGTGACTGGTCTCGGCGCAGACCTCGACGTAATCGTAAGTCTCTGATACTAACGCCCCCCGCACCTCAGATCAGGTGCTCGATGCGCACCGAATAGAGCAGTGAACGTGGGAACCATCCCCGGCCGCCCTTCCGTCTGGCAGCCAGCCAGGCGGCGGGCAGGTCCGTCGCCGGCTGATGGCCGGGGGTGGGGCGGAGGCCCCGTAGTAGTCGTGTCGCCGATCCCGGCTTCCTGCTGGTGGCCTGGGCTCGGGTGCGGGGTAACAAGGGCGCGGCCACGGCCGCGGTTTCCCGTTCAGGTAGGGCGGGTTGCCCAGAAGTCACCTCCTCCCGAACATCTGCCCCCTGCGGGGGGCGATCCAGCGCCGAGTTAGACGGCGCACGCTCTCACCGCAACGGGCGCCGCACGGCGGGTGCGGGAGGCGGCACGGGGAAACCCGCGGGCGGAGACGCCGGCAGGGCGCCCCGTGCCGACCTCACCATGCCATGCTGGCCAAGCTCGGCATCCCGGTCACCTGCACCGACATCTTCGGCGTCTGGGGCGCCACCTGGCTGGACGGCCTGGAGCTGCCGCAGCCGTATGCCGGAAGATGACCTCGCTGCGCAAGGTCTGGCGAGATCACCGTGCTGGAAGCCGTCATCGCCGGGCTGCTCGAGGACCACCAGGGATACCAGGCGGTCCGCGCCCTGCCCGGCATCGGCCCGGTGCCCCGGCGCGGTGATTGTGGCCGAGATGGGCGACGTCACCCGCTTCAAGAACCCCGGACAGCTGTGCTCGTGGGCCGGGCTCACTCCCCGGCACCGGGAGTCTGACGGACGAGGCTGCGAGCCGCAGGTTCTTCGCCAATTGATCGTGAGCGTTGGTCTGATGTGAATATTGTCCTGGCCTGCCCTTGACGTGCCTCGCAGTCGGCCTTGATACTGATGGGCATCTTGGTTACTAAGCGCTCGCTTAGTAACCAAGATGCCAGCTCAAACGACGGGTGACTTGGCACGATCCTGCGACATCGCCGGATAAGTAGCTCGACTAGACCCCTGCGCCGGGGAGCAGCGATGAAATTTGCATGGCTATGTAGTCATGAGTCATATCAGCCGGAGCTACTCGTTGAGCAGGCTGTCCTGGCTGAGTCTGCCGGTTTCGACATGGTGCTCGCGTCAGATCATTTTCATCCGTGGGTCGACGACACCTCAGCCGCCGGATTCGCCTGGTCATGGTTGGGGGCTGTTGCTGCTCGCACCAGCCGCGTGGAACTCGGCACGTCAGTGACATGCCCGCTGTTTCATTATCATCCTGCCCTTGTGGCGCAGGCGGCAGCCACTGTGGACCGGCTGTCGGGTGGACGGTTCACGCTTGGCCTGGGTACCGGCGAGGCCATCAACGAGAGTCCGCTCGGCTGGGTATTCCCTGCCTACGCAGAGCGCATGGCCCGCATGCGCGAGGCACTGATGATCATACGGCGCCTGCTGGACGGGGAGAAGCTGGACTTCGAGGGGGAGTATTACCGGACTCAGACGGCACGCTTGTACAGCCCGCCCGCGCACCGGATCCCGCTGCTCGTCGCGGCTGGAGGCCCGAAGACGGCTCGATTCGCCGGCGAGTTCGCGGATGGCCTGATCACGAGCGTTAAGGATCCGGCGGACACGAGGGAGAAGGTCATACGGCCATTCCGCGACGCGCTGGCCGCGCGGGCGGAAACTACGCTGAGCATGGTTCTGGCGACCCGGTGGGCTGTCCTGGCGCAGGACGCGAATGAAGCCTGGAGTGCGCTGTCGCCCATGCGAGGCCTGCGTGCCCCGGGCAGGCTGGAAATAAGCGATCCAGCGGTACTGCGCGAGCGTGCAGATGCGATGGACCGGGACGAGATCCTCGGACAGTACGCCGTCGCTCGCGACGCCGATGAACTGGTCGAGATATACCGGCCGTTGTTGAACAGTGTCGGCGCGGACTATGTGTCGATTCAGGTGGCCTCTGCCGATCCGATGGACACGATCGGCATGATCGGTGAAAAGGTCCTGCCGCGGTTGCGTGCGGAGGCGGCCTGACCATGTCAGCGTGGCTCGGCATCGACACCGGCGGGACCTTCACTGACTTCGTGTGGTTCTCCCCCGAGACCGGCACGGTCAAGCTCGTCAAGGTTCCCTCCGACGCGGCAGCGCCACAGCACGTCTGCGCCGAGGGCCTGAGCCGGCTGGATGAGACGCTGTCGCAGGCCGACCGCATCGTGCACGGGACAACCCTTGTCACCAATACGGTCCTCGAGGGCACGGGCGCGGATGTCGCGACGGTCACGACGAAGGGTTATCGCGATCTGATCGAGATCGGCCGTCAGAGCCGCAGCGAGATGTACAGCCTCCTCACTAAGGCGGTCCGGCCGCTATCGCCCCGCAAGTGGCGAATCGAAGCCGCCGAACGCAGTCTGTCGGACGGCACGGTCGTCCAGGCGGTGCAGCCTGCGGACGCCGACGCGCTAATCGACGCGCTTGAGCGCATGCCAGTTACTGCCGTCGCTGTCTGCTTCCTGTTCTCCTATCTCGCGCCCGAGAATGAGGCGCGCGTCGCAAGCGCGCTCAGGAGCAGGCAGTGGTTCGTGACCGCAAGCCACGAGGTCGTGGCTCAGGCCCGGGAGTACGAGCGCTTCTCCACCACGGTGCTTAACGCATACGTCGGCCCAAAGGCCAGCCGTTACCTCGACGGGCTTGAGGATTTCATTAGTCAGCGGGGCTCATCGACCCGGAGCGCCTTCCTGATCGGCTCCACCGGGGGAGCCATGACCTGGGACCAGGCGCACCGTACCCCGGTTTCCATGCTCAATTCCGGGCCAGCGGGAGGTGTCCGGGGGGCCGTCCAGATCGCAGCCCATACTCCCTACAGGAACATCATCACCTACGACATGGGCGGCACGTCGACTGATGTCTGCCTCATCAGGGACCTTCAGCCGACGACGACGAGCGAGGGTTACCTGGACAACCGCCCGTTCCTCGTCCCCAAGCTGGATATCGCGACGATCGGAGCAGGCGGCGGATCGGTCGCCTGGATCGACATCGGCGGCGAGCTGCAGGTAGGTCCGCGTTCGGCAGGCGCGACGCCCGGGCCGGCCTGTTACGGGCGCGGCGGCGACCAGCCCACGGTGACCGATGCCGACGTGGTTCTTGGCCGCATCCCAGATGGGGTGATGCTGGGTGATTCAGTCCGGGTGCGGCGAGACCTGGCCGCCGCGGCAGTGGAGAGCATCAGCAACGCCTTCCCCGGGATGAGCGTTGAGGCCGCCAGCGAGGGCATCGTGAAGATCGCTGTGGCCAAGATGAATACCGCCATTCGAGAAGTGTCGGTGGGCCGGGGGGTCGATCCCCGGGATTTCGCGCTCTTCGCTTTCGGCGGGGCGGGCCCGATGCACGCCGTGGAGGTTGCGAGGACGCTGTCGATCGGCACGGTGCTCATCCCGCCCGCGCCGGGCCTGTTCTCGGCATTCGGCCTTCTCACGTGCGATGTCCGGTTCGACCTCGTACATTCGCGATTCATCGAGGTCAGCAAGCTCACCGCCGCCGAGTACGCGAGCATTTTTGCCCGAATGGAGAAGGAGGCGAGAAGTCGCCTCGCAACAGACGGGTTCGCAGCGGAAAAGATCGTATTCGAGCGGTCTGCTGACATCCGTTACAAGGGCCAGTGGTTCGAGCTGAATCTGCCTGTGCCGCCGACCGGCGAGGTGGCCCTCGCTGAGATCGATTCCCGCTTCCGCAAGGCGCATCTGCAGCGTTATCAGGTCGACATGAACCGCCCGACCGAATTCGTGAATTTCAGGGTCGCAGCCATCGGCGTGACGGAGAAAGCCCGCCTTGAACCTGGCCGAGACACCGCGGCTGGCGAGACGCCACAGACCAGATTGCTGGTGTTCGACGGCCGCCACCACGACACCGCGGTATATCCCCGCGGCAGCTTGACCGCTGGCCAGGCTATCGGCGGCCCGGCAGTCATCGAGGAGACAGGCGCCACGACGATCATTCCACCCGGATGCGCTGCCGAGGTACTCGAATCGGGCACCCTCGCGATCGCGGTGGGATGAGGGGGGACCCGATGGCGACACTGCGCGAGGCTGATGGTGGCCGAGATCAATTCGTGCCGCCTCTCTCCGGGCATGTGGTCTTCGATTTCACACGGCATCTGTCGGGTCCGTTCGCGACCATGCTGATGCACGATCTCGGGGCTGAGGTCATCAAGTTCGAAGGCCCAGCAGGCGATCCGGCGCGGCGTGCGGGTCCTTTCGTTGGCACGGATTCCGCATACTTCCATCCGGTCAACCGGGGCAAGCGCAGCGTCGTCGCCGACCTGGGCTCGCAGTCAGACGTTGCGGCCATCATTCGCCTCCTCCCGTTCGCTGACTGCCTTGCCGAGAACTTCAGGCCAGGAGTGCTGGCACGTCTTGGCCTCGGCCCAGATGCGGCCCAAGCGGCAAATCCCGGGCTCATTTACGCCTCGTGCACGGGTTTCGGCGGCACCGGCCCGCTCAGCCAGCGTCCGGCTTTCGACGTGGTAGTGCAGGCAATGGGCGGGATCATGAGCGTCACCGGGGAACCAGGCTCAGGTCCGACCCGGGTCGGTGTGTCGCAGGCGGATATCGTCGGCGGGATCTTCCTGGCGCTCGCCGTCTGCGCGGCGCTTGCCCGCCGAAAGACTGATGGCCGAGGCGCTGTCATCGACCTGTCGATGTATGAATCGCAGCTGATGCTCCTGATTCACGCGCTGGGGATCGCGTCCGCGACCGGCGACCCTCCGGGGCGCATCGGGAACCGGCATCCGGCTGTCGCACCGTTTGATGTCTTTCCGACCGCGGACGGTCAGGTTGCCATCGCCGCAGCCGACGATCTGTCGTTCACCGCGCTGTGCCGGTCGCTGGCGGCGGGCCAGCTGGCTGAGGACTATCGCTTCATATCCAACGCTCGTCGTCTGGAGAACATCGATGCCCTGACGGAGGCGCTCACGGCGAGAACGCGGAAGCTCACCACGGCGGAGCTGACCGACCTGATGGTCGAGGCCGGGATTCCGTGCGGCCCGGTGGCGACATTGGCTGACGTTCTCGCTAACCCGCATCTCGCGGCTAGACACGCCCTCCAGCGAGTCTTTCCATGGGGTGACCGGCCACAGGGGCTGGATGTACCCGCCCTGCCGTTCCTGCTAGATGGCGAGCGCCTGGGCGATCCGAGCCCGGCGCCGGCGCTAGGCGAAATGTCACTGGCTGATCTCGAGTCGCATTTGTCGGCGAGGACGCGAGGTCATGAAGCATCCCGGTCGGCGACCCCGGGGGCCCAGCCGGGCCGGGAGACAGGAGGTGCCGACAATGCCTGAGCCAGCGCCGACCAAGGTTGACCCCATTACCCAGGAAGTCATCACCGAAGGTCTTCTGGCCACGATGGCTGAGATGCGCGCCAACGTGATGCGAGCCGCCTACTCGACACTGATCGCGCTGCTGAACGACTTTTCTTGCGGGCTCTTCGACCCGGCCGGGCAGCTGATCGCGCAAGGACCGGATCATCCCGGGCATATCGTTCCGCTGCCGTGGGGAGTTCGTTCGTGCATGGAGGACCTAGGCGACAGCCTGGAGCCGGGCGACGTCGTCCTGCTCAATGATCCGTACCGGGGCGGGACTCACCTCAACGACGTGACAGTTCTCTATCCGGTCTTCGTCGACGGGAGGCTTTTTTGCTTCCCCGCGGTGCGCGCGCACTGGGGTGATGTCGGGGGCATCAGCCCAGGATCGTACTCAGGCGAGGCGACCAATATCTTCTACGAGGGCATAAGGATCCCTCCGATCAAGATCGCTCAGCGTGGCGTGCTGAACAAGCCGGCGATCGATCTGATCATGGCCAACGTCAGGTTGCCTAGCGACCGCGAGGGCGACCTGCTTGCGTGCATCGGCGCATGCCGGACCGGCGAGCAGCGGATCCTCGAGCTCCGCGAAAAGTATGGCGAGGACATCTTCCTGGCCGCCATCGCCAACAACCTCTCCCGGTCAGAACGGAGAACGCGGAGCCGGATAGCTGAGCTGCCTGATGGCAGCTACTACGCGGAGGATTACCTCGAGTTCTTCACCGCGGGTCGGCTCGATCCCGGGCGCATCGCGCTGCGGCTCGATATCGCCGGAGACGAGATCACTGCCGATTTCCGTGAGTCGTCCGCGCAGCTGCCCGGCGTCGTGAACTCAACGGCGGCCGTCACCCTGGCCGGAGTCGTTATCGCCGTAAAGTCCGCGCTCGATCCTGGCGGGGCGATCAATGCCGGGAGCATGCGCCCTATCCAGGTACTGACCCGGCCGGGAACTCTCGTCGACGTGGCCTTCGACGCTCCGGCGAACGCTCACGGCGAGGTGCGCAAGCGCGTCGTCGGCGTGACCCTCGCAGCGCTCTCCCAGGTGGCACCAGAGCTGGTGTGCGCGGACCTGTGCGGCACGTCCTACGCGAACTCGATCGGCGGCTACGACACGAGGCGGGAGAGCGCTTTCGTCTACACGGCATCGCCCGCAGGCGGCAACGGAGCCACCATCAGCTCTGACGGGGCAAGCGCGCTCGGGAACGTCGATATGGGCTCCCTTCCGCTCAACTTCCCTGCGGAGGAGCAGGAATCCGTCTTCCCGATCCTGATCGAGGAGATTGCGCTGCGGACCGACTCCGAGGGCGCGGGACGGCAGCGTGGCGGGCTGGGCGCCATCATGCGCATTAACATCCGCGAGCAGGCAAAGAGGGTTGAGTACTCGCTTACCTGCGACCGGGCAGTCATACCGCCCTGGGGAATCGTTGGGGGCGGTTCGGCGCGCACGGTCCTGAATCTCGTCGAGCATGCCGGGCCGAGCGCGGAGGCGTTCCACTTCGGGAAGGTGTCATCGTTTCCTCTCATCCCAGGCGACTCGCTGGTCCTGCACGCGGCCGGTGGCGGCGGCTACGGTGACCCGCTGGACCGTGATCCGGCCGCCGTCGAGTCGGACGTCGAGAACGGCTACATCAGCGCCAGGCGTGCGACAGATGAATACGGCGTAGTCATGGACCCGGACGGCTCGGCCAATGCCAGCGAAACGGCGCGGCAGCGCGCCGAACTGCGGGCCCAGCGGCTATTCGTCACGCTGCGCGAATCTGAGTTCGCTGCCTACGACGGAACGCAGGGCTCACACCGGATTCAGCCGGTCTCGCCGGCGATCGCCGCAAGTCTCGGCACGGCTAACGGAGACCTCATCGAGATCGTGCCGGTAAGCGGGGCGCCACTGCGGGCCTGGATCAGGATCTCCGCAGACGCCCCCGACGATTCCATCGGCATCGACCGCAGAGGCATGTTGCTCATGAACGCCGAACCCGGCGCCCTGGTGCAGCTGCGAGTGCCGCGCACGCTGAACAGTGCCAACGACCAGATCATCCGTGCGGCACGCGTCCGCCCCGCTGACAGCCATCCAGCCGCCCAGTGACATGAAACCGGAGGTTCCCACGATGACGAGCGAGATTATCGGCGTGACCCTGCAGGGCGTTGATCCACCCGGCCGGTTCACCGGGATGGTGCGTGAGATCGAGGGCATGGGCTATGACCATCTGTGGATCACTGATTCCTCACTGCATGCCCGCGATGCGTTCGTCTACCTGACCCTGGCCGCCAGGGGGTCGGAGCGGCTCAGGCTCGGAACCAACTGCACCCATCCCCACACACGGCATCCCGCGGTGACCGCCAATGCGCTGGCGTCAGTCAACGAGGTCAGCGGCGGCCGGGCCATCCTCGGCGTCGGCGCTGGCGACAGCCCTGTCGAAGAACTAGGCAAGCCCCTGGCCAAGCTTTCCGAGGTCCGCTCGATGCTCGACTTCGCACGCAGGCTATACACAGGGGAACGGTTCGATTACTCCGGCCCGCATTTCGCCATGCATAAAGGCCAGCTGCATTATGGCCTGGACGGCGTGAGCCCGCCCAAGATCTACATGACCGCATCGGGCCCGAAGATGCTCGAACTGGCGGGAGCGGTCGCGGACGGCGTCATCGTTCACTGCGGCGTCTTCCCAGAAGGCCTGGAATTCGCCACTAGCCATGTCCGCCGCGGCGCGGAAAGCGCGGGCCGGAATTTCGCGGATATCGACTTCGCCTGGCAGGTCTTCGGAGTGCTGGACGAGGACCTTCACCGGGCTCGGGACGCCGCGCGTCCCATGGCCGCATGGTTCCCGCTCCGCTCGCCGCTGTATTGCGACCTTGCAGGAGTTCCCGCCGATCTGGCCAGGCAGATCCGCGACGTCTATTCGGGCGGCGAGTTCCACGAGGCCGTCCGGGCGCACCAGATGACGACCGATGACATGGTCGACAAGTTCACCATCACCGGCGGCACGGCGATCTGGAAAGACCGGCTAGCCATGGCGAAGGAGTATGGCGTCAGCCACATCGAGCTGTTCGGCCTCGGTGACCGCATGGAACTCTATGCGGACCTGGCGGCCAAGGTATTCAGCAGGTAGATCCCTGGCCGCGTCCGCGCCCCAGAGTCCGACGTGCAGGAAGAGAGTCGTCATGAGAGCAACAAGGCTTAGCCAAGTGCCGCTGGTGCTGACCACGGCAGCCGCCATCGTCGCCGCGCTCGGCGTGGCCAGCTGCGCCAAGGCGGGAAGCTCCTCCGCAGCGCCTGGAGCGCACTCGACCCTGATCATCGGGCTGTTCGACCCGTTCACTGGACCGGACGCCATCTTCGGCCAGGAAATGGTGCCGCCCTGCAGGGCAGCCGTCCAGGTCATCAATTCGTCCGGCGGCGTGCTTGGCCACAAGCTGGCCTGCAAGGTCGTTGACACCCGCGGGGATCCCGCCGACGCGGTTCCCGCCGCCCGGCAGATGATCGCGACCACGCCGAACCTGGTGGGCATAATCGGGCCCAGCTCAGACGAGATGGATGCGACCGCGCCGATCATCAATGCGGCGCACATCCCGTTCGTGACGAACAGCGGCGAGCCGTCCTTCAACCACACGCACCTGCAGTACTACTGGCGCAACACGCCGTCGGATGACGCCACCGGCTACGCGATGGCTGTCCGCGCCATCGGGCTGCACTTCACCCGCGGCGCGGCGGTCTTCGGAAACGACATCAACGCCCAGGCCAACGTGCCGGGATTGCTGGCTTCCTTCCCGAAGTCCGGGCGGAAGGTCGTCATCAACCTGCAGCTAGCGCCAACTCAGTCCTCGTACGAGACCGAGGTCGCCCGGGTCATCGCAGCTCACCCCGATGTGCTCTTCTCAGAGGCCGATTCCCAGACCTCCGCGACATTCCTCGGAGAATACAAGCAGCTCAACCACGGGAAGCTGCCTCCGGTCATCGTGACGAATGTCGGAATGCAGCCCGACTGGTACAAGGCCGTCTCCGGAGTCATCGGCAAGCAGATGATGACGGACGTCACCGGTGTCCAGACATACGCGTCGTTCACCGGCCCGGCTTATCAGGCGTACAAGGCCGCCCTGCTCGGGCTGAAGGGAGTCCCCGACGTCCAGCAGTACTTCACTAACACTTACGTCATGTCGTACTACGACAACGTGATGACGTTCGCGATCGCGATGCTGGCAGCCAAGAGCGTCAATCCGGTCATCTGGAACCCCTTTATCCCACGCGTGACCGGGTCCGGCGGAGGCGTGGTGGTGCACACGTTCGCTGCTGCCGCCAGCAAGCTGCCGGGCACCAGCGTTGACTACGTCGGAGCGATCGGACCGCAGTCCTTTAACCAGTGGCACAACTCATCCGGCGGCTTCGAGGTCGCGCAGTGGCTGCCCAACGGCCAGCTGAAGCAGCTTGCGATCATCACGGCCGCGCAGGTCTCCGCCCTGCAGAGCGGGGGCTGAGCGAGCAATGCAGCCAGGTCACGGCTCCACAGAACGTTACGGCGTGGCGGAGGAGCGTCCGTCGCCATGAGCCTGTTCGTCCTGTCGCTTGGCTTCGGTGTCGTGACCGCGTCGGTACTGTCCATAGCGGCCCTTGGTTTCACCCTGCAATTCGGCATATCCAACGTGCTGAACCTGGCCTACAGCTCGTTCATGACGCTGGCCGGCTTCATCGCGTACTGGCTGAACACCAAGGGCCTCGATATCTGGCTGTGCCTGGTAGTAGCTACCGCGGCCACGGCCATCCTCTCGCTTGGCCTGTCGCGAGTGGTGTATGAGCCCTTCATCAGAAGAGGTGCTAGATCGTTCGAGATCCTCATCATCTCGCTGGCCGTCGGGGTTGCTATCACGAACTTGCTGCTGGCCTTCATAGGCCCGAGCGGGTTCAGCTACCCCGGCGTCCAGCGTGCTTCCGTCTACCACTTCGCGGGTCTGACTCTGTCCAGCGATCAGCTCGTGGTGGTGGCGATCGCGGTGGTCCTGATGATCGGCAGTCACCTGCTGCTGACCGCCACCTCCATTGGCCGGGCACTGCGGGCGACCGCGGAGAACTCAGAGCTGGCCCGGGCATGCGGAATCGCCACGCCACGGATCACAAGAATCGTCTGGCTGCTGTCGGGGGCACTCTGCGGTGCGGCAGGTGTCGTCCTGTTCCTCAGCATCAGCAGCTTCAGCGTGCAGAGCGGACAGGATTTCCTCATCCCGATCGTAGCCGCCGCGGTCCTAGGCGGTATCGGTCAGCCCTACGGCGCGATGCTCGGCGCGTTGATAATCGGCCTCGCAAGCGAAGTCTCGGCCGCCTTTATCAATCCCTCCGATAAGGAGGTGGTGGCATTTGCCCTGCTCGTCCTGGTGCTCCTCGCCCGCCCGCAGGGCCTCTTCGCGGAGGCTGCCCGTCAGCGAGAGGTCATCACATGAGCTCGGCCGCGCAGTTCTACCTAACCAACATCCTGGTCTTCTTCGGCGTCGACCTGATAGCCGTCTGGGGCCTGAACCTTCAGTTCGGCGTCACTGGCATCGTCAACTTCGCCTTCATCGTCCTGCAGTCTGCGGGTGCTTATACCGCCGCATTGCTGACGCTTGGCCCGAGCTCAGGCAACGGCGGATTCCAGCACTACTTCGGCGGGACCAGGCTGCCATTTCCGCTGCCGCTGATCGCGGCCGGCTTCGTAGGAGCGATCCTCTCGGCTCTTCTGGCGATTCTCACTCGCCGGCGGCTGCGGGGCGACTACGCCGCCATGGTGCTGCTCGTCGTCTCGTTGATGGCCACGACGATCGTCCAGAATCAGTCGGGCTTCCTCAACGGATCGGCCGGTCTCTCGCTCGTACCCGCACCGTTTCAGTCGATCATGAACCTGACGCTCGTCGGGTACGCCTGGTTCTATGTCGGCCTGACCGCCGTCCTGTGCCTAATCGCCCTAGCGGTCGTGCGCGCTATCAGCAACTCTCCGCTCGGACGGGCCATGCGGGCGTCTCGAGACAACGAGGAGTCCGCGGCGGCGATCGGGCTGGATGTCTCGCGCGCGAGAATGACCGCCTATGTCGTAGGCGGCGCACTTGCGGGAGTCAGCGGAGCACTGCTAGTTCAGTACATCGGCACGTGGGCGCCCGGGGCCTGGCTGTACCCGGAGACATTCGTCTACTTCGCGGCCGTGATTGTGGGCGGGCGAGGCAATGTCCTTGGCGTCGCCATCGGCAGTCTTCTCGTTAATATCGCGATCGTCGAGGTGACCCGGTACCTCCCGCAGTTTGGCCCGGCCGGTTTCATCGATGCGATGCAATGGGTCGTTATCGGCCTGCTGATTATGGCCTTCCTGTGGCTCAGGCCGCGTGGCATCGTGCCTGAGCGAGCCCGCCAGTACGACCTGGCCAGACGGCCCGGAGCAGGCCGGGCAGCCTCACGAGAATCGGCAGACCGGGAGGCGGAGGCGCCATGACCGACGAGCAGCCGATTCTTTCCGTCCGGCGCGTCCGCAAGAGCTTCGGTGGCGTGCACGCCGTGGAGGAGGTGTCCTTCGACGCGGCACCTGCCGCGATTACCGGGCTCATCGGCCCTAACGGCGCGGGCAAGTCGACCGTGATCAATATCATCAGCGGCTCGCTTCAGCCCTCGGGCGGCTCGGTGATCTTCGCCGGCCATCAGGAGATGCTCGGCTTGCCCCCGCACCGGCGCTCCAGGCTCGGACTTGTCCGGACATTCCAGCGGTCCGGCGAGTTCGGCGGCCTGACAGTGCTCGAGAACCTCCTCGTGGCGGGGACTGACCCGAAGGAAATCTCGCTCCGGTCAGCTCTCATCATGCGGCGCCGATGGCGGCGAGACGAGGGCGGGCTGCTCGACCGCGCCGCAGAGATGCTCGCCGGGTTCGGCATGCTGGACAAGGCCAATGACCTCGCCGCCAACCTGAGCGGCGGGCAGAAGAGGCTGCTTGAGCTCGGCCGTGCGCTCATGCTGACGCCGAAGGTGCTGTTGCTGGATGAGCCTTTCGCTGGTGTAAGCCCGGTGATCGCTCACCAGATCGAGATTCTGCTGAAGCGCCTGGCCGCAGAAGGCCTCGCGATCCTGCTGGTTGAGCATCAGCTTGACGTCATAGGCCGGCTATGCGCTCAGGTCGTGATGATGGCGCAGGGCCGGGTTCTGTCGACCGGCACGATGGAAGAGCTGCGTGGAGATCCCGAGGTGGTCGATGCATACCTCGCCGGCTGACGGCGGCGCCCAGTCCCGGCCTGAGGCTTACCTGGAGGTTCGCGGGCTTGAGGCTGGGTACGGTCAGGAGCCCGTCATCTCCGCCGTAGACATCTCCGTAGGAAAGGGCGAAGTGGTCCTTGTTGCCGGGCCCAACGGCGCAGGGAAGAGCACGCTGCTGAAGGCCCTGACAGGGAGCCTCTCCGTCACTCAAGGCCATGTCCTGCTCGGCGGCGTGGAGATCACCGGGACGCCGCTCAACAGGCTCGCTGAGCGCGGAATGGGATACGTACCGCAGGCCCGTGATGTCTTCGAATCACTGAAAGTGCGCGAGAACCTTGATCTCGGCGGCTATCTGCTTGCTCCCAGGGAAAGGCACACTCAGCTCGCTGACGTACTCGACTCTTTCCCCGAACTCCGGCTACTGCTAGATCGCCGCGCCGGTCACCTCAGCGGCGGCCAGCGGAAGATGCTGTCCCTCGGGCGAGTGCTCATGGGCCGTCCCTCTCTGCTCATCCTCGATGAGCCAACCGCTAATCTCAGCCCCAGCCTGGCACGGGCCGTCCTCGCGGACCATGTTCAGCGGCTAGCCAGACTGGGCGTGGCGGTCCTGCTCGTTGAGCAGCGCGTCACTGACGCGCTGCCAGTCGCCGACTGGATGTACGTCTTCGTATCCGGAACCCCGCAGTTCAGCGGCCCGGCAATAGGGTCAATGACCAGGGATGAGATCGGAGGTCTCTTCTTGGGAAATGCCGGAAAGAGCTGATCCCAGGCCGAAACCGGGCTGCGAGGAACTAGCCGCCTGCCTAAATCCCGCGGGCACCGTGCGCCCGCCGCAAACGATCAGGAGCGCTCGATGTCATCTGCGCAGGTCGGTGCCGACGTCCTCGGCGGAGAACCCGAAATTCTCGTCACCGCGGAGTCGAGCATCGCCACCATAACAATCAACCGCCCTCGTCAGCTGAACGCGCTGACCAAGGAAATGTGGGTGCAGCTAGCCGCCCACGTGACGAGGCTCGACAATGACAACTCGGCTAACGTGCTGATCATCCGAGGAGCGGGCGGCCACGCGTTCTCAGCCGGCGCGGACATAAAAGAATTCCGGGCCAACGGGGCAGACCTCGGCTGGATCACGCGTTATAACGCCGCCGTCGCGAATGCTGAGGATGCCATCGCGTCGACCTCAAAGCCCACGATCGCCATGGTCGAAGGGCACTGCATTGGGGGAGGCTGTGCCATCGCGATGGCCTGCGACATCCGCTTCGTGGCTGCTACCAGCCGGTTTGCCGTACCGGTAGCGAAGATGGGGCTCGTCTACTCATTGGCCTCTACCCGAAGGTTGGTCGAACTCGTCGGCCCATCCGAAGCAAAGATCCTCCTCTTCAGCGCACGTGCCTTGTCGTCGGGAGAGGCATGCCAGATCGGTCTGGTGAACCGAGTCCTGGAACCAGGCGCTCTCATTGCCGAGACCTACTCACTTGCCGCGGCGATTTCATCAGGATCCCCGCTCTCAGTACGGGCAGCAAAGGAGATCGTCAGGCAGGTACTCGACGGTGTCAGGACGGACAATGCAGAGACAAATGCGATGCAGTCCCAGGCGGCGGCGAGCGAACACTACGCGCGCGCCGTGTCCGCATTCACCGCCGCGCGCTCCGCACGCGCTACGCCAAGCGACCTGGCATGACCAGCCAGGACAAGATACAAGATGACCTTTGGGCCGACGTCCAGCAGGACACAGCCCAGAGGCTGCTTCTCGCTGCCCTCGGCCTATTCGCCAGCCGGGGTTTCCACGCAACGTCGACGCGGCAGATCGCCTCTGCCGCTGGACTGAGTCCCGCCGCGATGTACGTATTTTACCGCTCCAAGGCCGAGTTGCTGTTCGAAATCAGCCGCGTCGGCCATGAGTCAGCGCTCAGAGGCATCGAGGCTGTGGTCGCCCGCTTCGCCACGCCACCAGAGCGGATGCGTGCTCTCGTTCAGGAATTCACGTCCTGGCACGCCCGGCATAACACTCTCGCCCGGGTGGCGCAATACGAGCTGGAGCATTTGGAGCCGCAACATTACGAGGAAATCGCATCGTTGCGTCGTCGCATCGCAGCAGTTGTGCGGGCCGAACTACTCTTCGGTGCCGAATCTGGAGACTTCAATGTCATCGATATTCCGCGAACGACCCTGGCGATTCTGTCACTTCAGATCGACGTTGCCCGATGGTATTCTGCCGCTGGGCACTGGAGCCCAGAGGAACTCGGCCACACTTACGCGGAATTGGTGCTACGAATGCTTCAGTCGAGCAAGGCAGTCTGATGGGCATCATACCCATGCAATGTAGCTAGTTCGAAGCATCTCAGAAGATTGTGTATCCTCCGTCCACTACGACGGTGTCGCCAGTATGATGCGAGATTGTCGGGTCAGCCAGGAACGCAGCGACGGACTCAAAGTCTGACGCAGTCGCCCACCGGCGGACTGGCGTCCGATTGGTAGTCGCCTGAACAAGTCTCTGGTAGCTATCTTCGCCGGATTGCGACTGTCGATGCGACGCGAATATCTCACTCTCAGTCCAGCCGGGCAGTAGTGCATTGCAGCGGATTCCTGCAGGCCCGAGCTCGACGGCTAGGCCACGGACCAGGGCAAGCAGTGCTGCCTTGCTGGCAGCATATTGTTCTCTGCGGGCGGCGCCATGAATGGCGGCCGTGGACGAGACGCAGATTAGAGCACCCCGATGCCCGCCGATGACCATATGGCGTGCTGCTTCACGCATACATAGAAACGAGCCGTCCAGATTAGTGCGGAGCACTTCCTGCCATTCACTAAGAGGCATCTCTATGAATCTATAAGTTCTTCCGATGATTCCTGCGTTAGCAAATAGCGCGTCAATCTGGCCGAATTTCCGTACTGTCAACTCCATGGCGTTCGTGACGCTCTCCTCGTATCGAACGTCGCATGTCACGGCGGATGCTTCGACCCCAAGATCATGAAGTTCCGTAACAGCCAAAGCGCTTCTCTCGTCATTCCGTGCCCAAACACAGACGTTCGCTCCGGCCATAGCCACGCCTTTAGCGAGCCCGAGACCTATTCCGCGGTTACCTCCGGTCACTACCACCGTCCGCCCAGAGAGATCGAGTAGATGCCTGGAGTTTAGATTGACCTGATCCAAGTTCGACTCCCAGGTGACCGGCAAGGGAACTCTTCTACACCAATACTAATAGGGGCACGATATCCGGTATGAGTTTGGCCAGCCAGCGGGTATGAAAATTCATGCCAATTTTGGACTGGCTCGCATCACGGCAGTCCAGGACATCAGAGGATGCGGGCGACACCATGCTCGGTTCCGATGCTCTCGATCCGGTGGTTCCGGAAAGAAACCGGAGCGTTGCAGGAGTCCTCGTCCGTGGGCTCCCTTGGAAAGTGGCCGCGGGTCGAGCAAGTCCGGTGGTGTCCGGTTACGAGGCTGCTAGTTACGGAGGTTCGTGGCTGAGGAGTGGTTGAAGGTGCCTGACAATCGCTGTCAGGCACCTCGTCGTCGCTGGTCAACGGCGATCGGTTGCTGCGCCAGGGCGGCCTGACACCGCCGCGCGGACGCCATGACCTGGACCTGCTCTACCCCGCTGATGACTTCGCACGGCTGGACGCCCTGATGACCGCCGATCAGGATCTGACCGAGATTACTGCCAAGCGCCTCCCACACAAGCGCGCCGTTGCCCGGCTGGGCATCATGACCGAACTCATCCTCGTGCGCTCATCACCCGGACCGGCATACTTCACCGACTTCTGGGACCAGACCCGCTATCGGTGGCCTGCCGCCCTCCTTGCCGCCGCAGGTGACGGGCTCCGTATCGCCAGCGCCAATCCCCCACAGCGCTACCGCGCCAAGCACCATCACATACACGGGATAGCAGAGGCTGCGCCGGAGTCTTGGCTCGTGCGCTAGCCACGCCGGTATCGTGATGAGAGCTAGGCTGCTCAAGCAGCCACCTGAACCATCCGGCGAGACAAGTCAGCTTCACACCGGCACGAGCGAAGGCCATGTAAGCCCGCCATGACTGACATCGATCCCCGCGCCCAGCTCACGATTGGCTATGCCTACGACGTCAATGACCACGACAAAGATCATCTTGTGGTCCACATCCCACTGGCTGAGCACGTAGACCAAGACTGGATTCGCTGGTATCACCGGCTGGCCCGGGTCAAAGGCATCACGGCGCACGCCGAAGACCGTCCGGAGGGCAGCGTCGTCAAGGTCGACGTCCCCGCATACAGCAAGCCCGACAACATCCGTGCGCTGCTGAGTTCGGCGCGAACCTTGATGAAGGAAGCAGACGCAGCTACCGAGAAACCACCACCGATGGCCGAGGCAGAGTACGCAGTCCAGGAATGGTGGTCCCAGCAAGGGCGCTAACTGGCAGACCATCCCTCCAAGATGGCGCCGAACTGATGATAGACGATGCCGTAGTGGATCTCAGAGGCAAGATGAAACGAGTCGACGTCATGAGTGGCCTGACCCTCATCGCAGCCTCAATCGTGGTGGCCATCGTGATCCGCCGGACGCTGTCGTACTGCTCTTACGACGGAGGCCCGCCTCCGCCGTGCTCGCATCCAACGGACTATCCGATGACCCTCCGGCTAGGCATAGTGGCTGCCGGGCTTGTCGTCGCTGGGCTCAGCATCGCGATCCGCAGGTACGCGCATCGGCACCGCGGATAGCGGCCGTACCTACCGGTCAGTCGCAACATGCGGCGGGCGCGCGGCGATTAGCATGATCTAGTGACCAGCTCGGCAGGCGTGCAGCGGGGCTACCCAGCCCTGGAACTGGCGTGCTGTGCCTGGCGTGCCGAAGAGCGGCTCTAGCCATGCGCGGACGACGTCTGTCGGCAGCCGCTCGACATCTTCATAGCCTGCCGTACACCCGCGTGCTAGCCCGTGACAGATCGCGCAGCAACCGCGGGCCACTTCGGGCGAGCAGGCCCGCCCGGGCCAGCAGCACAGTTGGCAGAAACGCACTCGGCGGCACATGGCCGTGCATCTCGCAATTGGTCAGGGTCAGCGTGCGCAGCCGTCCGGTCTGACGCGCCGCGAGGATCTGGGCTACCGCTCGGCCCGTGTCGTTGGCGACCAAGTCGACGTCAGCCAGCCCGACGGCATCGCACAAGTCCCGACAAACTCGGCGAGCGCACTGAGCGAGAAGTCCTGGCCGACAGTCGCTGGCGTGCGGCCGTGCAGCGGCAGGTCGACGGCGACGCACCGGCGCTCGCCTTCCATCTGGGCGAACACGTGCCGCCACAGGAAGCTGCTGGTTCCTACGCCGTGGACAAACAGGGCTGTGCAGCCGCCGCCGTCGGTGTCGACACAGCTGGCGGGGCCGGACCTGGTCTGCACCTCGCAGCG
>Ga0307373_10005355_pt1 | contig 21021 bp, 17 predicted proteins | sample OX2MG_FD_202534 | JGI IMG/M metagenome (GOLD analysis project Ga0307373, IMG submission 202534) | Soil microbial communities from Risofladan, Vaasa, Finland - OX-2 | ecosystem: Environmental > Terrestrial > Soil > Coastal area > Acid sulfate soil | place: Finland: Risofladan, Vaasa | collected...
AGGATCCATGTGTCCACGCCGCGCCGGCTCGTATCCTGAGGCGTCTGGTTGTCCACGGTCGCCGTCGACGGCTCGCCTCTCCGTGTGACCGATTCCTTCTGCGTCGCGTACGACTCAGCCGTCATGTTGGTCTCCGAAGTCTCAGGTCGGTCTAGTTCACCGGCGCAGTGGCGTAGGAAATACCCCAGTTCCACGCATTTCCTTTGACCGTGGGAGTGCCGGCCTTACACGATGTGGTCATCTGCTGTGAGTAAAACACGCCGGCCTTCGTAAGGGGCACAGTGCCGATCTTCTGGTCGTTCGGAGACTTGTTGTTGGTCGTCCCTGCGAGAAACTGCTTTGTTCCGCCCGTATCGGTGAACTTGGTGGTGGCCGGGACGGCCTCCAAGTCGACGATGTACCAGCACACCCCAGTTCTGCTGAGGGTGGCCAAAATCACCCCTCGACCGCCGGCGGGGCTGACCACGTCAACTGGATATTCGCTGACGCAGTTGGCCGCTGACTTCGCAGTACAGGCCTTGTTTTGCTCCCACGAATATTCAGGTGCCGTCGCGGTCAGAGTTGCCGCCGCCAAATAGACCGTGGCGTACGACTGGTTGGGCTGGAACATGTCCTTGATTTCGGACACGGCGGTGGACAGATTCGACTGCGCGGCCCGGTCGCTTGCCGTGCCGGACGCGTCGAGGAACGTGGGAATGGCGATGGCCAGCAGAATGGCGATGATCAGCAGCACCGCCGCCAGTTCGATCAGAGTGAAGCCGGCCTCTGTCTGCAATGCGTCGTGATTGGAGCGCGTGCCAGTGCCGTACGAGAAGCACCAACGCTTGGCCATGACGGAGTTTCGACCGCTTTGGCGCTGGCCTTGAGCGCTGGCGGCCGTTGGAACCGGCGTGGCTCTCATCAAATTCACAGAGTCCGCTCGGTCGTAGGTCGAGAAGACCGCCCTGCTCTGCCGGGTCCGGGATGGTCTGGCAGGTTCCTCCCTCCACCTTGGGAAAGATCAAGATCACCCGTCTTGCTGCCGGTCGGAATGGCGTCAAACCGTCCGGACTGCTTGATACCGAGATCGTTCCGGTGATCCGTTGACAGCGTTCGGGCCATCCGGTATCGACAGCAGGTGGGAAAGACAACCAGGAGTCGGCAAGTCTCCGTCGACTCGGGCAGCAACCCCGAATCAGACTCACACGCCTGCATTGTGCAATGCCCCGCCCTTCGGGCGGTTCCGACCCGCGTGCGCGGGCCGGGTCGGTTGATCACCGGAGTCGGCGTCGCTCGAGGGTGACGTTGGGCGCGCCCTGACGGCAAACGCGTCGCTGACCTGGGAGGGTGACATTGACTTTGACCGGTCGCAGATGATCCCCGACAAGAGCTCGATTAGTAGGACGCACCTTCTGGCCTCGGAAGATGACGTGCGGGGTGACGTCCATCCGGATCATGAAGCCCATGGCCGATTCTCTGTTCGTGGGGTCTCCAATCGGTGCGCTCCGGTGTTCTCGATAGGACGCCTCGGGGTCGCCACCGGCGCGGACTACTACCTCGAACGCGTCGCCAACTCCGTCGACGACTACTACCTCGGCCATGGCGAGGCACCGGGGCAGTGGATCGGAGCGACATCAGCAACCCTCGGGCTCACCGGTGAGGTGGACCCCGCCGCGCTGCGGAACCTGCTCGGCGGCGGCGCCGCTGACGGGACCGATCTCGGGATCGTGCGCCGGGAGAAGCGTCGGCCCGGCTATGACCTCACGTTCTCTGCCCCCAAGAGCGTCTCGCTCCTGTGGGCCTTCGGCTCACCCCAGGTCCGTGACACGGTCTCCGAAGCACATGACCGGGCCGTGGCCGGCGTCATCGACCAGTTGTCGCGCGAGGCGTGTGTGGTGCGCCGGGGCGCAAACGGCAAAGACACCCACGCCGGGTCCGGGTTCCTCGCGGCGGCATTTCGCCATCGCACCAGCCGGGCCGGTGATCCGCAGCTCCACACCCACGTCCTCGTGCCCAACGTCGTCCTGGGCGACGACGGGCGCTGGAGCGCTCCGGACGGCCGTCAGCTCTATCGATGGCAGAAGGCCGCGAGCGCCCTCTACCAATCCGCGCTACGCGCCGAGCTCTCCGCCCTTGGCCTCGCCTGGGAGGTGCGGCGCAGCGGTCTGGGCGAAGTGGCAGGTGTCCCCCACGAAGTGCTGCGAGCGTTTTCCAAACGCAGGGTGGAGGTCGAAAAGGCTCTCGCCGATCGGGGGCTCGACTCCGCCCGCGCTGCGGAGGTGGCCGCGCTCTCCACCCGCAGCGCCAAGCCCGAGGTGTCCCGGCCTACCGAGACCCTGCGGGTCGGTTGGGAAGACGAGCTCGCCGCCGTCCGGGTCCCAGACGACAACGGTGACTTCCGGGCCGCGACCATCGAAGACGTTCTGGGTGTGGTCGGCAACCACCGCACCGCTGACGCCACGGTGGACACCGAGGCGATCTTCACCGTCTTGGCCGGGGAGCACGGGGTGGTTGTCTCGGACTACGACCTCGATGCGGCGTCGAGTACCCGAGCGGTTCCGCTCACGCTGTTGGCCTCGACCTTCAGCCGCCGCGACGCCCTGTGGGCGGTGGCCAAGGCCTTCGACGCCACCACCGCCGAGGTCGTCAGCCTCACCGACGAGCTGCTCGCCCGCCCGAGCGTCGTCCGCGTCCTCACCGGCCCGGGTGCCGAGTTCGAGCACCTGCGAACCAGAACAGGGACCCTCGTCGGAGCGAGCCCCGGCGACCGCCGGTACTCGACGATGGAGATGCTGGGCGTCGAGCGTCGCATCACCGAGTCCGCCCAGGGTCGCATCGGTGCCAGCTCGGGCCAGGTGAGCGCCGAAGGGGTGGCACGGGCGCTTCACTCGCATCCCCATCTCGACCTCGAGCAGCGCCGCGGAATCGAGATGCTCCTGAGCTCTGGCAACGGCCTCGACGTGGTCATCGGCCAGGCCGGGACGGGCAAGTCGACCATGCTGGGCGCGGCTCGGGTTGGCTGGGAGGGAGAGGGCTACGAGGTGATCGGGGTGGCCATCGCCTCGCGCACCGCCGCCGCGCTCGAAGCCTCCACTGGGATCCGCTCGGTCACCATGGCGCGCCTGCTGATGGACCTCGCAGCTCCGAGTCGCGTCGGTCTCAACGCTCGCCACGTGGTCGTCGTCGAGGAGGCGTCGATGGTGGGGAGCCGCTCGCTCGACTTCGTCCAGCGCTACGCCGATGCCGCGGGCGCCAAGGTGGTCCTGGTCGGCGACAACCGCCAGCTGTCTTCCATCGACGCCGGCGGGGCGCTGCGCACGCTTTCGCGAGAACTCGGGACCGGTGTGGTCGAGCTCACCACCAACCGACGCCAGGCCGGGGTGGACCAGGCCTGGGAACGCGACGCCCTGGCCCGACTCCGAATCGGTGACATCGCGCCCGCCGTCGCCGCCTACGTCGAACACGGACGTCTCACCTTCGCCGAAGACCTCCAAATGGCTCGGGCCCAGCTGATCGAGGCGTGGTGGGCTGCCCACGAGCAGTCGACAGCCATCTTGGCCGTGGCACGCTCCGACGTGGCCGCGCTCAACGACCTGGCTCGGGAGCGGCGCAGCGCCGCCGGCGAGCTAGGCCCGGAGCTGCGCATGGCCTCGGGCAAGGCCTTCTCTGTTGGCGACCGGGTGCTCTTCGAGAAGAACGAACGCGTGGTAGCAGTACGCGGCGCAGTCGGTGCCGAGGGATCGACCCTCCAGATACGCAACGGAACCTTCGGGACCGTGGTCGCCCTCACGCCCCCGATCTCCGAGTCGCTGACCAGGGAGGGTGACGTTGCTGCCATCGCCCGGGCTGAGGGTGACGTTCGAGGACACGACCAGGTGCTGGTGGTCGACCTCGACGCGGGAGGGCGAGTCGCGCTCCCGGAGCACTATGTAGAGGAGTCCACCAGCCTCGGCTATGCGCTCACAGTGTTCCGGGCCCAGGGGGTCACGATCGACCATGCTTTTGTGCTCGGTGATGAGAGCCTCTTCCAAGAAGCCGCCTACACGGCCATGTCACGGGGGCGGTTGACCAACCACCTCTACGCCACGAAGGACGACGAGTTCCGATCCGAGATCGGGCACGAGGCCCTTGACGAGCGCCGGGACGCCATGGCGTCGCTCGTCACCTCGCTCTCCACCTCCAAAGAGCAGACCATGGCCCTCGACCACCTCCCAGATCGGCACCCAGCGGGGGCAGGGTTGTCCACGCCGATGTCAGCGGATCCTGGAGATCGACTGGTGGCGAGCGAGTTGTCCTCTCTCGGAGAGAAACTCGATGCCCTTCAGAAATCGGTTGAGGACTTGGAAGACTCCCTGGACCGTTTCGAGCCCAGGGCCCCGGTGCGCTCCGCGCCCACGTGGGATTACGACTCCTCCTATGACCGTGACGTGGGTCTCGATGACGGGTTCGGGCTCTGAGGGTGACGTTCCTGGCGACGAGATGGGATTGCCGTTCAGGGAAAACGAGGTGACCATCGAGCGACCCCCAGGAGCCGAGCACGTCACCCTCTGGACACATCGGTCCTGATCGGGGAGTTGTACGCCGTTCCTACTGAGGGGTGACGTTGAAGGTGACATTCGTTTGGATGATGAACTCAAAGAACAAGGCCGGTCGATCCCTCGGGCGAGCACGGCTCGCTGATCCGACTCACAAGAACACGAAGCTTGCGAACGAACCACTAGTCAACGGAGGACCGCCATGGCGACTGACGAAGAAGGGTCCGAGGACAAGCCACTTGGTTCATCATCCAACAGCATCGGGGCAACTCACGACTTCGGACTGCTCACAATCCCCGAAGCGGCAAAGTTCCTACGGATCGGTCGATCAGCGGCCTATGAGCTGGCACGCCGGTTCGAATCCACCGACGGCCTCGAAGGCATCCCATGCATCCGGGTTGGCGGACGCCTCTTGCGTGTTCCGGTCGACGCGCTACGTGCGATGGTGACCATTAGACCTTGAGGACGCCCTCCATCATGTCGGCTGCATCTCGGTGAAGCCCCGGGGTCGCATGAGAGTAGGTGTTCAGCGTGATTGCCACGTTGGCGTGTCCGAGCAGCTCCTGGACAACCTTCGGATGGGCACCTTCGTGGAGCAGCAGCGTCGCCACCGTATGACGGAGGTCGTGAATCCGAACCCTCGAAACGTCTGCCCTATCCAACGCGACCTGGAAGTCACGCAGGACGTTCCGCGGGTGCAGCGGTCCGCCTGTGGTCGTCGTGAACACCAGACCCGCGTCGTTCCAAGCGCTCCCCGCCAATTTTCGGTCCTTCTTTTGTCGCTGGCGGTGGTCTGAGAGTGCACCGACCGTACGGGCTGCCAGGTAAACGGAACGGCGACCAGCCTTGGTCTTCGGCTCGGAGAACATCGGCGTACCCTTCACGGCAACGATCGTTTGCCGGACCTCCAGCCGGGCATCGGCGAGATCGACATCGACCCACCGAAGGCCGAGGGCCTCACCGCGGCGCAAGCCCGTGGTCATCAAGACGCACCAGAGCGCTCCGAGGCGGTCATCTGCGGTTGCGTCGAGGAGCGCCTTGGCGTCCTGAGCGGTCAGCGTTCTCATCTCCTTGGGTTCCATCCGAGGAAGCACGACTCCCGCAGCGGCGGGATTGGTCGGCGTGAGACGCCACTCGACCGCCTTGGAGAACGCTTGTAACAGGACCTGGTGCGCCAATCGGACAGATCGAGGACCAAGACCAGTCCCATTCTTACGACCCTTCTTCGAGAGATCGGTGTAGAGACGCTGGATCGACTGGGGAGTGACTTCGGCCAAACGCAGGGCGCCTATCCGCGGTGTGATCCAATTGGTGACCGCAGACGCGTAGAGCTCGTACGTGCTTGTCCTCAGAGATGGCTTGACGGTCGCGAGCCACTCGTCGAGCCACGGACCGAGCTGCATGGTCCCCGTCCCGGCAACAGTGTTCTTATGAATCTCGCCGAGGAGATCACCCAAATCCTCTTCGGCCGCCTTCTTTGTGCGGAAACCGCCCTTCTGGCGCTGACGTCGTTGTCCTGTCGCGGGATCGCGCGCAAGATCGACTTTGTACGCCCACCCAGCACCGCGTCGGTACACACGCCCTTGCATCGTTCAGTCCTCGGTCACGCACCGTTTCGGTGACGGTATCAGGACCATGTGACCAATATGTGACCATCGGGCTGTTTCAGGCCTCAAGGCCCCTGGAGTCGGAGTCATCCAGGGCCTTGACCTGGGCTTTTTTGGTGGGCCGTAGAGGACTCGAACCTCTGACCCCTTGCGTGTCGTGCAAGTGCGCTACCAACTGCGCCAACGGCCCGTCACCTTGACCCTATCACCGCCCGTGGCCCGAGCTCTCCCGCGAGAGCGCCGTCGGCACCGCCGTACTAGGCGCTACGAGGATCGCCGTGGCACCATTGACCGAGGCCGTTTACGTCACGTACCGGGAGCGACGATGAAAGAGCTACCCGCCGATCAGGTCGGCTCCAATCAGCGAACCATCGCCGCCGCCACCGTGGCGGCGCACGTCGACAAGGTGCGGAACGACGGCTGGACCATCGTCGAGGACGCCATCGACGTCGATCTCATCGATGCCATCTCCGAGGACCTTCGCCGCCTCGAGCGGGATCTTGGCATCGTTCCGGCCGACAACCTCTTCGAAGGCCGGCAGACCACCCGCATCTACAACCTCTTGGTCCATGGACGTCTCTACGCCCGGATTCCCGTGCACCCCAACGTCCTCCCCATCGTCGAGAAGATCCTCGATCCCGGCCTGCTCATTTCGTCGCTGTCGTCGATCTCGATCGGCGCGGACGAACAGGCTCAACCCATCCACTCCGACGACCAGCTCATCCCTTTGCCAAAGCCCCATCCCCCGCTCATCTGCAACACGATGTGGGCCATCACCGACTTCACCGAGGCGAACGGGGCCACCCGGCTGTGCCCCGGCACCCACACCGCGGATCACTCCCCCAATCTGCTCGATCACTACGACTCGATCGCGGCGGAGATGCCCAAGGGAAGCGTGCTTGTCTGGGTGGGGAGCCTGTGGCACGGGGGCGGCGCCAACACCACTGACCGGCGCCGAGTGGGAATCGCTATGAACTACTGCGCCGGCTACGTCCGCCAGCAGGAGAATCAGCAACTCGGCATCCCATTGGAGACCGCCCGCCGGTTCCCTCGGCGCCTGCAGGAGTTGTGCGGCTATTCGATCTACAACGGGCTTATCGGACACATCGACAAGCAGCATCCTGGGAACCTGCTCCTCGGCACCGACGAGGACGCTCCCCTCGTCTGGGATTACGCGAGATCTTCGGGAGCTTGATCAGCTGATCGCAACCGTCGCCTGATCGGGCCCCTCGGCTGGTCCGTTACTTGCGGTGCTTGCCGGCTCTTCTGGGCCCTTTTGACGACTTCGTGGCTCCGGCTCCTTGCGACTTCCCCGACCTCTTAGTGGCCGTGGTCGTCGCCTTCGTGGTCGTCGCCTTCGTGGTCGTCGCCTTCGCAATCTTGTTGGCGGCCTTCTTCGAGACTGCCTTCTTCGAGCCGGCCTTCTTGGTGGTCGCAGCGGCCTTTTTCGGTCGGACCCGCACCTTGCCCACGACCACCACCGACCCCATGGACGGGAAAATCGTCGACTCCTCACCGCCTGACCACGTCACCCGGAGCAGGGAGCCGCTGACGCCGGTGACGACGCCATCTCGGGGGGCCTGGCCCACCCGCTTCGACGGCACCTGAACCAGGTCACCGACTGCGACCATTTCATCTCCTTGTCTTCGTGGTGCCGACCGATGAGCATCGGAACCGGAGGCGGCGGGCGGAATCGAACCGCCGTACGGGGCTTTGCAGGCCCCTGCCTAAACCACTCGGCCACGCCGCCGCACCGCCCAGCGAGCCTATCGGCTGGCAGCGGGGATCCCGCGAGCCGACGTCCGGCCCATGGGGTCGAGCCCGTGGGGATTCGCCCCACCCCGCTCGAGACCGTCGGGTGCGTCGAATCATGGCGACGAAGTGCTTGAATCGGTCCATGCGGATCGCGCTCATCGCCCCTCCTTGGACGCCGATCCCACCCCCGCTGTACGGGGGGATCGAGCTCGTCGTGGACCAGATGGCCCGTGGTCTGGTGGCTGCTGGCCAAGATGTCACCCTGTTCACGACCGGTGACTCGACGTGCCCGGTACCCAAGCGCTGGGCCCTCGAGCACGCCGAAGGAATGCGGATCGGGATGGCCGTGCCCGAGCTCCGCCACGTCGTGCATGCCTACGAAGCGGTGTCGGACCATGACGTCGTCCACGACCACACCGTGATGGGACCCTTCTATTCCGAGCGATACCACGACCTTCCGATCGTGACCACGATCCACGGCCCGTTCAACGACGAGCTCACGGACCTCTACCGGGTGCTCGCCCCTCGCGTGCCCATCGTGGCCATCTCCCATGCCCAGCACCGCGCCGCGCCCGACATCCCGATCGCCAGGGTGATCCACCACGGGCTCGACGCGGCCGCCTTTCCCTTCGGTGACGGTGCCGGGGACCAAGACGGGGAGTTCTGCTTGTTCCTGGGCCGGATGGCACCAGACAAAGGCGCACACCGTGCCGTGGAGGTGGCCCGCAAGGCCGGGATGCGGATCCTGCTGGCGGCGAAGATGCGCGAGACGTGGGAGCGCGCCTACTTCGACGAGCAGGTTGCGCCTCTTCTCGGGCCCGAGGCCGTCTACCTGGGGGAAGTCCCGCACGAACGCAAGCTCGAGCTGCTTTCCAAGGCCCGCGCACTTTTGTTCCCCATCCGGTGGAACGAGCCCTTCGGGATGGTCATGCTCGAGTCCATGGCATGTGGGACACCGGTACTGGCATTCCCCGAGGGTGCGGTGCCCGAAGTCGTCGAGGACGGCAAGACCGGCTACTTGTGCGAGGACGAGACGGCCATGGCCGACGCCCTGAGTCGAGTGGACCAGCTGTCGCGTGCCGACTGCCGCGCCTCGGTGGAGGGGTACTTCTCAACCGAACGCATGGTGGCGGACCACATCGAGCTGTACCGGGAGCTCCTCCGGCACTGAGGGGCATTCGCCCCTGACGGCGTCGCCGCAGGCGAGGTCAATCTCCTCGGCGCGAGAAGGCGTGCACGATCCGCACGATCACCGCCACGACCACCACCAGGATGGCGATCTTGAAGGCGAAGAGCACGAGCCCGAAAACGGCGTGGACGAGCCACAGGAGGACGAAGATCCCTCCCACCACCGCCGCCACCACGAGCGCGGTGTCAAGAAGGCTCAGCCCCGATCCTTTTGTATCGCTACCGCTCATCTGACCCTCCGTCGGCTCCGGCTGCCCGGTATGCCAACCACCACGCTACGCCCGTGGAGGTCTCAGGCGGGGGCCGGGGTGGCCGCAAGCAAAGGGGAAACGGGTCCAAAGTGCTACCGTCGCCCGTGTCTCTCCGTTCGTTGCGCCAGGAGCTGCTGTCGCGAGCAGAGCTCCAGGGTGATGCCTTCTGCACTGCCTTCTCTGCGGCCGCCGACCAGTGGTTGGCAGGACTGCTCACCCAGGCGACGGCGGGAGATCCCGAGGACGTCGCCCTCGTCGCCGTGGGGGGCTACGGACGTGGCGAGCTGTGCCCCTACAGCGATCTCGATGTGGTCCTCGTCTACCGAGGCCGGCGCGACATCAAGAAGGTCGCCGACGCCGTCTGGTACCCGGTCTGGGACGAGGGCATCCGACTGGACCACTCGGTGCGTCGTCCCTCGGAGGTGCTCGAGGTGGCCAAGGAGGACCTCCGGGCCCAGCTCGGATTGCTCGATGGTCGGGTAGTGGCCGGAGATGCCTCGGTGGCCGAGCCCATGCTGGCCCGGGCGCTCGACCAGTGGAGGGCCCTGGCCGGGGAGTGGCTCCCGGTGCTCGCCGCCCAGGTCGATGAGCGCCATCGCGCCCACGGCGATGTCGCATTCCTGTTGGAACCCGACCTCAAAGAGGCACACGGTGGACTGCGGGATTTCCATGCCGTGCGCTCGGCCGCCCTGGCCGTTCCCGCCGTCGCCGAGCAGGTTGACCTCCACTCGCTGTCCGAGCCACGGGCCACGTTGACCGCGGCACGCGTGGAGTTGCATCGGAGCACCAACCGCGCCACGGACCGACTGCTCCTTCAAGAACAAGACCAGGTCGCGGCCGCGCTCGGCATCGAGGACGCCGACGCCCTGATGGCATCGATCGCAGAGGCGGGGCGAACCGTGGCGTGGGTCACCGACGACGTGTGGCGGCGTCGTTCGAGTTGGCCGGTCTCCCAACCGCGGCGGCGGTGGCGGTCAAGTCGCGGTCCCGCTCCCTCGGCCGACGATGGAGAGGTCACGCTGGTCCCAATCGAGCCTGGCATCGCGCTTCGACAAGTGACCGGGCATTCGGGGGAAGGTGAGGTCGTCCTCGAGCCGGGAACCGACCCGCTCGGCGAACCTGCCCTGGCGCTGCGCGTGGCCGCCGTGGCCGCCGAACATGGGCTGCCCATCAACCGAGCGTCGCTGGACCTGCTGGCCGACGCGGACGCGCTCTCGCCCGACCCGTGGCCCGAGGCCATGCGCAGCGCTCTCGTGCGGGTGCTCGCCACCGGTGCCGCCGCTATACCGGCCCTCGAGGCGCTGGACCAGAAGGGGCTGTTCATCGGGCTCCTGCCCGAGTGGGCCGAGGTGCGCAACCGGCCCCAGCGCAACGCCTATCACCGTTTCACCGTCGACCGGCACCTCCTCGAAGCCGCCAGCCAGGCCGCGCCATTGGCGGCAACGGTGCAGCGGCCGGACCTTCTCCTGGTGGGCGCGCTCCTGCACGACATCGGGAAGGGGTTCCCCGGGGACCACACCGACGCCGGGGTCATCGTGGTCGAGACGATCGGCCGGCGCATGGGCTTCGCCCCCGACGACGTGATGATCCTGGTCGGGCTGGTTCGCAATCACCTTCTACTGGCCGACGCCGCCACCCGGCGGGACCTCGATGACCCCCTCACCATCGAAGGAGTCGCGGCGGCGGTCAATGATCGCCTCCAGTTGGACTTGCTGGCCGCCCTCACCGAGGCCGACAGCCTCGCCACCGGGCCCGCGGCTTGGGGACAGTGGAAAGCAGGGTTGGTGGCAGACCTGACCCGCCGTGTGGCCGCATACCTGTCAGGGGGCGGGGTCCCTCCGACCGAACCCCTCGTGACCGACCGACACCGCGGCTTCATGCGCCAGGTGGAGAGACTGGGACGCTCGGTGGTGGCGGCCGACCTCCCGAATGTCACCGTCGTGGCACGTGACCGGCCCGGGCTCCTCTCGGCGGTCACGGGGGTGTTCGCCCTGCGCGGTCTCGACGTTCGCTCCGCTGACATCGCCGGTGAAGAGGGCTTTGCCGTCGAGACGTTCGTGGTCGAGCCCTCCCGGAGCCGCTGGCCGGACTTCGAGCTCGTCGCCGACCAGCTCGAGGCCGTCCTGCGGGGGACGTTCCCGCTCGAGGAGCGCCTGGCCGAGCAGGTGCGCGCCTACGCCGAGGGCCGCCGGCCGGTGTCCTCGCAGCCCGCGGAAGTCCGGATCACCATCGACAACGCGGCCTCGATGGACTCGACCGTGGTCGATGTTCGGGCCGAGGACGACATCGGGCTCCTTCACCGGATCACCGCCGCCCTCTTCGCTCTCGAGCTCGACGTTGTGACCGCACGCGTGTCGACACTCGGCCACGAGGTTCTCGACGCCTTCTATGTACGCGACGCCACCACGGGAGGAAAGGTAACACGCGTCGAGCACATCGAGAGCATCAAAGCGAGCATCAGCCGTGCCATCAATGTTTCGACAACGGATGCAGAGCACCGATGATGACCGAAGTCGGCGAAAAAACCCATAAAATGCCGGGGTCCGGCACATAGGACCCCATCGCCACCAGGTACAATTGCATCGGAGCTGCCTGCCATGCCGGAAGCCGCACATCGACGTCGGAAGAGCCACGCCCGCAATCATTGGCTGATTGCCGCGGTGATCGTCGCGCTCTGCGCGCTCGCAGCCAGCTCGACCGCCCTCGTCGCGACCCGGGTGAGCCCGTCTCCGGCAGCAGCAACGCCCACGGCGTCCCCGGGCCGCCTCTCCGTGGTCGCCAGCCAACCGGCTCCCGATGCCACCGGAGTGCCCTCGGATACCGGTGTCAGCGTGCAATTCACCGTGCCCCTAGCCACCGACAGCCCATTGCCGTCGTTGAGCCCCGCCGTCGCTGGGACCTGGGTCCAGACGTCACCCAATGTCCTGGCCTTCGACGCGACGGCCCCCCTCCCGTCCGGCGCCACGGTGTCGGTGTCGGTGCCCGGCGGTGCCGACGGCATCGAAGGCAGTGACGGGCAGCGCCTCGCGGATTCCCTCGTAACCCATTTCACAGTGGCCCCCATGACCACGCTGCGTCTGCAGCAACTCCTCGCCACGCTCGACTACCTCCCGTTGACCTTCACCCCAGCCGATCCCGCCAGCGTCTCTCCCAACGAGGCCGCCACCGCCCAGGTGGGAACGTTCGCGTGGCGCTGGACAACGATGCCGAGCTACTTCATGGAGCTGTGGTCGCCGGGAATGCCCAACACGATCACCCAGGGTGCGGTGATGGCATTCGAGAGCCAGCAGCACATGGCGACCGACGGTCTGGCCGGCCCCAAGGTGTGGCAGGCCCTCCTCCAAGCTGCGGCCGCCGACGACCTCGACAGCTACGGACACTACGACTGGGTGGATGTGTCGGAGACACTCCCCGAGCAAGCCAACGTTTGGCGTGACGGTGTGGTCGCGTACTCGACCATTGCCAACACCGGCATCCGGGCCGCGCCCACCGCGCTCGGCACCTGGCCCGTCTTCGCTCGGTACGTCTCCACGACGATGAGCGGCACCAACCCCGACGGATCCAAATACGCAGACCCGGGCGTTCCGTGGGTGAGCTACTTCCACGGAGGAGACGCCCTGCATGGCTTCATCCGGCCGGGCTACGGCTATCCCCAGAGCCTCGGATGCGTGGAGCTGCCACCCGCTCACGCCGCAGTCGTCTACCCCTACACGCCAATCGGGACCCTCGTCACGGTCGAGTAAGCAGGCCCCCACCGGCCGTGGCCGGCGCTACGGCGTGGGGGCAGAGGGAAATCGGGGCTCTCGCCGCTCCCGGATGGCGGCCAGGCCCTCTTTGGCGTCTGGCCCGAGGAATCCGAGCATCTCGAGGGCCACGGACTCGCCGAAGCCAGGCAGCGCTTGGCGCAGCCAGTGGTTCATGACCCGCCTCGTCCACTGCACGGCCGTGGCGCTTCCGGCCGCCAGCCGTCGGGCCACCGCCAAGGCCTCGGGAACCACCTCGGCGTCAGCGACACACTTGGTGACGAGCCCGATCCGCTCCGCCTCAGGACCGGCGATGAAATCCGCGGTCAGGAGGTAGTACTTGGCCTTGGCCATACCGCACAGCAGCGGCCACAACAATGCGGCGTGGTCCCCGGCTGCCACGCCCAGACGGGCATGTCCGTCCGACACACGGGCTGACTCCCCCATGATGCTGATGTCGGCCATGAGCGCAACGGCCAGGCCCGCTCCGACGGCCACACCGTTGATAGCCGAGACCACCGGCTTTTCCGCGCTGAGCATGCATTCCACGATGTTCCGCGCGTCGCGCCATTGCTCGAGCACAGCCCCATAGTCCTCGGTCATCCCGCCGATCATGTCGAGGTCACCCCCGGCACTGAACGCTCGCCCCGCTCCGGTCACGACCGAGACGCGGGCGTCGGGATCGGCGTCGATCACGGCCCACACCTCGGACATCTCCCGGTGCATGCGGACGTTGGCGGCATTGAGCACGTCGGGACGGCTCAAGGTGACGACCACGACGCCGTCGGATCCGCGGTCGAAGGTGAGGTGCTCGAAGTCCTCATAGTGGGCCGATGCCATCACGCCACCATAGGAGCGGTGCGTGGCCGGTCGCCCATTCCCCGGCGTCACGAGCATCCTGAGGAGGCCGGTAGCGTGAGCAATCGTGCCCGAGCCCGCCATCGTCACCGAAGACATCGCCCGAAGGTTCGGCGACTTCTGGGCCGTGGCCGGCGTCGACCTCGAGATCGCCGCAGGCGAGATCTACGGATTCCTGGGCCCCAACGGTGCAGGTAAGTCGACCCTGGTGCGCATGCTGTGCACGTTGATGCGCCCCACCCGGGGACGGGGGCTCGTGGCCGGCCACGACGTGGCTCGCGAACCCGAACTGGTCCGGCTCCGGATCGGCGTCGCCCTCCAAGATGCCGCGCTCGACGACCGTCAGACGGGGCGAGAGCTCCTCGATCTCCAGGGGCGGCTCTACGGACTGCGACGCGCTGACCGATCGGTGCGGGTCGACCAGGTGCTCCGGCTCGTGGACATCGGGTCCGCCATCGATCGCCAGATCAAGACCTACTCCGGAGGGATGAAGCGGCGACTCGACCTGGCCGCGGCTCTGATCCACGACCCCGACATCCTCTTCCTGGACGAGCCCACGACGGGGCTCGATCCCGAAAGCCGCGCCGCGGTGTGGGACGAGGTCCGGAGCCTCAACGAGCAGCACGGCACCTCCATCTTCCTCACGACGCAGTACCTCGAAGAAGCCGACGAGCTCGCCGACCGGGTCGGCATCATCTCCCGGGGTCGGCTCGTGGCCGAAGGCACTCCTGCTCAATTGAAGCGAAGGGTCGGAACAGACGTCATTGTGGCGCGCGTGGAAAGCCTGACCGACACCACACTCAAGACCTTGCGGTCGGTCCCCGGGGTGGACGAGGTCGTCGGCGCGTACAACGAGGTGACGGTCCACGCCGCCAACGGCGCCGCGGTCATGAGCCCGGTCGCACTGGCACTGCACGACGCGGGGACGTCCGTGGTCAGTCTGACGCTGCGGACGCCGACGCTCGACGACGTGTTCCTCCAGCTCACCGGGTCACACCTCCAGGACGGGGCGTCGTCGGATCACACCGAGCACTCCTCGGAGCACCCCGACCAACCTCGTCAGCCCGAGGTCGAGACCCCACGGGCAACCGAAGGTGGGCCCGACAATTCCTCCGAAGGAGTACGGACCTGATGGTTTCCACGACGAGTGCGACCACCACCGCCCTGCGGGTCCAAGCACGCCCGGCGGGCTTCTTCGTCGACGTGGCCTCGGTCGCCCGACGGGCCATCCGCCAGATCCCCCGCGAGCCCGAAGCCGTGATTCCCGCGTTGATCGTCCCCATCTTCTTCTACGTCCTCAACATCGGGGCGCTGTCGAAGATCACCCACCAGGCCGCCGGCTTCAGCTTCAAGTCCTTCGAGCTTCCGGTGGCCGTCGTCTTCGCGGTCACGGGGGTGTCCCGAGCGTCTGCGCTCGTGACCGACATCCAGAACGGCTACTTCGACCGGCTCATGATCACGCCGGTCCGGCGACTGCCGCTCCTGCTCGGCCTCATGACCGCGGATCTCACCCTCGTCATGGCGCTGGCCGTCCCTGTGGTCCTGGTCGGCCTCGCCCTCGGCGTGCGTTTTCACGCCGGACTGCTCGGCATCATCGTGTTCGTCGTCCTGTCGGGGATCTGGGGCCTCGTGTTCACCGGGCTCCCCTATGCCATCGCCCTCAAGACAGGGAATCCCGGTGCCGTGAACGCCAGTTTCATCCTGTTCTTCCCCATTACGTTCCTGAGCACGACCTTCGTTCCCAAGCCCTATCTCCAGGGATGGCTGGGAACCGTGGCCAACTACAACCCCATGACCTACATCCTCCAGGGGTTGCGCTCGCTCATCGTCGGTGGTGGGGGCATCCCCGGTCCGACACCAAGCTGGAACCCGGCCTTTCTGGGACAGGCGGTCCTGGCCATCGCGGCGTTCGGAACCATCTCCCTGTCACTTGCCCTGTTGGCGCTGCGGGGGCGGGTCCGGCGCTCCTGAGGGGCCACACGGGTCTCAGGTATGGAACTCCTGAAAGAGCACGGCGTACTCACAACCGGCTGCCATGCCGCCGTACCCGGTGATATTGCGGATGAAATCGTCAGGGTCGAAGTCGGTGCCGAGCCCGTCGATGTAGGCCTGGTGCTCACGCAGTGATGCGACCCCGGCGTCGATGGTCGCCGCCACGTCGACGAAATGGGTGGGCGCCGAGGTTCCCGACACGTAGACGACCTTGATCCCCTGCCACGGGTCACCGAGGTCCGGGAACATCCACCGGTTGGCCGCGTCACGACAGGCATCGAGGGTGGAGAGACCCACCGCGCGGTGGTCGGCGTGGTTGACGCTCCCGCCCTCGCCCCAGGTGAGCTCGAAGTTCATGGTCATGACGACGTCGGGACGCAACCTGCGCAATGCGCCGGCGAGATCGCGACGCAACGCCAGACCGGTCTCCACAGCACCATCGGGGTGCCCCAGGAACTCGACGTGGGTCACGCCCACTCGGGCCGCGCTGTGGCGTTGTTCCTCCTCGCGCAGGGGGCCCGCCTGGGCCGGGGCCATGGCGTCGATGCCCGCCTCGCCCCTCGTGGCGAGGACGTAGGAGACCTCCTTGCCCTGGCCGGTCCACCGCGCCACCGCACTGGCAGCGCCGTACTCCAGGTCATCGGGGTGGGCGACAATCGCCACAGCCCTCTCCCACTCCTCGTCGACGGCCTGCATGTAGTCTCCCTCCGAAATCGACAGTGGAGAAGACTCTGCCACCGCCGCGGGGTCGGATCCCGCCAGGACGCGACGACCGAGCCTGACGGGTCGGGCGCGGTAGGGCGCGGTAGCGTGCAGCCAAGCGACTGTCTCTGATGTCTCGCGACATCCACACCAGGAGCGATCGGGGCCTCGGGGCTCCGCCACGACCAGCGGGGGAAGAGAGGTGCCGATACGTGGATGACTCGACGTTGCTCGCCGAGCTTCTTCCGACCGCGGAGCGGCTGGTGGACCGCCACCTGGGCATGGCCAAGGAGTGGTTTCCCCACGACCTGGTGGAGTGGCGACCTCCGCCTCCTCGGAGTCGCTCCGAAGCCGATGACCTCGTCCCCGTCGGGGTCGGTAGCGCCTTGTTCGTCAATCTCCTGACCGAGGACAACCTTCCTTACTACTTCGCCTCGATCGACAATCTCTTCGGAAGAGACGGTGCCTGGGGCTACTGGACTCGACGGTGGACCGCCGAGGAGGGCCGGCACTCGATCGTGATCCGGGACTACCTGATCATGGCCGGGCACATCGACCCCGTAGAACTCGAGCGGGCCCGCATGGCCCAAGTGACCGGGGGCATGACCCCTCAGCCCACGAGCATCGAAGATGCCTTCGCCTACCTTGCTCTGCAAGAGCTCGCTACCCGGATCGCGCATCACAACACGGGCAAGGCCTTACCCGACGAAGAGGGCTACACGGTCATGAAGCGGGTGGCCGCCGACGAGAACCTCCACTATCTCTTCTACAGGGATCTCGTGACCGCGGCGCTCGAGGTGGACCCGTCGGGAATGATCGAGGCGATCAAACGTCAGACGCTGAAATTCGAGATGCCCGGGGCGGGCATCGCGGGCTTCGCCCAGCATGCCAAGGCCATCGCCCGAGCGGGTATCTACGACCTGGCCATTCACCATGACTCGATCCTCAAGCCCGTCATCCTGGGTCATTGGGACCTGGACAACAGACAAGGCCTCACCTCCACGGCCGCGGCAGCGAGGGACCGAGTGGTCCAATTCGTCACCCGCATGGGCCGGGCTGCGCGCAGGGCCAAGGAGCCCAAGGCCGAGACGGCCGTCGCGACGGCACATCGCTAGATCGTCGCGCCGCCCCACCGGGATTCTCCCTCCCAACGAGTTCAGCCAAGCCCTTCGGATGTCGATAGAACGAGGGATTGCAAGCGGAGGGTAATGCCCAGAGCGCAAACGCCGGCATTGCCAGTGCCGTCTAGTGACAGGTCACCTGATCCTCCCACGCTGATCTACGCACTGACTCCGGTCAGAGCTGACCGTCACGAAGGCCTCAGCCCTACCCTTCTCGCCTATGCCATGGCCCCGGTGGCATTGGTCATCCTCTTGGCGTTTCGGCACTGGAACGTCGTGGCAAGAGAGCCGATTTGGCTCTACGTCGTCGTTCTTGTTGTTCCGATGTTGGGCAGCCTCGCGGCGAACCGCTGGTACGCCATGTCGGCGTCACGACCGCGCCTGCATCTGCGGGTCGTCGCGGCAGCCACCTCTGTCACCTTCGTGATCTATCTCAGCGGCTGGGGGCCCGTCGCGGTCGGGGCCTACGCCATCATCGCCGTCGAATGCATCGCCCGCTGCGGATCACGAGCATGGCGGGTGGTGGCGCTGTGGACGGTCATCGCCATCGCGTGTGGACAAGTGGCGATCGGTATTCACTGGGCACCGTCGTTCCTCCCCGTCCTCCAGGCCCAGAGCGTCGCTGCGCTCGGGGTCGTCGTGAGCTTGTTCGTGATCAGGATGGTCGGTGCGACGGGGCTGCAGAAGGAGCTGGCTGAAGCCAAACTCGCTGACCAGGCACTTCACGATCCGTTGACGGGACTGCCCAACCGCATCTTGCTCATCGACCGCCTGCGCCAAGGGATCGCCCGGGCACGACGGAACCGGACACCGTTCCCGGTCGTGATGTTCCTCGACCTGGACCGCTTCAAACTGGTCAACGACAGCAGCGGCCACAGCGCCGGCGACGCGGTCTTGGTCCAGGTGGCAGAACGACTGACCGGGGTGCTCCGGGACTCTGACACTTTGGCTCGGTTCGGTGGCGACGAGTTCGTCATCACCTGTGACGAGATGAACGACCGTGACCTCGTGCTGGCCTTCGCCCAGCGGATCATGGACGTGTTCGCATCACCCTTCGTGGTGGCGGGCCACTCCTTCCAGCTTGGCGCCAGCATCGGGGTCGCCGTCCTCGACGAAGACGACCTGAGCCTCGAGGGTTTGCTCAGTGACGCCGACTCCGCCATGTACTTCGCCAAGACCTGCGGCGGCCAGGGCAAGATCCAAGTATTCGACAAGGCGATCCGGGCCATGGCCCGGAAGCGGACCACCACGGAGTCCGACCTCGGCTACGCACTCGAACGCGCCGAGCTCATCGTCTACTACCAACCCATCGTGGCCACCGAGACCGGGCATGTCGTCGGCGTGGAAGCACTTTTGCGTTGGCAGCATCCAACTCGCGGCCTGTTGCTGCCGGCCGCCTTCCTCGACCTGGCCGAGCGGACAGGACTCATCGTGCCGATCGGCGAATGGGTACTGGCCCAAGCGTGCCAGCACGTGAAGGCCTGGAACGAGCGGCGCGGAGCCCGAGAACAACTGGCTCTCAGTGTGAACCTCTCGGCTCGACAGCTCGCAGAACCCGACCTCAGCAACAGAGTGAAATCCATCGTGGACGGTTCGGGCGTCACCCCAGGCTCTCTGCGGCTCTCGCTCGAGGTCACCGAGACACTTCTCCCCGTCGACCAGGGGGCAGCCACCCGCTGCCTCGCCCGCCTCCACGAATTGGGCATTCAACTGGCTATCGACGACTTCGGCACCGGCTACGCGTCGCTCAGCTACGTCATGGACCTTCCGATCACCATCGTCAAGATCGACCAGTCGTTCGTAGCCCGGATCGGCAACGACCCCCGAGGCGAGGCAGTCGTGAACGCCGTGATCCAGCTGGCCCACACCCTCGGGCTCCTCGTGGTGGCCGAGGGTGTCGAGACCGACATGCAACTCGATTTCCTCTCAGCCGCATCGTGTGACTACTGCCAGGGCTATCTCTTCAGCCGACCCGAACCCGCCACCGAAACCGGACCCGCGACGTTCCTGGCCATCGCGTCACATACTCCTCAATCAGAGCGGGTGGCGGGTTAACACCGAGCAGCTCGGGGCAGGGCCACAAACGGTTCTGTCCACAAGATGGGTACCGCGGGCCGGGTCGTCGACCGCTCGTGCATACTTGTCAATGCTCGACCCACGTCTGTCCTGGAGGTTCTCATGGTCGTCGGTGTGCAGTTGGACTTCAAGGGAGCCACGCTCGAACACTACGACGAGGTGCTCGAGATGGGCGGATACCTCCCGGGGGGGCCCAGCGTCTCTGACGCCCTGTTCCATTGGGTGACGAATACCGACGACGGGATCCGTATCATCGATGTCTGGGAGTCTCGCCAGTCCTTTGAGACCTATGCGGCTGAGCACAACCCCCGGGCGTTTCACGACGCCGGCGCACCCGAGCCCCCGACGATCCAGTTCTTCGAAGTCCACAATTTCCTGACCTGGGGACGTCGCCGGGTCTGACGGAGCCAGGCCACGATCGCCCTGTTCCCACCTGATCAGGCGCGAGGCATGTTTCGGAAACGTGAACGATCGCCTCGAGAGCCGTCGCGCCGCACCTGGCATCAGGCGAGACGGTATCCTCGCCCAGTCCGGAGTTCTGACGTTTTTTGTCTAGGCTCGACACGTCTGGTCGACACAGCCATCCACCCCAGTGATGACACCGACCGCCTTCAACCCCGCACATGCGCAGCATCGGATGCCTTCGTCATCAGTAAGGCGTGTCCGAGAGTGAAAGGAATCGCCATTGCATATTGACTTGGAAGGCCGGGCGCGCCTCTCCAGGGCAGCTCTGTGCGGTTACCGTGGCTGAACCACGGGAACACCCGTCTCCGTCGTTGGCACAAGAACAACAAGAGCTGACGCGATCACGCATCAGAGATGCTGCGATGGCCGTCGTGGCCCAGCGGGGATTCGACGCCACCGTCGCCGAGATCGCCGAGCTGTCGGGTGTGAGCCCCCGGACCATCTTTCGGCACTACGCCACGCACGACCAGTTGATCTTGGCGACGGTCAAGGATATGTACGAGGCGTGGGGCCGCCGCCCCATCGAGGGCTTGCCCACTCCTACCGACGACTTCGACGGATGGCTGACAGGTCTTGCCATCACCATCCACACCCGAAGCGCGGAGATCATCGGGGAAGCCTTCTGGGATTTGCACGCTCCAGCCAACCATGACTCGGAGGTCCTCCGGGAGGTCGACGCGCTCCGGCACGAGTACCGAGTCCGTGGTGTCCAATATCTGGTGAGACTGGCATGGCGCACCGTTGGAGGA
>Ga0307373_10005356_pt1 | contig 21021 bp, 25 predicted proteins | sample OX2MG_FD_202534 | JGI IMG/M metagenome (GOLD analysis project Ga0307373, IMG submission 202534) | Soil microbial communities from Risofladan, Vaasa, Finland - OX-2 | ecosystem: Environmental > Terrestrial > Soil > Coastal area > Acid sulfate soil | place: Finland: Risofladan, Vaasa | collected...
CGACCCGCGCGAGCTGCGTCAGGACTTCGGCGCGCCCGGCATCCGTCGTCTCCTCCTCGAGCTGCGCGAGAAAGCGCCGGCGACTCGCGTCGAGATCGTCGAAGTCCCAGAGTGGACGGAGCCTGTCGCCCATCGAGGGATCATCACATCCAGCCGCTGGGGCGAGAACGTCGCCTGACTAGAGCGGCGGGGCGGTCAAGACGACCGGCCGGACAAGCGAGGCACGGGCGGGCACGACGGGGGCTTCCGCTTGTGAGGAACGCCAATCGGCTGGGCGAGACGAACCGCGCACCGACGCCGTACAGATCGACCCGGCGCCACACCTGTGAGCTAACCGGGACGGCGAGGGTGCGCATACGTCGACGGACGGGGATATGTCACCCGGCGAGCCCAAGCTCGCGCCTGAGGCCGGGACTACGTCCGCAGCGCGCTAGCTCTGGGCCGGGTCCGGGCCCTGCATGGCTGAGCCCGGGAGGGGGAACGGGCGCGGGCGCGGCTGGCGCTGGCGCTTCGGCTCCTCCTGCGGCTGCGGCGTGTCCGGCTGCGCAGGCGTCTCGTCCGGGAAGACAGTGCCCTCGTCCTCGCCGGCGAGGAGCCGCTCGAACTGGTCGCGGTCGATCGTCTCGCGCTCGATGAGGATCGCGGAGACCTTGTGGAGGTCATCCATGTGCTCGCGGAGCACGGCGAGCGCCTGCTCGTGCGCCTCCTCGATCACGCGGCGGATCTCGTCGTCGATCTCGCGTGCGATCTCCTCGGAGTAGTCGGCCTCAGCGCCGTAGTCGCGGCCGAGGAACGGCTGGTCGTGGTTGCGGCCGAGGACGCGCGGGCCGAGCTTCTCGCTCATCCCGAAGCGCATGATCATCGACTTCGCCGTCGACGTGACCTTCTCGAGGTCGTTCGCCGCGCCGGTCGTGACCTCGTGGAAGACGATCTCTTCCGCCGCACGGCCGCCAAGCGTCATCGACATCTGGTGCATGAGGGCGGTGCGTGTCGTGAGATAGCGGTCCTCCGTCGGCAGTGAGATCGTGAGACCGAGCGCCTGGCCGCGGGAGACGATCGTGACCTTGTGGATCGGATCCGTGTGCTCGAGGAAGTGGCCGACGATCGCGTGGCCCATCTCGTGGTACGCGGTGATCTTGCGCTCGTGCTCCGACAGCAGACGGGCCTTCTTCTCCGGGCCGGCGACGACGCGCATGATCCCCTCCTCCAGCTCGTCCTGCTCGATGATCTTCTTGCCGCGGCGCGCCGCGAGCAGCGCGGCCTCGTTGACGAGGTTCGCGAGGTCGGCGCCGGTGAAGCCCGGCGTGCCCGAGGCGAGCGTGTCGAGGTCGATCTCCGGCGCGAGCGGCTTGCCCTTCGTGTGGACGGCGAGGATCGAGCGGCGGCCGACGCGGTCTGGCCGGTCTACGACGATCTGCCGGTCGAAGCGGCCCGGGCGCAGGAGCGCCGGGTCGAGGATGTCGGGCCGGTTCGTCGCGGCGATGAGGATGATGTTGTCCTTCATCTCGAAGCCGTCCATCTCGACGAGCAGCTGGTTGAGCGTCTGCTCGCGCTCGTCGTGGCCGCCGCCGAGGCCGGCGCCGCGATGACGGCCGACCGCGTCGATCTCGTCCATGAAGACGATGCACGGCGACGCCTGCTTCGCCTGCTCGAACAGGTCGCGCACACGCGACGCGCCGACGCCGACGAACATCTCGACGAAGTCGGAGCCCGAGATACTGAAGAACGGAACGCCCGCCTCGCCGGCGACCGCGCGCGCGAGGAGCGTCTTGCCGGTGCCAGGCGGCCCGTACAGCAGCACACCCTTCGGGATGCGCGCGCCGAGCGCCTGGAACTTCTTCGGGTTCTCGAGGAACTCCTTGATCTCCTGGAGCTCCTCGACGGCCTCGTCCACGCCGGCGACGTCCTTGAAGCCGATCTTCGGCGAGTCGGGCGTCATCCGCTTTGCGCGCGACTTGCCGAAGCTCATCACCTTCGAGCCGCCGCCCTGCACCTGGTTCATGAGGAAGATCCAGAAGGCGATCAGCAGGACGAACGGGAGCAGTCCGGTGAGGAGGCCCCACCACGGCGAGCTGCCGATGCCGCTCGAGTCGAACGTGACGTTGTTCTTCTGGAGAAGATCCTGGAACTGGGTCGCCGACTGGTCGGTCGGATAGTTGACGGCGATCTTCGTCCCGTTGTTCAGGGTCAGGTCGATCTCCTGCTTCGTCGGCTGGAAGACGGCCGACTGGACCCGGTGCTGCTCGACGTACGCGATCGCCTGCGAGTACTGCGGCTTCGTCGTCGGCGGTCCGGTGTGCAGCACTTTCACCGCGAGCCAGGCGAGCGCCGCGATGACGATGAGAGGGAAGAACGCGCTGCGGAAGAAACGGTTCACGACGGGTCACCTGAGGGTACCAGCGCCATGCCGGTGTAATGGAGCGGCCGAAGTGCGGGCTACGCGCTCTCGGGGACGAGCTCGTCGCTGAGAACCGCCACGTAGGGCAGGTTCCGGTAGCGCTCCCCGAAGTCGAGCCCGTATCCGATCACGAAGCGGTTCGGGATCTCGAAGCCCGTGTAGCGCACGGGGACGTTGATCTCGCGCCGCGCCGGCTTCGTCAGCAGCGCGCATACCTCGAGGGTCTCAGGCCCGCGCGCCTCGAGATTCCGCATGAGGTACGAGAGCGTCAGGCCGGAGTCGATGATGTCCTCCACGACGAGCACGTGGCGGCCCTCGATGTTGATGTCGAGGTCCTTGAGGATGCGCACGACGCCCGAGGAGTCGGTCGACGCTCCGTAGCTCGAGATCGCCATGAAGTCGATCTCGCACGGCACCGTCACGTGGCGCATGAGGTCGGCGAGGAAGAAGACGGCGCCCTTGAGGACACCGACGAGGAGCAGGTCGCGGCCCGCGTAGTCGGCGGAGATCTGGACCCCGAGCTCGGCGATCCGCCTCTGGAGCGGCGCCTTCTCGATCAGGACCTCCCCGACCGCCTTCTCGAGCTCAGTCGCCGCGGACAGCTTCTACTCCCTCGTGCTCGACGATGCCCGGTACCGCGACCACTTCGTCGCCGCGCACGACGAGCGGCCACGCCTCGCGCTCGGAGCGCGGCACCTTCGCGTCGACAAAGACGTCCTGGATCTTGCGGCTCCTACCCGCCAAACGGTCCCCTGGCCTCCACCCCCGCACTCTAAGTCCTGGCAGCTCGGAGCGGATCACCCACTCCCCCCAGCGCACCTCGCCGGCGATCTCGACCGGGCCGCGCTCGAGCCAGAGCCGCTCGTGCTCGCGCACTGCCTGGAGGCCGCCGCCGAGATCGACGCGCTTCGAGCCGACCGGAGACGCGAGGAGCTCGGCGAGCGCGGGCGGCAGAGTCTCGCGCGAGTCGAGCACGCGGAGGAGGTTCTCGTCCGCCGCCGGGTGGAGCCGGCGCAGCAGCGGCAAGATCTCGTCGCGGATCAGGCCGCGCTTCGTGTCGCCGTTCGCCGAGTCGGTGCGGAATTCAAGACCGGCAGAGCGGCAGTAGTCCTCCGTCTCCGCGCGCCAGAGCGGCAGCAGCGGATGGACGACGCCGTCGTCGTTACGAGGCTGGATCCCCGTGGGCGCGCCGCGCGAGACGAGGCGATAGAGAATCGTCTCGACCTGGTCCGAGGCGGTGTGGCCCGTCGAACGGAGCTTGTAACAGTCTGTTACTTGGTAGCGAAGGTCGCGGAGTGCCGCCTCGGAGAGGCTGGTTCCGTCCGCCTCCACGACCTCTGCGCCGAGCACGTCGGCGCAGAAGCGCGCGTCCGCCTCCGACTCATCCCCGCGGAGCTTGTGATTCACGTGGACGGCGGTCACGTCGTAACCGAGCTCGCGCAACACGAGCCAGAGGCAGCTCGAATCGGCGCCGCCCGAGACGAGGCACGTCACGTCGCCGCCGGGCGCGATCAGGTCGTGCGTGCGGATGAAGCGTTCGACCCGTTGCAGCAGCTCGTCCATCAGAAGATCAACGAACGATAGGTCAGCGCGCGTGTCATCCCGACCGAGTCGTAGAGCCGTAGCGCCGGCGTGTTCTCGGGGCGGACGAAGAGGCAGACGGCCGGGACCTGCGCGAGGAGGAGCCGGCAGAGATCCGCGAGGGCGCGCTGCGCGTAGCCGCGCCCGCGCGCCTCGGGGTCGACCCAGACCTGCTGCAGCTGGACCGCGCTCGGCGTCCACGCAGATGCCTCGGCCTTGAAGCGGATCACGCCGTCCTCGAGCCAGAGCCACGACCGGCCCTCCTCGATCTGCTGCCGCGTGCGCCAGCGGAAGCCGTCGGGGTCGCGGCTCAGTGGGTCCAGCCCGATCTCCTCGTGGTGCGCCGCCGCGCACGCCGGGACGAGGAGGTCGAGATCGCTCGCTCGAGCCGCGCGCAGGCCCGTCTCCCCGGGTTCCGGCGGCTCGCTCAGGACGTAGACGGGTTGGCCCGGACGGTCGTCGCGCGGCTCCGGGAGCAGGTCGCGCGCCGCGTCCCATAGCTCTCCGACCGCGCTCTCCTCGCCGATGAGCATCCGCGCGCCGCCGTGCGCGGCCGCGTCGGCGAATGCCGCGCACCCTCGGCCCGAGGGGACGACGTTCGCGCCGGCGTAGCAGAGCGCTGTGAGGCGACCGTCGCCGTCCTCGACCGCGGCAAAGCGGCCGAACCCGCGGCGCGCGACGTCCTCGAGAAAGACGCGCTCGACGGGATCCTCGGCGCAGAAGCGGAGAATCTGCTCGCGGGTCGGCGTGACGGTCACGTCCATCGGCCGATTCTCCCACCGATAGAGTCGCCGCCATGCCGATCCATCTCCGTGCCGATCCCGGCGATTACGCCGACGCCGTCCTTCTCCCCGGCGACCCCCTCCGCGCCCAGTACATCGCGGACACGTATCTCGAAGACGTCAAGCAGGTGAACGGGGAACGCGGTCTCCTCGGCTTCACCGGCACGTGGGAGGGAAAGCCCGTCTCGGTGCAGGGCACGGGGATGGGCTGCCCCGGCGCGACGATCGTGTTCGAAGAGCTCATCCAGCTCGGCTGCACGAAGCTCATGCGCGTCGGGACCTGCGGCGGGCTGCAGCCGCACCACGCGCTCGGCGATCTCATCGTCGCCCTCACCGCCGTCCCCGCCGACTCGACGGCGATGCACCTCGTCGGCAACGAGCCGCACTGCCCGACCGCCGCGTGGCCGCTCGTCCACGGCGCGGTGCACGCTGCGAAGGAGCTCGCCCAGCCGATGCACGTCGGGCCGATCGTGTCGAGCGACGTCTTCTACAACCCCGACGGCGGCCAGTATCAGCGGTGGTCGAGCCGGGGCGTCCTCGCCGTCGAGATGGAAGCGGCCGCGCTCTTCACCGTCGCGGCGCTCGGCGGGATCGGGAAGGTGCCGGACATCCAGGCGGGCTGCCTCCTCACGGTTTCCGACATCGTCGTCGAAGGCGTGTTCACGCGGATCTCGGACGAGGAGCTGCAGGCGGCGGTCGACCGGATGACCCGCGTCGCGCTCATGACCGTCACGTCCGATTAGCGGCGAACCGCTTTTCCTCGTCAACCCGGCGTCGGGCAACGGCGCGACCGGAAAGCGCTGGCCGGACCTGCGCCGCCGCGCGGCCGAGCTCGGCCTGACGGGCGACGAGGTGCTCTCCGAGTATCCCGGCCACCTCGCCGAGGCTGCGCGGGACGCCGGCGACCGGCTGCTCGTCGTCGTCGGCGGCGACGGGACGATGAACGAGGTCGTGAACGGCGCGGCGGCGACGAACGCGGAGATCGCCATCCTCCCGAACGGCACCGGCCAGGACTTCGGCCGCACGCACGCGATCCCGACCGGCTTCGACGACGCCGTGCGCATCGCGCTCGGCGGCGAGACGCGCGCGATCGACATCGGCCGCGTCGTGCTGGGCGGCGAGACCCGCTACTTCGCGAACGTCGGCTCGGCGGGGATGAGCGGCTCGGTCGCACGCCGCGCGAACTCGATGTCGAAGCGGCTCGGCGGGCGCGCGACGTTCTTCTACGCGCTGACCCGGGAGTTCCTCGCGTGGCAGAACACCGAGGTGACCGTCCGCCTCGACGGCGGCGAGGAGAGGCGCGGCGCCAGGCACGACGTGATCGTCGCGATCGGGCGCTGGCACGGCGGCGGCATGCACCTCGCGCCGGATGCGAGCCACGACGATGGCCTCTTCGACGTCGTCCTCATCGGCGACGTGAACAAGCTCGACTTCCTCACGACGGCGCCGCGGCTCTACACGGGGAAGTACCTGTCGCATCCGAAGGTCGACCACACCCGCAGCGCGACGGTCGAGATCGACGCGGCCGAGCCGCTGCCGGTCGAGGTCGACGGCGAGCCGATCGGGACGACGCCTGCGCGGTTCGAAGTCGTTCCCGCGGCACTCCGCATCCGTGTCCCGCAGCAGTAACAGACTGCTACCAGCGTTGGCAGGCGCTGCCTTCGCGGCGCTGGCGGGCCTGGTCGCCTCGGGTGCGCTGAACGGCTTCGACCAGTGGGCGTGCGACCACGTGATGCCGCTTGCCGGACCGCCGATCGGCGGGCCGCCGAGCATCCTCGAGTCTCTCGTGCCGCTCCTCCACGCGGCGTGGCGCCCGGCCGGCGTCGCGGTGGCACAGATCGTCACCCTCCCCGGGCAGGTGCTGATCTCCTTCGTGCTCGTCGCCGTGGGAGCGTGGAAGCTCCGTGCGCCGGGCTGGATCGTCGCGTGGCTCGGCTCTACGGCTGTCGAGTTCGTCCTCCGCCACATCCTGACCCGTCCGGCGCTCTATCGCGGCGGCGTCCATGTGACAGCGTTCGACTCGTCGTGGCCGAGCGGGCACGCGCTGCGGTGCGCGCTCGTCGCGGCCGTCCTCGCGACCGCATGGCCGCGGGCGCGGTGGTTGCTGGCGGCGTGGCTGGTCGCGTCGGTCGTGCTCCTCGAGATCGCCGGCTTCCACGCGCCGACGGATCTGGCCGGCGGGTTGCTGCTAGCTCTTCTTGCCTGGCGTGCTGCCGGTCGTCCCGCTTGGGCTCTTCGCGAGGCGTGAGACCTTCTTCTCGAGCGCGGAGAGCCGGTGCTCGAGCTCCTCGTAGCCCTTCGTGCGGCGCTGCAGCTCGTCGACCTTGTCGGCGAGACCCTTGAGGGCGTGCAGCACCTTGTCGGCGCCCGGCGCCTCGGAGAGTTTCTGGATCGCCTCCTCGCTCAGGTCAGCCAGACGGCCCAACAGATCTTGCTTGCGCTCTGCCATCGCTCCTCCTCGTGGGATCACAGGACGATACCGCTCAGCGCGCTGAGAGTCTCCCCCGCGCCGCCGTCGATAACCATCGCGGCGTCGGCATCCCAGGGCGTCGGGCCGCGGTTGACGATGGCGAGGGAGCCGCCCGCGGCGAGCGTCTCCTCCGGCAACCCCGCGACTGGATACACCTCGAGCGACGAGCCGACGACGAGGAGGAGCCGCGCCTCCGCCGCGAGCTGCTGCGCCTGCTCGATGGCCGCCGCCGGGAGCATCTCGCCGAACATCACCACGCCGGGCTTGAGGATCTCGCCGCACTCCGGGCACGCAGGCAGCGGCAGCTGCGCGACCGCCTCGGCCATCGGCACACGGACGCCGCAGTGGATGCACTCCGCCTCACGCAGCGAGCCGTGAACCTCGACGATCTCCTGCGAGCCGGCCCGCGCGTGGAGCCCGTCGACGTTCTGCGTCACCACCGCGCGCACGAAGCGCGCCTCCTCGAGCCGCGCGAGGGCGTGATGCCCGGAGTTCGGCTCGGCGCTCGCGAGGACGTCGAGGCGTAGCGCGTAGAACTCCCAGACGCGCGCCGGATCGCGGCGAAACGCGTCGATGTGCGCGACCTCGAAGGGGTCGTACTTCGCCCAGATCCCCTCCGCCGAGCGAAAGTCGGGGATGCCGGACTCGGTGGAGATCCCCGCTCCCGTCAGGACGACGCAGGGTTGCCGCTCGCGCACGAGCTCGGCGAGGCGCTCGACCACGCGTCCACGCTAATCCGTACAAGTCGCGCTTGCGCCGGCCCGCTCGGCGTGGGAAACCGTACGCATGAGAGTAGGTGTGCTCGGCACTCCTGCCAACGCCGCGAACGAGCCGCTCGTCTCCGCGTGGATCGAGCACGGCGTCGACTGCGGGCTGATCGGCCCAGAGGACGTGCTGGCCGACGGCTTCGACCTCGTCGTAGGACGGGTAGACGTCCGGGCGACGCTCGACGGCGTCGAGCCGGGTCTCCTCGCGTTGCTGCTCGCGGAGCGTCGCGGCACGCCCATCGTCAACCGGGCGACGGCCCTGTTGGGGACGCACGACAAGCTGCGCACCGCCGCGATCCTCGGCCGCACCCGCCTCCCGCATCCCACGACCGGCTGGCTGCGGCCGCGCGAGGCAGCCGTAACCCCGCCTCGAGCTCCCGTCGTCCTCAAGCCGCGCTTCGGAAGCTGGGGCCGGGACGTCCGTCTCTGTCGAACCGACCGCGAGGTCGCAGCCGCACTCGCCGAGTTCGCGTCTCGTCCGTGGTTCCGACGCCACGGCGTGATCGCGCAGGAACCGGTGCCGACACCCGGCTTCGACCTGCGCGTGCTCGTCGCGCGCGGACACGTCGTCGGTGCGATCGAGCGGCGCTCGCAGCCGGGCGAGTGGCGGACGAACGTCTCGGTCGGAGCCGACGAGCTGCCCGGGCACGCCGATGCGGTCGCCCGCAAGCTTGCGCTCGCAGCCGCGGCCGCGGTGGGAATCGACCTTGTCGGCGTCGACCTGATGCCCCAACCCGACGGCGGCTACGTCGTCATCGAGCTGAACGGCGCCGTGGACTTTGATCCGCTCTACCTCCCGGGCCGGGACGTTTACGCGAGCGTCGCGGACAGCCTCGGCCTCGGTATCCGGAGACCGGAGGAGCTTCAGCCGAGATACTGAGCTCCGTGGACGGGTTCACGTTCTCGACACCGGTGCGCGTGCGCTTCGCGGACACGGACGCGCAGGGGATCGCGCACAACGCCGCCTACCTCGTGTGGTTCGAGGTCGCGCGCGTCGAGTACCTGCGGAAGTTCGCCGGCGGATACCAGGCGCTGCGCGAGCGCGGGATCGAGGCGCTCGTGCTCGAGTCGTTCTGCCGCTACCGGACGCCGGCGGTGTTCGACGACGAGCTCGTCATCCACTGCCGCTGCGTCGGGCTGCGCGGCGCGCGGTTCCGGTACGAGTACGCGATCACCCGCGATGAGGAGCTCGTCGCGGACGGCCACACCGAGCACGCGTGCGTGGACGCGGCGACGATGCGGCCGACGCGCGTTCCCGTGTGGCTCGCGGAGGCGATCAGCGTCGCGGAGGGCTGACGGCCTTCTCGAACAGCGCGCCGAGCTGCGCGACCTCGCGCGCGTCGAGACGCGAGAGGTAGAGCTCGCGCACGATGGCGTGGTGCGTGCGCTGCGCACGCCGCAACTCACGAACGCCCTTCGGGGTCAGCGTCGCGAAGAACGCACGTCCGTCCGCGGGGTCTGGGCCGCGCCGGAGAAGGCCACGTCCCTCGAGACGCGCGACCGCCCTGGTGATGCCGCTCGGCGTAAGCAGACGCTGCTCGCCGAGCGCGCTCATCCGTTGTCGAGCGCCGGGCTGGCCGACGAGCGTGATGAGGATCCCGTAGTCGTCGAGCGAGAGCCCGTGATCGGCGCGTAGCCGACCGTCGAGCGCGCGGGTCACGCTCTCCCGCAGCCGCAGCAGGCCCCGCCACGCCGCGAACTCCTCGGGTGAGAACGAGTCCGGCTCGGGCGGGAGATTACTTGACATAGTCAAATTGTTTCGGGAAACTACTTGCGCCGCGCAACTATATCCCCGGAGGTCCACTCTCATGTCGACGATTCTCGCTCCGAAGTTCCTATCCCCCGACGACGGCCTTCGCCTGCAGTCCGGCCCAGGACGCGACCTCATCTTCAAGGTCACGGGCGAGGACACCGCCGGCGCGTTCGACTACTTCGTCGTCGAGGTCGCGCCGCACGGCGGGCCGCCGCTCCATGTCCACCACACGCAGGAGGAGACGATCCACGTCCTCTCTGGGCGCTTCAAGGTCAGAGTCGGCGACGAAGAGGCCGTGCTCGAGAAGGGCGGCTTCGCGTTCATGCCGTCCGGGCTGCCCCACGCCTTCCTCAACCTCACGGACGAAGACGCGGAGATCGTCATCGTCTACACGCCCGGCGGCGGCCACCGCTTCTACGAGGAGCTCGGCCCGCTGACGCGCAACGGAGCGCCGGACCGCGCCGAGGTCGCTGCGTGCTTCGAGCGCCACGACATGACGCTGCTCGGGCCGCCTCTCTCCGCGGACTAGTTCTTCGGCATGAAGATCTCGCGCGCGATCACGAGGCGCTGGATCTGGGACGTGCCCTCGTAGATCTGGAACAGCTTCGCGTCGCGCATGAGCTTCTCGACCGGGTACTCCTTCATGTAGCCGTACCCGCCGAAGACCTGGACCGCGTCGGTCGTGACCTTCATCGCAGTGTCGGCGGCGAACCGCTTCGCGAACGAGGAGTAGAGCGTCGCCTTGCGGCCGTAGCCCTGGTCGAGCATCCATGCCGCCTGCCAGCAGAGGAGCCGCGACGCCTCGATCTCCGTCGCCATGTCGGCGATCATGAAGTTCACGCCCTGGTGCATCGCGATCGGCATGTCGAACGTGACGCGCTCCTTCGCGTACGCGACCGCGTGCTCGTACGCCGCCTGCGCGACGCCGACGGCGCCGATCGCCGTTCCGGGCCGCGTCGCATCGAGCGTCGCCATCGCGATCTTGAAGCCGTCGCCCTCCTCGCCGATCCGGCTCTCGACGGGAACGCGGACGTCCTGGAGTGCGAACGCGGACGTGTCCGTCGCGCGCTGGCCCATCTTGTCGAGGTGCTGCTCGAGCGTCACGCCGGGCGCGTCCATCGGGACGACGAAGCACGACATCTCCTTCTTGTCCGTCTTCGCGAAGATCGTCGCCCACGCCGCGTAGCCGGCGTTCGTGATGAACGTCTTCGAGCCGTTGATGACGTACTCGTCGCCCTCGCGGACGGCCGTCGTCTTGAGGGACGCGACGTCGGAACCCGCTCCCGGCTCGGACAAGCCGAACGAGGCGAGAATCGGCTCCTCGATGAGCGGCGTCAGCCACTTGCGCTTCTGCTCGTCGCTGCCGAAGCCGATCACCGGGCCGGCGCCGAGACCGTTCGCCGTGATCGACGTACCGATGCCGGAGCAGCCCCAGTAGAGCTCCTCGCCGACGAGCATCCCGTCGAATGCCGGAAGGCCCGGGCCGCCGAACTCCTCGGGGACGTGGAGGTTCATCAGGCCGACCTCGTGCGCCTTCTCGATCACGTCGGCCGGATGACGCATGTGCTCGTCGCATTCCGCCTCGCGCGGGCGGATCTCCTTCTCGGCAAACTCGCGGGCGAGGGCGCGCAACTCCTTCTGCTCGTCGGTGAGGGCAAAGGAGACGCCCGTTGCCGTGCGCTCGTCGATGGCGGCCATCGAACCTCCACAAAAGTGTTGATTGAACGGTCAGTCAACGATACCTTGTCCGACCGGAAAACGCTTGAAACCATACGATGGGGCCATGGCGACGACTTCACCCGCGACGGCGATCGACCGGCTCGACTTCATCGGCATCGACGCCCTCCTCTCCGACGAGGAACGCGCGATCCGCGACACCGTGCGGCAGTTCGTGGCCGAGAAGGTCAAGCCGTACGTCGGCGAGTGGTTCGAGAAGGGCGAGATCCCGCTCGACCTCATCCCGGAGCTCGCGCAGCTCGGGCTCTTCGGGATGCACCTCGACGACTACGGGCTCCCGGGCGCCAGCTCGGTCATGTACGGCCTCGTCTGCCAGGAGCTCGAGGCGGGAGACGCCGGGATCCGCAGCCTCGTCTCCGTCCAGGGCTCGCTCTCGATGTTCGCGATCTGGAAATGGGGCTCGGAGGAGCAGAAGCAACGCTGGCTCCCCGCGATGCACGCGGGCGAGAAGATCGGCTGCTTCGGGCTGACGGAGCCTGACGCCGGCTCCGACCCCGGCGCAATGCGGACGTCGGCGAAGCGCGACGGCTCCGACTGGATTCTCAACGGCGCGAAGATGTGGATCACGAACGGCTCGATCGCCGACGTCGCGGTCGTCTGGGCGCGCACCGAGGACGGCAAGATCAACGGCTTCCTCGTCGAGAAGGACATGCCCGGCTTCGAGGCGCCGCTCATGCACCACAAGCTCTCGCTGCGCGCGTCGGTCACGTCCGAGCTCGTCCTCAAGGACGTGCGCGTGCCGGAGGAGAGCCGCTTCCCCGAGATCGACTCGCTGCGCGGCCCGCTCTCCTGTCTCAACGAGGCGCGCTTCGGGATCGTGTTCGGCGTCGTCGGCTCGGCGCGCACGTGCCTCGAGACCGCGCTCGACTACGCGAAGGAGCGGATCGTCTTCGGCAAGCCGATCGCCGGCTACCAGCTCACGCAGCAGAAGCTCGCGGAGATGTCGCTCGAGGTGAGCCGCGCCTCGCTGATGGCCCTCCACCTCGGCCGCATGAAGGACGAGGGGATCCTCCGGCCCGAGCACGTCTCGCTCGGGAAGATGGGCAACGTCCGCGGAGCGCTCGAGGTGGCGCGGACCGCGCGCTCGATCCTCGGCGGCAACGGGATCACGCTCGAGTACCCGGTTATCCGCCACATGAACAACCTCGAGACCGTCCTCACGTACGAGGGCACGCACGAGGTGCACACGCTCTCGGTCGGCAAGGCGCTGACCGGCGAGAACGCGTTCCGCTGACGACGGCCGGTGGCAGCCACTTACGAGAGTGTGACGGGCGCAAACCGCTTGGTCTAGCGGCGCGCCGGAAAGTCGTGACCCTGTTGCGACGGTCTTGTGATGGTGGCTGCCACCGGCCGTCGAGGCGCGCAGGCACTCAGTCGGCAAGGCGCTGACCGGCGAGAACGCGTTCCGCTAGGCGCCGGCTCCTAGCCTCAGTAGCGTTCAGTCGGTGCAACGCGGCTACGACACGGCCATCGTCTTCCTGCTGGGCTACCCCGGGATGGGCAAGCGGACAGTCGGCGGCGCGCTGGCCACGCTCATCGACGCGGTGCTGCTGGACAATGCCCGCATCCACGGGGTCCTGCTCGAGCCGTTCCGCTGGGATGGGGTGACGCTGCTTCCTCCGGAGATCTGGGACCGGGTCACGCCGATTCGGCAGGCGTTGCTCGGCGTGATCGAAGATCTCGCGCCCGCGTCCAATAGCTACGTCTTCACGAACGTGCTGGAGGACGAAGCGTCGTCAGCCGAGCACTACGACAGCATCAAGTCGCTGGCCGCTCGTCGCGGATCGTTGTTCCTGGCTGTCCAGCTTGACTGCGACATCGACGTGCAGGTCAGCCGGATCGCCAACCCCGACCGCATCGCCCTGCGCAAGGGCTCGGACCCTCCCGCTTACCGCTGGCACCGTCAGAACGTGACGCTGTTCGAGCCGCCGGCGGAGGACTGTTACGACATAGACACCACGAGCACCTCGCCGCAGGACAACGCCGAGTTGATCCGGGCCGAACTGGTGCGCCGCGGCTTCGTCGCCTAGCCGAGGCCGGGGCCGGTTGGCGCCGGTAGCGGGCTCTGCGGGAGGCCCTCGCGCGGCTCGCCCTCGTTGTACGCCGACGGGGCGACGTCGTTCGGGCCGTCGGGATAGAAGACGCTCGCGAGCCGCTGGATGTGGAGCCGGCCCGGGCCGAGCTCGTACTGGCCACCGCCGTACATGCGGATCCCCCGCTCCTCCGCTGCCTCGATCGTCGCAAGCAGCTCGCGCACCGTCCCGAACCGCGACGGCTTGATGTTGAGCCACTGCGGCGCGACCGAGAGGCCGTTCAGATCGGAGAGCGAGTGGACGGGAGCGTCGAAGCTGAGCCTGTCCTCGGCGCCGGCGAGCGCCTCGAGGCAGCCGTCCTCGAGCCACGCGTCCTCGATCACGACGTCGGGCAGCTCCTCCGCGACCGCGCGGTAGAGCTCGGGATCGGGCTCGAGATCGACGCTCGTGCCGCGGTAGTACGCCTTCAGGTCGACGACGCGGACGCGGTCGAGCGCGCGGAGCCGCCGGAGGAGGTCGCGGTCCCAGTCCTCCTCCGCGTCGAGCTTGAACTCGAGGTCCGGTGCGACCGCGAGCCAGCGCTCGGGATCGGCGCGGGTCGAGACGACGAAGCGGACGGGACGCCCCGGGCGTCCGACGACGTCGCCGAGCCCCAGCCCGTTCTGGCGCAGCGCGAGGTCGAGCGCGGCACTCTCGAAGGCCCATCGGCGGTAGCCCTCGGCCAGCTCCTCGAAGCGGTCGAGGAAGACCGAGAAGTCCGCGACCGTCCACGTCCCGGCGAGCATGAGGTCGGACGGGACACCGTCGTGCGACTCGGCTTCGTATGTGACGTCCTCTCCGACGCCCGCGGCCCCGTCGCCGTCGATCTCGACGACCGTCGTGACGCGCGTCCATCCGGACGGCGTCGCCAACTCGCGGCGCTCGAGCGTGTAGCCGTCGACGCGGAGCTCGAGCCCCGCGACGGAATCCCATAACGACATACTCCGAGCATATGAGGCGCACGCTCTTCGTGACTCTCGTGGCCGCGTTCGCGCTCGCCGCCCCCGCGGGCGCCGGACTGCCACGGGCCGGGCTCCTCGTCCCGGGACGCTCGCTCGGCGGCATTCGCCTCGGGGACACGGCGCGCGCCGTCCGCGCGGCGCTCGGCCACCGGTACGGCGTGTGCAACGACTGCGCTCGGCCGACGTGGTACTTCACGTACAAGCCGTTCGACGCGCACGGTCTCGCCGTCGAGTTCGAGCACCGGCAGGTCGTCGCGGTCTACACGCTCTGGCAGCCGACCGGCTGGCACGCGACGAACGGCCTGCGCCTCGGCGCGTCGCCGCTCGCCGTGCACGGGCGCGCCGGGCGGCTCCGGACGATCGCGTGCGACGGCTACGACGCGCTCGTCGCCGACCGCGCCGGCTCGCGCACGGCGTACTTCCTCTTCAACGGCTCGCTGTGGGGATTCGGGCTGTTCCTTCCCAACTGGAGCCCGTGCCGATGATCGAGCTCGCCGACGTCGAGGCCGCGGCGGAACGGCTCGCCGGAGTAGCGCACCGCACGCCGGTCGTCACGTCGCGCACGCTCGACGAACGCGTCGGCGCTAGCGTCCACGTCAAGGCGGAGTGCTTCCAGCGCGTCGGCGCGTTCAAGTTCCGCGGCGCGTACAACAAGATCTCCTCGCTCGATGCGGAAACGCTCTCGCGCGGCGTCGTGGCGTACTCCTCCGGCAACCACGCGCAGGCTGTCGCGCTCGCGGCGAAGCTCCTCGGCTCCCGCGCGACGATCGTCATGCCCGCGGACGCGCCCGCGGCGAAGCTCGATGCGACACGCGGCTACGGCGCGGAGATCGTCACGTACGACCGCTGGACCGAGAGCCGCGAGGAGATCGGCGCCGCCCTCGCCGCCGAGCGCGGCCTCGAGCTCGTGCCGCCGTACGACGACCCGCTCGTGATGGCCGGCCAGGGGACGGCGGCGCTCGAGCTCCTCGCAGACGTCCCCGACCTCGATCTCCTCCTCGTCCCGGTCAGCGGCGGCGGCCTGATCGCCGGCTGCTCGACCGTCGTGAAGGCGCTGCGCCCGGACTGCCGCGTCGTCGGCGTCGAGCCGGTGGCCGGGGATGACACGCGCCGGTCGCTCGCCGCGGGCGAGCGCATCCGCATCGAGGTGCCGCGCACGATCGCCGACGGCCTGCAGGCGCCCGAGCCCGGCGCGCTGACGTTCGAGGTGAACTCGAGCCGCGTGGACGAGATCGTGACCGTGACCGACGACGAGATCGTCGCGGCGATGGTCTTCCTCTACGAGCGCCTCAAGCTCGTCGCCGAGCCGAGCGGAGCCGTCGGCGTCGCGGCTCTTCTCTCCGGAAAGCTCGACGCCCGCGATCGCACCGTCGGCGTGATCCTCTCCGGCGGGAACGTCGGCGCGGCGCGCTTCGCCGAGCTACTCAGTTGGCCTGTAGCCCGCTGAGGTTGATCTCGAAGAACGTCTTCTCCGCCGCGGCGACGTCGTCCTCGCCGGCGGGGAGGCGGTCGAGCACCCAGCCGGTGAGCAGCTCGTCGATGCCGCCGTACACGATCGTCGCCGCGACGCGCGGCTCGATGTCCTGCCGGAACTCGCCGCGCTCGATGCCGCGGGCGACGATGCGCTCGATGAGGTCGATCGGCTGCGCGAGCTCGCCGATCCGCGCCGCGAGCTCCGGGCTGCGGCCGAACTCCTGGATGACGACGCGGACGACGTCGGGCAGGTGCAGCCACGTGCGGAGGATGATCGCCGAGACGTGGCGGAGCTGGTCGACGGCTGGCTCGTCGGTCTCCTCGACGCTCCCGATCCGGTCGAGAAGGACGCTCCAGTTCTCGTGGAAGACGGCCTGGAGCACGGCGTCCTTCGACTCGAAGTAGTGGTAGAGGAGGCCGTGCGCGACGCCGGCTTCCTCCGCGATGTCGCCGACCCGGCTCGCGTGGAAGCCCTTGCGCGCGAACACGCGAACGGCTGCGTCCAGAATCTGGCGCCGCCTGTCCTCGGAGGCTGACCGTTCGCTCAAGCGCCAGAGGATACGCTGACCCGGATGAAGCGGGCTCTCCTGCTCGTCGTCACGCTCGTCGCCCTCGGCGTCGTCGGCCCGGCCGGCGCATCGAGCTCGCAGGCGCGAGTTCTCGCGATCACGTTCGGGCCGGATCTCGAGATCAACCCGGTCACGCAGGGCTACCTCACGAGCCAGCTCTCCCACGCCGCGAGCGCCGGCTACGACGCGGCCGTGATCCTCCTCGACACGCCCGGCGGGCTCTCGACGTCGATGAAGACGATCTTCGAGGCGGAGCTCGCCTCGAAGGTGCCGGTGATCGTCTACGTCTCGCCCGAGGGTGCGCGCGCGGCATCGGCCGGCGTCTGGGTCTCGGAGGCGGCCGACGTCCTCGCGATGTCGCCGACGTCGAACATCGGCTCGTCGACGCCGATCGACTCGACCGGCGCGAACCTCGGCTCCGACCTGCGGCGGAAGGTGATCAACGACGCAGCCGCCTCGCTCACGGCGCTCGCGCAGACGCACCACCGCAACACGACATGGCCGAAGAAGGCCGTCGAGGTCGCGTCCAACCTCACCGCCCAGCAGGCGCTCAAGATGCACGTCATCGACTTCATCTCGCCGTCGCTCCCCGCCCTCCTCAAGACGCTCGACGGCTACAAGACGAAGGATGCGCAGCGGCCGTTCACGCTCCACCTCGCCGGCGCGCAGATCGACTACGTCAGCCCCGGCTTCCTGACGCGCTTCTTCAACACGCTCCTCGACCCGAACCTCATCAGCCTGCTCTTCCTGCTCGGCCTGATCGGCATCGGCTTCGAGATCTTCCACCCCGGCGTCATCCTGCCCGGGGTGGTCGGCGCGATCAGCATGATCACCGCCTTCTGGGGCTTCTCGATCCTGACCCCGAGCTGGGGCGGAATCGCGCTGATCGTGCTCGGGATAGCGCTCTTCCTCATCGATCTGCACGCGCCGACACACGGGGTGCTCACCGTCGGCGGGGTGATATCGCTTGGGTTCGGCCTCGGCCTGCTCTTCCAGAACGAGCCTGCCGCATACCACGTCAACACGTGGCTCATCGTCGGGATAGGCAGCTCCCTCGGCCTGGGCTGGGCGTTCGCGTTGAGCAAGGGGATAGCGGCCAGACGCCTGCCGGTGAAGACCGGCGTGCAAGGGATGATCGGGAAGACGGGAGAGGTGCGCTCGCCCGAGCTCGTCTTCGTCGACGGTGCGCTCTGGAGCGCGAAGACGGCCGATGACTCACCGCTCGTGCCGGGCGAGCGCGTGCAGGTCTCCGCAGTGAACGGCCTGGTCCTCACCGTGACGAAGTAGGAGGGCGCGGTGAGACGTTGCTCGCCGCAGGGGTGCGATGGGCGTCGCGAGGCAAGGACGCAGGGAGCGCCGATAGCCGGAGGCTCTCGGCGCGACTGAGGACACCGCAGCCGGCGAAGCCGGCCGACGAGCGAAGCGAGGAGTCGCGGCGATCAGCGCGGCCCTGCGGCACAGCCATGTCTCGCCGCGCCCTCCTGCAAGTAGGGTAGGAACGTGTTCGGTTTCGTCCGAGTCCTTCGCGAGTACGAGCGGGCAGTCATGTTCCGCTGGGGACGGCTCGTCGAGCCGACGCGCGGGCCGGGCCTCGTCTGGAAGATCCCGATCGTCGACCAGCTCGTCAAGATCGACCTGCGGACGGTCACGCTCACCATTCCGCCGCAGGAAGTGATCACGAAGGACAACGTCCCGGTGCGCGTCCACGCGGTCGTGTACTTCAAGATCGTCGACCCGAGAAGCGCGATCGTCGAGATCGAGAACTACATGGTCGCGACCTCGCAGATCGGGCAGACGACGCTCCGCTCCGTCCTCGGCCAGCACACGCTCGACGAACTCTTGGCCGAGCAGGAGAAGATCAGCGTGATCCTCCAGGGGATCATCGACGGGGCGACCGAGCCGTGGGGCGTCAAGGTCTCGATGGTCGAGGTGAAGGACGTCGAGATCCCGCAGAGCATGCAGCGGGCCATGGCGCGCCAGGCCGAGGCCGAGCGCGAGCGGCGCGCGAAGATCATCAACGCCGAGGGCGAGTTCCAGGCCGCCGAGAAACTCAAGGACGCGGCGGTCGTGATCGAGGCGCATCCGATCGCGCTGCAGCTGCGCTATCTGCAGACGCTGCTCGAGATCTCGAGCGGGACGACGTCGACGATCATCTTCCCGGCGCCGATCGACATCATCAAGCCCTTCCTCGACGCCGCGTCACAGAAGAAGTAGCGACGGCAGCTCGCGGAGCGTCTCGATCCGCGGCTCGAAGTCCGGGTGGATCCCTTCGCGGTCGAGGAGGACTGCGTGCATCCCGACCGCCCGGGCTCCCTCGACGTCGTCCGCGATCTGATCCCCCACCATCGCCGCTTCGGCCGGCTCGACCTCGAGCAGGTCGAGCACTGCGCGGAAGATCGACGCGTGCGGCTTCGTGCGGCCGTGGTGGAAGGAGCTGATCCCCGCGTCGACGTCGAGCGCGTGGTGGCGGGCGAACTCGCGGACGTCGCGCGCCGAGTTCGAGATGAGGCCGATGCGGAGCCCGGCGGCGCGAATCGTCGCGAAGGTCTCCGCCACGTCGTCGTACAGCTCGAAGTTCTCGTGGCGCTCCCAGGCGCGCGTGATCTCGACGGCACAGTCGTACGCGGAGTCGGCCTCACCGCCCATGCCGCGGATGATCCGCTCGGTGAAGCGGAACCAGATCTCGTCGTCGTGCTCGAGCTCGGGATGGCGGTGGAGATCGACGAGCGCGGCGTCGCGGGCGGCCTCGTAGCGGGAGGGGTCGAGCGCCAGGCCGTACCGCTCGCCGGCACGGACGTAGCCGTCCGGACCGAGCTCCGGGCCTGGCCGCGCGAGAGTGAAGTCGACGTCGAAGAGAACGGCCCTCAGCTCAGCCACTCGACCACCTCGGACAGGTTGACCGAAGCGTCTCCGCCCCAGGCCACGGTCTGGACGATGGTCCATCCGCGCGCGCGCTCGCGGTCGAGACCGAGCTCCGCGCACAAGCGGTCGAGCCGGTAGAAGACGTCGCGCTTCGAGTGACCGAGCTCGCCGGAGCGGACGATCGGCGCGACGCTGAACTCGCGCTCGGCCGCGAGCGGCTTCGGGTCGATGACGAGCCACGGCTCGCGCTCCGCGGCGAGAACGTTCTCGCCGTGGAGATCCTGGTGGACGAGGACAAGCTCTCCCTGCGACGCCGCGAGCTCGCGCGCCAGATCGCCGACCTCTCCCTGGATGTCCCACCACGCGACCTCGTCGGCGAGCGTGGTGAAGCCGGCGGGGTCCTTCCAGAGCCGCGGCAGCAACTCGATGAGGACGCCGAGCGGATCGTCGGAGCCGTCCGAGAGGAACGTGCCCGGCTCGCAGCGCTCGAGCAGGAGCGCGTTGCGCGCGTCGTCGCGGCGGAGGAGCCGCGCTGCGCCGTCGCCGTCCCAGCGCTCGAGCGCGTCCGCCTCGTGTTCGGACTCGCGGTGCGGGATCCCGATCTTCAGCACCGCCGGCGTGCTGTCCGCGAGCTGCACGCGGCCGACGTATTCCGACGCGGCGCCGAGAAGGTACGGGTCGCCGAGCGCGAGGCCCCACGCCTCCGCGATGTCCTCGACCGACATGCCGCTACCCTATGGCCCGTTCTCGGGGTGTGGCGCAGCCTGGTAGCGCGCTCCGTTCGGGTCGGAGAGGTCCCCAGTTCGAATCTGGGCACCCCGATTGTCGAGTCGCGGGAAGTTTCCGCGACTCGTTGCGTTTCCGGCACGATCCGGTCACGGTTTCGCGTCTAGCGTCGGCGGCGTGCCGCGACCTCCGCGTGACCAGACCGCCGGCATCCGCCACATCACGTGCCGCGGTAACCGCCGCCAACCGATCTTCCTCGACGACCTCGACCGGCGGCACTACCTCGGTCTCGTCCAGCATGTCTGCGGCGTTTTCGAGTGGCGCGTGCTCGCGTGGTGCCTGATGACGAACCACGTTCATCTCGTCCTGGAGGTGTCCGGCGGGACGATCTCGGCGGGGATGCAGCTCCTGTGCGGCGACTACGCGCAGGGGTTCAACTGGCGCCACGGGCTCACCGGGCACCTGTTCCAGGGACGGTTCCGCGCGGAGCCCGTCGTGGATGAGGCTTATCTCTTCGAACTGGCTCGCTACGTCGACCTCAACCCCGAGCGGGCGGGCGTCGTCCCGCGTGCCGAGGTGTGGATGTGGAGCAGCTGCCGAGCCCATCTCGACCTCGAGCCACCCCGCCGTTTCCACGACCCGATCTGGGTCAGGAGATTCGGCGCCACGCCAGAGCGAGCCGCCGCCGCATACGCCCGCTTCCTCGAGGCAGGCCGCCGGACACGTCCATTTCGGACACGACGGGGTCTGACCCCGGACATGGCTGATTGGGACAGGTGGCGCGGCGAATTCTCGCTCTAGCCGAAGCCGTACGTGCCGGGGAAGCGCTCGCCGAGGAGCCGCACGAGCAGCGCCGCCGGGAGACCCAC
>Ga0307373_10005357_pt1 | contig 21016 bp, 19 predicted proteins | sample OX2MG_FD_202534 | JGI IMG/M metagenome (GOLD analysis project Ga0307373, IMG submission 202534) | Soil microbial communities from Risofladan, Vaasa, Finland - OX-2 | ecosystem: Environmental > Terrestrial > Soil > Coastal area > Acid sulfate soil | place: Finland: Risofladan, Vaasa | collected...
GCCTCCAACGCGAGGGATTCCCCGCTTGTGCAGTTTGCGACCGCCCGGGTGATCCACCACATCAAAATGCCGGAAGATATTGCGAACCACCGGCGTTATAACCAACGTCAATAAGAACGAGATGCCTGCCACAACCGCTATGGTGACCATAGTTATTGTCCTATCTTCTCGGGATCAGACTCAGAGGAGAGGTGATGAGTACAGAACATACTTCGCTTTGCTGAAAGGCTCCTTCGCAGAAGGGCAGTAAAGTCCGCAAACGCGTCTATCCCGGCGCTTTCACCGAATGTGCGACTGAGGCGCACGAAATCAGATTCAGCGATTGGAAGCTCGATCTCCCAGGTCCTGTGTGATGGGTTGTCACGGCGCCATTCAAATTCCGACCCGGCAATTGAGAGTCGGGCTTGTTGAAAGCCGAGGTCCTCTAAGCCTTTTGTCACCGCATTCCACCACTCAGCGGGTGTACCGGCGCTAGCAAGTCGGGTTTCCAGGGGCAACAGTTCAATCTGAGCTGTTAGCGCGCGGTGGAATGAGCCCTCTCGTAGCATGCGCCAAGCTACGGCAACCTCATCATAATTTGGCCGCAGGACATAGATGCAGACGACAACGCAAAGCAACATGACCGGAATTGCAGGACCAGAATTGCTGGCAATGAGCAAAGAGGCGACAGCGCCGATTGCACAACAGAAATAGGTGGCCAGTGCCCAGCCGCGTTCCGATAACCCGCGTCTTGGCGAGCGGTAATAGATATAGCGGATGTCGGCGCCTGCGAGCGGCCGGCGCAGAAGAAAGCGGCGCACCGTCGTAAATGCGATGTCTGCCAACGGGAGTGAAAGTACCAGCAATGGCGCTCCGACGCCGATCACCGTCGTTGCCCTTTGGCCCCATAGCATCCCGCCGCAACTCAGCAGGAGGCCTAGGAATAAGTACCCTGTCTCCCCCAATGCAATTCTCGACCCACCGGCACTTGCGACTAGGAAGCCAGATGCACTACCCGCAGCTCCAAGAGCAACAAGAGCCAGACTGGCATTGTGCTGGATTAGCGCAGCGAGGACCATTGTGAGTGCGGCTAGCGCAGCCACACCCGAAGCGGTTCCAGCTACATCGCCTATCCACCTGATTGCGCTGCAGCAGACCATGATCCAGAGAATCGTAAGTGGCAGGCTCCACCCGGCGAGATGGAGGCCTCCCAACTGCTCGATGCGGAAGCCCGCCCAGAATACCAAGCAAGCGGTTGCTAGCTCTCCCGCCGACTTGTGCCAAGGCTCGAGTTTGCCGAGGTCGTACAGCACGCCAACGGCGAGTACCAACGCCACGGCAGGAAGCAAGCGCAGTGTCATTGGAGCCGGTGCCCAGGATGTAGACGCGGGCCTCAGACTTATCAACTGGAGAAAGACAAACGCAAGGACATAGGCAACTGCTAATGGTACCCCGCCAACTCGCGGGATTATACTCGCTCGATGCTTGGAAGCCGTATACCGGATTGCAAGATTAAGGAGCAGAGACAGCAGGAACGCCGCGCTGCCCAGAAAGATGAACGGGTACATACGTTTGACCTATTCCAAGGACGCTGAGAATACGTTGCACTCCAATCGGCAGATCGTAGTGCAGTTCCAAGGCCTCTCGCGCATTTCTGCCGGCGTCCTCAATGAGCGGGCGATCGGCACGCAAACGTTCGAGGAGTCGAACCAGGCCACCGATATCGCCGCAATCGATCCGCCACCCGCATTTGTGCCGGTCGATAATACGGGCCGGTGTGGTATCCGGCGGACCTATGTACAGGATTGGTCGACCTGCTGCCATGATGCCGTACGTTTTGCTCGGCACAATTGAGCCGCAGGTCTGCGGAAGTTGCGTAATGAGCCCAACGTGACCTTCAGCCAGGCTCGATCCGAGTTCACCCCGGGGGCAATAGGTCCGAAACGCGACGTTTGTATATCCCTGATCGTGACAGTACTTTTTTAACATTCCCCAACGAGCGCCGCCACCCGCAAACACGAACCGGAATCGCGGATCAAGCTGGAAGTAATCGATAGCCCCAATGATCGTATCGATCTCATGCGCCAGTCCCAGAGTCCCGGAGTAATGCACCACAAAAGGACCTTCGGGGAATACCTGCGGTGAGATTTCCTGCCCATCCGCCCAATTCTCGGCTACGAATATCCGTTCCTCCGGGATGCCCCGAGCGATCAAGCGGGCCTTCATGTCGTCTCCGAGAACGATGATGCCGTCGGCATTACGACGGGACCAATCGGCCAGAAGTCCGACGACACCCGCCAGCATCGAATCGCGCTTCAACACCCCTAAATCGATAGCGATGTCTGGATAAACGTCCATTTCCCAAATGTAGTGGCGGCATCCCCGCATGAGTTTGATCATCCGGCCCAGGACGGCGATTAAAGGCGGCGTGGTGAGCGTCAAAAGAATATCGGGACGTCCGATGCGGTATCCATTCCAGACGGCCCAAGTGAGAAACGATCCGTATGATAGCAGCCGTCCGGCCGTCGAGCGCGAGAATCGACTTGATTTGGATCTGAGAATTCTTACGGGTGGCTTAACGGTTGAGTCCTCGATGCCATAACTCGGTTGCGAGCATATTGCGGTGGTGTGAGTCGCGTCAGAGCCAACAAACCGGCCTAAATCGGTCAACAGCTGGCCTGTGGCGGCGGTGTCCGGCCAGAAGAACTGATTGAGAAGGACGATGTGCATAAGCAACAGGGAATGGAGAGGTTAGCGATTAACTCCCCGATCTGCTGGATTGAGGTTTGAGCAAACGGAGAATAAACCCTTGCATCACCGTGATTGTAGGAGTCAGCAGGGCTCTGAATCCGCTCCAATTTACTACGTTTGTCACGGCATCCTGCATGCCAGTACCATGCTTTTCCGCAACAGCGGCAGGCGGCCAACAGGACGATTGCGGAGCGATGAACGACTAACTTGGTTAGAAGCCGCAGTCGAGAACGATATAGTGAGTCACATACCATGGCATACCAATCACCATGGCGCGTCAAGTACCAGTTCCCTGGATGTCCAACCCACCATAGCGCTCTTCAGGACCGCCATGGTCCCAACAACAACGAGCGTCTCATGCACAATCTCCCCTTCACGACCTAGAGGCTCTCGCATAGGCCACCTTGGCACTGATCATGATCTCATATGAGAGGCGCATGCACGCATACACGAACCCGGGATAGCCATCAACGAAACCGCGGCGAACAATCAGCAAATAGAGAAACGCCCAGAACGGACCGAAGGGCAGTCGATAGAGGATAGCCTTAAGCGTGGCTCTACGCCTACCTGAATCAGTAATGCTATCGAGGCTCAGGCGCGGAATCCAATTTTGACCAGAGGCAATAAGGGCAGCTTCCTTGGTCGAATAGGCGTTGTGACGCTCGAACCACCACTCAATCCCCTTGTTAAATGGGTAGTGGTTGAGGTGTTCTCGCAACTCGATAGTCTGACCATCTGCGACATAGATCTCGTTGATCTCTCGCTCCACGCGGACCCGGCCGCGCCGAAAAACCCGCGGAAACCATGTGGGATATCCTGAGGCGCGTCTTAGCCAGCGTCCCATAAACATATCTTTCCGACGCACACGGAACATGACATCCTGCGGCCCTGCGGCGGCGATGCGCTTTTCGATTTCCGAGGCTAACTCGTCCGTCATGCGCTCATCGGAATCTAGCATTACGATCCACTCATTTTCAAAGGGGAGTGACAGGCCCAAATTGCGTTGGGAAGCATGGCCGACAAAATCCTTCCGGTAAATCTTGGCGCCGAGCGCAAGCGCTAGATCGGTCGTTGCATCGGTGCTCATTGAATCCAGCACATGCACATCGGTGCGCCATGGAACGCTCTTAATGCAATCTGAAACATTACATTCTTCGTTATAGGTTAAGATAAGGACAGACAACATTAATCCAGCCCTCCGCGTACTATCGCGACGATATTATTCGTGCAGGATTCCCCACTACGACTTTATTTTCCGGTACATCGCGCATCACAACTGAACGCGCCCCAACAACAGCGCACCGCCCGATAGTAACGCCCGGACCAACAAAAGCCTCAGCTGCGACCCACGCACCTTCACCTATAACGATTTCACCCGTGAGCAGAGAAAACGCGGTCTTCCGATGGTCGTGCGTGGCCGCGCAGAGATGTACGCCCTGGCTGACTATGGCATCAGTCTCAAGACGCACTTGGTCCACGGAATAGCAGATGGATCGTGGGCCGAGGCAGCTTCGAGTTCCCAGTTCGAGATTCCAGGGCGCCCAGATCCGCACCGATGGATAGGAGTGGACACCTGAGCCAACACGCGCTCCGAACGATCGCAGTAGCATGGAGCGCCAGCCGTGCATCGGGACCGGTGACCACCGGTAGAGCGTCGCTTCCACGAGAGTCCAGAGCAGTCGCCGAACCTTGTCGACGCCGTTGGGAGGCGATACCGGACGTAAGCGCCCGCGATAGATCTGAACGCTTTTTGTCAAGACGGTCTTTCCACGACCTCAGGTGGTTCGCCGGAACGTAAGCACCAGCGATAGACCTGCTCCATGTCAGCAGCGATCTTGTCCCAGGAGAACTCGGCCGCCATCCAGCGGCGTCCCTTGATGCCCATTTCGTCCAGGACTATCGCCGGCATCGTCATGGCGCGGTTGAGCGCCTCCTCAAGCGCACCCACGCCATGATCAATCCACCAACCTGCGCCTTCGCGGTCGAGCCCTGCCCACGGTGCGCCCTTGGTCGAGATCACAGGTGTGCCGTTCGAGAGCGCCTCGGCGACGACCATGCCGAAATTCTCGTTCAGTGTCGGCAGCACGAAGAGGTCCGCCTCCTGGTAGACTGCAGCCTTGGATGCTCCGAATATCGCACCGTCGAACGTCGCGCGAGCGAGGCCGAGTTCCACGGCGCGGGCGGCGAGCTTCTCCCTGTGTCCGCCCTCCGAGGGGCCGACGATGCGCAGCCGCCAATCCGGAAAGAGCGGCTCGAGATGAGCCCAAGCCTCGATCAGGCGGTCAATGCCCTTCTTGGGGTGGATGCGGCCGAGATGCAGCAGCGTGCGCCTGTGTGGATCACGACGTGACTTGGTGGCCCGGATGTCCGCAGCATCGGGCAGATCGATGCCGTTCGGCACGATGGCGACCGGGTTTTTCAGCCCGAGCGCACGAAGCTCTTCGAATTCCTGCCGGGAGGTGGCGTGGAGGCACGTGGCACTCTCGACGGCACGGCGCTGCACGAGCCACCAGACAAGTTGCTTCTGGTGCTGCGAGAAACGCAATGCCGCCGGCCCCAGCATACCGCGGGGGGAAATGATGTGCACCGCTCTGTGCCTCCGCGCTGCCGAGGCCGGGTAGAGGTTTGGCATGGTCCACAGGCCATGGCTATGCAGCACGGCACCTTCGGCGGCTGCGCGGCCGACGGCGCGCGAAAGGCTGCGCGAGACGTAGAGCTTGCCGAGCAACGGCAGGGCGGCGCCATCGTGCGGAAAAGTGTGCACAGGAACGTGCGCGCTAGGCGCTATATTCGTGCACACTATTTCGGAGGCCAATCCGCGGCCTGCTAGCGCCTCCGCGAGCCGGCTCACCGAGTAGCTCGGTCCTGCCGCCGCATTGTCGAGCGACGCGATGATCTGGAGGACATGCAGGGTGCCTCGCCGGAGATTCGCGAAGGTAGATGCCTCAGAGCGCATTAGCAACAGCCAGTTTTTGCCGCGACGCTGGCCTGCGATCAAGCGTCCCTACTGCAGGCGATTGCGCCATTTGTGGAGAACGAAATCGGCGTCCGACCGGTGACAAGCGAGAATATCTGCAGGGCGGACGGGTGCGTCGTCGCCCGTTCCGAGCGCCTTCAACGTGACGGCGCTCTTGCTCCAAACGAAGCCGGTCGGCACCTCCGGAGCGAAGGTTACATAATCGAGGTCAGCGAAAAACGCGTGCAGATCGCGAAAGTAAAAGCCAAATTGCCGCATCAAGTTGAGATTTACCTCCAATTGTATGACGGGATGGTGGGTACGGATCAGGCCTACTGCACCGCGGAGTGCTGATAGCTCGCACCCCTCGATGTCGATTTTCATCCCGCGGACTCGATGTTGGCTGAGCCTGCTCGCCAACTCGTCGATGCCGACCACGCGGACCGTGTGCTCAACATCGACGGTCCCAATGCCGAAATTATCGCCACGAATGTTTCTTAGCCTACTGAGACCATGCTCTGAACTGGCAAGCAGCACGTCGGTCCGCGCACATTCACCAACTGCGTAATCGAGAAGTAGCACATTGGTGGAGTCATTGAGATCCAGATTCTCTTGAAGACGTTGCCGCGTCGCTGGATTGGGCTCAAAGGCCAACACTAAACCCGATGATGCGACCATTTTCGACAAATGACACGCGTAATAGCCCACGTTGGCACCGACATCGATGAACGCATCGCCAGACTCGACTGTGCCTTTCCAGAAACGAATATATTGATCGTCACCCATGAAAAAGTACGAATAGAGCTCATTTGCCTGGCTCAAATCAAAATTGAGAAGACAGCCTAAACCGGATAAGGCGCCCCGACGAACTCCGCCAGACCATTTGATGAGCCGGTGAGCACCCTTGATGTGGGAGCCGCGAAGAACCTTCCGAACAATCGAAATTTCGTAAGACTTCGCCATTCCCATGCTACTGCGACAGTCGCGCCAGCAGTTGCTTGATACGTTCATGCATTGGTGGCATGGACCGCCGCGAATCGGACAAGCATCTGATCCTTGGCCCCGGAATACTAACCCTCTGAAAAAACGGGCGTGTGTACAGGGAAGCGTGGTAGTTTCGGATCTGCTCGGCAGCGGATCGTGCTCTATGATTCTGCTTGTACCGCTCAAGGCTATGTGGCACGTATCGAGCAGCCAAATCCGACAGGAACTCCTTGTGATACATGGCAAGTCCCATACCTATAGACTCAAGCCTCGCGATCAAGCTGAAACTCGCAGGACCCTTTGGATTATCGACTACTAAGACTTCAACGCCGGCACCGGCGTCCTGGGCAAGCCACTCAAGCAGTTCCTTGTAGCTCCAGGGAGGATCGGAGATCATAGTATAGATTCCAGGCTGGACTTGTCCCCTGAGCACAAGCTCGACCGCTTCGCTAATCGACGAGACGAAGACAGTGAAAGAGGGGATGCTTGGCACGATAAGCTGTTGCCCCTCGAACAGTTGCTGCTGCACGGCGAGACTGCAGCTTTGCATTGCGCCGTGTACTTGCCCAAAGCGTTGAATGTGCAGCGAGTGCCCGCTCCTGTTGCAGGCGCGTGATAATTCACGTTCGGCAAACAGTTTCGTGCTCCCGTAAATAGTGTACTTTGCTCTATCCGGGTCGAGGCGGTAAACCGACATCGTGCTGGCGTAGATGATTGGACTGCTAACGGGAACCGCGCTGCACACCAACTTCACGCGTTCTGTGATGGACCGCCGCATCTGGCGTGTATCGACATGCCACGGATGCACGAGATCAATTACGCCATCGGCTGAACTAAGGATATCTCCAACTTCTTTCTCAGTGTTTGCCACACGGCAGTCGACGCCGAGCTTGCGCAGGAGCGCAAGACTGTATTCAGAACGAGCCACGGCGATGGGTCGTACATAAGTATTCATACTCAGCAGCAAGCAGAGCTCGCTACCGACCTGCCCGTTGGCACCCAACACCACAACGCTTCTCCGCACAAACAATCAGCCCCCCTGTGCGTAGATCTGCTCGATGACCTTTGTAGTCAGCGCCGCATTGACTGCGCACGTATAGTTGGCTTCTTTTGCTGCGCGCGCCGCTAGAAATGTGGTCCAGTGCACTGCGGTTATAGCGTGAGGATCGGCGGGGCCAAACGTCTCGAAGCCCGACATGTCAAATTCATTCGTCGGTGCCACATGTCCCTTGACCGTGATCCTGCTACTTCCACCAATATCGAATTGCACGACTGCACTCTCGAACCCAAGCCTTATGCCGGAAGCCACAGACTCGAAGGCGGTTACCTTCAGTTTGAGCGGAAATGAAATGCCGTCCTTTCCATTAACGGAAAGTTCTGCATCCGTGTGCACATCGAAACCATCGTGATACACCGTTCGTCCTGATGCGAATTGCACATCAAGCGCTCCAGAGCTATACAGTGCGGCATCGATGTAGTGCACACCCATTTCCATCAACATACCACCACCAGCGAGCTGGAGGTTCGACATATAGCCTCCCCTCGTCAAGATGCGGCCAAGTCCGCCGAATCGAACGTCGACATATCTCACTTCCCCGAAGATGCCGCTGCGCGCCAACTGCCGCGCGCATTGCACAACACCCATAGAACGTCGCGTTAGTCCGACACCTACCTCCCAGTCGTTGTGTGTGGCAAGAATCGATCGATGCTCCTCGACGCTGCGAGCAAAGGGCTTCTCCACATACAACGATGGATGCGAAGCGCCAAATGCCGAGAGTTGACTGTAAACTACCGGGCGCGCTCCATAAGGTATTGCCAACAGCAGGACGTCTATTTTCGGTCTCTCTATCATACTGACTTCGTAACGACAAAATGGGACACCGATCGCCGCCGCTAGTGATGAGCCAGACTTGTGATCAACATCAGAAATCCATGAGATGCGGACGTTTGGTATGTTGCGAAGGCAGGGGAGATGAATTTGTTGGACTACGGCCCCACATCCAACGATGCCGACTCGAATGGACTGATTTGGGGGCGCTGCTTTCATAACTCTAGCTGGGTTTGCTTTCGGCGGCTCGAACGAGCGCATCCCGGTACCGCTGCCCGTACGCCGACCAGGTAAGCAACTCGCGGTCACTCTCGGGGAGTGGCGCCAGCTTGTCGCTTGTTGCGATGGCCAACGCTCGACCGAGGGCTTGTGCGAAAGCGAGCGTGTCGTCGTACGGCGTTACCTCAATGCGATCCGTGAGCGTCGGAGAGAGCCGGAGATCGGCCCCGCCTGTCCGGCTCGTACAGACGATCCGCAAACCGCTCGCCAAGGCCTGCGCCTGCACCAGCGCCAGTCCCTCCTCGCGCGATGCTAGCGCGAAGACGTGTGCGCGGGCATAGTAGTCCTTGAGTCGCCACTGCGGAACGGAATTGACATGCTCGAAGCGGGGATCGTCGGGAAATGGCACGTCAACGATGCCACCGATATGGAGCAGGCGAACGCCGTCGAGGCTCCGCACGGCCTCAACCAGCGCGTCCACGCCCTTCCGGCGACTCCAGCCGCCGACGAAGATAACTGTCGGCGGTCCCTCCGGTGCCGCCTCGCGCATGGGAAATTGATCAATATCGACCCCGTACGGATTGACAAACACCTTATCCAGGTATTCTGGCGCGTGCGTTTTGAAACTTTCCGCCACATGCGAGGACGGCACGACGATCCGATCGGCGAGGTCGTAGCCGGCAAGTTCACGCTTCACAACGAAGTTGCTCGGTGGCTTGGCGCCAATACGGCCCAGTATCTCCCGCTGTGAGAGGATGTGGCGGCTGCCGCGTTCAAGCCAAATTTGTGCGCCATATCGGCCCTTTGCCGTGCGGGCGGCGTCGAGGTAGAAGCCCGACATGCAGATGAACACATCGCAAGGTTCGAGGAGCGCTGACACTGAGGCATCAAGCGCGTGCGCCATTGCACGTTCCTGCAATCCGGGAAGTACGCCGCCAGCGTAGTTCTGCCAAGCCACAAGTGGGGCCACGAGCGGCAATAGCCCGCGATGGCAATGCGCCGGCAACCCGAACCGCTCTGCGCGCTTCTTGGGAACGTAGGAATAGAACGCGACGACATCGCCAAGCTTATCGAGCTCGCGAGCGAGGTCGAGGACGTGGAAGCGCCCGATCGAGGCAATAGCAACCTTCATGGCTTAGGGCGATCCCCACGATGCAGCAAACTCAGCGCGCATTTGAGTCAAAGTCAGTACTGCGCGCCGCCGCTCATCGACATCAAAGACGAAGAGCACGATTACTGCCATCGTCGTCGCAAGCGCAACGAGCCCGATTATCAAGTGGCAAGATAGAGACAGCGCCAGTGCGGCCTCGGCAACGAGCAATGCCCAGAGAGCGACGGTCAACGCAACCAGCGGTACTGCCCAGGTAGGGCACCGTATCGTCCTGCCGTAGGCAACAGCGGTCAATAAGGCGACCACGCCGTAACTGAGCGTTTGGGTGCCAAAATATCCAGCGAGGTGAAAGTGGGGAATAAGCCATATTGCAGCCAATGTCGTCGCTACGGCTTGCACTGAGCCGAGCGCAAGGATGAGAAGAGCGCGCTTTTCCGCAAGGAGCGCACCTTGTAGCACCGTGAGTAACATGGTAGGTATAAATGCAGCGATCGCGAGAACGCCGATTATCTCGGCCTGCGTAAAAGCGTGGCCGAATATGACTTCGATGGAAACCGGCCAAATCGCTGAAAGCACAGTTGCGATCACAATCGCCAGCGCCCAAATAACCTTAGCCTGCAGCGCTGCTGTCCGCTTGCCATTTCCAGCAGCGTTCTGTGCCGCCAGGTGCGTGATAAGCGGACCAGATAAGGCCACAGGCAAAACGGTCGCGACGGACATCACAGCCTGGGACACCCTGAGTTGTCCCAGGGCCAGGACGCCGGCGTTGCGCCCAAGAAGTGCGAGCGCGAAAAAATCCGCCGGCACGGCGAGGAACACCCCTGCATAAAACGGAAAGCCAACCTTAAGTATATCGAGCATGGCATAGCCAGGAATGCGCGGCCGAATGCGCAGTCCCCGAACCGCAAGCACACGCCGCAAGGATAAGACCAGCGTGCACAAGAGCACAATTTGTGCCAAGGCGAGCCCCCACGACGCGCCAATGGCGCCATGGGCAAGGCCACCGGCGCCGGCAAGCAGGACTATGGAAACAGAGCCGATCATAGTTGCGCGCGCATAGGCCGAAAACTCTCCGAGACCTGCGAACACGGCATAGATCGCTTGAGACATCATCTGCCCCATGAAAATTGCTGCGGCTGGATAGATAAACTCAACCAGTTCAGGGGCGCCGAACATTCGTTTCGCAATAAGCCGTGAAAGAGCGGTGATTGCAATCGCCGTCAAAGCGGAAACTACTGTCATCGCTGAAAGCGCCTCTCCGACGACAGCTTCTGCCTGCGCCTTCTCGGTTTGAGGCGTGTTTGCAAGTGTTACATGCGTTCCCGCGTCGAGTCCCAGCCGCGCCCATCCGCTAAAAGCCTGGGCAACAGATTGTGCGAAGGCGTAAGCTCCTAGTCCGGTCGCGTCGAGCAATCGCGCAAGCACGGTAATCGCAATGAGCCCCAGTCCGCGTTGAAAGAAGTTCAGCGCGAACATCGTAGCGGCGCTAAACAGCCACACGTGTCTCTTAGAAGTCATCGAGAATGAAATCGCTGTCTGAGTGGACGCACTATACCCCGTGCTGCTGCCGTCGCAATGTTAGAGAGGCTCTCGCCCGACCAGTGACCTTCCGCCAAAACGAGCGCCGCATCTCGGAGGTGCGCCCCCTGAATCCGCAAGCACTCGGTGCGGAACTGAAGCTCCTCACGACTCGATGCGGCTCTCGCCGGCGCTTTGGCGCAGGGTCGCGACTTCAAAACCGCGAAAATCGTCTCCAGCCTCGCGGCGTAACTGTGGCGCTCGAATGCAAGTGCCTGTCCGGCGCGGGCAATCATCTCACGCTTGGCGGCATGTGCCAAGTAGTAGCGGATCTTTTCGATCGCTTCATCTGCGGTTTGGTAGCCGACGAAATGGACCCCCTCGGTGGCGAGGTCGGACAATTCGTTGCCTACCCGGTCGGTCACAAGCAGGGCACCGGAGGCGAGACCTTCGAAGAAGCGCATATTCACGTCACGCCGGATGCTCTTGTTAAAAACAATCTTCGCGTTGCTGTAGACCTCTCCCATCTCCGATGGCGAATAGGCACGACGGAAGTTATTTGTGTTAAACGATGTGAGCACGCGGATGAGAACGTCGTGCCGATCCGAGCCAAGTGCTCCTAGCTTGCCTATGAAAGCAACATCAATGTCACGGGCCAGCCCAGGGACGTAGTGAACCGCGGGATCGCACGCAAGCGGTAGTGCGTGCACGCTCGGATGTCCCACGGATTCAATTGCCTGCAAAAAAGACGGCTGAGCGACGAACACGTGGTCGAAGTAGCGCGCATAGGCCCGACGAAGCGTGAGTTCTTGGTGAACATCGATAAGGATGCCTACCGTTGGGCATGGAGCGCATCGTAGGCGATCTGGATGGGTGAAGAGGGGGTCCACAACCATTACGACTTCCGTATCACACTCGGCCGGAGCGGGCGGAGAGTTACGGCGGCGCACCAAGCCACAGCGCGATGTAGCCGCCGATTCGAAATAGCGTGCAGTGTTCACGCCGTCCCATAAAGCAACGATCGAAATGCTGGCGGGTGTGGCTGTCATTTGTCCGTTCCAACCTTGTACGCACGGAGCGCCACTTCGGATGCGAAGAGCGTCGGCCATCGCTCTGCTGCAACGCGGTCGATGAAAGCTTTTAGCGATTGCAAGAACGGCACTCGTCTGAAGGGACCTAGCGGAAACGAACCTCGTGTGCCGACAGCATCGAGCATTAATTCGGGCAGCGGTTCCACCAATTCGCCCGCGGCGGTTCGCGGCGTGTAAAAGCGCAAGTGGGTGCGGTCGAGAATTCCCGAATCCTGATATACAAAACGTCCCCTAATGAAGGCGAAGCGCGTTCGCCACTCGAGCACGTTCGGTACGACGATTAGGATTAGTCCCCCGGGGTTAAGCAGATACAGCAGCCCTCGGATCACGGCGACGGGATCGGGCAAGTGTTCTAGAACATGCGAGAAGATGATCGCATCGAATGGACCTTCGATTTTGCGCAGCGGAGTTGTGTTGAGGTCAACCAAGTATACGCAATCGCAATTCGCCCGCGCGATGTCCGCTTCCGCGGCGTTGTTCGTCAAGCCAACAACGATGCGATCGGTACGTAAGGACTTAAGCCGCTTTGCGTTGTCGCCTGCCCCGCAACCCACATCGAGAATTCTGATCGCGGTATCGGGCACGAGGCGCTGGACGAGCGCGTTTCCGTCGTTTTTGTATATCCTGGGGCTCAATCAATCTCGCCGTGCGGAAAAGATACCCGGTTCGAGTTCAACAGGGTCAGCCTTTCCTGACCACCGGTCGAAGCAATATGTACTGCGCCACGAACATGATCGGCAGCAACTGAATGGCTCCAGCGAGGGCGGGGCCCACGTCTGAGGGCAACGTCGCGAGCGTCATCGCGGAGCCGATGTAGACGAGCATTCCGCCGGCGCCAGACCGGGCGATCCCGTAGAAGACGAACCCCTGCAAGTAGCCCAGAATCAGGAAGCCAATTCCAACGCCCCATCCACCGCCGATCATGTAGAAATAAGTGATTGGCCCCATGCCGACGGAAGTTCCAGAGTCGCTGGTGTTTCCAAACACGTTCTGGTTGTACCAGACTCCGGTCGAGAAGGATGGTTTATCCTTCCATACCGCCCTCGGAACGAAGGCGTACACCGGGGCGAGAAGGATGCTATTCACCATGGCCCCTTTCATTTCGGAATCGACGCCTTCCTGATCAGCGAAGTCCACACCGGCGATGGACATCGCGGTCATGTCAAGACGTGAGGCGATTTGAGTTGATAATGGAACATTCGCACTGACGAGGTCGTCGCGCTGTCTCGTTCCGTCCACGATTGCGTGGAGGAGGGTGTCGACGCCTTGACCATATAACTGTTGACGATTAAGATATGCCCGATAGGGCTCGATCACAGAGTACGAGACCACCAGAGCGACGCCTGCCATCCCCGCCAAAGTCCACGCGATACGTCGATAAACGAGGAAATAGGCAAGTCCCGCGACCAAAAAAGGAAATACAACCTGGAACTTAAACCCCGATAATAGGCCAATCCCCAGTTGGATTACGAACGCCGACAGGCCTGCGATCATGACGAGTTGTACTGGCCGGCCTCGCTTAAGTCCATCGAAAAGCTCCACTAGCATCAGCAGGAGAGACAGGCCACCGGAAGACACAGCAATGCCGAAGAATTGCAGAATCATCACATGTTGCTCACGAGCCTCCACCGATCCGGCCATCCCGAATATGCCGTTGGCGATCCCATAAATTACCACAGCAATGGAGCAAATTTGCAGGACCAGCGCTGCCGGAAAATTCGGATTCCACTCCGTTCTTACCATATGGGCTTTCTGCAAGCTTCTCCGGAGCAGATTCCCTTGGGTTGCAGCAAGATCGAATCCCCGCCACATGGCAAAGGCGGCAAGCGCAGCCAGCGGAATGAATTCAGAGCACTTGGACCACACGTCGGGCACAACATTGCTCAGGCGTTCGTAGATGTAGGGATCGATCATACTGACGCCCGCGCTCAGCACATGACTAAGGAAAAAGTAGTACAGGGTCGCGATTAGCGGCGGCGCCAACGCTCCATACGACATCTGCTTGCGCAGATGAAAACGACACTCGAAGAAGAGGTAGGTCGAGAGGAGCGCCGCGTAGAGATAAAAGGGCCCACGGCCGCCAATTAAGTTGTAGCCGACAAACAGCACAACAGCGGTACCCAGCAGGACCACACCGCAAACAGTGATCATAGGATCTGTGGCGGCGTGTCGTGATGTTAAGGAGGCTGTCATTTGCATCACGTTCGAGATATCAACTGAATGCTCATCATCTCGCATTTCCTCGCCTTGGCGCGTTCGCGTCGCCGTCACGCTTTTTGCGGACGAACACGTACAGGTTAGAGATGATGGGCGTGGGCGCGATGCGATGCACCGCTGACATAATTCGAAAGATCGCCTTGGAACCGAAAAAGTAAGCAGGCTCTGGTGCGTAGAGATAAGTCCGGTTCTCCCACCCCCTAAAAAGGCGCGCCACGGCGCTGAGCGTGTTGCACCTGTAGGCCGAGGGGAAGACGTCTACCACACGACGATTTGGCTGCGCTTTTGCTAGCAGCTTGGCGTGGTTCCTATTCTTAATTAATCTGGCGACAATGCTCGCGTAGTTGCATGCGTGCGGGGTGCGGCCGCAAAAGATTCCACCCGATTTTAATACACGGTCTATTTCCGCACGGAACGCCTCCACGTCGTTGATGTGCTCAAGCACGTAATCGCAGATGATCATATCGATTGATTCGTCCCCGAGTGGAATCCGCCCCTCCTGCAGGACCATGTTGCGCGACGTCGTAGCGTTTTGCAAAACGGCTTCGTCCACATCGACCCCTATATATTCGGCTACCTTAGAGCGAATATCGCGGAGACTTCTTCGAAACGGAATCTCATCTTCCCAGAACCACGAACCCCTGCCGGCGCCGAAGTCGAGTACCTTGAAATGCGGTTGCAGTAGCGCGTTTACCCTCGTAAAGAACTCCATCGTGCCGTCGAGGCTCGAAAAGTCCCCCATCAGCTCCTTTCCTGGGTCGTAGCCGCATTGCTTCTTGGGCTCACCGGGGGCTGATATTACGCCGGGGCTGGTGATGCGGGGTGGAACGCTATTCAACAGCAGATTCCCGTCGCATGGCGTTTATTGTAATCAATTCGATCTGGACTGGTTCTCGACGAAGAATGCGTTATTCGCGCTGAATGAATCCAGGCGATATCCGAATTCAAGGAGGTGTTTGACGACTGGATGAGAAGCGCATGAGAGCAGTTCGAAGCCGTGCAATTCGATTACGATGACTTCGGGGCGCCAGCGATTGAGGTCGATCGACCTAATGATCTCCTCGTCGAGTCCTTCCAAATCGATGGACAGGAGTCCGAAGCGGTTGGGAACGCTGTGCTCGGTGAGCAAGGACGAGAGGCTAGTGACGGACAGTTCGATTTCCCGGCCCCGGCTGCTGTCCGAGTGGACTTGCCTCGCTCCAACGACGTGGGAGAGGGCGGATTCGTCGGCCAGGAGAAACTCGACGGTTCCCGAACCAGTACCGACGCAGGCCTGGTGACAGATGTCGCGGGGACGCACCCGGGAGAAGAGGCCGATGAGATGGGGATTGGCGTCGATGCACAGGCCGCGCCAGCCCATCTGGTACAGCAAATAGGTATTGGATTTTTCGATAGGATGATTACAGCCCACATCGACATAGAACCTGCTTTTGGATGAACTCACCAGATGGAAGAGGATACGGTCTTCGCCAACCTGCGCATACGAGCCCGCTCTTTTCGGGTCAAGAAACTTGCGGATCATTTCGGAGACCAAGATCTTGGTCGCGAAGAATGGCGGAAACTGGCGATACAGGGTGGTCGCGCGCGAAATCTTCATAGGATTGATTGACAGTTTGGGTCTTGCCGTTGATGGCAGGCATCTGTCAAGGGCCAACGACTCTACTGCACGGCTCAGCTTTCTTTATACTGCACCAGCGGCATCGGGTACCCTTGCGCGCGACCCATAACCGTATCGATGAGCAGTTTTAGGCGCAACTCATAGGTGTGGTCTCGGCGCGCACGGCGTTGTCCCCGCTCGGCGATGGATGCCCGTTCGTCATCTGATTGGAGATAATGACGGATCTTCGCGCGCAGATCCGCCATTGTATCGAACGCCACAAGTTCTTCACCAATATTGAACAGTTGGGATAGCCCAGGTCGCCAGTCTACGAGCTGAAAGCCACCGGCGCCGCAGATTTCGAACGTGCGTACATTCGTGCCCCAAATTTCCGCCGGATTGAGATTGTTAAGAACGATCTTGGCAAATCGAAATGCTAGTGCCTTGGTTTCGTACCCGACCCATTGGTTTTGCACCAGTGGCTTCACGAGTCCCAGATCCATCCATAGCGGCGCGGGCAGACCCCAGATTTTCGCGTCGAAATCTGCGAGCTTGTTCCAGAACGCCACTCGGTACGCGTAGAGGTTCCCAGCGGTACAGACGTCGGTGGAAAACCGGGATTCAGAGCGCTCGTCGTATGATCCGCCGCCCAGGGATGCGGGGCTAAAACACTCCGGTAAGTAATACGCAGGCGCCTCTATCTTTCGGCGTAGCAGATCGACGATGTAGGGATCCTTGAAGAACAGCAGGTCATACCCGCCGTTTAAAAACATGTGCCGCTGGAAGCTCCAGATCGGGTCCGGGTACCACAAGGCGAGCGGTGCTTTTGTAAGTTGCTTTACAAGTGCAGCGTCCACTGGGGTAAGGTAATCGTGGGTACACAGAGTGAGGTCTGCCGAGCCTGCGCGCTCTACGCACCTGCGGATAGCGACGCTTTCGGCACCTAGACCGAGCACTCCTCTAAGCTTCTTGCCCTCTTCGTGAGCTTTACTGCTGAGCCGATTGAGATAGAACCTTATTCTGGTTCCCTCAGGTGCGCTCTTTGGGCCGAGTTCGAGGCGTATCACTTCATGACCGAGGGCAGCCAGCCCCTCCTCGATAAATGACGCAAACGCCTCTGGATAAAAGCGCCCGATGATGATGATCCTCATAGGATCTCACCGAAGCTGTAACGGACCATCACACTTATATGCGTTATCTTTCTTGAATGACGGTTCGAGGACATTGCAGCGGCGCGAGTAGAGTGCGTGAGCGGCGATCATCGGTGGGAAGGGCCTAGTTGAAGACAAGGGTTGTTTTACTATCGTCTATGCACCGGAAAACGTTAATAGCGGCTCAACAACCCGTTGTCGGCTAGACAAGAAATGACGCTCTACAATCACAAAGGACACCCAAGACATAAAAGTAGCTAAAACGAAGGTTGTTGGCACGCCAATTATCGCTGGAAGCGTTCTGTAGCCCCGTATTGCGAACAGCGCCGCAAGTGCTACATTTTGCGCGCGATGTCATCAGCGTCAAAACTCAGGCATCGTCTCATGGTGCACGAGCGATTGTTGTTACACAACGAGCATGAGAGTACGGACAAAGGCGCCCCACAGTCTTGTCCATTACGGCGATAAGCGCGAGTGAGGGTAGCCAAAACGCCCCCGCTGTGAGTGCGCGATTGAGCTTCGCATAGGCACCCATTAAGCCGGGCCAACTCGAAAACTTTTGCCAGCAGGAATTGGTGAGGATAGGCGTTCTCTCATGGAAGGTCTGATACTCGATCATGAAGCCCGCGTCCCGGAATAGCTGCTCGTTGTGCGACGGCACTGCGTATCCAATGTGCCCATCACCGTTAAGAAACTGCGCTTCATAGTCTTCTGGACGGGTGCGACGATAGGCGGAGATGAGGAAGTTCTCAGTCCAGATGTCATAGTAGAACACTACTTTGCCGCCGGGACGGATAACCCGGCGGCATTCGCGCAAGATCCGGGCCTTGCCTTCGTCGTCGAAATGTTCGAAGAAACAAGAACTGATCACGCCAGTGACGCTTCGATCCTGTAACGGTATCTTTGTGGCATCGCCTTGGATGAGTAGCGCATAGTCGTGGGACGCGAGAGGAATAGCATCTGATGATAGATCAAGCCCAACCATTCTGTAGCGCTTTCCAAACCAAGCGACGCCACCCGCGCACCCAAGCTCAAGCACGGTTGAGTTAGCAGGGAGTGCTCGGGCCACCGCTGTCGGATAACCTTGCAATACGATCGCGAGCGGTAGTGTGGCCCAGAAGCCATCGTTCTTCGGGATGAATTTCGTGCGGTTTTTGTATCGACCTTCGTAGAACGGATCAGGGTTAAGCTCGAAGCATCTCACTGGCCCACGGATGTGACCGACCTCTCCACAAGTGTCGCAAATGTACGAGGCATCCCGCCTCGTTGTCGGTGTGTGGTGCACTGGGCAGGCGAGTAGCCCGTCTAAACCGCCCAGCGGACGCGACAAAAGTGCGGTACGGTTCACTGAGGGACTTTCACGTCCGGCATTCGGAACAGCACGTCAAGATCGAACGGAGGGCGGTGTATCTTGCGATACCACAGAGCTTCCAGCACGGGGGATCGCCCGTCACTAAGCATGCGAATCCATCCGCCACTTCCCGGATTGGAGAGATAAAGCCACACTGAACTCAGCAATGCCGCGATGGAACCCTCTCGCCGTAACGCGCCACGCGCGAAGCAGTGAATTGTTCGCGCTAGGTTGAGCATCGTCCAGGCGTCAGCAAGCCGCTGAAGGCGCGAATCTCCTGTAGCGCGCAGATACGCGAGCGAGTTGGCGGACCGGATGAGCGCAAGTCCCGCACCTTGGGTATAGGAGTTCTGTGACGCATGGACTCCTTGACCGATCGCACCAGGCGGCAGAACAACTACCGCCCCCTTACCTGCGGCGATCGTGCCGACAACAAGATCGGCCGACATCTCTCGCCGCCAGACTTGCGGATCGCGGGTGATCGCGTCCGCGCGCAGCATCATATATGAAGGAGAGCCAAGAAACCAACCAAACAAGTGACAGGCCCGCTCGAATGCGCACCAATCGAGTTGAAGCGGCTGTGAGGTCTTGTAAGTGATCCAAGTCTCATCAGTTTCGTCATCTTTAAGCACGGGCGCGCCCGAGATGACCGACACCTCAGGGGCAGCCGCTGCTGCATAAGCTGCAAGGCCCCCCGAGAGTAAATAATCGTCCGCTTGAATGAACTTGATCCATGGCCGGGTGGCAAGGCCGAGCGCCTTCAGATGGTTTTCCCAAAGGCCCAGATTCCTTTCATTCTCGATAACGGTGAGACGCGGATCCTTGTAGCAAGCGAGTGCCTCTATTGTGCCATCTCGGCTGCAATCGTCGACTACAATAATCTCGCTCGCACCTGACTCTAGCGCGGATTCGAGCGCGCGGACGATTTTGTCTCGATATCGAAATGTGGGAATAAGGATCGAGATGTCGGCCTCTGAAATCGACATGTCACGCCGTCTCGTTTTTCAGGCCACGTCGGACCCTCGCCGCTATAACTGCGGCGCGGAGTCCCCTCGCGCACTCTGCGTAGCCCCACGTCTCGATACGGGCGCGGCTGAATGCACCGCTCCGAGCACGCAGGTTAGGATCGCGTAAAAAAGGCACGAGCGCCGCAGCGAGGCCGTTCACATCGCCTGCGGCGAATCGCGCGCCATTAATCCCAGGGTCGACCAAGTCCTCCGCGCAGCCAATCTCCTCCGAGACCACGACAGGCATGCCGCAGCACATCGCCTCGTTCACAGCAAGGCCCCAAGGCTCGTTGTCGGACGGGAGCACAAATACGTCACACGCCGCATAAACCATCGGCAGGTTGGTCTGATTGATAAAGCCAGGGAAGCTCACGTTCCTGATCAAGTTCCTTTCGACCGCAGATCGCAACTCTGGCTCAAGAACCCCTGACCCAACTAATACAAGATTGGCGTCGACGTTGTCGCGCTGCAGTTTGGCAAAGGCTTCAAGGAGGTCATTCGGGCGTTTCCGCCTGTCGAATTTTCCCGCATAAAGGATGATCGGTGCATCATTCGTGACGCCGAGCTGAGCGCGCAAGCCAGCACGCTTTGTCGGCGAAATCCGTGAGGCCGTAGTGAACCGTGCATTGTCCACGGCATATGGCATAGAGAATATCTTCTCGGAGGGTACACCCAAGGAGCGGTAATAGCGTGCATTAGCGGAACCGATCGCGAGAAACCCGTCGAATGTGGTGTAAAGCCACGATATCAGCGGTCTGCGCACTGCTTCTTTCCAGGGAGGTCGGGAGAGACGCAGATGTGTCTCGGACCGGGCAAATGCGGGCGTGCCCGAAGTCTTGCACGCAGCGAGAGCCACATGATGCGCCGCAAGATTGTGGCCATGGATAACAACGGCGTCGTATCGGCCTGAGCGAATTACTGACCACAGCCCAGTGCCCGTCACAGAAAAGAACCCCCCTATGCGCCGGTTCCGCACTCGCCCAATAAACCTCGCCTCGTAACCTGCAAGAAGATCGAGGTCCCAAGTAACCGCTTGATTGAATCCCTTGTCCAGACCATTACGCAAGCTGAAATCAGACAGATAAAGGGCCGTCACACTCATTTCGCAATTATGCTGAAAATAGGCATACATCGGCGCAAAATATTGAATGGGGTCACTCTTGTCCAAGACAGCATTTTGGGTGAAATGATCGGTTGATTTCACAGGACATAGGTATCCTGTCCCGGCTATAGCGTCCGGTTTCTTCGATAACTCG
>Ga0307373_10005358_pt1 | contig 21015 bp, 20 predicted proteins | sample OX2MG_FD_202534 | JGI IMG/M metagenome (GOLD analysis project Ga0307373, IMG submission 202534) | Soil microbial communities from Risofladan, Vaasa, Finland - OX-2 | ecosystem: Environmental > Terrestrial > Soil > Coastal area > Acid sulfate soil | place: Finland: Risofladan, Vaasa | collected...
AGCGGCCGAGAGAGCACTGGCCGAGGCCTCGGGCGCGGCCCAGGGCGCCCCGGACTCGGGCCGACGCGCAATGCTGCAGGGCCGCCTTCACGCGCTCCGAGGCGAGCCGGGACCGGCGCGCGAACGATTCGAGCTGGCCCTCCGCCAGCTCCGCGCGGAGGGAGACGCCGAAGCTCTGGTTCGCTGCCACACGGCCTATTCGGCCCTGCTCGAGCAGTGGGGAGACACTGCCGGCGCTCTCGATCACGCCAAGCGCGCCCTGGCCACCGCACGCCGCGAACAGCCGGACTGAGAAGCCTCAGGCCCGGGTCGTCGCCTCCTGGCGCTGGCCGCGCCAGAGCCATACCACGATCACAACCGCCAGCGCGAGGGCGACGACGAGGGCAACTCGGCCGACTGGAGCGCTCACCCGCTCATAGTTGGACCCCAGCTCGTAACCCACCAGGGTCAGGGCGGCGCACCAGGGCAATGCGCCGGCGGCGGTGACGAGGGCAAAGGCGGGCAGATTGATCCGGGCCAAACCGGCCGGAAACGATATGTAGGTCCGGACCACGGGCAGGATCCGGCCCACGCCCACAGCCCAGAGCCCCCAGCGCTCAAACCACCCGTCCGCCATCTCCAGATGGCGGGCGCGAATGCCGACCACCCGTCCGGGTCCGAGCAGCAGGGGCTCACCCCAGCGCTGGGCCAGGGCGTAGGCGAGCAGCGAGCCGGCCAGGTTACCGACGGTGCCAGCTCCGATCACCAAGACCAGGTTCAGATGTCCGGTGGCGGCCAGGATGCCCGCCACCGGCATGATCACCTCGCTCGGGAAGGGCAGGCCGCAACTCTCGGCCGCCATCAACAGAAGAACCGCGCCCAGGCCATACGCGTCTACGAGATGGATCAGCAGCTGATTCATGATTGCTTCGGCGGCGCCACGGCTCGGGCGGCGAGCGCATGCCCCGGGGGCCGCCCGCTAGCGCTCGAAGAAATGTGCGCGGCCAACTCTGCGATGACGGTCAGGGATAGAGCCCGCGATCGCGGGTGGCCTGCGCCACACGGCCGACGGCCTGGACGTAGGCCGCCATGCGCAGACTGATGGAGCGCTCCTGGGCCAGCGAGCGGACGTCGGAGAAGGCACGCTCCATGATCGACTGGAGCTTCTGGTTGACCTCGCGCTCGGACCAGAAGAACGACTGAAGATCCTGCACCCACTCGAAATAGCTCACGGTCACGCCCCCGGCGTTGGCGAGAATATCCGGCACCACGACCACTCCCCGTTGGGCGAAGATGGCATCTGCCGCGGGTGCGGTGGGGCCGTTGGCGGCCTCGACCACGAGCCGAGCCCGGACGCCAGAGGCGTTGGCCGCCGTGAGCTGATTGCCCAGCGCAGCAGGAATCAGAACCTCACATTCCGCGCTCAGCGGCGCGTCCGAGTCGGTATCCGTGGCCCCGGCAAAGCCGCCCAGGCCGCCGCTGCTGCGCTGATGCTCGAGCAGCGCTTTGATCGAGAGGCCGAGCGGGTTGGCGACCCCGCCGTACTGGTCGGAGACGGCCACGATGGTGCACCCCGCCTCCTCCAGCAGGCGGGCCGAGATGCTTCCTACGTTGCCGAAGCCCTGCACCGCGACGCGGGCCTGGTGGGGCTTGATGCCGAGGTCTGCGAGCGCGGCGAGGGTGCAGATCATGACCCCGCGTCCGGTGGCTTCGATCCGGCCCAGGGAACCACCGACCTCGACCGGTTTGCCCGTCACCGCGGCCGGGACCGAATAACCGCGATGCATCGAGATGGTGTCCATGAACCAGGCCATGACCTGTCCGTCGGTGTTGACGTCGGGCGCGGGTATGTCGCGATCGGGTCCGACCAGGACCGCGATTTCGGTCGCGAATCGGCGCGTCAGCTTCTCCAGTTCGCGCCGGCTCAAGCCTCGGGGATCGACCACGACGCCGCCCTTGGCTCCGCCGAACGGAATGTTGACCACCGCGCACTTCCAGGTCATCCACATGGCCAGTGCCTTGACCTCGCCCAGCGATACGTGCGGGTGGTATCGAAGTCCCCCCTTGGCCGGGCCGCGGTTGATGTTGTGCTGAACCCGGTATCCGGTGTATACCTCGACCCGACCGTCGTCCATCTCGACTGGAAAGTGGCAGGTGAACTCGCGCTGGACCTCGCGCAGGATCTGCCTCATCTCCGGCTCCAGGCCGATCAGGTCGGCCGCCTGGTCAAACTGGGCCTGGGCAGTACGCCAGTCCTCCGAGCCCTCCGCGGCGGAGGGCGGTTCGGGGGGCCGGCTGGCGCTGATCACCTCACCACCTTAATCAAGAGTCCTCAAAGCAGGACCGTGGAGCGCGGGTACCGGGCTTCAGGATCGCACATCACGTTGACCAGGGCGGGCAGCCCCGAAGCGAAGGCGCGCTCGAGGGCGGGGCGTATTTCCTGTGGCCGACTGACCAGCTCGGCGTGGCCGCCGAGCGCCGCCACCATCAGGTCGTAGCGCGTTTGCGGCCTCAGATCGGCGAGCAGGGAGGTCCCCAGAAAGTCCTCCATGGCGTGCTTCTCGGTCGCCCAGATGCCATTGTTGGCGATCACGCAGACAACGTTGACGCGATGCCGGATCAGGGTGTCGAACTCCATCGCCGAGAACCCGAAGGCTCCGTCACCGCTGAGCAGCAGCACCTGGCGCTGGGGATGAGCGAGCTTTGCCGCCAGGGCCTGGCCCAGGCCGGCGCCGAGACAGCCGAAGGGGCCGCCGTCGAGCCAGAGGCCGGGCCCTCGACGATGGATCATGCGCCCGGCAAAGGAGCCGAAGTCGCCGCCGTCGACGACCACGATGGCGTCCGGATCGAGCGCGCGCTCGGCCTCGGCGACGAGCCGGGCCGGATGCACCGGGCTGCTGTCGCAGGCCGCCAGGTCAGCGTCGGCAGCCACCACCTGAGAGCGCGCCTGCTCTACGAGCTGGATCCAGGGCGCCGTGGCCGAAGAGCGACCCGAGACTTCGGCCAGCGCGGCAAGAGACGCCCGCACGTCTCCGATCAGCGCGGCCGAGGGAGGGCGATGGTGACGCAGCTCATCCCCGTCGATGTAGATGAGCTGAACGTCCTCGGACAGGACCGGAGGTAGGCCCCAGTTGAGCCTGAAGTCGAGCGGCACCCCGGCGAGCACGACGACGTCGGCGCTGGCCAGACAGAACGAGCGTCCCCGGGAGGCGAACAGGTGGTGGTCGGGCGGGACCATCCCCCGCGCCATGCCGTTGAGGACCAGTGGTGCGCCTGAGGCTTCGGCCAGTTCCACCACCTCCTGCTCTGCATGCGCCCACCACACCCCGGAGCCGGCGACGATCACCGGATGCGTGGCCCCGCGCAGGAGCCGGGCGGCGAGCGCAACCTGACCTGGATCTGGCGGGCCGGGGGGTTGGGCTGCCGTGCCCCCCGGCTCGTCCAGCCGCCCGACACCCAAGAAAACGTCGATCGGAACGTCGATGAAGGCCGGGCCCGTGCGAGCGGCGAACGCGGACTCGATCGCCTCCCGGACCAGCCCCTGAGTTCGGTCGGGCTCAAACACGGTGGCGGCGTATTTGACCAGGGAACTCACCAAGGTGACCTGGTCCAGTTCCTGCAGCGAGCCCATGCCCCAACGCGAGATCGGTGCGCGCCCCGCCAGGAGCAGCATGGGCGCGTCCTCGGATCGCGCCGAGGCCAGGGCGGAGATGGCGTTGGTGACCCCCGGTCCGGCGGTGACGGCCGCCACCCCCAAGCGTCGGGTGAGCTTTGACCAGCCCAGCGCCGCGAACGCGGCCGAGCGCTCGTCCCGCGTGTCCAGCAGGTTCAGGTCGAGCTCGGTGGCACCAAGGTAGATACCCCAGATGTGGGCCCCATTGAGGGTGAAGATGGGCCCGGCCCCGGCCTCGCGGAGCGAGCGCGCGAGGAGGGTGCCGACAGCCATCAGGGGTTGCTGATCCGACCCGGCGGCCTGCATCTCAGGCACCGGCGCGCCGCCCTGGGAGGTGCCGGATCGGAGCCCTAAAGCTGCTCACCCAGCGCCTCTCGCTTGTGGTCCAAGCGGCGCTCGGACGCGCGTCGCTCCAACGCGTCGCCCGGCCCCAGATCGACGAAGCCGGCGCGGGCCAGGCGCGGATGCACCTCGGCCACGAGCCGAAACATCTGTTGGGCCAGCCGGCGGTAATCGGGGTGACCTTGGGGCGTGGTGCGGAGCTCGCAGAGGTGGACGATTTCGCGCAGGTTGGCGCGTATGTACCAACGCACCCGGTAGGCGAGCGGAACCGCGTACTGGGCCAGCTCTGGTCCGATGGCGGAGGACATCAGGCGCTGGGCGGATTCCGCCTGTTCGATGGCCGCGCGGAAGGCGTCCTGGAGACCGTATTCGGACAGCTGTTCGGGTACGTCATAGCCCAAATCGACCCCGAGCAACTGGCGATCCTGGCTCAGCATCCGATGCCGCTGCAGATCTCGATAGGCGGCGAAGTTGGCCACCACCTCAAATCCGTAGACCGCCTGCTCCAAGGCCCGAGGGAGCCGCTGCCGGCGGTTCTGGCGCCCGTCCAGAACTGCATCCAGCACCGCCCCAGGGTCTGGGAGCTCAGCGCGAAGCTCCTCCCAGCCCAGGTCGGAGTGTGGGAACAGCGCCGCCACCACCACCTTCTCCTCCGCGCCCGGATCGAAATCAAGCAGGCGGACGCCGGCCGCATCAGGCCGGGGCCGGGGGGCGGGAGCCAGCCGGCCCACGCGCTGCTGAATGTCGCGCAGGCGGTCAGCGGCGGGCCGGCCGTGACGCTCGTCCAGCGCGCGGCGGACGAAGGCGGGGATGACAGAGTTCAGCTCCGCCTGCATCTGCAGAGCCAGGGAGCGGCATTCGGGCAGGGGGTCGGCGGCCATCTTGGTGATCAGGTACTCGAGCGCGCGCCCGTTGCCGTAGAGACCGAGATTGGTCAAGGTGGAAGCCGGCAACAGGCCGCGGAGCAGGTCTAGGGCCTTGGCTCGAGTGGCCGACCTCCAGGCCCGCTCGCTCTCATCGGCGGTGTGGGGGTGGCGGAGGCGGATGGACTCGATCAGGGGCTCCAGCAGTTCGGAGTAGGCGGAGAAGAGCCGATCCATGGACGGCTCGTAGGCTGGGTGGTCCAGCTCCGGGGCGCGGTGGTAGAGGCTTCGGCCATCGGATCCTGGTCGATCGAAGCGAACGTAACGGGTTGACTTCTCGAGCGGCGAGATTCCGATCCTGGAGCCCTCCAGGCTCTTGGCCGCGAGCGTGCTCACCCCCTCAAGCGCAAGATGGGCGCCGGCGAGCTCGGCCACCGAGTCGTCTCCGTACCCGACCAGGACGCGCTCATAAAAACTCTCCGCCCGAGCCGCGGCCACAGGGTCGCGGGAGGCGGCGGCCGTGCTCCCGGGAGGCACGGCCAACTCCTCCAAAAACTCTTCCAGCAGCACCCGGCGCAGGCTTTTCTCCGTCCTTGAGTAGCGGGAGAACAGCGCTCCCTTGACCACCTCGGGGAGATTTCGAAGAGCGAACACGGGGCGATCGAGGTTGGTGAAATAGGGTTCAAGCGCAGCTTGCTCCAGGTCGCTGAATTCGCCCCCTTGCAGGCCGGCCACGAATGGTGAGTCTAAGCGCTGGGGTAGGACCTGGCGGACGTTCTCTGCGGCTGCGGCTGCGGCCGCCGGGGTTGCGGCCGCGCCCGAGCCGATCGCTCCTGGGTGGGCGGCAGCAGGGGGGCGGATCGGCTCGGGGTCGACGGCCGGCACGCCCTCGGCGAGGGTCGAGGACGCGATCGGGAATCGCCCCCGGGGCGCCTGGACGCCTCGCCTAGAATCGATCTCGTGGACCCCCTCATCGGATTCGACTGGGCCAGGCACTGGCGGGACCTGGTTGAACGGCGCGTGGAGCAGACCGGGGGTCCTCTTCAGACCGACTTCTGGACCCGGCGGGCGGGCTCCTATGCTGTTGCCCCCGCCGAACCCGCGCCCCCTCCCGATCCCGTACTGAGCCTGCTCGAGCCCTGGCTGTCGCCGCAGCGCTCGCTCCTCGACGTGGGCGCCGGGGTCGGTCGCCACACCGTGCCACTGGCCGAACGCCTGGCCTGGGTGACCGCGATCGAGCCCTCTCAGGCGATGCGCCAGCGAATTCCTGAACTGGCCAACGTGACCGTCATCGCCAGCACTCTGGAGGAGGCCGAGCCGGCCCCATCCGAGCTCGTCCTCTGCTCCCACGTCCTCTACCCCATCGCCGATGCGGTCGGCTTTTTGACCGGGCTCGAGGCGGCCGCAACCGAACGCGTGTTTGTCATCCTGCGGGACGCACCCAATCCCCATCCGGCCGAGCTCATCGCGGGTCCAGAGCGGGTGCGGGAGCCCTGTTTGCGCGACCTGTTCATGCTTTTAAGGCAGATCGGGGTGACGCCGGAGGTCAGTTTTTGGAGCCAGCGGGGGGAGCAGCGCTGGCCGAATCTGGAGGCCGCGCTGGAGGACTGTCGAGGCCGGGCCGGAGCCCGGTGGGACGAGGTCCGAGGGCGCGAGTTCCTGGAGCGCGAGCTGATCCGAGGGGAGCCGGACGAGGGCGTGCTCTACCGCTCTCCTCCCTATCCGGTGGGGGCCGTGCATTGGCGCCCCCGAACCTGACTCTCAGGTCCGTCCGACCCACCGATCAACCGGCGGTCGAGGAGATGACGCGTGACGTGTTCGGCGGCCACGACTATCTGCCCTCGGTCTTCGAGCAATGGGTATCCGATCCGCTGGCGCGCTTTCAGGCGGCGGAGGTCGACGACGACCTGGTGGCGGTGCTGCGCCTGCATCCGCTGCCCGGGCTGGTGATGCTGCTCGAGGGGATGCGGGTCGCCCCCAGCTGGCGCCGCCAGGGCGTGGCCCGACGCCTGCTCCAGCTGGCGGTGGAGGAGGCTGGGAGATCCGGCTTTTTAGAGGTCCGCATGGTCACTGGCAGCGAGGCGCCCGCGCGGCTGGCCGCGTCCGAGGGATTTCGCCTGGTGGGCAAGGTCGCGCCCTGGACCGCGGCGGCCCTGGAGGGCGGCGAGCTGCCTTCGCTGGTCTTCCCCGAGGGGGTCGAGGCCGCCTGGCCAATACTTGATGCCGACCCCTGCCTCAAGGCGTATGGAGGCATCAATCCGGACTGGAGCGAACCCCTGGACCTCGATCGGGGGCTGCTCGCCCGGCTGGCCGAAGCCGGCCGGCTGCGCCAGGGCCCAGGGGCGCGGGCCCTGGCCATAAGTCCTGACAGCTGGGGCGACCGTCTTGATGTCAGTTTCGTATCCGGTCGGGGTGGGGCGCTCGAGGAGCTGTTGCTGCAGCTGCGCTACGAAGCTGACACGCGGGGTCTGGTCGGGGTGCATCTGCTCGCGCCCCGCGACCATCCGGGTGCGGCCTCGTTCCGCAGGGTCGGATACGATCTTGCCGATGAGTCCTGGCGCCTGGCCGTTCATGGCCTGAAGATTTGAGCCGACGCTACGTGATCCTGGGTAACGGGATCGCCGGACAGACATGTGCCGAAGAGCTCCGAGCCCGCGACCCCGCGGCCGTGATCACGATGATCGCGGCCGAGCGGCATCCGCTCTACAACCGGGTGGCGCTGCCGCGATACCTGCGGGGACAGGTTCGGGAGGAGAAGGTGCTGATGCGCACCCTGGACGATTACACCAACCGCGGACTGGACCTCAAGCTCGAGACCTGGGCGACCGAGATCGATCCGGGGCAGAAGGTGGTACGCACCAATCGCGGCGAGGAATTCGCATATGACGCGCTCCTGGTCGCCACCGGCGGGCGCCCCAAGCCGGCCCCCTGGCCGGGGTCCGACCAGGTCTCCCATCTGTATCCGTTCCAAACCCTGGACGAGACCCAGGCCATCATCGAACGGGTGGAAAGCGCCGAGCACGTGCTCGTGATGGGAGCCAGCTTCATCGCCTATGAGCTCGCCGAGGGCATCGTGCATCGAGGCAAGAGGGTGACCTGGATGATGCGCGGTCCCTGGTTTCTGCGCTACGTCCTGGACCAAGAGGGAGGCGAGCTGTGTCGGCGAATGGGCGCCGAGATGGGAGTCGAGTTCATCCTCGAGGACGAGCTGACCGGTATCAGCGCCCTTGGCACCGGCTACCGAGGCCAGACCCAGGCCGGACGGCAGATCGACTTCGACACCCTGTGCTACGGCGTCGGGCTGGACTATTACACCGAGCCCCTGGCCGGGAGCGGGGTTGAGATCCGGCGCGGAGTGGTGACGGATGCCAAGCTGCGCACCGGCGTTCCCGACATCTACGCCGCCGGCGACGTGGCCGTCTTCTACGACCTGATGCTGCAGAAGCACAACCAGATGGGCACCTGGGACAACGCCATGGCGCACGGGAAGGTGGCGGCGCACAACATGGCGGGCGACGACGAGGACTTCTTCGACGTACCGACCTACACCACGACCATGTTCGGCTCGACCATGGCGGTTATGGGCGTGACCCCCGACATCCAGCCGGACATGGAATCGGTCCGGACCTACTCGTTTCAGGACAAGTACTACCGCAAGCTCTTCTTCATCGAGGACCGCCTGGTCGGGGCGATCATGATCGGACCTCCCAAGGGCCGGAAACGCTTGATCGAGATCATGCAGTCACGGCAGCCGGTCGAGCGGCCCCACGAGGAGTTGCTCGACCCCGCCAATCTGTGAGCCCAGCCGGCTGAGTCGCCGGGGGTCCGCCCCTCCCGGTGGCCAAGGCATCACCCGGCGGGAGGACAGATTGGGTCTAAGCTGGCGTCCTAGATGAGCCGACGCTATCCCCCCAGCGATCCCTTCGAGGGTTTTGAAGGATTTCGTTTCGAGGGCATGCCAGAGATCCGGATCCCGCGCCCGCCTCGGCGCTTCTGGGTCGGACTCGGCTTTCTCCTCGCTGCCCTGGGCGTGGTGGTGCTGGCAGAGCCCATCGTCGGCGTCATCACCGAGTCCCAGTGGTACTCGGCGCTGGGCTTGCGCGCGGTGTACATCACCCGTCTCGAGCTGCAGGCCGCGCTGGTGGCGGTCAGCTTCCTGGTCGCGTTCGTATTCGCAGGCGTCAATCTGGCCCTCGCCCACAGACTGCGTGGAGGCGTCGACCTGCGCTCGGTCGGGGTTCGAAAGCGGGGGATGGGGGCACCGATGATCGGGCTCGGTCTGGCGGCCTCAGCTGTGATCGCGCTGCTCTTGTCGGGTAGCGCGGGAGCCCGCTGGAGCGATTTGGTGCTCTTCATGCACACCACGCCAGATGGGATCAAGGACCCGATCTTCCACCTTGACGCGTCCTTCTACATGCTTCAGCTGCCGTTTCTACACGAGGTGGTCGGATGGTTGCTGGGTCTGATCTTCCTGGTCGGCATCGCCTGCGCGCTCCTCTACGCCTGGCGCAAGGACACCTTCACCCTCGAGTTCAATCCGGCGGCGATCGCGCACCTGTCGGTGCTCGGGGCGATGATCCTGGCCAGCTTCGGCGTCGGGGCCTGGCTCGACCGCTACGATCTGCTCTTCGCTCACGACTCGGTGGTCTACGGCGCCGGCTACACCGACGTCCATGCGCGGGTCGCGATCCAGGTTGTGCGCGTGGTCGCGCTGGGCGGGCTCGCGCTGCTGCTGCTGTTCAACGTGCGCCTGCGTAGACGCTCCCTCATCGTCGGCGCAGTGGCCGCCTGGATCGGGGTGGCGGTGCTGACCGGGCTGTATCCCCAGCTCGTGCAGCGCCTGGTGGTTCAGCCCTCAGAGCTCTCGCTTGAGTCCCCCTACCTGAGCCGTGAAATCGCATTCACACGCCGGGCTTTCGGCCTCGACAACGTCATCACACGAAACTACGACGGCTCCTCCCCAATCACCGCAAGTGCGCTCGCCGCCGACAGCGTGACGATCCAGAATCTTCGCCTCTGGGACAACAGCGAGATCCTCGACACCTACAGCCAGCTCCAGTCCCTGCGCACGTACTACAGCTTCCAAAACATCAACCTGGATCGCTACACCATCGACGGACGGGTGGTGCAGGTCGAGATCTCGGCCCGCGAACTGGATCAGAACAAGCTGCCCGGCCAGGCCCAGAGCTGGGTCAATCAGAAGCTGGTCTACACCCACGGCTACTCGGTGGCCGCCAGCCCGGTCTCGGCGGTCGTCGGCGAGGGCCTACCGGACTACATCGCCAGCGATATCCCGACCACCGGGCCGCTCCAGGTCACCGTGCCCCAGATCTATTTCGGCCAGCTCACCAACAGCTACGTCCTGGCTCCGTCGGCCCAGGCTGAATTCGACTTCCCCCAGGGAGCCGGCAACGCCCACAACACCTACCAGGGCGGCATGGGGGTGCCGATGACGTCGATCAACCGTGCTCTGTGGTCTCTGCGCACCGGCGACTTCAACCTTCTCATCTCCGACCAGATCCAGAACCGGACGCAGTTGCTGTTCCGGCGCAACATCCTGGACCGCGTCTCCCAGATCGCCCCCTTCCTGACCGTGGACCGGAGCCCCTACATCGTCGTCTCCAAGGGGCGCCTGTACTGGATCGTGGACGCCTACACCACCGCCTCCACGTATCCCTACTCACAGCCGGACGGCAACGGCGAGAACTACATCCGCAATTCGGTCAAGGTGATTATCGACGCCTACAGCGGGGCCACCAGCTTCTACGTCGCCGACCCCCACGATCCGATCATCCTGGCCTATCAGGCCGCCTTCCCAAGCCTGTTCCGTCCCCTCTCCGCGATGCCCTCCGACCTCCGTGCGCACCTGCGCGTACCCGAGTATCTGTTCGCCATTCAGGCCGGCACCTACGCCACCTTCCACATCTCCAGCCCGTCGGTTCTGTACAACCGGGAGGACGTCTGGGACATGCCCCTGTCTCCCTACTACGTGGAGATGCGACTGCCCGGTGAAAGTCAAGCTGAATACCTTCAGATACTTCCCTTCAGTCCCCTCAACAAGCAGAACCTGGTCAGCTGGCTGGCGGTGCGCAATGACCCCTCCCACTACGGGCAGATGGTTTCCTACATCCTGCCCAAGGACAAGGTGGTTCTGGGGCCGCAGCAGGTACTGAACCGGATCAGCAACACCCCGGACATCTCGCGCGACTACTCGCTACTGAACCAGAACGGATCCTCTGTGATCAAGGGCAACCTGCTCGTGGTACCCGTGGGAGGATCCTTCCTCTACTTTCAGCCCTGGTATCTGAAGGCGGTGGGTCAGGGCAGCGGTGGGCTGCCCGAATTAAAGAAGGTCATCCTGGCTGACTCGACCGGCCAGACCCCGGTCGCCTATCAGGACACCCTGGCCGAGGCCCTGAATCAGATCGTGGGGGAGGCCAACGCCGTCGCCGGCACACCCTCGCCGGGGTCGAGCACGGGCTCGGGGGGAGCGGTCAGCATCCCACCCACGGTGGCCACGCTCATCGCCCAGGCCCTGAGCGACTACCAGAACGCCCAAGCAGCCCTCAAACTGGGCGACCTGGCCACGTACGCCAGCGACATGCAGTCCGTGGACCAGCTCCTGCAGCAGATCCAGCAGGTGTCCTCGAGCTCGACCAGTTCCGGCCCCACGCCCTCACCGCAGCCCAGTCCCTGAGCCGCATCCCTGCCGCCATCTGACCTAACATGTGGCGGAGCCCCATTGGCGATGACCGCTCCGGCACCCGCCCAAGTTCCAGCCGCCTGGCGGCGGCCGATCAGACAGCGCTCGCGCCTGGTGCGGCGCTCCGGACCACCGCACAGCCGGGTCCAGTTCGTTCATCCCTCCGAGCTGGAATTCGCGCGCTTTCTCGACTACTACCGGATCCGCTGGGTCTACGAGCCGGTCGCCTTCCCCATCGCCTGGGACGAGGGTGGCGTGTCGGAGATGTTCACGCCCGACTTCTATCTCCCCGAGCACAACCAGTACGTCGAGCTCACGACCATGAAGCAGAGCCTGGTCACCCCCAAGAACCGCAAATTGCGGCGGCTTCAGGAGACCTATCCCGAGGTCAAGATCAAGCTCGTATATCGCAAGGACTACGACCAGCTTCTGGCCCAGGCCGGCTACGCGCACCTCGATCTGCACCATCTGAAGCGCCGCGACATCCAGCAGATACTGATCTCGCCGGTCGAGTTGGAATCCCGTGTTCGGGCCCTGGGCCGAAAGATCTCGAGTGACCATCGGGGCCATTCGCTGGTGGTGGTGGGACTGCTCAAGGGCATCACCTTCTTCCTCGCCGACCTGGCCCGCCAGATCACGCTGCCGATGGCGATCGACTACCTGGGGATCAAGCGCTATTCGCGCGGAGAGGGGGCCAACGACGTCGACTCCGAGCGAGTGGCGATCCAGCGCGACCTGGACTACCCCATCGCCGGACGCCACGTCCTGATCGTGGAGGACATCGTCAACACCGGTCTTACGCTCGACTACGTGCTCGGCGTGCTGCGGGCTCGCGAGCCGGCCTCGGTCGACGTCGTCACCCTGCTCGACCGCCCCTCGCGCCGACTGGCCGACGTTCAGGCGCGCTATGTCGGCTTTCAGATCCCCAACGACTACGTGGTCGGGTACGGCCTCGACTACCGCGAACTCCACCGCAACCTGCCGTTTATCTGTGTCCTCAAGCCTGAGGTCTACGCGAGCGGACGTGAGGCGAGCGTGCCGACCCCGAGCTGAGCCCCGATCGTCGCCGGCTTCTGGAATGGATGCGGCTCCAGGACTTTGAACTGGTGCGGAGCGAACTCCTCCCCGCCCTCGAACAGCTGACCGTGCTCGAGCATCGAACCGTCTTCAGGCCCGGCGAGCCCAGCTGGACCCCACCCCGCGCCTACCGCTGGATCGGCTACGAGGATCCGGATCCGGTGGGCCGACTGCTCGACGCCGGCCGAAGGCTCGAGCGCGAATGGGTCCGAGCGTCGATGCCGGAGGCGGTGCGACGGGACTTCCAACTCCTGGAGCGGCGCAGCATGCGCGCCAGCCTCGAGCTGGCGCGGCGACTCGGCTTCCCCGCGTAGCCCTCCGAAGTCGAGGGATGCCCCAACCAACCTTCCTGTTTGCCCTGAAGTTCCCTATGCGTTTTTCGGTCTCGGGACAGGCCTTAGACCTACACGACGTTCGGTATCCTCAGGTGTACCGTACTCAGCCGATTGGGGCGGCATCAAGGGTATAGACCGACGGCCGCCGGGGTCAAAGGCGAAAACCTTTTCGCCGCCAGGCTACTTGTGGGGGGTGTTGGTATGGAGCAGGCGGTCATCGTCGAAGCCGTGCGCAGTCCCGTCGGCAAGCGCAACGGGCGCCTGAGCCAGGTCCACCCGGTGAATTTGAGCGCCACGGTGCTGCGCGCCTTGATGGAGCGATCCGGGGTTCAGCCCGAGGCGGTGGACCAGGTGCTGTGGGGCTGCGTCACCCAGGTCGGCGAGCAGGCCACGAATGTCGGGCGCAACAGCTGGCTGGCGGCCGGCTTCCCATTCGAGACGCCGGCCACCAGCCTGGACACGCAGTGCGGGTCCAGCCAGCAGGCAATTCACCTGGGAGCGGCGCTGATTCAGGGTGGGGTGGCCGAGGTGGTCGTGGCGGGCGGGGTGGAGTCGATGTCGCGTATTCCTATGGGTTCTGACGCCCAGGGGGGCCCTGGAGTGCCCTTTCCGCCCGAGTTGCTGGAGCGATTCGAACTCGTGCCCCAGGGCATCTCGGCCGAATACGTGGCCCGTAAGTACGACGTCTCGCGCCTGCAGATGGACGAATTCTCGGTCCTAAGTCATCAGCTTGCCGCCGCTGCCACGGCGGCCGGGCACCTGCGTACGCAACTGGTGGCGATGGCGCCGGACGGGGTTCCGATGGTGCAGGACGAGGGCATCCGCGCTGACGCCAGCCTGGACGCCGTGGGGCGACTGCGCCCGGCCTTCGATCCGGGTCACAGCATCACCGCCGGTAACGCCTCGCAGATAAGTGACGGAGCGGCCGCCGTCCTGCTGATGTCAGCCGGCCGCGCCCAGGCCCTGGGGCTCCGGCCCCGGGCGCGGATCCGGGCCCAGGCGGTGGTGGGATGCGATCCTGTCCTGATGCTTGAGGGACCGATCCCGGCCACCGCCAAGGTGCTGGGGCTGGCGGGGCTGGAGCTGAGCCAGATCGATCTCTATGAGATCAATGAGGCCTTCGCCTGCGTCCCTCTGGCCTGGCTCAAGGTAACCGCGGCCGATCCCGCCCGGCTCAACGTCAACGGCGGCGCGATCGCGATCGGCCATCCCCTGGGAGCCTCCGGCGCGCGCCTCATGACTCAGCTGCTCTACGAGCTCGAGCGGCGCGAGCAGCGCTATGGATTGCAGGCCATGTGCGTCGGCGGAGGAATCGGCACCGCCACCGTGATCGAGCGCGACATCTAGTACTTGGGCCGCTTCCATCACCTAATATCTGCGCGCGGCGTCCGCGTCGTGGTGGGGTGCTGGTGGGGATGGTCGTCGATGGGCGATCAGAGCTGGTCGGGGGTGGGGGCCCATGGCGGAATTGGTCGAACGTCGTGATCTAGACGCGCGGGCGTCTCGTGACCACCTGGCGGGAATGCTCGGTCTGCATCCGCGTCGGCTGGCAGCGCTCAGTCCAGACCTGGTCGAGAACATGGCCAGCCACGTGAACGTGCTCAACCGAAGGCTCCAGGTTCTGGTCGATTCGGGGTCGGTGGACGAGATGACCGGTGCCCTGCGCCGAGTTCCTGGGATGGAGGCGATGGAGCGCGAGATGCATCGCGCTCAGCGCTTCGGCGACGGCGCATTGGTCGCCGTGTTCGTCGATGTCGACGGCCTCAAGAGAGTCAACGACAGCGCCGGCCACAGCGCCGGCGACGCCCTGATCCGAGAGATGGCGACCACTCTCAGGCGAAGGTTGCGGGCCTACGACCTCGTGATCCGATGGGGTGGCGACGAATTCATCTGCGTTTTGCCCGAAGCAGGTCTCAACGCGGCTCGACGCGTGATCGATGGCATCGAGGCGGAATTCGAGCGTTCGAGCGCCCACACCTTCAGCGCCGGGCTGGCTCAGATCGAGATCGGAGAGTCAGCCCTCGAGCTGGTGGCGAGAGCCGACGCCGATCTCTACGCTCATCGCGGTCGGCGCGCACCAGTGCGCGCAGGGCGAGACGCAGGCAGAGCGGGGATACTCGGCTGGAGCACGGCGCTGGCCTCCATCGGGCCCACCGTGAGCGCCGCCTTCCTCTGGCTCAGCCGGATCCTGCGCCTGCGCCGATCCTGAGCGGGCGCGACAGATGGGGCGAGGGGAGGCAGAAGCGCCAGGGGCGCAGGGCCCAGGCCCCCGCGTAAGCGACTCCGATGCGCGGAGTCTGCACCACCTGGTCCGGAGTCACACCGTCATCGACCAGGAATAGCGATGGCGGCGTCAGGGGCGACCCGTTCATGGTCAGGTCGACGTCGAGAGCACGGCACAGCAGCCCAGGACCGGCGCAACGTCCAACCCCGGGGCCGGGGTCCAGGGCCCGAACCAAAATGGCGTGGGGCACGCCCTCCTCGCAGGTCACGAAGTTCAGGCAGTGGTGCAGGCCATAGACCAGGTAGACGTAGGCTCGCCCGGGAGGCCCGTACATGACGCGGGTTCGCGCGGTGACCCCATGCGCGGCGTGGGAGGCTCGGTCGTCGGGCCCCAGATAGGCCTCGAGCTCAACCAGCCGGCCCCAGCGATAGCCCCCCGGTTCGCCTCTCACGAGCAACTTTCCAATCAGGTCGTGGGCGACCTGTAGAGTCGGGCGCCGAAAGTAGTCAGGGTCGAGCACCGCACCGGCGGGCGGCGATGGACTATAAACGAGGCCTGAGGCGGCGGCGCCGCCGGCGTCGGTTGAGCGAGAGGCGGCAGACTCAGGGTGTGCCCGCTCAGAGCGGGCTGATTCAGCGAGGAGAGGGACGATGGCTGTGGCGGCAGGAACGTCGATCGACAGGTTCGCCGAGATACTGGGCGGGGACGCGACCGACCTGCTCGAGCATCGTTGCTCAACGCTACCCAAGAGCGCCCTCCATCTGCCCGGTCCCGACTTCGTCGAGCGCATCTTCGGGCCCAGCGATCGCGGACCCCAGGTCCTGCGCAGCCTGCAGGCGCTTTTTGACCACGGTCGTCTTGGAGGGACCGGATATCTGTCCATCCTGCCCGTGGACCAGGGTATCGAGCACTCCGCAGGAGCTTCGTTCGCGCCCAATCCGGCCTATTTCGACGGGGAGAAGATAGTCGAGCTGGCGCTCGAGGGTGGTTGCAACGCGGTCGCCTCCACGCTCGGGGTTCTGGGCTCGGTCGCGCGCAGGTACGCGCACCGCATCCCCTTCATCGTCAAGCTCAACCACAATCAGCTCCTCACCTACCCCAACGAGTTTGATCAGATCATGTTCGCCGGGGTGCGCCAGGCCTGGGAGCTGGGCGCGGCGGCGGTCGGAGCCACGATCTACTTCGGCTCCGAGCAGTCCAGCCGCCAGATCGTCGAGGTGTCAAGGGCCTTTCACGAGGCCCACGCGCTGGGTCTGGCAACGATCCTATGGTGTTACCTGCGCAACCCCGCCTTCAATCACGACGGCGTCGACTATCACCTGGCCGCCGACCTCACCGGTCAGGCCAACCACCTCGGAGTGACGATCGAGGCCGACATCATCAAGCAGAAGGCTCCGGAGACCAACGGAGGGTTCGAGGCGCTCCGATTCGGCAAGACCTCGCCCCTGGTCGGCGAGCGGCTGACCAGTCCCCACCCCATCGATATGACCCGCTACCAGGTTGTCAACTGCTATATGGGGAGAGCCGGCTTGATCAACTCGGGGGGTGCCTCGAGCGGAGAGTCGGACGTCAGGGAGGCGGTCAAGACGGCCGTGGTCAACAAGCGCGCCGGCGGCATGGGCCTGATCTCTGGGCGCAAGGTGTTCCAGCGCCCGACGGCGGAGGGGGTCGCGCTGCTCCACACCATCCAGGACGTGTATCTGAACCCGGCCGTCGATGTGGCCTGAGTCCGGCTCGCGCCGGCGGGAGGCGAGCCGGACCGGGCAATGAAGCTGGCATTCCTGGGCACCGGCGCCGCCTTCTCGAGTGAGCGCTACAACTGCGCCGTGGTGGTCAATGATCACATCCTGCTCGACGCCGGAGCCCCACTCCTGCCGCACATGCATCGTCTGGGCATCGATCCCGCCGCCATCGATCTCCTGTTCGTGAGCCACTTTCACGGGGACCACGTTCTCGGCCTGGCCAGCTTTCTGCTCCACCGAGCCTTCGTGGCCCCCGCACCGTTGGTCGTGGTCGGACCGCAGGACACGCCCCAGCGCCTGGAGGAATTGGGGCAGCTGGCCTGGCGTGCCGACTGGCCCGAGATCCGATCCCGGCTTTCAATCGAGCATCAGCCGGCGAGCGCCGAGGGCAAGGCAGCCGGAGTCGACTTCGAAAGCCGCCGCCTGGTCCACGGCACTGAAGGCGGGACGGGCTACCGGATCCATATCGATGGCAGGACCCTGGTCTACGCCGGTGACACCGAGCCCACGCCGGAGCTAGACGAGCTGGTCCGCGGCGCAGACGTGGCCATCACCGAGGCGACGGGACCGGGCTCGGTGCCGAGCCACACGCCCTGGGAGGAAGCGCTGGCTCTGCGTGACCGGCATCCGGGCACGCGATTTATATTCACCCACGTCTTCGCCGGCGAACTCGAGGGTGCGGCGAGCGATCTCACCGTGGTCGAGGTCTGAAATCAACCCCATGATCCACTTCAGCGCCACTCTCCAGGACCCCCTGGCGCCGGGGTCTCAAGGTGGGGCGGCTGAGACCGGGAGCGATTGCGCCCCCAACCGCCGAGGACGCCGAGCTTTCCGGGTGCGACTCCTGGCGGGTACGAAGGCATCCCGTCCGACCGGGGGCAGTTGAGCCAGCGCCCGCTCGCCGCCCCGGCGCTTGGCGTTGCCTGCGGGGCGACCGGTTTCCTGGTCTCGATGGGAGCGGGCGTGCTCCTCTATCAGCGCATATGGGGCGACTCCCCGTTGGCCCTGATCGTGGTCCTGGCCCTATTCGGAGGGGCCGGAGCGTACGGCGGCTTCCTGCTCGGAATCCTCGCCTTTTCGGCCCTGCGCGAGGACGACGGGGGAACGCCCGGGCGGGGGGATGGCCCTGCCTGATCTCATCGACCGCCTGGGCCTGCGCCCGGGCGACCGGCTGTCCATGGTCGGTTACTGGGACGACGAGCTGGCGCGGCTGGCGAACGCCCGAGGCGTCGCCGTGGGCGCCGTCTTCGACGGGGAGTTCGATCTCCTGATCGCGCTTGTCCGCTCTCGGGAGGAGCTTGCCGGTCTGGGCCGGCTGATGGCGGCGCTGAGCCCCAGGGGAGCGCTGTGGGTGCTCCGACACAAGGGCCCGGGGCGAGCATTGGACGACGTCGACGTGATCGCCGCGGGCCGCGACCTGGGATTGGTGGACAACAAGATCACGGCCTATTCGCCCTCTCTGGCCGCCATGCGACTGGTGCGCCCGGCCCTCCAGCGCCGACCGCCGAGCGCGCCCGCCGGCCTCGGGGTGCGCCCGGGCCGCCCGGCGGATGTGGGCCTGATTCAGGAGCTGATCCTCCGGCTGGCGGAGTACGAGGGACTCTTGGACCAGGCTCGCGCAAGCCAGGCGGACCTGGACCGGCTCCTGTTCGGAGCTGATCGCCAGGCCGAGGTGCTGATCGCCGAAATCGCCGGGAGCCCGGTTGGATTTGCGCTCTTTTTCACCTCCGTGTCCACCTTCCTGGGCCGGGCTGGGCTCTATCTGGAGGACCTGTTCGTGCTTCCCGACGCACGCCGACTCGGTGCGGGAACAGCCCTAATCGCCGCTGTGGCCAAGATCTGCCAGGACCGCGGCGGGGGCCGGCTGGAGTGGTCGGTGCTGAACTGGAACCAGAGCGCGATCGACTTCTATCACGGGCTCGGCGCCCGAGCGCTTGAGGCCTGGACCGTCTACCGGATCGAGGGCGATGCCCTGGCCCGCCTCGCCCTGCGCGGGGCCGAGGCCCCCTCCCGGGACCGGGTTGGTTAGGATGACCGGATGCAGGTTGTAGGTCCCAAGGGTCCGTACCCGCAGCTGGATCTGGTTGCCTGGGCCCAGGGCGAGATCGCGGTGGCCAAGCAGATAGTCGACAACCCGGGCGGCGGACTGCTCTTCGCCACCCAGACCATGGGTCAGGTGAGAAGTGCTCTCACCGAGTCCGATCAGGAACGCTGGAAAGACGTGATCGCGGCCCTGGAAGCCGCCGAATCCAGTTGCATCTGGCGTGATTTCGAGCAGACTCGGAGCAGTCTGGAGTTGGCCTCGAGCGGGCTGACCGCCTGAGCGGCAGCGCTCAGCTGCGGACTCCGCTCCCCATCTCAGCCATCTCGGCGGAGGGTTCGGCGGCCCCCTGGGCGGGCGGTGACAGGTACTGCAGCCGATCGACGACGACCTCAGTCGTCTGTCGGCGCTGGCCGGTTCCATCGGCCCAGGACCGAGTCTGGAGCCGGCCGTCGGCATAGACCATGCGGCCGCGCTTCAGGTGCCGGACCGAGTTCTCGGCCTGACGGCCGAAGACGACCAGGGTCACGAACTCGGTGTGTTCGCGGCGGTTTCCCGCGGCGTCCTTGCCGCCGAAGGTGTTGGTGGCCAGCCTGAGATTGGCGACCGAGGTCCCCGCCGAGGTGGAGCGGAGTTCGGGATCCGACGTCAGGCGACCGATCAGGATGACCTTGTTGACCACGTCAGCCCTCCTTGAGGATGAATCCGGCCGGCAACAGGGGTAGAGGATCGATCGCCCGGCCGGCGCGGCGAACCTCGAAATGCAGATGCGGGCCGGTGGTGAGTCCGCTCACCCCAACCTGGCCCACCTGTGACCCCGCACTCACCCACTGGCCATTGGCGACCTCGGTGCTCTCCAGGTGGGCATAAAGGGTGGTCGTGCCATCGCCGGCGTCGAGGACGACGTAGAGGCCGTAGCCAGCAGGATCGAGCCGGACCTGAGCCCGGCCCGAGGCCGCGGCTCGGACCGGGGATCCGATCGGGGCGGCCAGATCCAGACCGGAGTGAAAGTGGCCCTGGGGACAGGCGGGATCGGGCGGTTCGATGGCCAGGGCGGTGCAGCCGAAGGGCTGGGTCAGGATGGCGCTCTTAAGCGGGGGGAAAAGGGCACCGGCTGCAGCCGGTGCCTGGGGAGCCGAGGCGGCGGCCAGGGCAAGCATGAGGAGCGCGGCAGCCAGTCTGGCAATCACCGTCAACCTCAGCTCGCTCCACTCGTGCGGCGGACACCGGACCGAAGAGCACCGGGAATCTTCATCGCGATCCAGAGCGAGGCCAGTGCGTAGAGATGGCCGATGGGCGAGGCAAAGCTGGCGTCGAGTCCGAATCCAACACCCAGGACCAGCAGCTCGAGCGGCTGCAGCAGGAGCGCGGTGGCGAAGAGCGTGGACCAGATCCTGGTGTAGTGCTGGGTCTCAGGCAACACGTAGAGCAGCGCCGCCAGCGGGGAGAGGATGACCAGCACCGCGAGCAGCGCGAATCGAACCACGAGTGCAGCGCCCAGCCCAAGAAAGCCGACGAACAGGCCAACGACCACCAGCGCGGACAGGTAGGGCTGGCTCGAGTCGTATTTCAGCTGGGGCAGGATGGCGGGCCACGAGTGCTGCAGGGCGGCGGTCCACGCTGCTTGACTGAGCAGGTTGCTGGCGTCGATCGCCGATTGCAGCAACAGCGGCGCGTAATTGACCAGCAGCGCCCCGACGAGGAGGCGGGGCAGGACCCGGATAGGGCGCATTCGCCCGGCCAGGACGGGGGACACGATCATGCGCACGAAGATCAGGCTCACGGCCAGTCCTAGGGCGGTGTCGGCCGAGATCTGGACCAGGGGAGTGAGCTGCGCCACTGGTGGGGTGAGAGTGAACGGTCCCCCGGTGAGTGGGTTGATGGTTCTGACCAGATAGATCGAGAGCAGGCCGGACAGCGGACCCACACCGCCATGAACGGCCTGGGCGACCCCGGCGCCGACGTCGACGGCGCGGCGGATCGCGTTGAGACTGCCCAGAATGGGGCCCAGGGGGTCCAATCTCAGTGCGCGGGCA
>Ga0307373_10005361_pt1 | contig 21010 bp, 30 predicted proteins | sample OX2MG_FD_202534 | JGI IMG/M metagenome (GOLD analysis project Ga0307373, IMG submission 202534) | Soil microbial communities from Risofladan, Vaasa, Finland - OX-2 | ecosystem: Environmental > Terrestrial > Soil > Coastal area > Acid sulfate soil | place: Finland: Risofladan, Vaasa | collected...
GTACGGGTTCACCGGCTTCGGCAAGTCGGTGAGAGGAACGTACTTGAGGCACGCGCAGCCGGCGCGTCGACATCGTCCGCGGATACGCCGCGGGTGATCGCGCCGGCATATGCAATCCGGCGCCGAACATGCGGGCGACGTCCAGTCATGATCTCCCCCGCGATGGAAGCAGTTCGAACAAACGGGCATAACGATTTGTGAGTAAGCGCTGATAAGACGACCTCCCGCGGCGCGTTCGCTCCGCAAGACGCTCTCTGGCGCAGCGGCCGACACTCGCGCGGTCAAGGGGAAAAGCCCACCTGGAAGGGAAGTCGCAGCCCATCGGGACATGCGACCCTTGACGGCGCGATGCGGCCGCTACCATGAGAGAGCGTGCGGAGCGAACCCAAGGGTCATTTACGCGCGCATTCCCTGCCGGGGATCCTTTTGAGCGACGACGGCAGGTTCGTCGCTTTAGCGACGCTCCTGCTGATCGGAGCCCGGTGCCCGACGCGGGGTCGCGACGGCGTTAGCCGGCGCGGCGGCGGGCACCCTTGATGGGTGGGTTGGGCGGCAGGCGTGAGACTGCGCATAACGGACGCCCGCGGCGGACTATCGGACGGCTCTGCTGTTCGATAGCCCGTAACGCCGGTGTTCGTTATGCACTGCTTGTATTCCGGCGATCACCGCTTCGTGGCTCGTCGTCCTTCGGACTCGAACGAGGGCCCCGACCTTTAGGTCGAGGGCCCGAGGCACCAACGATCGTAGATCGACCACCGGTAGGTCCCTCACATGAGGGAAAATAAACAACACAAACAGAAAACATAACCCCAGTCGCGGGCAAAATAATCGCGATGGCTGTTCGTATGTAATTGAAATACGCAAAGAATTTTTCCGATGCCTATGCCTACAGAATATGCCTACGGCAGGCATAGACGTTGGCAGGGGAGTAGGCACAGCTGAAACCACACCCAACGGAAGCGCGTCGAGCTCGTTCCACGCCTCGCCGACGCGTCAAACTTGGGCTCATATGGGCGGCTCCAGATGCGACCGGATGTTGGTTGGTGAACGGAAAGAAAGGTCGCTTCAGCTTGTTTAGCGCTCAGGTCCGCTTTTGGGCGCATTGCAGAAGCAGATGGATACGCTGCGATACTCTCAGTCTGATACCTGGCGGCCTTTTGTTAGCTGGAGCCAGCGGCGCAATGGCTGCCGGCACAACGGATGCAATCGCAGCCGGCGATCCCCCGACAGCGACCAGAGCGACGCGCATCGGCATCTTGCACTACGACGCCGGGTTCCCGACAGCCGACCGGTCCAGAAGCTTTACAACGAGTTCGACTTCCTACGCGCTGTCCTGGCGATTGCAATCGTTAATGACAGCCTCCGCGAACTTTTACGAATGCTCATGGATCGGGCAACGAACTTTGCGATCACGCGTCAATGAAGTGAAAAACGAATCGGCACCGTCAGTTCGATTCGCGCCTGCGGCATGCTCGCCGGGAACGGCGGCAGCGGCTGTGCGCGCGTGATCATCGCCATGACCTCGTCGTCAAGTGCGGGATAGCCGGAACTTTTGACGATATGGTGGAGGAGAACACGCCCGCTGCGATCGAGGCTGAAGCTAAGCAGCACAACGCCTTCTTCGTTGCGTGATTGCGCCTCGGGCGGGTAGCGCTTAGCGCGCTGCAGTTGTCGCACCAGATCCGTCTCCCAGGTCGGTTCGATGTGTGGCGCACCGCCTTTGACCCGCTGCGCTGTTTGCGGCGCCGGCGGCAGCGTCGCTTCGGCTTTTACGATTGGCTTGGCATCCGGGAGCGTAACGGTGCCTGGTGTCTCGTCGTGCGGCTGCTCGATCTTGGGTTGCTCTTTGGGCTGCTCTTGCTGCGGCTGCGCGACGGCCTTCGACTCTATCGTATTCTCCGTTGCCGGTGCCACGTCGCTCGCCGCCGCATCGGGCGTCGACTCGATCGGCGCAAGCTCGATTGTCACGACGTCCGAGTCGCCGCCGATCTCCGTCGGCTCACGCCACGAGAGTGCGAACGCCACCGCCGCCCCATGCAGGCTGACGACGATGGCAGCTGCCACGACCCAGCGCACGAGATCACGCGGGCTCTCATCTTCAAGCCAGGGCAGCCTCGGTGCGCTCATTTTGTTTGCCGGACTTCAAGGCCGACCAATGCCACTTTGAGATAGTGCGCTGCCCGCAACTCGTTCATCACCGCCATGACCTCGCCGTAGGGCACGCTGCGGTCGGCGCGGAGAAAAATGCGTTGCATATGGTCGCCGCCAGTCGCCCGGTCGAGCGCACCGGCAAGATCGCTGCGGTCTACATTGTCTTTATCGATGGCGAGCGACAGATCGGGCTTGAGGGTCAAATAGACCGGCCTGTCCGGCCGATCCTGTGGTTCTGCGCTGGAGGAGGGCAGGTCGACGACGACGTCGACGGTGGCGAGCGGCGCCGCCACCATGAAGATAATGAGGAGTACCAGCATCACGTCGATGAATGGCGTAACGTTGATACCGTGCAGTTCTGTCAGATCGTTTTCACCGCTGTACGAATGCATCGCTTGCTCCTATTCGGCTGCGTGCGACAACGGCAGCTTGGCGCGGTCGAGATCGCGGCTCACTAGATTCATCACCAGCGCGGAGGCGTCGCTGAGCAGCGCACGATAGTGCGCGGTTGAGCGCGCGAGCAGGTTGTAGATCATAACTGCCGGTATCGCGGCGATAAGCCCGAGCGCAGTTGCGAGCAACGCTTCGGCAATACCCGGCGCCACCACCGCCAGATTGGTGGTGTGGGCGCGCGAGATGCCGATGAAGGCATCCATGATGCCCCAAACCGTCCCGAAAAGGCCGACGAAAGGAGCCGTCGCGCCAATGGTGGCAAGTACACCGGTGCTGCGAGAAATTTTTCGTGCCGCCGCAGCCTCGATGCGTTCGAATTGGAGGGCGATGCGTTTTTTTACCCCGCCACCGCGCAGGCCAGCGGATTGGCGGATTTCGGCGACTGCTGTCCGAATAAATTGCGCGAGCGGACCATTTCCTTTCCCCGCCTGTCCGCTGAGTTGAGCGAATGTACCGCTCTCACCGATAACATACAGGCCCCGGCGGACAGCGCGTCGCGCAACGACAAGTTCGATGCTCTTCGCAAGCCAAATCGTCCACGTGACAAGGGACGCGATAGCGAGCCCGATCATCACCGCCTTCACGACGACATCGGCATGCAGAACATGCCCCAAGGCGAGAGATTTTGCGGCAATTCACCGATTGCCATCGCGTGTTCGGCATTTGTTTGTGCGAAGGCAGGGGCGCTGAGTGATAATCCAATCGCGCCTATGAGAGCGATCTTGATCGCGCGGAAGCATTGCCAGGTCGCGTCGGGGGCAAAGTTTCTCGCGCGACGCATTGAAGACCATTGTGCCATCATCGCGCTGCTTGTCATTTCAAGCGGTCGGTTGAGTCGCATACTCTGCTTTTCTTCGGATCGGAATTGCGCCATTGCTTATGCCTTCGCGATTTCGGCGGCCATGTCAGGTGGTCACCAGATTTGCTTTCATCGTGCTTCGGCCGTGAATTCCACGTGTAAAGGCTTGGGGGCCCTCCTCCGGCGAGCAATAGTCGCGCGCCGCTTGCTTTTTTGGCTTCGGTGCCAACGCCCGCTTGCGCCGTTGCAACAATCGCCAACAAAGCTGCAATACACAACGTGAAGTGTGGCCGCATGCTTCCTCTCCTCATGGCTAGTCGCCCCGTCAAATTTTTTTCGATACGCCTACGAAGAAGCCGCGGCGCGGTCCGTATTGCGGCGCGAACACGCCAATGCCGCTGCCGTCGCGGATCAAGTAGACGGTGTCGAACAAATTGACGATGTCGAGGCGCACCGTCACCGGTTTTGGATCGTTCGGCAGGAGGAATTCGCGTGCGATGCCGACATTGAATTGTGTGTAAGGCGGTACCGTCGAGATATTGGCGTCCCCGGCACGCAGTCCGCTGCCGTAGATCATGTCGGCGCTGAGCTTCGTCCCGCACCACCACGACTTGCTGCCACCCGGCAGGCCGGTGAAAGTCTCTGTCGCGTAAGCGGGCCGACCGCAGAACTGATAGGCCGCGCCCGCCGAAGCAGTGACCAACTGAGTGTGGTCCGTGTAGACCCAATGGGTTTGGAGATACTGGAACTCGGTCATGCCGCCGAGATCGGAGAGCGGCGTGTTGCCAAATAGATATTGGTTCGACACCGGATTGGTCGCTCTCTCGGCGCCTACCGCAAGGTTGGCATAGGCTTGGAAGTTGCCGCTGTGGAATTTGGCGCTGAGCTCGACGCCTTCGACGATGCCTTGGGCATAGTTAAAGGCGCTCAGCACATAAGCTTGGCCGAATTGGCCGTTGTCGATGAGGTCGGTCGCGATCTTGTAGTAACCGTCGATACCAAGGTCGAGATCGGTGCAGTCCTTGTCTTTCGGTTTGCTGCAGCCGAACGGAATATTCTGGTCGACGCCGACGTCGAAATAATGCGATCGCTCGGGCAGCACCGGACTATTGCCTTGACCGGCCGGCGCCGCGGCGGTGGTGCCATTGAACAATCCGATATTAGCCGGCGCAGCTTCGACCAGCACCGGCGGCGTAAAATAGCGTGCGTAACCAGCGTGGAAGCTCGTGTACGGCAGCGGCTTGTAAACGAAATTGACGCGCGGACTTAATTGATTGGCATTGACGAACTGCCACATTTGGTCGAAACGCAGTCCAGCATTGATGATGAACTGGTCGGTCACCTTCCATTCGTCCTGGGCATAGACGCCTGCGAGCCATCCAAGCTTGGAAACGTCGTCGGTTACAAAGAAGGGTGGTTCGTTACCCGCAACGCCTCCCGGAGGTGTCGTGGACTCGACCAGAGAGCTATTGCCGACAAAAGCCTGCTCACCGCTGACGACGAACCCTGCACGGACCGTGTGCGCCGGATTGAGCTTGTAAGAGCCATCTGCCTGGACGCCGTTGGTGTAGGATTGGCGCACGACGTCCGAGGCGACGCCGTCGATCAAAAGGTCGCCGATCTGATCCGGTACGAAATGAAGTCGACTATAACGGGTGAAATAGGACAATTGCCCGTCGAAGCCGTTCTCGGATTTTTGCAACGCCAGCACGCCGTATTGAGTGAACTCGGTCTGGTTCTCGTTGAGCAGCGCCGAATTGAAGTTGGTGACGCCGAAAGCGCTCGTCAGCACCGTCGGCTGGCCGGGATTGTTGGGTATCTGAAAGACGTTATTGGCGGTGCCGGCGATCAGGCTGACCCGCATGGTCGGATCAACGAAGGCCGACATGTAGGCGAAGCCGCGCTCCTGTTGCGAGAAATCGTGGATCGCGTCGTAAGCCGGCGTCGGATTCTCGAGGCCGAGATTGGTCTGCAAATAACGGCCGCTGAAGAAGTATTGCACGCCGGGAAAACAATCAGCGTCGCGCAAGGTGCGCGTTCCGGGAGCGGGTGGGGCGGCCGGACAGGTCCCGCCGAAAGTGCCGCCGTAGTCAAAGTAAGGTGTAAAAGTGCCATGGCTGCCGCCGTAGACGCCGACCGTGCCGCCATTATTGAATAGATCGGTCCGGGTGGTGATGTCGACGAGACCAACCGTGCGCATGCCGAACTCGGCCGGCAGTGCGCCAGTGATAAGCGCGATGCTGCCGATGAAATCTGCGTCGAAAATGCTGCCGAAGCCGGTGACGCCATCGGGCAGCATTACCCCATTGATGCGAAACTGAACGTTAGCATGATCGTTGCGCACGTGCAGGAGGCCGCTCGCCGCGGAATCCTGCGAAACGCCGGGCGTCTGCAGCAGGATTTTCTCGACCGGCGCGTTCGCGCCTTGCGGAAGGATGTCGATGGTGTCGTGACTGAGAGCGTCGGATGTCGTTCCAATGGTGGTGTAAAGACCGCTGCGCGCCTGGTCGAATGAATTGGCCTTGGCGTTGAGCTGTTGCGCCGGCGTCGCCGGAGCGACGACCGTGGGCACCCGCATATGGGTGCGCTGCGGTTTCGGTTTTTGCTTCGACGCGCTGACCACCACCTCGGGCAGTTGGGTCTGCGCGCGAGTCGTTTCTTCAGAGCCGACAACAAGGAGAGCACAGCAGCCGAGGAGACAGCCGCGGCGCAGCCAACGCGCGCGGGCACGTGCAAGAGCCATGACGCTTACCTGCGAATCTGTAAATTGTGGATGGCAATCGGCCGAACGGCGGCGTCCGCGCGCGGCGTGGACGCTTCCGTAACTTCAGCTATTGCTGCAGGTTAGGCGCGTGGCGGAGCGCGCGACTGAAACGGTCGTCGCTGTGCTGCGACAATAATGGCCGTTGGCGCATGGTCGATGTCTTCGATCGCGTGCGAGGCAAACTGAGTCGGCAAGACCGGTGGCTGCGGCACGAAAGAATTCGCGGCGAGATAGATGGTCGCGCAGATCGGACAATAACCGTCGCCGTCATCGTCGCCGGGCGGCTGGGCGGGCAGCGACTGCGCTTGGGCCTTGAAACCCGTGATCTTAGTTTGCGGATAAGCGCCGTGAATACCGCCGAGATGGACGTGCCCGAACGAGACAGCCATTTGCAGGGCCAGCGCAAACAGCGCGACCCACGTACGGAATCCTCGCTTGAAAAAGAGCGATCGCATCAGTTTGTCCGGTCGGGACTGTAACGTTATTGCGTTGCGAGACGCAAGGGCTTGGTCTTTCCGCTATTACCGATAGCCGGAGCGATTTCACTAAGCCGCCGGTCGCGCTGTGTTTCCTTCAATTATCCATTTCTGCTTCTTCCATGTGGTCGATTTGCGGCGGCGCAATACTATGTCAGTTGTGTGAGGCTTAGCGGACTTTCGCGCGGGCGGTGAAGGTGGTCCGCACTATTTCCAGCGGCAAATAAAAAGCCGTCGGGGTTGCCGGCGGCTTTGAGTCTGCCCTTGCGGTGAGGGCGGCTACCGGCGTCGAGAGCCGGATTTGTTGTTGCTTACATTCGCGTCTTGCGATGTCTGGTCGGCCTTCTCGTCTTTGGGTAGACGGAGCACAACCTTTCCATCGATTGGAAGCGCCTGCAGCACGAGGTTATAACCTTCGCCATCCTGGTGCCTGAACGCTGCACCGATAGCGAGCCAAAAGTCGTCTTGGCCTTCGCGCTTCACGACGGTGTACGCGCGATAGGCCGGTTGCTGGTTGGCCATCACTGGCCTCCTTTCGGTTGGTGGGGGGTCAGTATTCGTCGGCGCGCATGATGGTGAGTACGCGCGTCGTCTTCGCGGGATCGGCGGGGTCTTCCGAACCGCCGTCCATGTCGGGGGCGTAGTAGTCGATCTTGAAGAAGTAGGTTTCGCCCTCGATCTCGAAGCTGCCGAAGTCGTGCTCGTGGTGTGGGTCGTTGTCCTCGCTGAACTTATTGAAGGACTGAACAGCCAAGACCACACGCGCCTTGGTATCGATCGGCAGGGCATCGACAGCTTGCGTCACGACGGTTCGGCCGCCGATGAACGTGCTGCGGAAATTATCGTTGAGCAGCCGAATGCGATCCGCGGCTGTTCGAGATACGGCGGTACTCACGCGACAGCCGGCACGGCTAGGGGAGCGAAGTTCTCACGAATGATCGCGAGCACCTCGTCGAGTGTCCCGACCCGCTCGTGCGCGAGGTCCTGGCCGACGAATTCAAGCTCTCGCTCGTCGAGCAATGTTGCTTGCATGACGACCGAGAGTTCGCCGCCGATCAGCGGCGTGATCTCGATGTTGACGAACTGCAGGGGAAGTGGGGCCGGTGCATTGGCGCCGGCCTGAATGTCAAAGGACATGACGCTCTCCGTCTTGCTCCGCCGGCACCCGAGAAATCAGGCGGCGGCGCGCAGGACGGAGGTCTGTTGGGAAGTATAAACCCGGAACGGATGTCCACAAGGTAAGCGGAGAATGCGAGAGGTTAGAGTGGCTACAATAGAGGAATGGATGTTGTAGCAAGGCCACGGGGACGGTTGTTTGCACGGCCGGAAGTGCCGCGGCCATGCCGGATAACGCCGCGCGACTTGGGCCTTCTGGCCAATCTCGCCCGACTGCGGCTTGCGTCCGGCGAACAACTCGCCGCGCTGGATGGTGGTAGCGAACAGAACGTCTCGCGCGCACTGCTGGCGTTATGGGAGCACGATTACGTTGAGCGGCTGCTTGGGCAGGTGGACAGACGGCTGCTTTACTCGGGATCGTTTCCGATCATTTACGGTCTGACGCGGCCGGGCGCCTGGCTGTTGCGCCAGCACGGCTACGATGTGCGGCGCCGGCTGTTGTACGAAACCGACAAGCAGCGTCGGGCTGGGTGGCGGTTCATTGAGCATCGGGTCGCGATCACGGATTTTATGGTGCGGCTCGAATTGGCTTGCCGCACACGAACGGACCTCAGACTGATTGAGCGCAAGGATATCGTCGACAATGCTCCGAAGACGCATCGTGATCGCCGCATCCGGTTATCGGCGAAAGTCCGTATCGATAGTAGGCGCGACGAGCTGTCGGTAGACCCGGACGAGCTATTTGGGTTGCGCTCAATCGAACGGAGTGAGGAACGCTATTTCATGTTCGAGCTGGACCGGGGAGAAATGCCGGTAATTCGTCACAAAAGCAAAGAGCAGACTTATTTTGCGAAGAAGATGATGATTTATCACGAAGCCAACAGGGTGGAGCAGCACGTTCGGGAGCTCGGTATTCCGAACTTCCGGGTGGCGACCGTCACCACAAGCAGCGAGCGCGTTGCGCAAATGATCGAGGCGCAAAAGGAAATGACGAACGGCCGCGGGTCGAACATGTTCCTGTTCTGTGATCAAGCCGCCTTGGCGGCGAGCAATCCACTCGATGTGTTGTGGACGACAGGGAAGGGCGAGCGTGTCCGGTTGACGGATTAAAACTCATCCTTTCTCAACTTTGCCATAACTTCGGCCGGGCATCGCCCGTTGAGAAAACGGTGAGGGAAGTAGTTCCAGGCGTCCTGGATTACTTGGACTGTGGCCTCGTCTAGGTCCTCGATGTCGTCGAAACGGAAGGCCTTGAGCATGGCGAACAAATGCAATCTAGAATCTTCGCTCGCGAAGTCGTAAATCATCGTCTTAATCGTGTCTAACGACGCAGCGTTCTCCACGTTATCCAGCAGATGCTGAACTCGTTGTTCCGTTAACATCCGATAGGTCTCAATAGTGCGGGCATTGTGATTTCTGTCTGCCATAAGCGCCGAGCGCGAATGTTAGAGAAGAGAACGAAATTGATCCTCGGAGAGGTCGGCGTCCTTGATGATTTTTTTGAGGAGCCAACGCGGCAGTTCCGCACTGTGGATCGGTACCGTCGTGGTTCGCTTGGTGAGCGGATGCCGTAGCACCAAATGACTCGTAGCCTTTTGCGGTTCGGCGACGAATCCTGCGCGCTCAAGTGCGTGAATGACTTCTTTAGCTCTAGCGCCCGGCAACCGCGCGAGCATACTTACGCAATAATAGGCGTCCTCACAGTAATGCCGAGCGATACCGGCTCTGCGGTGTTCTTTTCGTCGGGAATGTGATCGCCGCGCGCGATGAGCGTATTGAGGTACAATGCGAGCGCCTCCTCGGCATATTTGATTGCGTCTTCGTATGTCTTCCCCCACGTATTACAGCCCGGCAGCGCCGGAAAATAGGCGAGATACCCGTCCGGGTGCTTCTCGATTGAAAGCGTGTATGTGCGGCTGCTGACTTGCATGTGGGTGTAGTGAGATGACGTGCAGCGGGCTTAGTTATTTCGAGTGCGTTACGAATTCGCCGCGCTGAAATTGCCGGCGGCCTTCGAAGATCGCCTCGCGGTCGCCGGCTTCGGGCTCTTCTTCCAATTGCAGGATCAAGGCCCGCGCGGCGCTGTCCTGCATCGTTGCTGGCAACTGGCGCAAACGTTCGATAGCTTCGTCGAGCAATTTGGTCACCCAATCAGTATAACATGCCGTTGAACGCGGCTTTAGATTGACAACCACCGCAAAACGTTTCGCAAAACAGATATGTGCAACCAACCATAAAGCAGCGCCGACGCGCGCGACCCTCTGACACGCCCGTGACGGCTTGCGGCCGTCCTCGCGATTTTGCGAAAGCAAGCGCGCTCGATCGCGGCGATCGAGCGAAACGGTTTTTACGCAAATCGAATTTTTGACTTTCTCGCTTTCGCGTTTAGCGAAATCGATTTGCTTGAGTTCCGATCTTGGAACTTGCGAAGGCTGCGCCTAAATAAAAAGAGCCCCGGCCGATAGGCGGCCGGGGCAAGGGAGCTGCATCAGACCTATCGCCTGACACAACAATCACCACAGCAATCATATACGAATATCAAAAAAATACAATGAAGTCAGGCAGTTAGGTTAGCTGCGGGCTCCCAAGAAGGGGAGGGCCCGTCACATGGCACTGCCGTCGAAAGGTTTGATTGTTAGTGGCTTGCTCTTGGTTTTTGGCAGTTTGGGTGCTTCGGACCGCGCTTCGGCGCAAGTCCCTTTGGCTGCTGCTGTCCTCGCGGCAGATGGCGCAGCGGACAGCGCGTTAGTCTTGTTGGGGCGAACGATCCTGCAAGCTGCTGTTGGAGCGGTTGTTGACCATGGGGTGCACCGGTACCTGGATCGCATGGACGCAAGCCGGCAGCTTGAAGCAGCAGAACGTTGGAGATCGGAGCCGAGCTATCGTAATGAGGTGAGCAGCGGTCCGGCATATTCGCCACCACAGTACCAATCATCGGCCGATACAACGAGAGACGATTGCGCCCAACAATACACGCCTCCAGGCGTTCATATTGTTGGTTGCCCAAGCGCTCGCGTGGCAAGCGCGCCAACTCCACAGCTTCCAAAAAACTGGGAAGTAATTTCGAGCCGCCAGCAGGCCTCACCACAAGTCGGCTACGTTCCTCCTGGAATCAAGATAATTGATCAGCCGGAGCGGCGAGAGTGCTGGGCGAACGGAAACGCGCCGAATTGCGATACCGTGCCCGTGGGATGGCATGTAACACGCGAATAGCGGAGGAGGGTCAGCGGCGGAGATTGCCTGCACAAGCGCTTCGCAAAACAGATATTGCACTAAACCGCTGCGCGGTAGGCAGTTCGCGGATGGGGCAGTGATCAACTCTTAACGCGTAGTCGCTTGCGCAGCGGCTCGTACCAATCGTGGCGGCCGGTATTTTCGATAGCTATGACCCACGCTGCGTCGAATGCGTTCTTCGACACGTTGAGTTCGCGCATCGCCACGCTACGCAGCTCGTCCTTTGTCAAGAACTTGGGCTGGTTATTCTGCATGAACGGCAGCAGCCAGTCGCGGCATCGCTGCCATTGCTCGTTAAAGCGCTCCGAGAGTTCTTCACTTCTGGTCTTCGTCACGTCGATAGACCCAATTACACCAGACCACGGCGTCCAAGGCGTCAAGAGCGAGGAAGTGGCTCAGTGAAGCCATTCACGAAGCTTCGCAAAATAACTTTTTTCCGAAGTTAGCCTTTGGACCAGGGTGGGGAAACGCTCGTCGCTCGCCGTCATCCTGTCTGCGAGGATCGCACGTTCGTGCAGTCCAAACCAACAGGAGTATCTCATGACCGAGCAAGTTTCGCCGTTGCGGCAGCGCATGATCGACGACATGACGATCCGCAACATGTCCGTGAACACACAAAAGGCCTACATCCGTGCCGTTGCGAACTTCAGTAAGCACTTCGGGAAGTCACCAGATAAGCTCTCGTTTGAGGACGTACGCAAATATCAATTGCATCTAGTCTCACGCGGCTTGCAGGCCGCAACCATCATCCCGATCATCTGTGCCATTCGGTTTTTCTACGGCACGACACTCGGACGTGTTGGTGCTGCAGCGCATATTCCGCTTGCCCGCAAAGCCGATACGCTGCGAGCCGTCCTTACTCGGGATCAGGTGGTGCGACTCCTCAAAGCCGTGCCGGACCTGGAGATGCGGACGCTGTTCATCGTCATCTATTCAGCGGGGCTTCGCATCTCCGAGGCGGTCGCGCTGACCGCGCGCGATATCGACAGCGCCAACATGGTCATTCACGTGCGGCAAGGCAAAGGCCGCAAAGACCGTTACGTCATGCTGTCGGAACAGCTGCTGACAATCTTACGCTCCTATTGGCGGGCCGCCAGCCTGGAGCACGTCCTTTTTCCAGGACCCGATCCCAAGCGCCCAATCAGTGTGCGGTCCGTGCAGCATGCCTGCCGTGCGGCGGTCCGCGTCGCCGGTCTCGACTCTTCGGTTACCGTGCATACGTTGCGGCATAGTTTTGCGACGCACCTGCTGGAGCAAGGCGTCGACATCCGAGTGATCCAGGACCTAGACCCGCTATGCGCGGGTGGCGCTCAACACGATCCGGCAAATCCAGAGTCCCCTCGAACTGCTCAACACCAAGCTGACGCCTCCGACCTGACCCGGCGAACGTGTCAGGATCGAAGCTGGAGGTGGCGGACATCTTCCGCCGCCACGGCGAGGCGTGGCGCGCTGCGAACGCCGGCCACCTTAGCCTCACACAACGCCGGGTGATGACGGCAATCGAGATTTGCCGCACCGCGGCTCTCGGCGGCCACGTCGAGCGCTGTGATGATTGTGGTCATACACGCATGGCCTACAATTCCTGTCGTAACCGGCACTGCCCCAAGTGTCAGTGGTCGGCGGCAGAACGTTGGCTGGCCGCACGGGAAGCCGAGCTGTTGCCGGTCCCCTATTACCATGTGGTCTTCACGCTGCCGGCGGCGCTCGGCGCCATCGCCTATCAGAACAAGGCCAAGGTCTATGGGCTGCTGTTCGCCGCCACGGCCGAGGCACTCACCACCATAGCGGCCGATCCCAGACATCTCGGTGCACAGATCGGTGTCACCGCCGTCCTACACACCTGGGGACAGAACCTCGATCATCATCCCCACGTGCACTGCATCGTGCCCGGTGGCGGCATCTCATCGGACGGCGAGCATTGGATTCCTTGCCGGCCTGGTTTCTTTCTGCCGGTGCGAGTGCTCTCGCGGTTATTCCGGCGCCTGTTTCTCGATGGTCTCGAAGCGTTGCACCGGGCCGGAGAACTCCAATTCTTCAACGATCTCGTTGGTCTCAAGGATGCGGCGGCACTCAGCGCCCGCCTTGCTCCCCTGCGCAAAACCGAGTGGGTCGTTTATGCCAAACGTCCGTTCGCCGGGCCATCCCAGGTCCTCGCCTATCTCGCCCGCTACACGCATCGCGTCGCCATCGGCAACAGCCGGCTGCTTGAACTCACGGACCAGCAGGTCAGCTTTCGCTGGAAGGACTACCGTCAGAATGGCGACCACAAGAACCAAGAACAAGGTCATGAAGCTTGCCGTTGGCGAGTTCATGCGCCGTTTCCTGATGCACGTGCTTCCCGACGGATTCCATCGCATACGTCATTATGGTCTGTTCGCGAATGGGCACCGCGCGGATAAGGTGACGCTGTGTCGAAAGCTGCTCGATGTATCCCCTGCTCACAACAATAGTGAGAGCAGCACTCGGGAAGATTGTCCGGCATCTTCATTCGAACCGCCAGCTTGCCCGTGCTGCGGCGGACGCATGATGACCATCGACACCTTCGACGGACCACTGTCCCGCCCGTATCACGTTCGGAGGTTTGACAGCTCGTGACCTCGCTCCACCGGCACTCATCATCGATTGCGGGTCTTGCCGCGGCACCGCCTACGGCGTCGTATGGCCCGCTTTGCCTTGTCACGACGGAATTCGGTTTTTCGGCAAAAAAAGCCGCGAAGCACTGCCTGTACACGCCCTACCGATTGTCCGAATAGAATTACCGCCGGCGACCCGGGAGGACCTTGCTCGACTCCGCGCGGCAATGATCATCACCAAATCCCCATAGCTGGACTCGCTACCCGCGGGTTCGTGCAACAAGGTTTCTACAACGCCGCTCGACGGCGCCTGCGCAGTCTTGCTCTCGGTGCAGGGCGTCGCAGAAACCTCATAATTGTGCGAAGTAGCGGTCGGGCTCTCCTTGGCCGTCTTTAATCAAAGGCGGTCGCGCTAAACCGACTTAACATCTCAAGTATCTGATCGATTACCTCGTTGTCCGAGCCGCTGGCCTCTAATTGTCGCCTCGGCAATTGCGTTGCTGCTCTGAAAGCAAGACGATCCTGAACGACTATCGCCTCTGCGACCCGGCGAACAACAGGGTGCGCCTTTAAGACCCGAATTCCATCCCAAGTTAAGCTTTGCTCAAATGCGGTTCGAATTCCAAGTCTGTCGAAAAGCCCCATCAATTCTCTGAGGGATACGATTAAGCGTCGGCCGTCGTTGTCATATCGAGGCAATCCGCAATCAAACCGGCCGATCGTGGTGTCATTAAGAATAATTGCTCTGTATTCGCGCAAATAACTAAGTAGATATTCGCGCGACAAAAAATAGGCTAGTTGGAGCCTCTCGTGCGGAGTCAGCGGCATGCGAAGTGCGCGCTCTACAAATTCGCGTATAAACGCTCGGTTGTCGAGAAGCATGGGCAAGTTTGAAAAAGCATATTCGACGGTTTCTGGAGTATAACCGCCCTCGGAGACAAGCCGAGCAAACACTGTCGAGAACCATGAGGCGGGGTCACCAATTCCCGTCTGCCACGAATCGGAGATGTCGCGAGAAGTGGAGCGCCAGATTCTAGGAACTATCGGAATCGATGTTTGTGATCGCAAATCGGGCTTCGCGCCGTAGGCAGCACGATCTCTATATTCCTTTTTTTGCTTAACATCCCAATAGCTGTCGAGATTCAGGGTAGGATTGGCCAGTTGAAGCGCCCCTTCGCCTATCAAAGGCTCGAGAGGACGCAGAAAATCACTAAGCCCGGCGACCTCAAATAGATACGAAGCGGGCATTATCACACAATCGGACGCCAGCAAAAAAGCGTATCGAAAGTAGACGTACGCAGCTCTTTCGATCGTTCGTACTTCTGGTCTTAAGTCGTGAAGCGCCATCATTTCCGGGTTAAAAATCTGAACAAAGACGCGCAAGCCGGCTTCGTCGTCTTGACGAAGATCGCTCAGATCGCCGAATTGCGTTCTTAGAAAGTCAGCGATTGCTGAAAGTGGAATTACATACGTTACGCCTTCAATCTCTTTACGCCCCTGGATCACCCCAAACGCACGACCTTGCACAACAAAAGGCCCACCGCTCATTCCCCGCGCTACGGCAGTCGATAGGGTGATAGTATTGGTCAATCCGTAGTACGACTGCCACGTTGCCTGCCTGATGTGAGCGTCGGTTCGAGCATCGGCGTATCCTGCCAGTGACCCGCGGAACGACGCCAGGCCGCGTTCAAAGTTTGGGTTAAGGTGAGGCTGCAGCAAGCCACCTCGCGAGCTCTGCACACCGTCGATATAGAGAATCGCAACATCGCGTGTGTCGTGCTCTACAACCTTCACAACCTTTCGTATTCCAGTCCATGAAGGGCCAGTCACATATAAATTATTCTCGCAATTCGATATGACGTGCTTTGCCGTTAGTAGGCAGTGAGGAAAGAGCTGAAACGCGGAGCCTCGAAAAGTATCAGACGTAAAGGAGGACCCACGCCAGACTCGGGCTATGGCCCGAACCCACAGTGGATCTGACATCAATCCTTTTTCCAGGTCGCTGATATCTTGAGAACAGCTTTCGCCTCTGCACCAACTAATATGGGGACGGGATTCACTTTGCCCGTAAAGCCGATCTGAAATTCGATCTTCCACTCGGTCGGGCTGTATTGTTTGAACGCTTCCGTTCCTAACGCTACCGCGGCGGCGATCGTTGTTTTGACGCGCGTTACAGACGACTCAAGCTGTTCCGCTACCCCAGTTGGCTCGGCGCCCTCCGGCAGATCCTCGATCTCGCTTGGAAGGAGGCGTGCCGTGGGCATCAGTTCAACGAAGATAGTTGATCCTTCTGGTCCCTTTATGGTTCCTATTTCCATCCCTCGTCCCCAGTCGTTGTCACCATCTGGCAGCACATCTTCACTCTGTGTCGCCTCAGTCACTTTATTTCGTCCAAGTCAGAAATCTTGGCTGCAAAGGCGGCGCGCTCCTTCTGTACAAGCGAAGCATCTACAGGACCGGCAGAACTCGGAAAGATGGCACTTGTCAGCAAATCCCAATAGTTCGCTTCAATCCGAGCAAGCGCGTGATACTTTTTGGGAGCTTGCGCTTGCGAGCCAAAGTCCCATCCGGCGACTGAAATTCCCCGCCCCGCAAACAGCTGATGCGCCCGTTGCACGTACTTAGAAGAGGTAACCGTTTGATTGTGAAGGAACGAAAGATCGAAGCCATTTTGAGCTAATCCAAATGCAGCTAGACCAAACAAAAATACCGTCTCGATGTTACGAGAGCGGCAAAATGCCGATATTCTCTGTGCCCCGACAACTGTGCCTGCATATGAAAGAACTATCACGCGCCTAAGAGTGTGGTTCTCAATGTACGCAGTTAGTGCCGTACAGATTGTTTCTCCGCTCGCTATAGTATCGCCGATCAACAAAGTGTCAGTAGCCGCATCGAAGTTGGCAAAGTGTACCGATACGGAAACGCCGGTGTCTGATACATCCGTACGGTTTGTCGCGATAAAATTAATTGGGAGATTACGATCGAACACTCGCTCATACGCATGGTGTAGCCAATAGTAGTGGCCCTTTGTGAGTATCATGAGTTCAGATATGTTATCGCATTCATCGACCAATGAGGATTTTAGATGCTGGAGGAAATAGACGCTGGCCTCTCGACATACGCGTACAAATTCGAGACCCACTCGATGCCGATTGAAGAGCAATCGTTCCAGCGGTTCATTTTCACAAATAAAAAGATTTGAAACCCCTTCTATTGTTGGAGCGTAGGCAGTACTCCCGCTAACAGTGAGCTCAATCATCTTTTGCTCCGAGGAAATTGATGATTTGCTTAGGGGTGAAACAACAAACGCATGGGTTCATCGTGCGGAAGGAGCCGCTTTTTGTAGGCCTCTATTGCGAGGTCAAGCGTCGATGCACCTGGATTAGGACGAAACGTCGGCAGTTCGTCGCGAATCCAACGGCCTGCGGCCGTAAAATCATCGACGTAAGCGTCTAAGAGTGAAATGAAATGGGGATGAACATAATTCTTCGCGAAGCCGCCTCGATACACGATGTTGGATTGACGATAGTACGACGACGGTGGAAGCACTCCGATGACTGCGCGTGAAAAATGCCTTCCCGCGAGAAGCTCAACTCCGATTCCGATGCCTCGCCGCTCACGGGCGTCAATGATTACCACGTCGCACTGTTGGATTTGGAACATGTCCCTGCCAAACAGGGCGAGGTGATCATCAAGATCAGCGACGGGATCATCGGGGTTCAGAAAATCTATCTGCACAGGGTCAGCCCCCTTGCTAACCATCGCGCGTTCGGTATCCGACCAGCAGAGTTTCTTGTTATCCGCAGGACCCTTTTGGATACTGCCGGAGCAGTAGACTTTTCGCTTCATGACGCCGGTGTTCTCCGCGGTTATAAGCCTAAGCTTAACACAACTTATGCGCGAAATCTACACAATCACCGTTTCGACCCTCCAGGCATGAGACGCCGGTGCCGATCCTATTGCGATCGACGCTAACCACCGCCGCCACCGCCGGCAATGACTTCGATGGTGTTATCGGCGTTGTTCCAATCCGAAGGAACGGTCCAACTGGTGCCGGACGTGAGAAAGATAACGACGGTGCCGGGACTAGCATTCGCGCGTGGCGTGCCAAGAACGAATAGTCCCCCACAAATCGAGAGAACTAAAAGGGACGCGATCGGAACGCGCAGGCGTCTTGTCGCGGAGAAGACTCTGCGTGTTGGGCTTGCGGAAGATTTTTGATGGTTCAGATAGAGCGCGAGAATTGCGCCCCATCATTCTAGCATCCGGCATTGCCGATGCGGACGCAACGCTGAGTGACAAATATTAAAAATGTGGCGGGGTGAGCCGCGGCATTATCAGCGTGGGCGCGCTGGGGCTACCGTGCTAGTTTGGGTTCTTAAGCCGAAAGAAGCGCCCATGGTTCAGACAGTGTCGCCGCTCATTCTGAAGCTTTCGCTATTTCTCGTGACGGCTGTTGCGACGCATTTGGTCATGTCTTTTGGTCAGACGTTGATACATTATAAGGTGGCGCACCATCCAATGGGCGGCAAGATTTACCACAACCACATCAACTTCCATCACACCCACTATTCCGACGACCATCTTGTCTCTCGGACGTACCTCGGCGATGAGGGCAACACGACACCCTACTTCTTCATTCCTATTCTTCTAGTCGGCGCGTGCGCTTATTGGTTATTGCCGCCAAATCTATTTGTGGTGATGGTAGTCGCAGGTGCGGCGTCGTTCTCCGCGCATGTCTTGTTCGACAATGAATATCATTCGGATGGATCGCGGCTTCAGCGGTTTGCGTGGTTCAGACGCAAACAAGAGCTGCACTTCGTTCATCATCGGCACGGCGATAGTAACTTTGCGGTGATTCATTTTTTCTGGGATAGAATTCTCGGCACCTATAGACGGCCGGGTGCGGGATAAGATCGTACGAACGGCGGCGTTCGCACGGGGTCAAGAGAAGTAACGCGCGGCGGCGACCGAGCCGCTCGGCTTATCAGATTGACCATAAAAATATGGCAACGATGACGCGAGGGTTTGCAGCGTGGAAGCAGCGTCTTGTGTAGCCGCTGCGGCCTCCTGCGCAATGTACTCAATCGACCAGGCAATCGAGGTCCAAAGCTGGAGCGTGTCGGTATAGGGATCGCCGATCGGCGGGACTGTAGTCTCGGCGTAGGCGATCGAAGCAAGGAACATGGTGAGCGCGAGGACGCCTGCGACGATTAAGCGGTTCACACGGCAATTATGCAATAGAATGGAGCAAAACTGATGCTTACGATGGGGATAGAAAGGACGGTCGTGTTCGAAAACCGTGAGGATACCGATGGCAAACGTCTACATTGAAGCCCGCCCAAAAGGACGGCCGGAAGGTGAGCGCATCGACGACTACGTGGTCGAAGACCACACAGATGGCGTCTTGGCGATTTTCAAGACCCAGCATGAAGCGATTACTTGGGCAAAGTCGAAGGGTCATTCGCCGCTGGTCGCCCGTGTTCGACACCTCAACAATAAGAAAATTCCGGACCATTGGCGGTCGGCCGGCTAGGGGTGTTGTCTCGCCGAGGCTCTAGACGGAAGGCAGTCATTTACAAACGCGTTCGGCGTTGACGCTCGATAGTCGCTCGATGCCGGCCAAACCGCTGTCGGCTCTGCTCACGGATCAGCGCTGCTGTACCGAGCGGATCGTACAGATGCGGCTCGACGAAGATACGGTCGTGGCCTATCCCCCGCCGAAGCCAAGCGGTGAAAGGCCCCTGGTCGGTAAGTGCCCCTACATCCATCGGACGGAATTCCGGCGCCAGCAGTTCTGCATCGCGGCTGCCGACCCGAAAGACGATCAGCGTGCCGGCATTGCCAATAACTGCGGATCGCACGGCATTTGATAGTTGGTCGGCAAATTGATTTGCGAGCGCGAAGTGCAATGCGAACTTTCTCGCTTCAGAAAGCAAAGACGCGAATGCATCTGAACTAAAGGTTTGGAACTCATCGATATGAGCAAAAAACGCGACGCGGTCCTGTGGTGGAAGCACGCCTCGCTCCATGGCGATAAGCTGCAGGTGCGAGACAAGTAGCGAGCCCAAAAGGTTCGTCGCCTGTTCCCCTATCGTCCCTTTCGAGAGGTTGGCAATTAAAATCCTTCGGTTGTTCATCGTGAACCCGAGATCGAGCCGCGGCGCGACTTGGCCGAGGATGAGCCGCAGGTGCGGCGAGGCGGCAATCTGGCCGACCTTGTTCAATATCGGCGCGATTGCTTCGGAGCGAAGCGACTTCGTGTAGCTGGGAAATTCCTCCAGCCAAAAGCGCCGCGTTTCGGAGTCGGTTACGGCCATAAGGACGCGGTCGCGAAAGCGATCGTCGGTATACAGACGTGCAAGGTCTATCAGGGTGGCATGCTCGCGCGAGATGAGCGCAGCAACGCCGTGATAGAGGAAGTGTTCGAGGCGCGGTCCCCAGCTGTCGGACCAGAGGTGCTTGAATGCCGCGACGATGCCCGAGGCGGCGAGGGCCTGGCGCTCCGGAGCGATCCTGGTCGCCGGATTGAATCCGACCGGGTATTCCGTTTCGCCAGCGTCGAGGTAGCAAACCTCATTGAGGCGCGAACGTGGGATGGCGTCAAGAATATCCTCGGCGAGGTCGCCGTGCGGATCAATAACGGTAACTCCCTCGCCGCCGTAGATGTCGCCCATGGCGAGGTTGAAGAGAAGCGTGCTTTTCCCCGAGCCCGACTTGCCGACGATCCAGACATGACGCTCACGCTCCTCGCGCGATAGCACGACACCACCGCCGTGCGCGGTGGTCGCGATAGGTAATGGCTTCGATTCCATAACGTCGCGCCAGCCTCCGGTGAAAGCGCGAGCTGCAACAAAGCAGCCGCACTTGCCGTCGTGCGCTCTTCCCTACCCGTGGAGATCGGGACTAGCGCGGCACGCCGAGCGACCCGTGGTGAGGTGTAGTCGGCGAACTACAAGAGACCGGCGCCACGCCGTGAGACGTGGCCTTCCATTTTACCGTTCCCGCAAAAAGCGAACAGCTCGCAGCATTGGGGATGGAATGTGGAAAGGCGAGGCGGAATCCTTCACCCGCACTTCATCTCGCATTCCTCTGGAGAGACATGGGTTCGACATTCCTCCGGAGCCGACGCATTCATGCGTGCGCGCCGCCAGCGCCGGTCAAGGTCGCCGCATCGCGGCGCCCGAAGGGTCGCCTTGACCGGGCGCTGATCCGGCGCGCTAAACTTTTGCCTAGCGTTCGAGGATCGTATCCGTCCGGTGGGATGAGTGTGAACTGTCACCCGGCGCTAGATTTGGCGTGTGGTTTGCGTCCGACGTTCTCGCCCCCGCTTTGTCGGAGGGAGCGCGGGCGCGACCGTACGGCGCAGCCGGCCGACTTCGTGCCGCCAGCCCGAGCACCACAGTCATTCAGACGAGGAGCGCAGCGGCCGCCAGCTTTGCCA
>Ga0307373_10005362_pt1 | contig 21006 bp, 20 predicted proteins | sample OX2MG_FD_202534 | JGI IMG/M metagenome (GOLD analysis project Ga0307373, IMG submission 202534) | Soil microbial communities from Risofladan, Vaasa, Finland - OX-2 | ecosystem: Environmental > Terrestrial > Soil > Coastal area > Acid sulfate soil | place: Finland: Risofladan, Vaasa | collected...
TCACATTGGTCGGAGCCAGCAAGAACACCTGGTCGGCAACCTTCTCCATTTCGCCGCTGAGGGCGTACGTGACGCCACTGCAGAAATCGATCATCCGGCGCTGCAGGTCACGATCGGCCATCTGGAGGTTCACGATGACCGGCCGATTGTCCTTCAGACGGTCGGCGATCTCCTTGGCGTCACCGAATCGCGCCGGGGCCACAACGTGCACGCGGGCCGTGGGGCCGCTGCCGATCGCCGTCTCCACCGGCACAGCCCGCACGGACGAGGGTCGGGGAGGCAGGTTGGCCGGCAGGGAGCGCGCCGGATTGGGCGTGGCCGACTCCCGGGGGATGGTGCGGATCCTGCTCATGCCGCCGCTGTATTCCTCGGGCTGCTCGAACTCCTGCGCCCGGGGATCCACCCGCGTGGCCGCCGAGAAACCGCGCGGGGCGCGGTCCTCCAGATCGTCGTACTCGTCGTACTCGTCATCGAGTAGGCCGAGGTAGACCATGGTTTTCTTCATGAACGAGGTTGACATGCCTTCTCCTGTCCCAGGACAGCGTAGTGCCTGCCCGGGAGGGCGGGCGGGACGGCTGGCCTGCGCCGGGGCATCACCGGGCCCCGAACAGGGCGCGCCCGACGCGGACCATCGTCGTGCCTGCGGCGACCGCCGCTTCCAGATCGTCGCTCATGCCCATGGAACGATCGGTAAGCCCCAGCGCATCGGCCATCCGGGCCACCTGCGCGAAGGCCGCCGGGGCACCGTCGCCCTGGGGCGCCACCGTCATCAGGCCCGTTACCGCGAGGCCCAGCTCCACGAGCCCGTCCACCAGGGCAGGCACCTCAGCCGGTGCGCAGCCGTTACGCCCGGCCAGAGCGGTCAGGTCAACCTGGACCAGCACCGCAGCTCCCGGCGCGTACTGTGCGATGCGGGCACCTTCGGACAGGCGCGCCACGCTCTGCCACACATCGACCAGGGGAGCCAACTGGTGCACCTTGTTGCGCTGCACCCTGCCGAGAAAATGCCAGCGGGTGCCTGCGGGCCCCGGTGCCTTCGCGCAAAGTTCCGACGCGTAGTTCTCCCCCAGGTCGGTGAGGCCGACCTCACGAGCCGCCCGGACGGCGTCGGGCCCGAACCCCTTGGTCACCGCCAGGATGCGTACGGCCTCGGGGTCGCCTCCGGCCCGCTCAATGCGCCGGCGGACGTCGGACAGCCGTGCCGCGACCTCGTGACTAGCGCAGGAAGGAGGGGACGTCGAAATCGTCGTCACCGAGATCGAACTCGTCCTCCTTGCCCGTGACGGTGTCCGAAAAGATGTCCACCGTCTCGGCAGTCCCGGAGAAGATCGAGGACGCCCGGTCCCCCTTGGCCGGCCCTGTGCCTTCCTCCCAGCGCTCGAACCCGGCGGCGATCACGGTGACCCGGACCTCATCGCCCATGTTGTCGTCGATGACCGCGCCGAAGATGATGTTGGCATCGGGGTGGGCCACCCCGTGGATGATCTCCGCCGCCTCGTTCACCTCGAACAGCCCCAGGTCGGACCCACCGGCGATATTGAGCAGGATCCCGCGGGCACCCTCAATGGAGGCTTCCAGCAACGGGGACGTAATGGCTGCCCGGGCGGCGTTGGCGGCTCGACCCTCCCCGATGGACGCTCCGATGCCCATGATGGCCGTACCGGCGTTGGTCATGATCATCTTGACGTCGGCAAAGTCGGTGTTGATCAGCCCCGGGACCGTAATCAGGTCCGTGATGCCCCGGACTCCCTGCAGGAGTACCTCGTCGGCCATTTTGAACGCATTGACCATGCTGGTCTTGTCGTTGGAGACCGTGAGCAGGCGGTCGTTGGGGATGACGATCAGAGTGTCGACCTTCTCCTTCAGGAGCTGAATGCCCTTCTCGGCCTGCATGGAGCGGCGCCGGCCCTCGAAGGTGAACGGCCGTGTCACCACCCCTATGGTCAGCGCACCCAGCCCTTTGGCCACCTCGGCCACCACCGGAGCGGCGCCCGTCCCGGTGCCGCCGCCCTTGCCGGCCGTGATGAAGACCATGTCGGCTCCCTGCAGGGCCTCCTCAATATCGGCCCGGTGCTCCTCGGCCGCCTGCCGCCCCACCTCGGGATCGCTGCCGGCACCGAGGCCCCTGGTGAGCTGTCGTCCGAGATCTAGCTTGAGGTCGGCGTCGCTCATCAGGAGCGCTTGCGCATCGGTGTTGGCCGCGATGAACTCCACGTTGCGGAGCCCCGAGTCGATCATCCGGTTGACGGCATTGACGCCACCGCCACCGATCCCGACCACCTTTATGACAGCCAGGTAGGTACCTTGGGAAGGAACGGTGGTCATGAACTCCCTCGTGTCCGGGTCGATCTCCGACCGCTCGCTCTTTGCCTGGTCTCGCCCAAATTCACCATGCGAACTTCACCTCTGATCCCTGAACCTTTTGGGAAGGTTGATGTTCACAGTGCGGCAACGTAGCCACACCATACGAGGGGCGTTCGTCCAGGTCAAGCATCCCCCCGTCACCCTCCGGTCACGGTGGGGGCATCGGGGACACTGACGTCGATGACGTCGCCGGCGTGCAGCGAGGCTCCCGCCAAAATGGACGACACGTCCTCGAACTTCGGCACCAGCTGCGCCGGGGAGCCGAGGTCGACCAGGACCGGTGTGGTCAGGGCCAGCTGCACCCAGCCCGCCGGCTCCACCGTCACCGACGTCACCTGGGCGCCGAACGAAGCGGGCAAGCTGGAGGCCACGACCAATCCCGGACGGTCCCGGATGCCCACGACGGTTCCCGCCGCTCCCGGGACCTGGGGCCCTGACACGGCGATGAGACCGCTCGGCCGGACGGTCCCCACGGCCAGCACCCGACCGTCGATGCTCAGAGTCGCCCACCGCCCTCCGGGTTCGCTCATCACGAGCTGCGGTATCTCCTCAGTCACCGCGATGTGCACGCCGTCGGGCCAGTGGAGGCTCACCGTGGCCGAGCGCACCCAGGGCAGCCGCTCCACGCGAGCGCCCACCGCACCCCTATTGACATCGACGAGCGGAGGATGCCGTCCCAGCCCGGACTGTTGCACCACCTGAGCCGTCGGCTCCTGGGTGTTCCCACTCACCGTGATCGAACGGGCCGAGAAGAGCGGTGAGTGCAGCAGGTACCAGCCCCCCACCAGGACGGCGGTTCCGGCCAGCAGGATCATGGGCAGTCGCAAGCGCCTTCGCCCCAGCTGCCGGGCCACGGCGGCCCGGCGGGCTGATATCCGCGGATCGATGCCCGTGCGACCCCGCGCCGCCCGGTCGGCCGGCGGGCGGGCCCGGGTCGCCGTGGGCGTCATGGCCCGATCCCGGTGCGCGTCACGGCCTCAGTCTTCCTGTCGGCGAAGCCCAGGAGGTGGACCTCGGCCGTCAGCGCCACCCCGGAGTGCCCGAGCACCACCGAGCGGACGTGTTCCATCAGGGCCAGGACATCGTCGGCACTCCCCCCCTTGTCCGCCTGAATGAAGTTGGCGTGCTTCCCGGACACCTGCGCCGTGCCCATCCGGTATCCCTTGAGGCCCGCCGCCTCAATCAGGCGCCCCGCCGCATCCCCCACCGGGTTGGTGAAGACGGAACCGGCGTTGGAGCCGCCCGGTTGATGGGTGCGTCGCCAGCGCACAATGGAGGCCACCGCGTCCTGTTCCACCTCCACCTCTCCCAGCGAGACGACCAGGTCCGCGCCGACCACCACTTCCGAGGGCGCCATCGCCGACGAGCGGTACCCGTAGTGCAGACGCGCCGGATCGTCGGACCCACCGGCCTCGCTCAAGAGGTCCACCCACGAGTAGCGGAGCAGACAGGACGCCATGTCTGCGCCGTGCCCACCGGCGTTCATGCGTACGGCGCCCCCCACGGAACCAGGCACGCCGACCGCCCAGGCCAGGCCCGACCATCCGGCGTCAGCCGCCCGGCGCGCCAGGACCGGGAGTGGCACGGCCCCGCCGACCCGCACCGCCCAGGGACCGGACGGAGTGCGGGTGCGATCGGGCAACGTGACGGTGGTGAAGCCGGCGCCGAGGCGAAGGGCGACACCGTCGAAGCCGGCGTCGGCCACCAGGAGGTTCGACCCGCGACCCACGACCAGGATCGGCAGGCCGGTGCCGCGGAGGACGCGTCGGACGGCCTGGAGATCGTCGGGCCCCTCGACCTCAATGAAGAGCGCCGCCGGCCCACCGACTCCGTAGGTCGTCAAGGGGCCCAACGGCTTCCCGAGGACGGCCCGGGACCCCAGGGCGTCGGCCAGGGCGCGGTAGCGGCCGGCGGCGGTCACCACTGCGGCGACTCCAGCAATCCGTCGGGCAGCGTGGTCAGGTCACCGGCACCCAGGGTCAGGCACAGGTCACCGGGCACCAACAGGGACGCGACCACTCGCGGCAGCTCTTCCCACCCCGGCGCGTAGACGACCGCCAGCCGCGGGTCCTGCGCACGGACGGCGTCGACGACCAGGCGCCCCGAGACGCCGGGCACGGGTCGTTCTCCGGCGCCGTACACATCGGTCACGACCAGGGCGTCGGCGTCGGCGAAGGCCGTGCCGAACTGATCGGCCAGCGCGGCCGTCCGCGAGAAGCGGTGGGGCTGGAAGACGGCGATGACCCTCCCCCAGCCGCCCGACCGCGCCGCAGCGAGGGCGGCCCGGACCTCGGTGGGGAGGTGGGCGTAGTCGTCAATGAAGGTCACGCCCCCTGCCTCACCCCGGAATTCAAAGCGACGGGGCACCCCGGCGAACCGGGCCAGCGCGGATTGGGCCGCCGCGAACGGCGCGCCGACCCTGAGGGCCGCCACGGCGGCCAGGGCGGCGTTGGAGGCGTTGTGTCGGCCCGGCACTCCCACCCGCAACACGCCGAGTTCCCCCGCGGGCCCACTGAGCACGAAGGAGATTGCGCTCCGGCTGGGCGAGACATCGGTCATGGTGTAGGTGGAGCCCGCCGCCGTGCCGACGCTCACGGCCCCGCCGGCCGACCCGATCGCCGCCGCTTGGGGGTCATCGGAGGAAACCACGGCGCCATCCGTCGCTGCGGCCACGTAGGCGCCGAAGGCCGCCCGCAGTTCCCCGAATGTCCCGTAGTAATCGAGGTGATCCGCCTCGACGTTGGTCAGCACGGCCAGATCCGGGTGGATGGCCCGGAAGGTCCCGTAGCTCTCGTCGGCCTCCACCACGAGCCACTCCCCGGCGTCCCAGGCCGCATTGGTGCCGATTTCGTTGACATCGGCCCCGATGAGGAAGGACGGGCGCATCCCGGCCTCCACCAGGATCAAGGCCAGCATGGAGGCCGTCGTCGTCTTGCCATGGGTGCCCGCCACCGCCAGACAGCGCCGGGTGGCGCAGATGGCGGCCAGCATCCCCGACCGGGGAATGACCAGTGCACCCTGCGCCGCCGCGGCCACCAGCTCGGGATTGTGCAGCGCCACCGCCGGGGAGTACGTCACGGCATGGACGGCACCGACGTTCTCCGCCCCATGCCCCAGGGCCACGGTGATCCCCTGGGAGCGCAGCCGGGAGGCCACCGGTGAGTCCTTCAGGTCGGAACCGGAGACTTCATGGCCCATGGCCCGGAGCACGAGGGCGATGGCGCTCATGCCGGCACCGCCGATACCAACGATGTGGATGTGCCTCGGGGTGCGCAGGTCGAGTGTCTCTCCGGCACCCGGTCCCCCAGCTGCCTCAGCGGGCATGGGCATCAACCAACTCGGCCACCCGGGCCGCGGCATCGGGGTGCCCGAGTCCCCGGGCGGCCGCCCCCATGTCCCGCAGCCGGACGGGATCATCAAGCAGCGTGGCCAGCACCGCAGCCAACCGGGGGCCATCACATTCGGCGTCGGGGATGACGACGGCGGCTCCCGCCTCCACCAGGGCCGCCGCATTGCGGGTCTGGTGATCACGAGGGGCTCCGGGCAACGGGACCAGAATTGATGGCACGCCGGACACCAGCAGCTCGGCCACCGTCATCGCACCGGCGCGAGCCACGCAGAGGTCCGCCGCGCCGTAGAGCTCGGGCATGCGGTCCTCGAAGGGCACCACCCGGTAGTCCACGCCGTCGCCGGCTCCCCCGCTGCCCGCGCCTCTTTCGCTCACTTCAACTCCGGCACGGCCCCGGGGGGGAGCGAACGCCTCGAAGTCGCGCCGGCCGGTCACGTGGTACACCGTGTGCCCGCCACCCAACGGCCAATGCCCGACGACGTCGGCCACCGCCCGGTTGATCCGGAGCGCGCCGAGCGAACCCCCGAAGGCCGCGACGGTCCGCCCGTCAACCGGCAGATCCAGCTGTGCCCTGGCCCTCGCCCGGCCGGCGGGTGACCGGTCCAACGAGTCGAGCTCCTGCCGCACCGGTGTGCCGGTGACCTGGGCGCGTGGGAGCTTCGTCCCGGCAAAGGCCACTGCGCTGGCCGTGGCGAAGCGGCCCAAGAGCGCGTTGACCGCCCCCGGCACGGCGTCGGTGTTCATCAACACCAAGGGTGCCCTGGTGAGCACCGCCGCCAGTCCAGCCGGGAAGCCGGCATAGCCGCCGACGACGACCACGACCCGGGGGCGGTGCCGCGCGAAGGATCCCACGGCCCGGACACAGGCTCGGAGGAGGCCGATGACCGCGCCGGCATTTGTCCACATGGCTGCCGGGCGGAGGCTGCGGCGTATACCTCGGCCCGGCAGAAGGGTGAAGGGGAATTCAAGGTTCGGCCAGGTCACCGCCTCCTGCCCGCGCCGGGAACCGAACAGCTCAATGGAGTCGGCGGCGTGTCCCCTGGCCACCAGGGCCCGGGCGATCTGGAGGGACGGCACGATGTGGCCACCCGTGCCGCCACCGGCGATCACCGCTCCCCGTCTTCCGCTCACCGACCTCGACCACGGCCGGACTGGGCCCGGCTGGACTGGTCCCGGCCGGACTGGGCCCGGCTGGCCACTCTCCCACCACCCGGGCGGGGAAGGGCCGCCATGCCCCGCGGTGCCGCCGTCTCACCCTGGCGGGCGATGTTCACCAGAATGCCCGTGGCGACCATGGAGATGACCAGGGACGACCCACCGAAGGAGATGAACGGCAGCGGGATCCCCGTGACCGGCAGCACACCCACCACCGCCCCCACATTGATCAGCGCCTCGGCACCCACCCAGGCCACCAGTCCCAGAGCCAGGAGACTTCCGAATCGGTCGGGCGAATGCATCGCCGCCCGGAGGCCGACCATCAGGAAAGCACCCAGGAGGAGGAGGACGAGGACGGCTCCTATGATCCCCAGCTCCTCTCCGATGACCGAGAAGATGAAGTCGGTCTGGGCGTTGGGCAGGAAGCCCCACTGCTGCTGCCCGCTCCCCAGCCCGGAGCCGATGATGTGGCCCGAGCCCAGCCCTATCAGCGACTGCGCTACCTGGTAGCCCGACCCGGAGCCGTGGGCCGAGGGGTCGATGAAGGAGAGGAGGCGCGCCCGCCGGTAGGGCGATGCGACGGCGACGATCAGCGCCACCGCCACCAGCCCGCCCATGATCTTCATCACCGGGCCCAACCTGACGCCCGAGACGAAGAGCATGGTCATGGCGATGCATCCGAGGACCATGGCGGTCCCCATGTCGGGCTGGGCCAGGATCAACACGCCGGCACCCACCGTCACCAGGAGCAGCGGTCCCATGATGCGGCGATCGGAGGCGTCCTCGTCGAGGCGCCGGGTGATGAGGTCCGCGGCGAAGATGGAGAGTGACAGCTTCATGAGCTCCGAAGGCTGAATGCGGAACTGGCTGAAGCCGATCCAGCGGCTGGAGCCCTGGGCATGGAGTCCCAGGCCCGGCACGAGAACCGCCAGGAGGAGACCGAAGGTGACGAGGAGAAGGAGCGGGCTGATGCGCCGGAGCTGGTGGTAGTCGAATCGGGTGGCCAGTGTCAGTGCGACCACCCCGACAGCCATCCAAAGGGCCTCCCTGATCAGGATCGCCCACGGCGTGCCGTACAGGGAGATCGAGACCACCGAGGAGGCCGCGCCCACCATGACCAGTCCGATGACGCAGAGGAGCGACACCACGACGAGGAGGACGGTGGACGTCGGCAGCCCCGTACGGTCGATGCGCAGTCCGCCCTGAGCGGTTGACGACCGCCTCGGCGGGGTCCCGGAACCTCTCGGCCCGACGTTCCGGCCCCCCGCCTGCGTGGCCGACGCATCCCGGCCGGGCGTCACCCGATCGTCACCCAGCGGGCACCTCGACGCCCGCCTGCTCGCTCCGACACCCGGCACACTGAACCAGTTTCCCGCACCCGGACCGCGTAGTGGCGGAGGGTCACGTGAACTTCGCCACGGTCAGGAAGTCGCCGTAGAAGATCCCGAGACCGAGCGCCACGAAGAGTCCGCCGAGGATCCAGAAGCGCACGATGACGGTGGTCTCGGGCCATCCGCCCAATTCGAAATGGTGGTGGATGGGAGCCATGCGGAAGACCCGCCGGTGGAAGACCCGGAAGCTCACCACCTGCGTGATGACCGAGAGCGTCTCCATGACGAAGAGGCCCCCGATGATGGGGAGGAGGAGGTCGAGGTTGAGGAGGAGGCACAACGCCGCCAGTCCGGCCCCCAGGGCCAGCGACCCGGTGTCGCCCATGATGATCTTCGCCGGGGCGGCGTTCCACCACAGGAACCCGATGCCGGCACCGGCCAGCGAGACAGCGACCAGGGCCAGGTCGATGGCCGATGCCTGGTGGACGTGGTAGATCGAGAAATGCCGGAAGATCCAGTAACCCATGATGGAAAGCACGGCGAAGCAGAAGGTGCTCGAGCCCGCGGCCAACCCGTCCACCCCGTCGGTGATGTTGACCGCGTTGGTCGTGCCGACCATGACCAGCACCGCGAACACGACCCAACCCACGTGACCGAGGTTGATGCCGGGCACCTGAGCCCGCGTGAACGACAGCGCCGTGGAGGTGTGGGCCCAGCGCAGCGCCAACTCGGCGAAGGCGAGCGCGACGATGAACTGGGCCGCCGACTTGGCCCGCTTGTTGAGTCCGAGGCTCCGGCGGTGCCGAACTTTGATCCAATCGTCGAGAAGGCCGATGATGCCGAAACCGACCACAGCCCCGATGGCGAGGTACCCGGTGCGGGAAAACCGGATCTCGGTGCCAATGTGCCCGATGGCGTAGCCACAGACCACGGCGGCCACAATGACGATGCCACCCATGGTGGGGGTGCCGGCCTTGGTGCTGTGGCTGGCGGGGCCGTCTTCCCGGATGTGCTGCCCGATCTGCCTCTTCCTGAAGAAGCGGATGAGGAAGGGGGTGGACATGATGGCCACGAAGAGCCCCACCCCCCCGGAGACGAGCAGGCCGAGCATGTCCTAGCGACTCTCTGATGGGGCGCCTGCGGCGGAGGGGTTCGGTGACCCCGGATCGGATCCGAGGTGGGCCGACAGCCAACGGCGCGCCTCGACGGCGTCGTCAAAGGGCAGGCGCTCCCCGGAGACCTCTTGATAGGTCTCATGCCCCTTTCCGGCGATCACCACCACGTCGCCGGGCAACGCGCGGTCGAGGGCGCCCCGTATGGCCAGGCGGCGATCGGGCTCGACGATCACCGTGGATCCACCGTGGGGGCCCTCCCCCAGCCCAGCACGCACCTCCTCAATGATGGCGAGGGGGTCCTCGGAGCGGGGATTGTCCGAGGTGAGGAAGACGGCGTCGCTCAGGCTCCGAGCGGCCCGGCCCATCACGGGACGCTTGGCGCGATCCCGGTTCCCTCCGCAGCCGAACACGACCAGGACCCGGCCCTCACCTCCGGCCAGGGCCCGCGCCTCCCTCAGGACGACCTCCAGGCCGGCCGGGGTGTGGGCGTAGTCGACGACCACGGTGAAGGGTGGGCCTGGTCCGCCGGCGCCGGCGCCGGCGCCGGCGTCACGGGACGGCGAGGCGATCACCTGCAACCTCCCCGGCACGGGAACGAGGTGGGCGAGCCCCGCGGCAACCTCGTCGAGGCCCAACCCCAGCGCAAGCGCGGCCTCGGCCGCCAGGAGTGTGTTGTCCACGTTGATGGCGCCCGTGAGCGGTGTGGTGATCCGGTGGCCGCGCCAGGTGAACTCCGTCCTGCCGGGACGCAACACGATGGCGGTGGCGTCGCCGTGGTGGACAGCCACCATCGGGATGCGGGCCACGTCGATCAACCGCTGACCCCAGGGATCATCGGCGTTGACGACGCCCCGCAGCGCGTGATCCGGATTGAAGAGCATGTGCTTGGCCGCGAAATAGGCCTCCATGGTCCCGTGGTAGTCAAGGTGGTCGTGGCTGAGATTGGTGAACACTGCCACGTCGAAGTGCACACCCTCCACCCGCGACTGAACCAGCGCGTGGCTCGATACCTCCATGGCCACGGCATGGCGGCACCCGTCCGACTTCTGCCGATCGCGCACGCCGGCCAATACCCGCTGCACCTCAGTGGCTTCCGGGGTGGTCCGCGCCCCGGACAAGGTCCCCATGACGTTGGTGGGCCGACCGGTGGCGCCCAGGAGGTCACTCAGGAGCTGGGTCACCGTCGTCTTCCCGTTGGTACCGGTGACGCCGACCATGAGGAGTTGCCGGGCCGGGAAGTCGTAGAAGGCAGCGGCGAGCCGTGCCATGGTCGGGCGGACGGTGCCCGGTGCGATCCGGGTCTGGACCACGCCCTGATCCATCAATTCGGGTATGAAGTGCTCGCACAACAGACCGACCGCGCCGCGCTCGACCGCCTCGGCCGCGTGGTCGTGGCCATCGCTCAGCAGACCCGGAACGCAGCAGAAGAGGTCCCCGGGAACCACCCGGCGGCTGTCGTGGGCAATGCCGGCGATCTCGACCGCGGAGGGGTCCCCCAGGGTCTCAACGACCTCTATGTCGTCGAAGAGGAGGTTCATAGGCACGGTTCGCATGACGGCCACGACAGCGTGGCACGCGCCGGTGCGGCGCGCTGCACCATGAGGTGGGAGGGGGGCAAGTTCACGTGATGTCCTGAGCTTGGCTGCTCAATGCCCGCGTCACGGTCGGGGCTGTCTTGATGGTGGCACCCGGAGTGGTCGGGATGTCGTAGCGGTGCAGGGCATAGCTCATGATCTGGGAGAACACTGGGGCGGCCACCGTGCCACCGAAGATCGGGGTCGGGCGGTCCAGGACGACAATCATGGACAGGGTCGGGTTCACCGCCGGGGCGAAACCGACGAAGGAGGCCATGTAGGCACCGATGACATAGGAGTCCTTGCCCTGGGTGGGGATCTGCGCGGTTCCCGTCTTGCCGGCCACGGTGTAGCCCGGCACCGAGGCCTCTCCCCCGGTCCCCGTGGTCACCACCTGCTGCAACATGGAAGTCAGCTCGGCGTCAATCTGGGGTGCAAAGGCCTGGTGCGTCGGTGACGGGGGCGTCCTCGTCACTGCGCCCGAGGGGCTGAGGGTGGCTTGTACCAGCGTCGGTTCCACGAATTGCCCTCCGTTGGCCACGGCGTTATAGGCGTCGAGGATCTGCAGGGCGTTGACGGCATCCACCTGTCCGATGGGGAGGGACACGTAGTCGGTGGGCTCCCACTGCGCCGCAGACGCCAGCAAGCCCGGAGATTCACCCGGGAAATGGAGGGTGGTCATCCGGCCGAAGCCGAGGTTCCCCACCTGCGCCAACAGCCTCCGCTCACCGAGACCCTGCGCGATCTCGGACGTGCCGATGTTGGAGGACTGGGCCAGGATCTGCGTGGCGGTGAGCGACTCGGTCGGGTGGGGCTCGGCGTCATGGAAGGTGGATCCATCCAGGTGGATCTGATCGGGCACGCTGAACACCGTGTTGGGGTTGATCAGCCCGTCCTGCAGGGCACCCGAGAACGTCACCAGCTTGAAGACCGAGCCGGGCTCGTACAGCTGCGACACGGCCAGGTTGTTGGGAGCCTCGTTCACGGCGTCCTTGGGGCCGATGAGCACGGCACCCCTCGCCGGCGGCGTGCCGGCTGCGGTGGACCCCGAAGTCGACAGCGGGCCATCAGGGTGGGTCGACACCAGGTTGGCCATGGAGAGGATCTGGCCTGTCTTGACGTCCATGACCACAGCCGTGCCGCTCACCGCATGGGACGATTCGATCGCTCCGGCGAGTGCCTGCTCCGACTCGTACTGCAGCTGGTTGTCGATGGTGAGCTCAACCCCCACCCCGGCCGTGCTCGCCACGCGGTCGGTGACTGGCGACTGCGGCAGCGACACGCCCGATGGCGACTCGATGATCGTCTCCTTGCCCGCCCGCCCCGAGAGCAACTGGTTGTCGCCGTATTCCAGGCCGGCTGCTCCGGCACCGCTGGCATTGGTGAAACCCAGGACGGGTGCGGCCAGATTGCCGTTGGTCACGAGTCGTTTGGAGTCCTCCACAGTGGTGATCCCGGGGAAGGCATCCGCGGTGATCTTCTGGGCCTTTACCTGCGAGAGTTGCCTGGCCAGCACCACATAGCCCGAGTGCTGGTGGAGCTCGGTAGCCAGGTTGGTGGCCGGCACGTTGAGGAGGGGGGAAAGGGCGAGGGCCGTCTGGACCGGGTGCGCCACCTGGAAGTCGTCTGCCACCACGTCCTGAGTGGCCACGGAGAGCGCAAGTGGCGAGCCGTCGCGGGCGTAGATGCCTCCGCGCAGGGACGGCAAGGTGACCACAATGGAGGACTCGCCCCGGGCTGCCGCTTCGTATCCGCCTGCACGGACCACCTGAATGTCCACCAGGCGAGCAACCAGCAACAGCAGGGCGGCCACCAGCAGCAGACGGATCACCCGCACCCGGCGTTGGAAGCAGACGTCGGCCCATGAGGTCTTGCCCTTGCGGAAGGACCTGGGGTGGACCCCGCTCCTCCGAGGGTCGGGAGCAGAACGGTGGGACCGCCGGTCCGGGTGGGCGGCCGCCCTGGCCCGCGGAACGACCAGCGCACCACCGGGCCGGACGCTCCCCATCTGCTTCCCTGACGGCACCGGCCCCCCTGACGGCACCGGCCTCCCTGTCCGCCCCTTCCTCGCCGGCCGCCCGGTCCGCCCCGCAGGCGTGGACGCCTTCCTGGCAGCGACCGCGGGGCGAGGTGCGATGGCGCGCGCGCGCTGAGCCGCATGGCGCGTCGTGACGCTCACGGCTTCGGGGTGGTCGTCGGCGTACTCGGAGCCGCGGGGGCGGCAGCGACCTTCGGCGTGGGCAACGGGGTGGTCAGCGGAACATAGGGAAGCTGCACCACCTGAGGGGGATGGACCATGTGCAGCTGCGCCAGGGCGGTCGACACGATCCGAGACGGGGTCTCCAGCTGGCTGACGAGGAGCTGATTCTCACGATTGGTGCTCTGCTCAAGGGTGAGCTGATGCTGAACGGCAGCCATGCGCACCTGACCTTCGGCCAACAAGGCGTGCCCGACCACCACCGTCAGCAGCGCACCCACCACCACGGCCACCGAGCAGGCGTGGAGCAGGCGGCTCCTGCTCCAACGCGGCGAGCGCACGGGGGGCCGACCCATTTGTACGACTCGGAGGGAGGGTCGGCGCGGTGCGCCACGGCCCGGTGACTGATGCGCGCGCACCGCGCTGGACGCCCCACGCCGGGCCGCCGCCACGGCAGATGCCGGAGGGGGGGGCGCCATCAGGCCACGTCCAGGCGCACGATGGCCCGCAGGCGGGCGCTCTCGGCCCGGCGGTTCCCCGCCACCTCCGACGCCGAGGCCTTGCGGGCTCCCTGGAACACCAGCTTGTGCCGCGGCACGGCGCCACAGACGCACGGCAGATCGGTCGGACAAGTGCAGCCACCGGTGGCGGCCTGCCGGAAGGCCTGCTTGGTCAGTCGGTCCTCACCGGAGTGGTAGCTGATGACCACGCACACGCCCCCGACCGCCAGGCTCCCGAGGGCCAGCGGCAACGCCGCCGACAACTGGCCCAACTCGTCGTTGACCGCGATCCGCAAGGCCTGGAACACCCGCCGGGCCGGGTGCCCTTTGCGCCGGACCGCGGCGGGCACTGATGCGGCCACGACGTCAGCCAACTCGGTGGTGGAGGTGAGCGGGCGGGCCCGCACGATGGCCCGGGCGATGCGCCCGGCGAGCCGACCCTCCCCGTTCTCCCGGAAGAGCGACGCCAGTCCCGCCTCAGGGAGCTCATTGACCAACTCGTCGGCAGTTGCCCCCGCGGTCTGGTCCATGCGCATGTCGATCGGCGCGTCGTGGCGGAACGAGAAGCCGCGCTCGGCGTGGTCGAGCTGGGGAGAGCTGACGCCCAGATCGAAGAGGACGCCGGACAAGGGCCCCGACGTCACCTCGTCGATGGACGAGAAGGAGGCGTGCACCAAGGTCACCCGGTCCCCGAACCGTGCCAGGCGTTCCCGGGCCGCAGCCAGGGCGGCGGTGTCGCGATCCAGCCCGATGACCGCGAGCTGACTGTAGGCGTCAAGCAAGGCGGCACTGTGCCCTCCCCCGCCCACCGTGGCGTCGAGGACCACACCGGCGGGTGCCGATGCGAAGAGTGACACCACTTCGTCACGGAGAACGGGTGCGTGTTGGAACGAGTGGACCATCGGCAGCCCCTCGACAGGAGGGAGGAGCGAAGGGTGGAGTTCCGCTCGATCGGAAGGGAAGAGGGTGGAGGGATCTTCCCCCTCGCCGGTCGAGGGGCTGCACATGGCCCAGCGGTCACGGAGCACCGTTGGTTGATGTGGGATGTTCAGTCGGTCAGTCGTCACTCTCCTTCGTCGTCGCCGAGGAGCCATCTCTCCTCGGGCAGCACGCGCTCGGTCCAGGACTGCGGGTTCCACAGCTCGATCCGGTCGATGGCACCGTGGACGAGCACGTCGCTCTCCAGCCCGGCAAACGCACGCAGGTGGGCGGGTATCGCCATGCGGCCCTGTCGGTCGATCTCCACCTCGTGCGAGCTCGATGCCCACAACCGCGCCCGGTTCCGGTCCGCTCTCCCCGACTCGGCCCGTTCCTGCATGACCGCCATCTGGCGCTCGAACTCCCCGTGTGTCCACAGGGCGAGGCAGCCCTCGGAGTGCTGGGTCAGGAACCCTCCCCGCTGGAACGGCTCGCGGAACTTGACGGGCAGGATGACCCTGCCCTTGACGTCGAGCGAGTGCTCGTATCTCCCTACTAGTCCTCCCACTGGCCTGCTCTCCCACGACGCCCCCTGAACCGCGTCCTCGAACGCCCCTTCGCGCCACCTGTCGCCATATTACGCCCTTTTGCTCCCCTAAGCAACCATACGCCCCCCCATGACTCCCATGAGCCCGAAGTCCGGGTCGCTGGCGGCCAAACGCCGCCCCGGTGGCGCCCGGGAGGCCGGCCGCCCCCTCCTTCCCGGGACCTTTAACGGCGGGGCCACCAGAGCCGGCGACACCAGCGCCTGCGCTGCGGCACCAGGGGGGTTCGGTGAGCCTCCGGCCAGGGCGTCAGGTGGCGCGCCCGCGTGGAGCGCGTGCCCAACGGACCCGAGGTCCGCCGGAACTGTCGCTGCGGATCAGGGAAGGTCGGGAGGTGCCGGGGCCAGGGCCACCGGCGATCCGGGATTGAGCACGTGGGTGTCGAGGAACAGCGCGAGGATCCCCGCACATTGCCGGCCGAACTCAGGGAGCAGGTCGAAAGCGTGCGGGACCCCGTCGAAGATGTGGATCTCGGCAGTCACTCCCCCCGCCATCAGGGCCTGGTACATCTTCAGGCTCTCGCCCCAGTGGACGAGCTCGTCGCGGTTGCCGGTGATCAGCAGCGTCGGGGGGAAGCTGGGGCCGGCGAGGTTCAGCGGGCTCATGGACGCCAAGCGGGCCTCCGAAACGTCATCGCCGAGAAGGAAGGCCATCCCTTGCGGTGCCCCCTTGGCACGGGCGTCATCACCCAGGAAGTCCACCGGCGCGTAGAACGCGACCGCGGCGGCCAATGGGAACTGGCCCGAGGCGGCCGCCAGCAGCGCCAGACATCCGCCCGCTGAATGTCCCGACACCACAATTTTGGCCGGGTCCACCCCGAGCGATTGCGCCTGGCGGTACAGGTACGCCAGACCGGCATGGACATCGTCGATCTGTGCCGGCCACCGGGCCTCACCGGCCAACCGGTACTCGCAGGCCACACTGGTATACCCGATCTGGCCCAGAGCGATGGCATAACCGCGCAGCTGCCGCCGATCGCCACGGGCGAAGCTGCCACCGTGGATCAGGAAGATGCCGGACCCGTTGGGCGACGGCGGCCGGTAGAGGTCGGCGCGGAGCGGGCGTCCGCCGGCCTCTCCCACGACGACCGTCTCCTCGTCCACCCGGTCCGACATGCGCACTCCTCTTGGCTGAAGGAAACGGCCTGCCCGATGACCCACCAAAGGGCCGGCGGGCCGGCCCGGGTGAATCTAACCCTGGGAGGAGAAGGACGACAGGAGGGCGTCGCGCAACACGCCCAGCCCCGGCAGGTCGGGGATCAGGTCGGCCACGCCGACGACGGTCGGGGTGAGCTCGCGCACCAGTCCGGCTCGTATGGAGTCGCCCAGGTCCATCAGGTCGGCCAGTGGTACCGGGTCCCAATGGGCATAGGCGCAGGAGGAGAACAGTGCTCCTTCCCGGCCGCGCCATTGCGACAGCCCCGTGACCTTGCAACCGCGGCGGAACACCTCGCCGGGGCCCCGGCCGGCGAAGCAGACCAGCTCACCGAGCTCGCCGGGAACCGAGCGTCCCGTATGTACTTCCAGTTCGTCGATTCCGAAAGCGGCCAAGGCGTCGCGCCACCACTCGCCCACCCAGGTTGCCGCGGCCGCGACATCGCCCAGCCAAAGATGATCGTCACGCGGGATCCAGGCATCGATCCACAGGTGATCGCCTGGCTGCAGAAGGACCGACCCTCCCCCGCCCCGTCGGCGCACCACCTCCACTCCCCGGTCCTGCACCCTCTGCCGGTCCACCAATTCGGCTCGCTGCGTGCTGCCCAGGACCAGCGTGGGCCGCTCCACCTCCCGGGCGACCGCCAGGCGAACGGGTTCGGTGCGGAACTGCTCGACGTCGAAGTGCGGACAGGGGGTCAACTCTCAGGATGCTGCGGCCAGGTACGGCTCCCACAAGGGATCCACATCCGAGAGGTGGCGGAGCCGCCAGAGGTGGCCGTCGGGTGGAGCCGGCTTGACCCGCAGCGTCCATCCCAGTTCGGACAGGAGCTGATCGGCCTTGACCAGGTTGTGCCGCTTGCACGCCGCCACCACATTGGACCAGTCGTGCGTCCCACCACGGCTGCGCGGGATCACATGATCGATCGTGTCGGCCGGAGCGGAGCAGTACACGCAAAGGCCACCGTCCCGGCGGAGGACCGACCGCCGGGTCACCGGAGGGATGCGGGCCCAGCGGGGAATGCGGACCATATGGGCCAGCCGGACGATGGAGGGAACCTCAACCTGGATCGAAGTCGAATGGAAGACCGCGCAGTCCTCGCGAAAGGCGACCGCTTCGGCCCGCCCCGCCAGGACCAGGACGACGGCACGGCGATCCGAGACGAGGGCCAGCGGCTCGTAGGTCGCATTGAGGAGGAGCACCCGCTCCATAACGAAGGAGAGGCTACCCGCGGCGGCGGCGCGTCCTCCGACACCATTGGAGGTAGGACCGCACGTCGGCGCTGGACGGCACCTCATCCCACCCGGTGCCCCCGAGGGCTGTCACCAGGCGGAACCGCCAGTACTCCTCCCCGGGCACCGGAAGGAAGGGCGGCCGGCGCCACCACCCGGGCCGGGCGAGGCGGGCCAGCGCACCCAGTGCAGCCCACCACAGCGCCGGGTGTGGCACCACCGCTTGCAGGACCACCGCGGCGTGGCGGCCCCAGTGGTGCCGGCCGGCGGTACTCATCTGGTCGACCCGATTCCCCGCCATCCCACCCGGGCGGCCCCAATCAGGGGGCCGCGGTCCCCCAGCCCTCCCGGCACCACTCTGGCCCCTCGGGCGAATTCCAGCCGGCACCGCAGATCGACCTCCCGCTGCGCGGCCTTGAAGAACGGCTCGCCGAACCCCAGGGCCACCGAGCCCCCGATCACCGCCAAGGGCAGATCGAGCAGGTTCACGGTGGAGGCCACGGCCCGACCGACCAGGGTCCCCGTCCGCTCCACCACCTCAGGCGGCGCCAACTCGGCCGGTTGGCCCGTCATGTCAGCCAACGAGGTACCCGAAGCCTCGGCTTCCAGGCATCCATGGCTGCCGCAGCCGCAAGGCCGCCCTTCGGGCACCACCACCATGTGGCCGATGTGCCCGGCGTTCCCCAGCCTGCCTTGGAGCAGCCTCCCGTCGATCACCACGCCGCCACCCACCCCGGTCGACACCACCATGGCGATGAAGTCCCGCTCGCCGGCTGCCGCCCCGATCCACCCCTCGGCCAGCGCCAGTGCCTTGGCGTCGTTGTCGACAAAGGTGGGCAGGCCGGTCAGGTCGCCCAACCGGGCCCGCAGGGGGAACTTCCGCCAGCCGGGGATGTTCAGCGGCGACACCTCCTCACCTCCGGCGCCCATCGGACCCCCGCACCCGACCCCGCAGACCACGATCCGGTCTCCGCCCGGTGCCCGCGACCGCACCCGATCGACCAGACCGGCCAGGGTCCTCCATGTGAGCTCGCCCTCTCCTCCGCCACCCGGGACACCGCCGCCGCCGCCAGCGCCAAGACCACTCGACCCGGTCGGAACCTGCTCCCTGTGCCGAAGGGCACCAGTGGAATCGACCAGCCCAGCGGCCATTTTTGTGCCACCGATGTCCACGGCGAGCGCCAGATCCGTCACGGGGAGCGGTGGTCGAGCGGCGGGAGAACCCGCAGACGGCTCAGTTCTCGCGCCGGTGGAACCGGGAGCGGAACCAGTCGCGGGCCTCGGTCACTGCTCCCTCAATGCCGCTGCTGGCGGCCGCTGCCTTCGACTGCTCCCCGTCCCTCGGGCGCGTCAGGTCGTGCCAGCCGGCCCGACCCATGCGGCGCAGGTTGCGCTCGAACCAGACGGCGGAGGCGAACATGATGACCACCCCCAGGAAGCCGGCCACCACGGAACTGCTGTAGAAGACCACCAGGATGACCACGCCGACGATGAAGGTCACAGCGGCCCACTTGCAGTAGCGGCCGGCGTGCCGGTACACGGACTCCGACCGCACGCGCTCGGCGAACTCGGGGTCCTGGCGTACCAGGGACTCCTCCAGCTCAGCCAGTATTCGCTGCTCATGGTCGGAAAGTGGCATCAGCACCAGCCCCGTGTCATAGGCGCGTCCATGCGCCCTTCATGTTTGCACGCTAGCCGGGCACAGACAACGCGCTCATGCCCCCGCGCTACCCCGTGCCTGGCGCCTCTCACCATCCGCCAGCTTAGGTCCGACCCGGGCCGGCTGGCACGCGGTCCCGTGCCGAATCCCCGGGCACCCGACCCGGGGTCCGCTCAGCCCCGCCGAGCGATCCTCCAGACGCCCCAGGACCCGAACCCCCGCTAAAGGTCGGGTGGGCGCCGGCGACGAGCCAAGGTGGCGATGGACGCTCCGAGGAGCCCAGAAATCGCGATGACGACGATCAACGGCGCCCGGGACTGGGTGACCCAGAATTCAATGGAGACGTGACGGAGGTTGCCCAGGGCGAACCACACCAGCAGGATCCCCGCCACACCCATGACGACGAGGCGGGCTTCCCGCCTGCGGCCCACCGCTCGGCCCGTCGGCTCCTTCGGACTCGCTTCCCTGGCCATGATGGGCCATTCTGACCCTTCGGGAACGGTCCCGCCGGCCAACTGGGGAGAAGGGTTCGAAGAGGAGAGGCTATGAGCAAGAGCGAGGTACTCACGGGAGCACGCACCATGTGGGAGCTCACCGAGTGGCGCGCCGAGGCCAGCCCTGACCAGCCCATGCTGAGAGCGGCCGACGGCGAGATGCTCACGTTCGGTCAGTTCCGCGATCGGGCCGCCCGGGTCGCGGCCGGACTCCACGCCCGGGGGATCGCCACGGGTTCGGTGGTGTCGTGGCAACTCCCGACCCGGATCGACACCGTGGTGCTCTCACTGGCTCTGGCGCGCCTCGGGGCGGTCCAGAACCCAATCATCCACCTCTACCGTGAGCGCGAGGTCGGCTTCGCCCTGCGTGAGACGGGCGCGTCGCTCTTCGTCATCCCGACCCTCTGGCGCGACATCGATTTCCCGGCCATCGCCGAGAAGGCACTGGCCGGCGCCCCGACCCGCCCCGAAATCTTGAGGATCGACGACGGGCTGCCCGAGGGTGACCCGGCCACCCTCCCACCCGCACCGCCGGGGATGCCTCCAGAGGACGCACCGATCCGCTGGATCTACTACACCTCGGGTTCCACGGCGGACCCCAAGGGCGTGCAGCACACGGACCAGACACTCATTGCCGGAGGGTGGGGCCTGGCCCGGGCGTTGGCCATGAACCCCGACGACGTCGGCACGATCGCCTTCCCCTTCGCCCACATCGCCGGACCCGACTACCTCGTCACCATGCTCACATTCGGCTTCCCGGCCATTCTCGTGGAGTCGTTCTCGGCGCCCAACGTCCTCCCGATCTTCCGCCGGCACGGCGCCACCATGGTGGGAGGCAGCACCGCCTTCTACGTGGCGTACCTGGCCGAGCAGCGCAAGGCACCGGACGAGCCGATCCTGCCCACGTTGCGGCTCATGTCCGGTGGGGGCGCCGCCAAGCCGCCCGAGGTCCACTACGAGGTGCGTGACGAAATCGGCGGCCGTGGCGTGGTGCACGGGTACGGCATGACCGAGGTGCCCATGATCTCCAATGGTTCCCCCGACGACACCGACGAGCAGCTGGCCAACACCGACGGCAAGCCGGTGGAGGGCGCCGAGGTGCGCATCGTCACCCTGGACTCCCGGCTCGCCGCGCCCGGCGAGGAGGGTGAAATCAGAGTCAAGGGGCCCATGGTGTTCCACGGCTACACCGATCCCGCCCTGACCGCCGAGGCGTTCGACGCCGAGGGCTACTTCCGCACGGGTGACCTGGGAAAGCTCAGGGCGGACGGGCACCTCACCCTGACCGGGCGCCTGAAGGACGTCATTGTGCGCAAGGGGGAGAACATCAGCGCCAAGGAGATAGAGGACCTCCTCT
>Ga0307373_10005363_pt1 | contig 21005 bp, 17 predicted proteins | sample OX2MG_FD_202534 | JGI IMG/M metagenome (GOLD analysis project Ga0307373, IMG submission 202534) | Soil microbial communities from Risofladan, Vaasa, Finland - OX-2 | ecosystem: Environmental > Terrestrial > Soil > Coastal area > Acid sulfate soil | place: Finland: Risofladan, Vaasa | collected...
TTGACGGTCGGACCACCTGATGCACTCGACGTGCACCGCCGGAATGCCGGGCTCACCAAAGGTGAGTTGTGGTTGCGCTACTTTGCGCTTGGGGGCATGAGCACCGAATTCCAACTGGACGCCTACCTTTACGGCGCTACTCAGCCGAGTCCCCATGACCACGACGTGATTGCCCACGCACTCAATGAGCGCTTCGTCGAACGGGGCGGTAACCCCCCGGTTCCGTACCTTATGGATGCGACCGGCGTGTAATGCCGCCTTCCCGCCGATGGCGAGTCATTGTCAATAGTTGTGGATGAGATTTCTCGATCAGGCAGCGGCGGACCCGGTGGTGGTGTCGGTGTCGGTGTCGGTCGTGGGTTCGGTCTTTTCTCGTAGATTGCCGTCGACGAAGGTGGCGCCGGCTCGCACCCGCGGGACGAGCTCGTGTCCGTTGATGCGTCGCCACCGAGCCTGGGCGGCGTCGAACAGCTTGTAAGCCATGGCCAGTCCGGCCTTGCGTGAGCCGGCACCTCGGGTGACCTTGGTCCGGAGCCGCACCGTCGAGAAGGTCGACTCGATCGGGTTGGTGGTTCGCAGGTGGATCCAGTGCTCCACCGGGAAGTCGTAGAAGGCGAGCAGCACGTCCAGCTGGCCGGTGATCTTCTTGTCGCGTTCGGGAAGTCGCTGAAGGCGTCGGCGAATGACTTCACGGCCTCGAGGGCGGCGGTGCGGGATTCGGCCCCGTAGACCGCAGCCAGGGCGTTCTTGGCCTCCGGATGGAGGCGCTTGGGCAGCGCGTCAAGCGCATTCGCCGAGACGTGGGTCTTATGGAGACGTCCGCATGGCATGGGTCCGGCACCGCTGCCACTACTACGCATCGCTCCTAATTCGCTCAGGCGAGTCTCTGAAGACGATCCAAAACAGACTGGGTCACGCATCAGCAGTCGAAACCCTCGACGTTTACGGTCAGCTCTGGCCCGATTCGGATGAGCGAACCCGGGAAGCAGTCCAACGTGAACTAACCACAGAAGTTGAGGACTCTTTGAGGACTGTCGGTGCATCACGCCCGTAGGGCCCAGCTCAGCGGCTAAGTGACGGTGAGCCGGCCTGTAGGCGGGATTCTGTCCACCCTCTTGTGAGGGTTGGGTGGCCATCCATCTGAGCGGTTCACCTGGAGGTGGTGTCCGAATGGACACCGGACGGGCAGTCCGCCCTCCATTTCAACCTTGCTCCGGGTGGGGTTTACCGAGCCGACCGGGTCACCCCGGCCGCTGGTGCGCTCTTACCGCACCGTTTCACCCTTGCCTGTGTGCCGCCCGGAGACGACACCATCGGCGGTCTGTTCTCTGTGGCACTTTCCTGCAGGTCGCCCCGACTGGCCGCTAGCCAGCACCCTGCCCTCTGGAGTCCCGACCTTCCTCGACCCGTGCCCGACGGGGCATCACCCCATCAGGACGAGCCGCGACCACCCAGCCGGCTCACCGTCCCCCTCATCGTCCCACAGACTTCCCACCTGTGGGCGACCCGGAAGGCGACACCCGGCTTTCGGCCTGCCAAAGCGCCACCGGATGGGTCGGTCACAGCGTGGTTCTATCCTGGCGCCGTGCCACTTGCTTCTGGACGGGCCAGACCCGGACCGCAGGCTCCGGATGCTGATGCGCTGTCGATCAGCGACCTCTACCTGCGGATCGACCGTGCTCTGAGGGGAGCGGTCCCAGGCCAGGTCTGGGTGTCGGGGGAGGTCCGCTCGTTCAAGGTCAGCCCGCGGGGCATCTGCTACATCGATCTGGTGGACCCCGTACACGCTGAGGACCAAGCGACTCCGGTCCTGCGGGTGGTGTGCTGGTCGACCCGATGGAGTCGGGTCCGGGCCACACTCGACCGGCTGGGCATCACCCTCGACACCGGCCTGGTGGTTCGGGTGCGGGGGGAGGTCCAGCTGTACAAGCCCCGGGGCGACATCAGCTTCATCATGACGGAGCTCGACACCGACGCCCTGCTCGGGAAGGTGGCGGCGGAGCGCGCCCGTCTGATCAAGGCGCTGATCGACGAGGGCCTGTTCGATCGCAATCGACGCATTGCCGTGCCCGAGCTCCCGTTGCGGGTGGGCCTCGTTGCCAGCCCGGCCACCGAGGGCTACAGCGACTTCATCGGACAGCTCCGGGCATCGGGCATGGCGTTTGACCTTCAGTTCGTTCCCACCCAGGTGCAGGGCCGACATGCGGCGAGGCGGGTGGCCTCGGCGCTGCACCACCTGCAGTCCGGGCGGTGCGACCTTCTGGTGGTGGTTCGGGGGGGAGGCTCCAAGGCCGACCTGGCGACGTTCGACGCAGAGATGGTCGCCAGGGCCGTCGCCAACTCCGACACCCCGGTGTGGACCGGCATCGGCCACACCGGCGACCATTCGATCGCCGATGAGGTGGCCAATCGATCATTCATCACCCCGACCGAATGTGGGCAGGAGTTGGCCCGCCTGGTCGAGGACTTCTGGAGAGCCGGGATGGAGGCGGGGTTGCACGTGAGCCGAATGGCCGGAGAGCAGATGGCCAGGTCCGAGCGCTTGTTGGCCCGCCAGCGGCACCGCACGGTCACCGGCTCCCGGTCGCAACTCGATCGCCATTCCGACCGCCTCGTCCACCGGGCCCACACCATCCGCGGCGCTGTGCGGGGCCAGATCGAGATCCACGGCCGCCAGACGGCGTCCCGAGGCGCAACGCTGGCCAGGTCTGCGGTCAGGGCGATCGGCGCCGGTGAGCAGACGCTCACGTCGCGGTCCGATCGGCTGGCCGTTCTGCCGGACCGCCGTTTGATGGCCGAGGACCTCCGCCTGTCCCAATGGCGGAGGCTTCTCGGTGCCTATGACTACCAGCGCCAACTCGAGCGCGGCTACTCGGTGACCCGTGACAGCTCCGGCAACGTGGTGAGGTCCGCCTCCGGCGTCGAACCCGGCTCGGTGCTGTTCACCATGCTCTCCGACGGTGAGGTGGTCTCGCAGGTCACCAACCCGGCAACGGGACCGACGGCCGGGTCCGGGGCCGCACCACGGGACCGGCAACATGACGAAGGGATGAGTTGATGGCGACCACGGGTGGAGGAGCGACGGATGGAGGAGGAGTCGCAGCAGGCGTTGAAGACCTCAGGCAATTGAGCTACTCGAACGCGGGCGCCGAGCTCGATGCGATCATCGAAGAGTTCGAATCGGGCGTCATCGACGTCGACCGCCTGGTCGATCAGCTGGAACGCGCCACCGACATCGTCGACGAGCTCGATCGCCGCCTGCGCCGCACCCGTATGCGGGTCGAGGAGCTCGTACCCCGGCTGGAGGCGATCGGTCAGACGGAGACACCGACCACCGGAACGGACGATGACGACGAGATCGATTTCGTCGAAGCCGGCGAGGAGGAGCCAGCCGGAGAGCCGCCTGGCGTGAGCGACGAAGAGACCCCGCCCGGCCTGTTCTGAGGGATTCGCGCCGCTCAGTGGATGTTGCGCTCGCCGTCGGACCAGTAGGGCTGGCGCAGCTCACGCTTGAGCAATTTGCCCGACGGATTGCGGGGCAGCACGCCGATGAAGTCGATGGAGGTCGGGCACTTGTAGTGGGCGACACGGGTGCGAGTGGCGGCGATGATGTCCGCCGTCAGGGCCTCGTCGTCGTCGGATGCGCCGGCGGCTCTGACTACGATGGCCTTCACCGTCTCGCCCCATCTGTCATCGGGGACACCGATGACGGCGGCATCGGCCACTGCCGGGTGGGCGAGGAGCGCGTTCTCGACCTCGGCCGGGTAGATGTTCTCCCCACCGGACACGATCATGTCCTTGATCCGGTCGTGGAGGAACAGGTAGCCCTCTGCGTCGAGCCATCCGGCATCCCCGGTGCGGAACCAGCCGTCATCGGACAGGACCGACGAAGTCTCGTCCGCCTTGTTCCAGTAGCCGAGCATGTTCTGATCGGACCGCGTCCATACCTCGCCCACCCCGCCGGTCGGAAGGTCCTCGCCCGAATCGGTGTCGACGATCCTCAGCTCGACATGGTCGAAGGGACGCCCGGCGGAGCGCAGGAGTGCGGCCCGCGGCCCGTCTGGATCGTGATCGCCGGGCATGAGGGAGGTGATGGCCCCGGTCGTCTCGGTCAAACCGTAGACCTGGGCGAAGTCGCATCCCAGCGCGTTCATCGACCGGACCAGCACGTCCTCGCTGATGGGAGAGGCACCGTAGAAGACGGTGCGCAGGGAGCTGGTGTCCGCGGTGGCCAGCTCCGGCGCGGCCAGGAGGAACATCAGCACTGCCGGCACGACGAACGTCTCGGTGACCCCGTGCTCTTCGACGAGCCGGAGCACCCTGGCCGGCTCGACATCCCGGACGATGACCGAATGGCCCCCCCGGGACATGCCGCACAGGGCCCAACCGGTGCCGCCGATGTGAAAGAGGGGCATGGCCACCAGCGAGACGGTGTCGCCACCGATATGGAATACCTGATCAGCCTCGTTCAGGATGCACGAGATGTTCTTCCCCGAGATCATCACGCCCTTGGGCAGCCCCGTGGTTCCCGACGTGTAGAGCTGGGTGACCACGTCGTCAGGGGCCGGCTCGAACCCCGGGTCCGACGCCTCCGTGGTGTCGTCACTGTCACGCCACTCCGCGTACCCGTCCAGCGACACCCATTGGCGGACGCAGTCGACCTGGGGAGCGAACTCCTTCACCGCGGCGGCGTACTCCGCCCCGAAGAAGAGGACCGCGGCACCGGCGTCCTCGATGATCGAGGCCATCTCGGCGGGTGCCAGTCGCCAGTTGACGGCAACACTCACGGCCCCGAGCAGGGCACACCCGAAGAAGACCTCGAAATACTCGATGCCGTTCCGGTCGAGGAAGGCGACCCGGTCACGGGCCCCCACCCCGGCCGCGGCCAGGCCACGGCTCACCCGCTTGGCGTTGTCGTAGACCTCGCCCCAGGTGAGGGTGGTGGTGCCCTCGGTGAGCATCGGCGCGTCGGGAATGTCCGCTGCCCACCCCCGCAGCATCTTGGACGCCGTCCGGTACTCGACCGGACCGGCCTGCTCGCTCCGTTGTGTCGTCACCAAGCCACCTCTTCGACTTTTGCTCCCCTGGAACCGGCAGACACGGTCAGTCCGACGGAAGGAGCCGGGATCCACCGGTCATCGGGGACCCGAGAGACCCCGATTGGGCTGCGACTGCGGCCCGATCGTACTCCGGGGACCCTGGGATTGCGGGTGGCGGAGGCCGGGGCCTCCGCCAGTCGACGGCCCGGCGACCGGGGTGGGCACCTGCAGACATACAGTCCCCCGTAAGGTGTGTGGGTGACCGACACCGTCCCCGGATCCCCGAACCCACCCGGTGCCGACCGGCTGTACTTCCGCCAGTTGCTGGCGGGACGGGACTTCGCCGCCGATGACCCGGTCGCCCGGCAGATGGTCAACTTCGTCTACCTGGTCGGCGACCGGGAGACGGGCGAGGCGGTCATCGTCGACCCCGCCTACGCCGTCGATGAGCTCCTCGGCATGGTGGCAGCCGACGGGATGGAATGCGTCGGGGTGATGGCCACCCACTTCCACCCGGACCATGTCGGTGGAGACATGATGGGATGGGGCATCGAGGGGATCACCCGCCTCCTCGAGGTGGTCCCGGTCCCCGTGCACGTCCAGGCCGACGAGGCGCCGTGGGTGGCCCGTTCCACCGGGGTCGGTGTGGGTGAGTTGTCCGTCCACGGCGGGGGTGACGTCGTCCGGGTGGGGGCGGTGCCCATCACTCTCGTGCACACACCGGGCCACACGCCGGGGAGCCAGTGCTTCCTGGTCGATGGGCGACTGATCGCCGGCGACACGCTCTTCCTCGACGGATGCGGCCGGACGGACCTCCCCGGGGGGGACCCCGAGGCCATGTACGAGTCGTTGACCAACCGGCTGGCCCGGATCCCCGACGAGACGGTGCTCTACCCGGGCCATCTCTACTCGCCCGACCCCTCGGCCACCATGGGGCACACCCGGTCGCACAACTACGTGTTCCGGCTGCGCACGCCCGAACAGTGGATGACCATGTTCGGCGGATGACCCGGCTCGCACCCTTTCACCGGCGCTCTGGGCACCGGCCCACTGGGATCCGGAGCGCTTGGCACCGACTCACTGGACCCCGGACCGCTGGGCCCTGGACCTCCGGGCGTGTTGGTCGTCCCTCGGGAGCCGGACCTACGATGTCGCCCGGATGAGTGATCCCCAGCCAGTCGACTCCACCATCGTCGTGGTCGGAGCGTCCCTGGCCGGCTTGCGGGCGGCCGAGGAGATCCGCCACGAGGGCCATTCCGGTCCTGTGATCATAGTGGGCGACGAGATCCACGCACCCTACGACCGCCCCCCGCTGTCCAAGCAACTGCTGGCCGGTACCTGGGACGTTCCTCGGGTCCACCACCACACCCCGGACAAGCTCGACGCGCTGGGCCTCGAGTTCCGGCTGGGCCGGCGCGCCCTGTCGCTCGACACCGAGACCCGCACGGTCGTCCTGGACGACGGCCGCGAGTTGCACTACGACGGCCTGGTGGTGGCGACCGGGGCTCGGGCGCGTTCGTTGCCTGGGACCGGGGGTTTGCCCGCGGTCCGGACCCTGCGCACGCTCGACGACTGCCTGGGCATCCGATCCGACCTCGAGTCGGCCGGTGTCGGCGCCCGGGTGGTGATCATCGGCGCCGGGTTCATCGGATCCGAGGTGGCGGCCACCTGTCATGGCCTCGGCGCCAGGGTCACCGTGGTCGAGGCGCTCCCGACACCTCTGGGACGGGTGCTCGGCGATCAGATGGGCGAGGCATGCGCGCAGCTCCACCGGGCCCAGGGCGTGACCGTGTTGACCGGTGCCACGGTGGACCGGCTCTCCACCCGTCCCGGGGGCCCGACTCCGACCGCAGTGCACCTGGGCGACGGGACCGTACTCGATGCCGACCTGGTGGTGGTGGGCGTCGGCGTGGCGCCGGCGGTCGGGTGGCTGGAGGGCTCAGGGCTCACCCTCGAGGACGGGGTGGTGTGCAGCGGCACCCTCTTCGCCGGCGACCGGGTGGTCGCCGCAGGAGACGTGGCCCGCTGGAGCCATCCGGCATCCGGGGAGCAGCTGCGAGTCGAGCACTGGACCAATGCCGCCGAGGGCGGTGCCGCCGCCGCCCGCAACCTGCTCGCCGGATCCGCCGCCGCCGAGCCCTATGGCCCGGTTCCCTTCTTCTGGTCCGACCAGTACCAGACCAAGATCCAGGTCCTCGGCCTCCCGGGTCCCGACGACGAGGTGGTGGTGGTCGAGGGGTCGGTCGTAGAGCGCCAGCTGGTGGCCCTCTACCGACGCGGCGACCGGCTCCGGGCGGCGCTGGCGTTCAGCCGGCCCCGGCACCTGATGGCCTACCGGCCGCTGCTGGCGGCCGGCGCCTCCTTCGACGAGGCGCTGGCGGTGGCTCGATCGTGATCGCGACGCGGCCCGTGCTCCGCCCTCCTCGCTGAGACCGTCCTGCGCCGCGCCTTCCGGAACCGGCGGGTGAAGGCCAGGGTTGCGCCAATCTGGGCAGCCGAGGGCTCCACCCCGCCGTACGAGTAGCGCTCCACCAACAGGGTGGCTCCGATCAGGTCGTCCTGGCTCGGTGGGTCGGCCAACGCCAGGCGTTCGCCGTACGCCGAGAGGGTCTCGCCGGTACGTCGGTCCCGTCCCAGGCGGGCGCCGCCCCGGGCCAGGTCGGCGGCGACCTGCCCGGCCCAGGTGGACGGGCGCCGGATCCGCCGCCGCCGGACTTCCAGGGCCGAGCCGGCGAGCCCGAGGACGATGATGATCGGGACCCAGGGCAGGTGGGCGAGAGTGGTGCCGGCCTTGTGGGCCAGCACCGAGCCCGGTGACGGATTGGCCAACGGCACATCGGCGGTGGGGTCGAAGTTCTGCCAGCCGTAGCCCGGGAACCAGACCTGCACCCAGGCATGGGCATCCTTGGCCTCGACGTCATAGAGGTCGGTGATCGGGTTGTAGGAGCCCGGCACATAACCCACCGTCTCGCGGGCCGGGATGCCGAGTGACCGGAGCATGACGACCGTAGCCGTGGAGATCTGCTCGCAGAACCCGCGCCGGGAGCCGAAGAGGAAGGTGTCGACGGCATCGGCGCCCCGCGCCAGCGGGGGGATCTCGGTGGTGTAGGTGACGTGGGTCGACATCCACGCCTCGATGGCCGCCACCTTGTCGTAGGTGTGCAGGCTGGAGTCGCCGGGGGATCCGACGGCGGCGGTGATGTTCCGGGCCAGCCCGGCCACCCTGGCATAGCGGTGGGGGAGTTGGAGATAGCGGGCCTGTTGCGAAGGATTGAGTGCTTGGGCGGCTGGGTCGGTGGGGGGCAGTGGCAAAGTGGCGTCGCGCAATTGCCCGGCGGTCGCCGCGTTGTCCTCCGACACCACCGTGTACACCGTGCCGGCGCCCATCGAGGTGGCGGAGACGATGGTGCCGTCCCCGGTCAGGAAGAGATAGCGGGACTGGATGTACACCCGCTGGGCATTGTCGGCGTGGAACACCAGGTTCGGTCCGGACTGGGCGAGGTAGAAGGTCTGCACATCGGTGGAGCCGGTGGAGAGGGTGCCCAGCTGATCGGCGGCCAGGGGCACGGTGAACGGCGACCCGAACTGCAGTTTGGCCACGCCGCTCCCCCTGGCCGGTTCGGCCGACTGGTCCCAGCTCTGGCCGTCCCACCTGTCGTAGGTCTGGCCGACCCAGAAGCTCGGCCTGGTGGCCCGGACTCGCATCACGACCTGATTGCCCAGCGAGGCGCGGACCCCGGTGTCGAGTGACTTGGCGAATCCCAGGAAGCCGCCGATCCTGGTGCGGCCGGACGGGCTGGCGGCATGGGCGGGCAACGACGCCGAACCGTCCGTGAGGTTGTTCGAAGTGTCGACCGGCGAGGAGTTCGCCGAAGCCGACGGGAAGATGAGCGACGTCGAGACCTTCGGAGCCGGCAGCACCGCCACCAGGAGCGCCGCAACCACGACCACGGCCGCCCCGGCCACGCCCAGGCTGGTCCATGGAACGCCGCGGGCTCCGGCCATGGACTGCCACATTGCCACCAGGCCCCACAGCCCGGCCCCGACCCAGGCCACCACGTACACGCCCAGGGCCAGGTCGACCGACTGGGCGGCCGCCACCGCCATCAGGGCTGCGGAGCCGGCCAGGGAGTAGGCGACGTCCCGCCGGGCGGGCACGTCGAAGGCGTGCGTACTGAGGACCCAGGCGAAGAGGGTGGCCAGCGGCCCCTCCACCGTGGAGATGTCGCCGGGGGTGGCGTTGTGGCTGGCGGTCACGATGAACCACACGAAGCCCCCGATGGCGCAGACTGCCAGGATGGGCTTGATCAGCGGCCACGGCTGCCGGCGCCGCCAGTAGGAGAGGACATTGCCGATCACGGTCGCACCCATGGCGAACAGGGCCATCGGAGCGCCGAGCTCCCCCTGGCTCCAGCAGGCCCCGGTGGCGATGACCACCGTGGCGGCCGAAGCCACCCGGAATTGGATCGAGTCCTCGGGCGGCCCCGGTCGGTTGGCCTGGACCACCCGCTGCCAGAGGGTCACGGCGTACTCCGCCGAGCGCCGGCAGGGCCGGCCCGGTGGCCCGGATCGGGCCGGGTCGGGGGTGTGACCGCCCGGGCAAGGCGCCGGCCAAGGTCGATCCGGTCGCGAACCGGTCGCACGGTGCGGCCCCCGGACTCCACGGTGGCGAGGACCACCGGCTGGCCACGGACCAGACAGCGGCTGACCGCAGCCATGACCCGCTCGGTCTCCTCCTCCGCCCGCTGGGGATCCGGGGGCAGGACCACGTCCACCACGACCGGGTCGTCGGTCCGGCGCACCCGCTCCCGGACCATCAGGGAGCCGACGTGCGCGGTGGCAGGCCAATGGACCGATCGCCGGGTGTCTCCGGGTTGGTAGGGGCGGATGCCCCGGGGCTCGCCGGCCCCGGTCAGGACCCGGAGCTGTGCGTCACCGGCTGCATCGTCGGCCAGGGAGTCCACGGGGCCGGGTTCGCCGAGCCGCGGTGCCACGTGGAGTGGGCGCGGCAGGGGGACCGTCACCTCCCGCGCCCACCACAGCAGGCCGAACGGCGCACAGGTAGCCAGCTCGACGGCGACCTGCTCGACGACGCCCCGTCGGTCGGGCGCGATGGTCACCTCGACGGGGCGGGATCCACGGAGTGCGCCCACCGCGCGGGCTGCGGGGCCCACCGGAAAGCGCGGGGTGATCCGGATCGGCCCCCGGGCGACCATGTCGAGCCGCACCGTCCGACCCGCCTCGGTATCGGACGGGGAGGCGGTGCAGGTGACCGCGGCCCGCCGGGCGGGGAACAGGGGGGCCACCATGCCGGTGATCAGCACCGCGCCCAACAGCGCCCCGACGGCCTGGACCCACCCCGACCCGCTCGAATGGGCGACGCCGGCCCAGGCCACCATGGCCACCAGGCTGCCGACGACCGGGGCGAACCATGCCAATGGATGGACCCGTCTGCGGAGCCGGTGCCCGCCGGGCAGAGGCGCGTCGCCGCGGGAGTGCGCCGGGGAGAGGCCCCACGACAAGGCCGCCCCGGCCACCAGCGCGACCAAGCCGAAGGCCACTCCGGCCACCGTCGCGCCCCGGCCGAACAGGGCCCGTGCCACCACGAGGCCGCACACGCCGGCGACCAGCCCGCCGATGGCTGCATTGACCGTGCGCCATCCGGAGGGTCGGCGGCGGGGCCCGGCGGGGATCACGTCGTGGGAGCGGGCATCTCGGTGACGATCCGACCGACCAGGTCCGGGCCGTCACCGCCGCTTCCCTCGCCGATCAACCGGTGGGAGAGGCAGGCCACGGCCACGGCCTGGATGTCCTGGGGCGTGACGTAGGCGCGCCCGGTCAGGACGGCATAGGCCTGGGCGCTGCGGATGAGCGAGATGGCCGCCCGGGGACTGGCTCCCAGGCGCACGGTCCCGGCTGCCCGGGTGGCTCTGACCAGCGCCACCGCGTACTCAGCCACGGTGGTGACGACGTGAACGGATGCCGTCGTGTTGATCACCCGTTCCCACTGGAGGGGGTCGGACACCGGGACCAGCGTGTCGAGGGCGTAGCGGCCACCGTTGTGGAGCACCAGCCGGGTTTCGACCTCGGCATCCGGATAGCCGATGGAGGTGGACAGCCCGAAGCGGTCGAGTTGGCTCTCGACCAGGGGATAGGTGCCCAGTTGCCCGACGGGATTCTGGGTGCCGATCACCAGATGGGGCCGGGGGAGGGGCCACGACTCGCCGTCCACCGACACCTGCTGCTCCTCCATCGCCTCGAGGAGGGCCGACTGGGTTCGAGGCGGCGTCCGGTTGAGCTCGTCGAGCAGGACGACATGCCCGAACACCGGGCCCCGCCGGAACTCCCACGTGCCGGAATCCGGCGAGAAGACCGTGACGCCGGTGACGTCGGAGGGCAGAAGGTCGGGATGCCCCTGGACCCGGGAGAGCTGGACTCCGAGTGCGCTGGCCAGCGCCCTGGCCAGGACGGTCTTGCCCACCCCGGGAACGTCTTCGATGAGCAGATGGTTGCCCGACATCGCCGCCACCACGGCGATGGTGACCGCCCTCGGAGTCCCGAGGAGCACGGCCGAGAGGGCACCGTGCAGGTTCCGGGACACGGCGACGGCCTCGTCGAGGGCCCGCTGGAACTGGTCCACGGCCATCGGCGATCCGGCCTCCGCTGTTCCGATGCCGATGTCGGTACTCATGGGTTCCCCTGCCTCCACGGCATTCGCGGCCCGATCGACGTCACCGCCGAGCGTGGTGATCCTCCCACCCTAGGCGTTGCCAGGGTGTCCAGACAATGCCCACGGGTGTCCGCAGGTCTGCCCGTCAGCGGATGATTCCCCTGGTCACCGGGACGTGACCGTCTCCGTGGGTGACGGAGCGCACGGTGCTTCGAGCAGGGTCGAGGGAGCACGGCTCAGAAGTCGAGGGCGGACAATTCGGGGATGGTGGCCTCGGCCCTGGCCCGGGCCCCGAGCCAACGGGCCCGCTGTCCCTCCCGCTCGGCGTCGGGCCTCGCCGGGTGCACCACTTCCCTCGGTGCCCACGTGGCAGCCACGTCGTCCTCGTCCGACCAGGTGCCGACGGCCATCCCCGCCAGATAGGCGGCGCCGAGCGTCGTAGCTTCGAGCACCGGGGCTATCTCGATCGGTCGACCGCAGGCCTCGGCCAACGCCCGGGTGAAGACCGGATTGGCCGACATTCCGCCGTCGACCCGCAGCGCGCCGATGGACAGGCCCGAGTCCGCCTCGGCGGCTTCGAGGAGATCGGCGCCCCGATGGGCCACCCCCTCCAGCACCGCCCGCACCAACTCGGGCCGGCCACTGCCGCGGGTGAGCCCGAGGAAGGTACCCCGGGCCCCGAAATCCCATACCGGAGTGCCGAGGCCCAGGAGCGCCGGTACGAACCACACGTCGCCCGTGTCGTCACAGAGCGAGGCCACATCGGCCGATTGGGATGCGGTCTCGATGATGGCCAGGTCGTCCCGGAGCCACTCCACACAGGTGCCGGCCGACAGCATGATCGCTTCGATCCCCCAGGTGACCAGGGACCGTCGGCGCCAGGCGATGATCGGAATGGTCCCCTCCGGCCCTCTGGCCGCCTGGGACGGGCGCTGCGCGCCGACGCACTGGTCGAGCATTCCCCCCGTGCCGAAGGTGGCCTTGGCCAGGCCCGGCCGGGTGCACCCCTGACCGATCAGTGAGGCCTGCTGATCACCGGCCATGCCGGCGATCACCGGTTGCCCGGCGAGGATCTGTGCGGTGCCCATGGCACCGGTGGAGTCGACGATGGCCGGGAGCACGGCTTCGGGGATGCGCAGGGCGGCCAGTACCTCCGGGCTCCATCCCGAGCCGTCACCGTGGATGAGGCCGGTGACGCCGGCATTGGATGCATCGGTGATGTGGAGCTGGCCCGCCGAGAGGGTCCACGCCACCCAGGTGTCCACCGTCCCGAAGGCGAGCTCGCCGCGCTCGGACCGCGATCGTTCCGGGTCGGCCACGTCGAGAATGGCAGCCAGCTTGGTGGCCGAGGCGTTCGGCGCCACCCGGATCCCCTTGCCCTGGAGCTCGAGGCAGGTGCCGACCGTGCGGAGGTCCTGCCACCCGAGGCCGGGCCCCACCGGGACGCCGGTGGACCGGTCCCACACGAGAGTCGATGCCCGCTGATTGGCGATGCCCACCGCCGCCACCGGACCGCCGTCGGCCAGGCTTTTCGAGGCCACCTCGACGACGGCTTCGGCCATGGCCGCCCCATCGAACTCCACCAGGCCGGCGAAGGGGGTTTCGGGCAGGACCGGAACGTGGTGGATGTGGTCGACGGCCCCGTCGGGCCGCACCACCGCCCCCCGCACGCCGGACGTTCCCACGTCCACCACCAGAATGCTCACGGCCAGGGCACCGCGCCGTAGGGACCGGCCAGGCCGAGCTTGCCCGGGTTGAGGATGCCGTTGGGATCCAGCGCCCCCTTGACCGCAGTGAGCACGCCGAAGCCGGTCCCGAGTGCGCCGGCGAGGAAGCGCGACCGGTTGATGCCGATACCGTGGTGGTGGCTGATGGCCCCTCCGGCGGCCATGGTCGCCCGGGTGACCTCGTCCCAGGCCCGCCGGTAGTAGCGGTCGACCCAGTCCCGGTGGCCCGCGGCCGCCGCCGAACCGTCCCGTCCCGCGGGGCTGTCCGTCGAACCTTCCTCCACCGGCGGGCGACCGGCGAACGTGAAGTACAGGCAGGCCCCGTCGGTGTAGGCGTGGGACTGGTGCGACGAGGCGACCAGGGTGCCCTCCACGCCGGTCAGGGCATCGAGCACCGAGCGGTAGAGGCCGGGCAGGACACTCCAGCGCGCCGACACCTCGACCGTGTCGACCACGATTCCGGACCGCCACAGGGGGGCGAGGGCGGAGACGTCGTTTCGGTGTCCCAGCCAACGCTCGACCAACCCGGCGTCGAGCGGGTCGGCGGAGCCACACTCCTGGTCGACCACAGCCATCGTGGCCTCGACCAGGCCAGGGTCGGCCTCATCGAGGACGATCAGTGCATTGGTCTCGGAATGGTCGAAGGAACGGCCCGACTCGGTCTCGTCGTAGAGGCGCAGCACCGCCGGGGTGGCCCCCCGCCGCAGGATCCGGCGGCACGCATCGAGGCCTTCGGCGAACGATCGGAACCCGAAGGCGCGGCGATCCTCGGCCCCGGGCACCGGGTGCACCCGGAACCGGCCCTCGGTGATCACCCCGAGGGTGCCCTCACTGCCCACGAACAGCTGGGTGAGATCGGGGCCGGTCGCCGACCGTGGCCCGTGACCGCCGGTCCGGACCACGGTGCCGTCGGCCAGGACCACCTCCAGGCCGGTGACCATGTCCTCGATCTTCCCGTATCGATTGGAGTACTGGCCGGCCCCACGACAGGCCAGCCACCCGCCGACCGTCGACAGGTCCATCGACTGTGGCCAGTGCCCGAGGGTGAGCCCGTGGCCGTCGCGGAGCCCCGCCTCCACGTCCGGTCCGAACGTGCCCGCCCGCAGGTCGGCGACCAGCGAGTCGGAGTCGACGGCGGCGATGCCGGCCAGTCGGCACAGGTCGAGCGAGACGCCGCCGAACACCGGGACGGATGCGCCGCACACGCCGCTGCGGCCGCCGGCAGCGGTCACCGGCACACGGGCGCTGTTGCACAGGGCCAGCACCGCGGCCACCTGATCGGTGTCGGTGGGGCGGGCCACGACGGCCGGTCGGGCCGGGACCTCCCCGTCGGCAGCCCAGCCGATGGCCAGCGGCCACCAGTCCCGGCCGGCTTCGGCCCGGTCCAGGTCGTCGACGGAGACCTCGGCGCACACCTCGGCCAGCTGTCGCCGGAGGGCTTCGTCGACGACCACCCGATCACCGTCGAGGTGATCGACGATCCCGGCCGGTCCGGCATCGATCGACGTCACCGGCGTCGGTTCGGTCACCCGGGCTCCGATGCCCGTGCGGAAGTGCCCGCCGCCCCGTCGGTGCCCTCGGAGGTTCGGTCGCCCGCGGCCGGAACGGGGTCGAGCCCTGCCCGGGTCAGCTTGGAGCGCAGTGAATCGCCGTAGGCGGTGGCCTCGGAATCGATGCGACCACTGTCCCATCCGAGCTCGGGGCCGATGAGGGTCGCTACTGCCGCGGCGGCGCCGGCCGCCCCCCGGGCATCCCGGAGTGAGGCCCGCGTGCGCCGGTCGAGGACGTCGGACACCGAGCACGCCATCTCCTCGCGCACCGCATAGAGCGCCTCGGCCCTCAGGTACTGGAGCCCGGGGACCAGCGGGTCGAGGAGCTCCGGGTGACCATGGGCGAGGGCCAGGACATCGGGGGTCTCGGTGCCGTAGCGGCCGGCCAGGTGTCGGGCCAGGGTGGCTGCACCTCCGGCCAGGTGCGCCGGGCCGTCGGGATCGATCCCCCCAGCCCGGGCCGGCGCGTGCGGGCCCTCACCGGCACCCCGGAGCCGCAGGTTCTTGGTCACGCAGGGGGTCGTCCGTCGCCCGAGGACCTTGCACACCGCATCGACGGTGTCCTGGGCCATCTTCCGGTAGGTGGTCAGCTTTCCGCCGGTGACCGTCACCATGCCCCGGTCGGACGTGCGGACGGTATGGCGGCGGGACAGGTCCGCGGTGCGCTCGCTCGGCGCGTGTCGCCCCTCGACCGGCGCCAACAGGGGACGCAAGCCGGTCCAGAGCCCGGTGATGTCGGTGCGTCCGATGGGTCTGGTGGTGACGGCGTTGGCGGCGGCGAGGATGTAGTCGATGTCCTCGGGCAGGCAGCTCGGATCGTCGAGGGGTCCGTCCCACTCGGTGTCGGTGGTGCCGAGGTAGACCTGGTCCCCCCACGACACCACGAAGATCGACCGGTGGTCCTCCCTGACCGGTATGACCGCGGCGATGTCGCACGGGAACACCCGATTGGGGACGGTGATGTGGATGCCCTTGGCCGGGCGTATCGAGTGGGGGTTGTGGCCTTCGTCCAGGCTCCGCACCTCGTCTGACCACACGCCGGCGGCGTTCACCACCACGGAGGCGCGGATCTCGAACGGCGCCATTCCGTCCGGTGCCACCCGGACTCCCAGGACCCTGCCCCCTGCGTCGGAGGTGAGCGCTACGGCCGGCGTATGGTTGGCGGCCACGGCCCCGTGGTCGAGGACAGCGGTCCGGACCACGGCCAGGGTGAGCCGGGCATCGTCGGCGCTGGCGTCCCAGTAGAGGAAGCCCGCCACCAGGTGGTCGGCGTCGAGGGTCGGCATGTGGGCCAATGCCTGCTCCCGGGTCACCTTCTCGTGGCGCCTGCCGATGCGCATCCCCCCGGTCAGGTCGTAGAGCCACAGGGCGCTGCGGTAGATGCGGGCGACACTGCGGTTGACCACGCCCCCGCGTCCGAAGAGGGGGATGAGGAAGGGGAGCGGCGACACCAGGTGGGGGGCGTTGTCGAGCAGCCGCTGGCGCTCGGCCAGGTTCTCGTAGACCAGCCGGTACTCGCGCTGTTGGAGATAGCGGAGCCCGCCGTGGATCAATTTGGACGACTTCGACGAGGTTCCCGACGCGAAGTCGTCCCTCTCCACCAGCGCCGTCCGCAGGCCTCGACTGGCGGCGTCGAGGGCCACGCCGGCGCCGGTGATACCCCCCCCGATGACCAGCACGTCGAACTGCTCTTCGGCCAGACGGGCCAGGGCGTCCGCCCGGTGGAAGCGCCCTGCGCTCGGCGTGGCGACGCGGGCACCGTTCGGCATCGCCAAAGCCTGCCACAGCTGGCCGCACCCCCCGGTCGCTGCAACTCCTCTGCCCGACCCCCGACCGACCGCCCTTCCCCGCACCGTCCGACCGCCTGCGCCCTTCGGCACCGACCGCCGGCAGCCTGCGGCACCCACCCCCCGCGATCGCCGGCACTGTCGACCGGTCACTCCATTATCTACAATGATTGTTGAAAAACAATCATTGGTGATATGATGGTCGAGGATGAGGACGCCCGAGGAGTTGACCGAGTTGTTCCGGTCCACCGGCCGGAAGGTCACCGCGCAGCGCCTGTGTATCTTCAGGGTGCTGCAAGGTGATGTCACCCATCCGTCGGCCGAGTCGGTCCACGCCCTGGCCAGCCGGGAGATGGAGACCATCTCGCTCAAGACGGTCTACCAGACCCTCTACGATCTGGCGGAGTTGGGGGAGATCGTCCCACTCGACGTCGGCACCGGCATGACCCGGTTCGACCCCAATGTGGATGACCCGCACCACCACCTGGTCTGCCGTCAGTGCGGTCGGGTTCGCGATCTCGCGGCCTCGTTCCCCGAGCTGCGGGTTCCCGAAGGTGCCGACCTGGGCTACCAGGTGGGCTCGGCCGAGATCGTCTTTCGTGGGCTGTGCCCCGAGTGCCAGCCCGAGGTACGTGGTCGGCGGGCCTCGGTGACGCAGGTACAAACATGAAGGACGAGCATTGAACACAAGGTCACAACCATGAAGAACCAGACACAGCGATGAAAGGAACACCGTGCCAGCACTGAAAGACAGCAAGACAGAGGGAAACCTGAAGGTGGCGTTCGCCGGGGAGAGCCAGGCCAATCGTCGCTACCTCTACTTCGCCCAGAAGGCCGACGTCGAGGGTTATCCCGATGTCGCCGCCCTGTTCCGCTCCGTGGCGGAAGGCGAGACCGGGCACGCGTTCGGCCACTTCGACTTCCTGCGAGAGGTCGGCGACCCGGTCACCGGCGTTCCCGTGGGCCCGACCGAGGACAATCTGAAGTCGGCCGTCGAAGGTGAGACCTACGAGTACTCGGAGATGTACCCGGGGTTCGCCCGGACCGCCCGTGACGAGGGATTCGACGAGATCGCTGAATGGTTCGAGACCCTGGCCCGTGCGGAGAAGAGCCACGCGGGGCGGTTCACCGAAGGCCTGGCCTCGGTCGCCTAGACCTGACCGACCGAGGGCGCGCTGCCCTCATCACTGGTCGGACACGGCGAAGGACCCGGGCATCGCCTGCAAGTCCGGTGGGCCGGGGCCGTGTCCCCACCCCAGACCGCCCCCAACAGCGGATCACCGGGGTTCGAGGTCGCTCGCCCCGGCCCGCCACACCTCGGAGGGAGCTCCCGATGACCACTACAGCTCAGCTGACCCTGGACGACATCGTCGACCAGCGCGCCTACGAGCGCGAGCGCCCCGAATTCCGGGCCAGGGTGATCGCGGTGAAGAAGCTGCGCCGCATCAGCGTCGGGCCTGTCGTCACCCTCACCTTCGAGAACCGCTTGACGATGCGTTTCCAGGTGCAGGAGATGGCCCGCGCCGAAAAGATGATCACCGACGAGCAGGTCCAGCACGAGCTCGACGTCTACAACCGGCTGCTCCCCGGTCCGGGCGTGCTCTCGGCCACGCTGTTCCTCGAGCTGACCACCGAGCACCAGCTGAGGACCTGGCTCCCGCGCCTGGTGGGGATCGAGCGCGCCTGTCAGCTGCACATCGGAACTGGGGATGCCCTGCAGGTGGTCAGCTCCACCCCGGACCAGGACCATCAGGCCCATCTGACCCGGCCAGCCACCACCTCTGCCGTGCACTATGTGCGGTTCCACTTCAATGACGAGCAGGTCAGCGCGTTCGCCACCCGACCGGTGAGGCTGGTGGTCGACCACCTCGGGTACCCGGAGGGACTGCCGGGTACATCGCTCGGGGATGCAACCCGTGCGGAACTGGCGGGCGACCTGGCCGGGGAGTAGCCCGGCACGGGCATCGCCCGGGCCTCCGCCCCGACCTATCGCCCCGAGAAGTCCGGGTCCCGGCGCTGCAGCGAGGCCTCGATTCCCTCCCGGAAGTCGTCGGTGCCCATGAGCGCCAGCTGTTCGAGTCGCTCGTGTTCGATTGCCGCGCCGAATTCGTCGACCAAACCGGCGCGCATGGTCCTCCTGATGGAGGCGACGGCCAAGGGTGCGGAGGTGGCAATCTCTGCGGCCAGGGCGCGGGCCCCGAGTCGCGGGTCGTCGGCCAGGCGGTCGACGAGGCCGATGCCGAGGGCCTCGGCGCCCCCGACGCGGCGGCCCGTGCACAGGAGATCCAGCGCCTTCTGGCCGCCGATCACCCGGGCCAGGGTGGCGGACAGGCCGAAGCCCTGGTGTAGTCCCAGGCGGGCGAAGTTGGCTGCGAAATGGCTGTTCGGAGCGCCGATCCGGAAGTCCGCCGCCAGAGCGAGGCCGAGCCCGCCACCAACGGCGCCACCCTGCACGGCGGCCACAACCGGTATTGGTCCGCCGACGAACTCCTCGGCCCGGTCGTAGAGCGTTCGGAGGGCACCGGGATCGGGAGATCCTGACGCGGAGAAGTCGAACCCTGCACAGAAGTGCCGCCCCTCCGAGCACAACACCACGGCCCGGCACCCTCGCCCGGCGGCCCAGGCGATGCCTTCGATCAGGGCGCCCAGCAGCGTGGCGTCGAAGAAATTGGCCGGAGGGCGGTGCATCTCGACTTCGGCCACGTTGTTGCCGGTCACCGTGGCCGTGACATCGCCGAACCGATGGGTCAGGGGAGCCTCACTGGTAGGCAAGGTGGACCGCGGCTCCAGGCGTGTTGATGCGGAATGAAAGGCTCTCTTCGACGTAGAGGTCGACCGAGTCCCGGTCGCTCGACAGGTAGCCGATGGAGAAATCCTGACCGACGGTCAACTCGAAGTCCCCTCCGCGTTGGCTGAGGACCAGGGCGCCGTCGACGGCCGGCGCCCAGATCACCGGTCCACCGAGGATCTGCCGCAGGTGTTCGAATACGGGGTAGCCGCCGTGCTCGGTGGTCTCGGTCACCCCGGTGAAACACCGGGCGCCGAGGGCGATGGCGTAGGGGCCGGCGACGTCGGCGGCCCGAAGGACGGCGACCGCCCGGGCTACGTGCTCGGGGTATCGGCCGTAGTCGTCCCCGATGGCCACCGGCTCATGGGGGGAGGTGGCCGCAATGCCCCGGATGGCCCCCTGCTGGTAACCGTGGAAGACGAGATGGTCCTCGGCCAGGGCCGCCGCCCGCCCGGCGGCCACCACGGCGTCGAGGTCGAGATCGGTTGCCCCCCGTTCGGCGGCGTCCAGTTCGGACCTGGCCAGCGAGAAGGGTGCCCGCAATTCGATCAACGGCATGACCTGCCGCCGGGCCACCTCCACGCCGGCGAGCGCACCGTGGCCCAGACGGTCGATCCGACCGGTGTCCACCGCCGAGTAGTCCCATCCCAACGGTCCCTTGAAGTCGACGAGCCGTCGGGCGGCGATGAAGTGCTTGATCGAGCGGGTGGCCTCCTCGTCGATCTGGGTCCAGGCATCCTCGCTGACCGGGGCGAGCTCGCGCATCAGGTGGTTCATGAGCAGGTCCTTCCTTCGCTTCGTAGGTCGCCGATGCCGAGGCCTTCACTCCCGGCATCGGCCTGGGCCAACGGGTTGGGTATGGGCACCCCGACCTGGGTGAGCGTATTGCGGTCGATGTGGCTGAAGGGCTCTGCCCGGTCGGGAATGGCCAGCACCCCTTCCTCCTCATAGGACCAGGTGCCGTCGGGATGCACCGTCACGCTCATCCGGTAGCTGAGGGTCCGGAACACCTGATCGAGGAAGGGATTGGACAGGATGCCGAAGACCTCGGATCCGACGGCGGCGTTGACCTCGAACTCGGTGGCATCGGCCGCCGCCGCCCCGCCGGCCATCAGGACCTGGCCACGGGGGATACCGAGGGTGAGGATGATGTTGTGGGTGGCCGGCTCCCACAGCCAGTACCCCACCTGGTCGTGGAACGTCTCGATCTCCCCGGGCTTGACGATGTGGGTGTGGTAGCGGAGGCCGTAGAAGAGCTGGGGCCCGTTGGTCTGGCGATCGACCGGTTGCAACTCGTAGCGCTCGACGAATGTGTCCCGCTCGATGCCGCCGGCTCCGGGATGCTCGTCCTTCCCGCCGACCCCCTCCCAGACACCGGCCAGCGGGGCGAGCGGGCCCAGGTTGGAGAGCGTGTCAGGGTCGGCGTCGGGCTCGGTGTAGATGT